>Ga0209751_10000291_pt1 | contig 53969 bp, 53 predicted proteins | sample RifCSP13_1_FD_184019 | JGI IMG/M metagenome (GOLD analysis project Ga0209751, IMG submission 184019) | Soil microbial communities from Rifle, Colorado - Rifle CSP2_sed 13_1 (SPAdes) (version 2) | ecosystem: Environmental > Terrestrial > Deep subsurface > Rock core/Sediment | place: Rifle...
GACGTTGCCGGCCCACGAGAGCCTCTCGGGGACCGGCGTGACGTGGCGGACAACGGACGGGACGACCCTGTGGGCGGCCCCCGGCGCGGACTACGACGCGACGCGGGCCGCGCTCGCCCTCTCCCCCGGCACGGGCGCCTGGGCCTCTTGGAACGTCACGAGCCTCGTTCAGTCCTGGACGAGCCTGGCCCAGCCCAACGTCGGCCTCGTGGTCAAGGCGTCCGACGAGAGCGTGCCCGGGATCACGACCCTCGCATCCCGCGAAGGGAACGCGACGTTCGTCCCGGTCCTCGACGTCCTGTACAACGAGAACCTGGAACCCTCAATCCGCGGGACGGTCCCTAACCAGATCTACCCGGAGGACACGTACAGCTGGTCCCTCGATCTCACGAGCTACTCCCAAGACCCTGACACCCCGATCCAGCTCCGACGCTGGGACCTCGCGGGGGTCAACCGAAGCCTCTTCGAGTACCAGGGCGGGAACATCACGGGGAACCACACCCTCACCTTCTACCCCCAGCCGAACGCCTACGGGTCGAACGTGGTGACCCTCATCATCTTCGACGAGGGGAACCGGTATGATGCCCAGCCCCTCTGGGTCAACATCACTCCGGTCAACGACGCCCCCGTCTTCGGTCCCTTCGCGCCAACCACGATGCACGTCCGCCGCGGCGCTCCCTATTACTTCGACTTCGGCCCCCACATCTTCGACATCGACAACCTGGACAGCGAGCTCCGCCTCGTGACGAACAGTCCCCACGTGACGGGGTTCACGGGGAACCTCACGGTCCGCTTCAACTACCCCGCCAACTACGCGGAGCCCTGGGACTTCGTGATCTTCACGGTCGACGACGGCCAGCTCCAGGCGAGGCACTCCGCAGCAATCGGCGTCTCGGACGACACCCCGCCCGTCCTCATACGGTCCCTCGAGGACGTGACCCTGTGGGAGGGGGAGCTGCGGACGGGGGTCTTCGACCTCGACGACTACTTCCAGGACCCCGACAACGACGCCCTCTTCTACTCGTACGGCGCGAGCCATGTCGAGGCGATCATCCAGGCGAACCACTCCGTGGACATCCGGGCCCTCGGGAACTGGTTCGGGGCGGAGTCCCTCACGTTCCGGGCGGAGGACCCCCAGGGGGCCATCGCGGAGGATACGATCCTCGTGACGGTCCAGCCCGTGAACGACCCGCCGTCGATCGCCTACCTCCCGCCGTTCGTCGTCCACTACAACGAGACGTACCGCTTCGACCTCGCGCCGCACATCACGGACCCCGACAACGCCCTCTCCGAGATCCGCATCTCGACGGACAAACCCGCGTACGTGACCGTGAACGGGACCGTCCTCGAGATGCTGTTCCCTTTCTCCATCCCGCCCTTCCTGACGACGCCGTATGTCCTGCCGCTCGTGATCGTGGCGAACGACACGGTCGACGAGGGACGGCTCATCACGAGCGTCTCCGTGACAGACGACCACCCGCCCGTGCTCGTGATCCCGATCCCGGACCAGAGCTTCCTCGAGGACGTCCCCCGCGTCGGAGCCTTCAACCTCGACACGTACTTCGTCGACGTGGACCCAGGCTCAACGATCTTCTACACCTCGGGCCAGGTGAACCTCGAGGTCACGATCCGGACGGACCACTCCGTCGACTTCCAGAGCCAGGTCCCGGACTGGTACGGAATCGAACAGGTCACGTTCCGCGCGCGGGACGAGCGGGGGGCCTATTCGGAGGACACGATCAAGGTCACCGTAAGGCCCGTGAACGATGCGCCGCGCTTCACCGAGATTCCCGTCATCGTGTCGCGGGACCATTCGTTCTTCTTCAACCTCTTCGACTACGTATGGGACGTCGAGGGGGACGCGCTCCGGGCCTGGACGACCCACCCCTACGTCCAGACCCAGGGCCTCCTCGTAATCTTCGACTACCCCGACAGCGTGCGGGAAGACCTCGTCAACGTGAGCATCCTGGACTTCGAGCTCGCGACGTACCTCACCCTGAGCGTCCAGATCGTCGGCCCGGACCTGTTCTCGACCCTGCTCCCCTGGCTCCTCGCCCTCGCCGGGGCGGGCGTCGTGATCGTCATGACGCGCGCCCTTCGCTCCACGACCGAGCACGTGTTCCTGATCTACGGAGGAGGGATCCCCCTCGTCCACCTGTCCCGCACACTCACGGCGGACAAGGACCCCGACCTCGTCGCCTCCATGTTCACGGCGATCCAGGCCTTCATGAACGAGTCCTTCCATTCCCTGGGAGTCGGGGAACTCAAGAGCATCGAGCTCGCGGACCACCGGGTCGCCCTCGCGAAGGGGCAGTACGTGACCCTCCTCGTCCTGTACCGCGGGCGCGCCTCGGGCCGGATCGACCGCCGAGCCCAGGAGGTCGTGCGCGAGGTCGAGAAGCGGTTCAAGGGCGTCCTCGTGGACTGGAACGGGGACATGGACCGGATCTCGGACGTCAAGCTGCTCCTCGAACGCCTCTACGGGGCGAAGGAGACGGGCGGATTCATGCGCGGGCTGAGCCCTCTCGAGGCGCCGAAGGGCCCGGGTCCGGGTCCCGCGAACGGCCGGACGTAGGGTCAAGCCGTCGGCCGCACCTCTTCCGTGATCCGAAGGCCGCGGCGGCGCCCTTCCTCGACGAAGGGGCCCGCGGGCACGCCGAGCTCGACGGGATGGGCGCCCGGAGGGATTCGGCCGTGCGCGATCATCTCCGCCACGATCGCCGCGTGCCAGCCCGTGAGCCGCTCCATCGACGTGAAGCCGGTGGCCTCGTCGGCCCGGTCGACGAGCTCGACGACGGCCTCCGCGGGGCGGCCGTCCTTCGTCCCGCGGGCCACGGCCCGTTCGATGCACACGTCCCGGATCTGTTTCGGCGTGACCTGGGACTCGTAGAGGGCGTGGAACACGTGGCGCGGGACGACGGGCCTCCCGTCGACGACGACGGGCTCGAGTTCGAAGAGGCCCAGGTCCCGGAACGCGGTCATCTGGGCGAAGTGGCCGGGGTACCGGAGGATCTTGCCCTCGTAGGACTTCAGGATCCCCAGGAAGGACCACGGGGCCGTGGACAGGCTGCTCGCGACGACGAACGCCTCGAGGCGCCCCACGCCCGGGACGTCCACGACTTCGTACTCCGAGAAGCCGGGCAGCCGGACGACCCGCCCGTCCCGGATCGCGGGCGCCGTGCCGTGGTACTCGTTCGTCAGGCCCTCGATATTGAACGTGAGCTCGTAGTTCCACGGGGGCTTCGGGTCCTGGGGCAGGCCCCCGTCGTACACGACGACGCGCTCGGGGACGTCGAGCAGCTCCATCGAGCGGACGGACAAGGTCACGTTGAGGCCCGGGCCCATCCCGCAGTCCGGGACGATTGCGACCCCCGCCTTCCTCGCCTGCCGGTCGAGGGCCTGTTCCTTCCGGACGATGTCCGTGTTGCCTCCGAGGTCGACGAAGGAGGTCTTCGTCTCGAGGGCGAGCTTCGCGAGCCCCAGGTTGAAGAAGTACGGGACCGCGCTCAGGGCGACGTCCGCGTCCCGGAGGACGCGTCGAACGGACGCCTCCCGGCGCACGTCGGCCGTGACGCCCCGCGCGACCCGGTGGGACACCAGGCGGTTCACCCGCGCCGCGGCCTTCCGCGCCCGCGCCAGGTCCACGTCCGCGAGGACGACCTCGTCCGCGTCGCCGAACCTCGCCATGTCGTAGGCCGCCGCCGTCCCCTGCCGCCCCGCGCCGACGACCGCGTATGCGCGTCCCATCTCCGTAGGCCTCCGTCCTGCCGACCGCGCCTCGGGACCACGGTGGGACGGAAATAGGTTCGGTTCCTAGGTGTACCTTCAAGAGGCCGCGCCGCTTGTCCGGCGGCACCCCATGGGCACGGACTACGACATCCGGATGCGCATCCGCGCGCCCCGCGGCGTCGTCTTCGAGCGCCTCCTGCGGATCGAACACCTCGCCCGCTGGTTCTGCGGCTGGGCGCGGATCGAGCCGCGGGTCGGCGGGTCGTTCAAGTTCGGCGGGGAGACGTGCATCGTCCTCCCGGAGGGCCGGGGCTGGGAGACGACGATCGACGAGGGGGAGACCCTCCGCCGGTTCGCGTTCACGTGGCCCATCGCGGGCGTCCCGACGCGGGTCGCGTACGAGCTCGAGGACGAGGGCGACGCCGCGACGGTCCTGCGCGCCCGGCACGCGGGGGTGCCCGTGGCGGAGAGCACCTGCGGGACCGTCCAGGACGCCTGGCGGATCTGCCTCGGGAACCTCAAGGCGATCGCGGAGGGGAGGAGCGACGGGGTCCGGCCGGACCATGCTCCCGTGGAGGAGCCCGAGGTCCGCCTCACGACGATCATCGAGGCCCCCGCGGACCGCGTGTTCGCGGCCCTCGCCGCCGCAGACGCCGTGGACCACTGGTCCACGGGCGGGACCCCCCGAGGTCGCGCCGTCGTCGAGCCACGGCCGGGTGGGGCGTTCGCCCTGGGGCGGGGCGGCGGGCCCGACCGGGTTCGGGAGATCGAGACGAACCGGCGACTCGTCCTGGCGGGCGGCACCGGCCCGGAAGGGATGCGCGTCTCCTTCGACCTCGAGGCGAAGGCGAGCGGGACCGCCGTGTACCTCCGGGCCGTCGGCTATCCGCAGGACCGACCGGGGGACGTCCTCCGCGATCGCGGAGCATGGTCGGAGCGGCTCGTGAACTTGCGGAACTACGTGGAGAGCGGGGAGGCGGGTTTCCTCGATCCGTACGAAACCCAGGCCCGCGGGACCTAGGGTCAGGCGCCCTTGAGACGGGGCCAGTCCTCGAGGACCGCCGTGGCCGCGTTCCGACCCGGGGCGCCGAGGACGCCGCCGCCCGGGTGGGCGCCGGCCCCGCCCAGGTAGAGCCCCTCGACGGGGGTCCGGTACTGGGACCAGCCCGGGACGGGGCGGAACGAGAACATCTGGTACGGCAGGATCGCCCCGTGGAACACGTCCCCCCGGGTCATCCCGTGCTCCCGTTCCATGTCGAGCGGCGTGTAGATGTGCTTCGCGACGACGGCCCGCCGGAGGTTCGGGGCGTACGCCTCGAGGGTCTCGAGGATGCGGTCCGCGAACGCCTCCCCCTCGTCGTCCCAGGTGCCCTTCGCGAGATCGAAAGGGGCGAACTTCGCGGACACGGTGAGGGTGTGCATCCCCGGCGGCGCGACGGTCGGGTCGTTCGCGCTCTGGATCACGAACTCGAGGAACGGCTCACGGGACGGCCGGCCGTACTTCGCGTCGTCGAAGGCCCTCTCGAGGTAGTCCATGGACGGCGCGATGTCGAGGATCGCCCGGTGGTGGTCCTGGAGGTGGGTCCCGGGGACCGCGGTGATGTCGGGCAGCTCCCGGAGGGCGAGGTTCAACTTGAACGAGGACGACTCCATGCGGATCCGCGCGACGGCCCGCACGAAGTCCTCGGGCAGGTGGTCCGCGCCGACGAGGCCAAGGAACGTGCGCCGGGGGTCTACGCCGCTCACGACGACCCGGGACTCGATCCGCGCCCCGTCCAGGATCTCCACGCCCGCGACGCGGCCGTCCCGCACGAGGATCCGGGAGACGGGTGCGGACGTGCGGATCTCCGCCCCGTGTGCGCGGGCCGCCCGGGCGATCGCATCGGGGATCGCCCCCATCCCACCCCGTACCCAGCCCCACACCCCCTTCTGGCCCCGGATCGTCCCGAGGGTGTGGTGGCCGAGGACGAACGCCGTGCCGGGGGTCCGGGGCCCTGCGAGGGTGCCTGCGACCGCGCTCGTCGCGAAGGACGCCTTGACCTCGTCGGACTCGAAGAAGTCGTCGAGGAGGTCCGCGACGGAGCGGAGCATGAGCTGGCGGAGGAAGTCCTCCGCCTCGGGGGTCCGCACGAGGGACACGAGGTCCGCGAGGGAGACGGGCGGGGCGAGGAGCGTGGGCTCCACGAGCTCCGCGAACTCCCTCCAGAACCGTTCGTACCGGGGGAGGGCCTGCGCGTCCGCCCTGGAGAACTTCGCGACCTGCTCCGCGTTCCACGCCGCGTCGTGACGGAACAGGAGGTGCCTCCCGTCGGGGAACGGCAGAAACTGGGACGGGTCGTACGGACGTTCGTCGAGGCCGAATCGCTCGAGCTCGAGCTCCTCCTTGATCTCCGACCGCAGGAGGCCGCATGCGTACGCGAGCGTGCTCACGCGGAACCCGGGGTGGATCTCCTCCGTGATGCTCGCGCCCCCTAGGATCGGGCGGCGCTCGAGGACGAGGGCCCTCAGGCCCGCCCTCGCGAGGTACGCGGCGGCGATGAGCCCGTTGTGGCCCCCGCCGATGATGATCGCGTCGAAGGACGGCATCGCCACGGGCCGCAACCCGGAACTCCGATAAATGGATTGCCGGGGACCCGAGAGTTCACGCCTTCTTCCGCGGGGGATCGAAGAACGGCCGCTTCACGACGCGGGCCGGCGCGCGCTTCCGTTCCCCCTCGACCGTGATCTCCATCTCGAGCTCCGTGCCCTCCGCCGCGTACCCGGCGTCGACCGTCGCGAGGACGAGGTACCGCTTGAGGAGGGGAGACCACGTGCCGCTCGTCGCCCGCCCGACCTGCCACATCCCCGCGTACACGGGGACGTTGGATCGCCAGGCGAGGCGAGGGGGCTCCGCGGGGAGGCCCTTCTCGTGGAAGAACCGCTCCGCCCGGGCCCAGTCGACCTCGAGCCCGACGATCCGGCGGGGCGGACCCCGACGGGCTTCCTCCCGGAGGGCCCGCCGCCCGACGAAACCGCCCTTGTCGAGGGCGACGGTCCAATCGAGGCTCAGCTCGAACGGCGAGTAGCGCTGGGCGTCGATGAGGGCCTTCCGCGAGGGCATGTAGTCGACCTCCGCGAGGATGAAGCCCGCCTCGATGCGGGCGATGTCCAGCGCGAGCATCCCCGCAGCCTCGATCCCGTGGCCCCGGCCCGCGTCCATGAGGGCGTCCCACGCGCGCTCCGCTTTCTCCCGCGGGACCCAGACCTCGTACCCGAGGTCCCCCGTGTACCCGGTACGGGAGATCGTCGCGTCGATCCCGTCGAGCTTCGCGCGGGTGAAGCGGTAGAAACGGAGCTTGTCGACGGCCCCGTCCACGAGGTCGTGGAGGATCGCCCGCGAGGTCGGCCCCTGGATGGCCGCCGCCGCGATGTCCTCGGAGACGTCCTCGACCTCGGCGTCCATCCCGACCCCGCTGTCCTGGAGCCACTTGAAGTTCGGCTCGGCCGACGTCATGCGCCAGGAGCCGTCCCCGAGGTTCCACGCGGTCCCGTCGTCCACGGTCTTCCCGCGCTCGTCGCACCACGGGGTGTAGAGGACCTGGTTCGGCTTGCACGACGCCGCGTCCCGGGTGATGACCTTGTTCACGAGCCGGGTCGCGTCCTTCCCCGTGACGTGGTACTTGAACAGGGGCGAGACGTCGATGAGGGCGGCGCCCATGCGGATTGCGTGGTACTCCATCTCGGGGACGAGGGTGTAGGAGCTCGCGGCGAGGTAGCCGGACCAGTTCCTCCAGGCGTGGGACTCGCACAGGGCGGCTGTCCTCGAGTGGAAGGGCGTCCCCCGCGGCATCGTCTCGCTCCCGACTTCCCCTCCGGCGCGCGGCGCGCGCCGAATGCGGCGGGATGCCGCGGGTTCGATAAAACCTTTGCGCGCTCGACGTTGTGACGTCTCCGTACAGGGGCCCAGACGCTAAAGCGTTAAGTGGGACCGCTCGTTTCCCCCGGAAACGATTCCGTGGCGGTGGGCGGGGCGGAGGAGACGCGAGACCAGGAGGGGAGGAGTCCATGGGGCCGGGGAACGGGTACGACGTCATCGTCATCGGGGGCGGGCACAACGGCCTCGTGACGGCCGCGTATCTGGGCCGGGCGGGCAAGAAGGTCCTCGTCCTCGAGCGACGGAAAGTCCTCGGGGGCGCCGCGGTCACGGAAGAGATCTATCCCGGGTTCAAGTACACGGAGTGCTCGTACGTCTGTAGCCTCCTGAGGCCCGAGATCATCCGGGACCTCGACCTCCCGGTCCACGGGTACCAGATCGTCCCCGTGGAGTCGACGTTCTCCCCCATGCCCGACGGCCGGTACCTGTACCGGGGCGGGGACTCCGAGGAGAACCGCCGGGCGATCGCCAAGTTCTCGAAGCGGGACGCGGAGGCGTACCCGAAGTTCGGCCAGCTCATGGTCCGCATCGCGCGGCTCGTGAAGCCCCAGCTCGGGATGACGCCCCCGGACATCGGCTCCCTGAGCCCGGGAAACGTCGCGAAGCTCCTCGAGCTCCTGGGCTACTTCAAGGGGGCCGACGAGGAGGTCCTCACGACCTTCGCACGCCTCCTGACGATGAGCGCTGCAGACTACCTCGACGAGTGGTTCGAGACGGACGTCCTCAAAGGGACGATGTCCGCGAGCGGGATCATCGGGACGTTCCTCGGCCCGCGGTCGCCGGGGACCGCGTACGTGCTGATCCACCACTACATGGGCGAGGTCGACGGCGCGTTCCGGGCCTGGGGGTTCGTGAAGGGCGGGATGGGGATGGTGAGCGAGTCCATCGCGTCCGCGGCCCGCGCCCATGGGGTGGACATCCGGACGGACGCCGACGTGCGGCGCATCGCCACCCGGGACGGGCGGGCCGTCGGGGTCGAACTCGCGGACGGCACGCGGATCGAGGCGAGGGCCGTCGCGTCGAGCGTGGACCCCAAACGGACCTTCCTGGCGTTCCTCGACAGGAGCGAACTGCCCGCGGACTTCGTGCGGGGAATCGAGGCCTACGTCACGGAGGGTTCCTCCGGGAAGGTAAACCTCGCCCTGAAGGAGCTCCCGGAGTTCACGTCCCTCCCGGGGAGGGGGGAGCACCTCCGCGGCTCCCTCTCGATCAGCCCGAGCGTGGACTACATCGAGAAGGCGTACGACGACGCGAAGTACGGGGATTTCTCGAAGCGCCCGTACCTCGACTGCCTCCTCCCGTCGACCCTGGACCCCGGGATGGCCCCGCCCGGGAAGCACGTCATGTCGATCTTCGTCCAATACGCGCCGTACACGTTGAGGAAGGGGACGTGGGAGGAGCGGCGGGAGGAGTTCGGCGACGCGGTCGTCGAGACCCTCGCGGAGTACGCCCCGAACCTGCCCAAGGCGATCCTCCACCGGCAGGTCCTCACCCCCTGGGACCTCGAGCAGGAGTTCGGCCTCACGGGCGGCAACATCTTCCAGGGGGAGCTGTGGCCGAACCAGCTCTTCTTCCTGCGGCCCGTGCCCGGGTGGTCCCAGTACCGCACGCCCGTCAAGGGGCTGTACCTATGCGGCTCGGGTGCCCATCCGGGCGGGGGGGTCATGGGGGCGCCCGGGTACAACGCGGCCCGGGAGATCCTGCGGGACTGGGGCCTCGGGAGGCCGTGATCCATGGCGGACGCCTGGGACGTGGCCATCGTCGGGGGCGGGCACAACGGCCTCGTGGCCGCCGCGTACCTCGCGAGGGCGGGCCGCCGGGTCGTGGTCCTCGAACGCCGGTCCCAGGTCGGCGGGGCCGCCGCGACGGAGGAGATCGCGCCGGGCTTCCGGGCCTCGACGGCCGCCGACTTCTGCGGCCTCCTGCGGCCCGAGATCGTCCGGGACCTCGGGCTCGCGGCCCGCGGCCTCGGGCTGATCCCCGTGGACCCGGAGCTCGTGGCCCTCGGGGACGACGGGGACACCCTCACGCTCTTCCGGGACCTCCCCCGGACCGCGGAGGGACTCCGGACCCATTCCGCGGCCGACGCGGCCGCGTACCCGCGCTTCCTCAAGATGCTCGTCCAGCTCGCGGCCGTCATGGACCCTCTCCTCCTGCGGACGCCCCCGGATCTCTCGGGGGTGGGCCTCGGCGAGCAGGCCTTCTTCCTCCGGCGCGCCCTACGCCTCCGGAAGCTCGGGAAGGACGCGATGGGGCAGGCGCTCCGGCTCCCGCCCATGAGCCTGCACCAGCTTCTGAGGGAGTGGTTCGAGACGGACCTCCTCCGGGCGACCCTCGCGTTCGGCGCCCTCCTGGGATCGTTCCGCGGGCCGCGGTCCCCGGGGACCGCGTTCGGGCTCCTCCACGGCGCCCTCGCGTACGTCAACGGCGGCTCATGGGCCCTCGTGCGCGGGGGGATGGGACAGCTCGCGGCCGCCCTCGCGGACGCGGCCCGGGCCTCCGGCGCGACGATCCGGACGGACGCAGAGGTCCGGCGGATCCTCGTGGAGGACGGGCGGGCCGTGGGCGTCGAGCTCGCCTCCGGGGAGCGGGTCCCCGCACGGGCCGTCGCGAGCAACGCGGACCCCCAGCGGACGTTCCTCCGGCTCGTGGACCCCGCGGAGCTCGAGCCCTCCTTCGTCTCCGCAATCCGCGCGTACCGCGCGACGGGCGTCCTCACGAAGATGAACCTCGCCCTCGACGCCCTCCCTCGGTTCGCGCCCGCGGCGGACGGGCGGCCGCCCGTCCACACGCGCCTCGCGCCCTCCCTCGACTACGTCGAGCGGGCGTACGACGACGCGAAGTACGGCAGGGCGTCCGACGAGCCCGTCCTCGACGTCATCCTGCCGACCCTCGAGGATTCGGGACTTGCCCCGCCCGGGAAGCACGTGATGGGCGTCCTCGTCCAGTACACGCCGTACGGCCTGCGGCGGGGGGACTGGGACAAGGCCCGGGAGAAGCTCGGGGAGAAGGTCCTCGACCGCCTCGAGGAGGCGTTCCCCGGCCTGCGGCCTTCGATCGTCGGGCGGGAGATCCTCACGCCGCCGGACCTCGAGGCCCGCTTCGGCCTCACGGGCGGGCACGTGTACCATGGGGAGATGAGCCTCGACCAGCAGTTCCTCCTCCGCCCCGTCCCGGGATGGGGGCGGTACAGGACCCCGATCGACGGCCTCTGGCTGTGCGGCTCGGGGGCCCACCCCGGCGGCGGGGTCACGGGCGCGCCCGGCTACAATGCAGCCCGGGAGATCCTACGGTCCTGAACCGCGCGTCCGCCCACGCCGGGTGAAAGTTGAAATGCGGGCTCCGACATGGGCGGGGTCCATGACGGAGGGGGTCGCTCGAATCCACGTTTCCGTCCCGTACGCGCTCCGGGAGTTCACGCGCGGGGAGGACCTCGTGGACGTCGAGGCGGAGACCCTGGCCCAGGCGATCGCGGGGCTCGCCTCGCGCTACCCGGGCCTGGGATACCGGATCCTCGACGACCAGGGGCGCCTCCGGAGGTACGTGAACGCGTACGTGAACGACGATCCCGTGAGCCACATGGACCCGCACGACGTGCGTCTGCGGCGCGGGGACACGGTCACGATCCTCCCCTCCGTCGCGGGTGGTTGACATGGTAGCGGTGAAGAAGGGCGACACGGTCGTGGCCGTGGGGACTCGAAAGGGACTGTTCCTGTTCTCGTCGCGGGACCGGAAGACGTGGTCCTCGAAAGGACCGTACTTCGAAGGGACGACGATCCGGCACGCCCTCCTGGACCCGACGGACGGCCGCACGGTCTACGCGGGGATCACGAGCGAGCACTGGGGCGCGACCGTCGCGCGGACGAAGGACTTCGGGGGGACGTGGAAGGAGGGCAAGGAGGGCCCGCGGTTCTCGAAGGAATCCGGGCTCAGCGTCACGCGGATCTGGCAGCTCCAGCCCGGGGTCGACCGCGGCCTGTACGCCGGGGTCGAGCCCGCGGGCATCTTCCGGAGCGAGGACGAGGGGGAGACGTGGACGTCCCTCGAAGGGCTCAACGCGTTCCCCGGGCGGGACAAGTGGGACCCGGGGAACGGCGGGCTCTGCCTCCATACGATCCTCCCGTACCCGAAGGACCCCAAGCGCATGCTCGTCGGGATCTCCGCCGCGGGCGTGTTCGCAACGAACGACCGCGGGAAGTCCTGGCGGATGTACGACGCCGGCATCCGCGCGTACGGGAAGCAGGAGGTCTTCGAGCGCGAGGACCTCAGCTCGTGCGTCCACAAGATGGTCCGGGACCCGAGGGACCCCGCGATCGTGTACCAGCAGAATCACGCGGGGATGCACAGGAGGAGGCGCGGGGACCCCCAGTGGCAGATTATCGAGGCAGGCCTCCCGCGGTCCAAGAGCACGGGCGGGACGTTCGGGTTCCCCCTCGCGGCCCACCCCCACGACGCGGGCACGGTCTACGCGGTCCCCCTCGTCGGGGACTACAACCGGGTGACCGCGGACGGGAAGATGGCCGTCTACCGGACGACGGACGGCGGGAAGCGGTGGCAGAAGCTCACGAAGGGCCTCCCCCAGAAAGACGCGTGGTTCACGGTCCTCCGGGACGGGATGCGGACGGACGGGGGCGACCCCGCCGGGGTGTACGTGGGCACGACGACGGGGCAGCTGTATCACAGCCGGGACGAAGGCGACTCGTGGCAACTCCTCGCGGAGTTCCTCCCCCAGATCCAGAGCGTCGAGGCGGGCATCGTCGGGGGCGCGTGAGGGCTTCAGCCCGCGTACACATACGGGATGTTGAGGGCGTCCGCGAGGTGCCGGTCCAGGGACCCGACGTCCTCCCGGGAGACGTCGGCCAAGCGGTACTTCCCCAGGGCGGAGACGAGCATCCGCATCTCGACCTCCGTGGCCTCGAGGAAGTTCCGCACGCCCTTCGCGCCCGCGACCCCCGCCGCGACGACGAACGGACGTCCGAAGGCGCACGCGCTCGCCCCGAGGGCAAGGGCCTTCACGACGTGCCCGCCGTCGTAGAGGCGGCCCGAGAGGACGAAGGAGAGGGGCAGCCCCTCCGTCCGCGCGTCGCTGATCCGCGTGAGGCACGCGAGGGTCGGCAGGCCGAGGTCCTTGAGCGCGATCACGGGGCTCATCCCCGTGCCGCCCTCCTTGCCGTCCGCGAGGACGGCGTCGATCCGCTCCTGCCACGCGACGCGGAAGACGGGGAGGAGGTCTCGGAACGGACCCGCCTTGATCCAGATCCTCGCGCGCGGGAAGTTGTTCCGGAGGGAGCGCAACTGGCCCCGCAGGATGTCCTCCGTGAAAGTCCCGGGGGCGCTGTGCCGCTCGTACATCTCCCGATCCACACGCTCGGGGTCGTCGGGGAAGTAGTACGTCCCCTTGAGGGATCGCGCGACGTCCCGGGGTACCTTCGTCTCGCCCCCGAGCCCGGGCTTCGCGCCCTGCCCGAGCTTGACCTCGAACGCGACGAGACCCTTCTTGAAGTACGGCTCCACGTCGGGGTCCGTGTACACCTTGTTCCAGAGCTCGTCGGAGGCGTCCTCCACGCTCTGCTGGATCACCGCGCCGCCGTGGGTCCCGTCGAGGTGCTCGAGGTACGCGAAGAGGCGCTGCTTGAAGGAGGGCATGGAGGCCTTCGACCGCCGCTCGTATCCCCACACGGTCGCGATGTTCTCCCCGAGGCCGATCGGGATCCCCGCCTCCGCGGCCCCTCGGCCGAGCTGGGCGCTCGCCCCGTGGGCGACCTCCGTCGAGCCCATGGACGCCATCGTGACGGGCATCCGCGAGCGGAAGCCGCCGATCGTCGTCTCGAGGTCGACGTCGCTGAAGTACGGCTCCCGGCCCAGCTCCGTGAGCTTTTCGAGGCGCTTCGGGGTGAAGATGGGCGGGAGGAGGACGAGCTGGTCGAGGGTCGCGAACCGCGTGAGCTGCTTGAGACCGATGTCCGCCCCGAGGAGGGCGCGCCCGTACTCGTCGAGGTCGGAGAAGGGGTAGAGGGCGTCCCGCCCGTGCTTCGCCTTCTGGATGATCTCGTCCACGGGGTACGACTCGAGGAAGCTCCGCCCCGCGGCCGCCGCGGACCGGACGGACGCGACCTTCATGAAGAGCTTCGTGAGGGGCTCGCTCATCGCTCGGACCGCCTACGGGCTGAAGACGCCCGGGACCTTCGGGTACGGCCGGGCCTCCCAGATCGACCGGAGGCCGCACACGTACCGCGTGAGGCGCTCGATCCCGATCCCGAAGCCCGAGGACGGCGGGATCCCCTCCCGGAGCATGTCGATGTACCAGCCGTACTTCGAGGGGTTCTCCCCCGTCTCCCGGAGGCGGGCGATGACCTTCGCGTACTCGTGCTCCCGCTCCGCGCCGCTGATCGCCTCCCCGTATCCTTCGGGATAGAGGAGGTCGAAGTCCCGCAGGATCCCCGGCTTCGCGGGGTCCTCCCGGTCGTAGAAGCCGCGGGAGCCCCGCGGGTAGTCGTGGATGAAGAAGGGCTCCTCGAACAGGGTCGAGAGGAACTCCTCGTGCTCCCAGGGGATCTCGACCCCGTAGGGGACCTCGCGGCCGTGCTCCTTCAGGAGGCCGACGGCCTCCGAGTAGAGGAGGCGACGGAAGGGGCGGGACCCGCCGTTCAGGCGGCGGTCGAACGCCACGAGGTCGTCCCCGAGAGCCCCCCTCGCATGGGCGATCACGGTCCTCACGAGGTCCTCCGCGCGGGCCATCGCGTCCTCGTATGTCGCCCCGGCCTCCTCGATGTCGACCTGGACGAACTCCGCGAGATGCCGCCCCGTCGTCGCGGTCTCGAGGGGCTCCAGTCGCACGTTCGGGGAGAAGAAGTAGATCTTCCCGAGGGAGGCGGCCATCATCTGCTTGTACAGGATCGCGCTCGACATGACCTTGTACTCGCGGCCGTAGAAGTTGATCGTCGCCTGCTTCGCCCCGCGGAGCCCGGGGTCCGCGACGGGCCCGATGATCGGCGGCAGGAGCTCGACGAATCCGTGGCCGTTCAGGTACTCCCGGATCGTCATGCCGAGGGCCGCCTGAACGCGCAGGACGCGCTGCATCCGCGGGTCCCGGACCGTGAGGTACGAGCGCTGGAGCGCCTCCGCGGGCGGGATACGAACCGGGCCGGCCATGGGGCCAACCCATTCGCCTGGGAGTATCTTAACTTATTGCTCTCGAAGTTATGTAAACAGATGAAAAACGAGTCAAGTCAGACTGCTATGTAAGCTAAACGATGACAGCCCGCAAGGGTGGAACGTTCAAATCGGACGCTCGTTTCGGGGGGCCGAAACAATGGCGAGCCTCCTTGCGCCGGGGACCGTGGCGCCCGACTTCACGGCGAGGGACCAGGACGGGAACCCGGTCCGGCTCGAGGACCTCCGGGGCCGCCCCGTGGTCCTGTACTTCTATCCCGCGGACGACACCCCGGGTTGCACCCGCGAGGCGTGCGCGTTCCGGGACCGGATCGAGGCGTTCCGGTCCGCGGGGGCCCTCGTGTTCGGCGTGAGCACGCAGGACGAGGCGTCCCACCGCGAGTTCCGGGACAAATACGCCCTCAACTTCCCCCTCCTCGCGGATCCGACGAAGGAGCTTAGCCGAAGGTACAACGCCCTTGGCCTGCTCGGGGTCGCGAAGCGGGTCACGTACGTGATCGGGCCGGAGGGGACGATCCGCGCGGCGTTCCAGAAGGTCGACCCGAAAGCCCACGAGAGGGAGGCGCTCCGCGCGGTCGCCGCGATCCAGGGAGGGACCCCATGACGAAGCCGAAGCTGCCCGACGTCCGCATGCCGAGGAACATCCGCCTGACGTACGACCGCTTCACGGACCACTTCCGCGGGTTCGAGAAGGTCCCCGCGGTGCGGGCGATCTTCGGGCCCGCGACGGCGAAGGCCCTGCGATCCCTCCGGGTCGAGTTCTACTCCTCGAAGTGGGGGTTCATGGGCGTGAGCGACGAGGACGGCCATCTCATGGTCTCCACCCACTACTTGAGGACCGGGAACCCGAGGGACATCTACCTCGACATCGTCCATGAGCTCGTCCACGTCCGGCAGTTCCGGGAGGGGAAGGAACTCTTCGAGGACGGATACGAGTATCCGGACCTCCCCACGGAGATCGAGGCGTACCGGACGTGCATCGCGGAGGGCCAGCGGCTCGGGATGAACGACCGCGAGCTGTTCGAGTACCTCAAGGTCTTCTGGATGTCCGACAAGGAGGTTCGCCGGCTCGCACGACACGTCGGCGTTCGGGCGCCGCCCGCCCGGCCCCGCCGACCCCGGAGAAAGCGTTAAGGCGCCCGTGCGGGTGCCCGCGGGGCATGGGATCGGGGACCGGGTTCCTCCATGCGGCGCGGCGAGGCCTCACCCGCGACGCGAAGCTCCTCCTCGTCTCCTTCAGCCTCACGGGGCTGTCAATCGGCCTCCTGAACGTCTCCCTGTCCGTGTACATGCAGCGTCTCGGTCTCACGGCCGTCCACGCGGGGACTTTCTTCACGACGACGGGCCTGACGTCCGTGAGCCTCGTGATCCCCTTCGGGATCCTCGCGGACCGCTACGGGCGCCGGAGGATGACGATCCTCGGGACCGCCCTCATGGCGGCCGCCCTCGGGATGCTCGTCCTCGCGGACTCCTACGGGATGTTCCTCCTCGCGGGCGGGCTCCTCGGGGTCGCGGAGGCCCTCGGCTTCTCGACGTTCAACGCGCTCCTCGCGGAGGCGACGGACCCGGCCGTCCGGACCTCCGTGTTCGGGATGAGCTTCTTCTTCAACTCGATGGGCTTCGCCGCGGGGAACCTGCTCGGGATCCTCCCGGACGTCCTCTACGCGGCGAACCCCGCGGACCCCACGGGCGCGTACCGCCCCGCGTTCGCGATCGCGGCGGGACTCTCCCTCGCCTCCCCCCTCGCCCTCCTCCTCGTCCGCGTGGGCCGGACGCGGGCGCCCGAGGGACGAAGCCTCCTGCCTCGGAAGTCCGCGCGCATCCTCACGCGGTTCTTCGCATCGAACTTCATCATCGGCCTGGGGGCGGGCCTCATCATCCCCCTCTTCACCCTCTGGTTCTACCTCAAGTTCGGGCTCGCGGAGTCGACGACGGGGCCCCTCCTCGCCCTCGCGAGCGTGTTCATGGCCTTCTCATACCTCCTGGCGCCCGTCCTCTCCCGCCGGCGGGGGATGGTCCGGTCCATCGTCGAGGTCCAGGCCCTCGCGACGGCGACCCTCTTCTTCATCCCCCTCGTCCTGAACATCCACGTCGTCGGCGCCCTGTACATCGCCCGGAACCTCCTGATGAACATGACGTGGCCCGTCGCCTCCGCGTTCCTCATGTCCGCGGTCGACGAGTCGGAGCGGGCCGCGGCCTCCGCGGTCACAGGCGCCGCGTTCCGTCTGCCCTTCGCGATCTCGACGACCGCGGGGGGCTACCTCCTGACCGTGAACGTGGACCTGCCCTTCTTCGTGACGACGGCCCTGTACGCGGTCGGCGTCCTCACGTTCTGGGCCTTCTTCCACGGGTATAAAGACCCGACGCCCGGGTAGGACGAAGCCTTTACGTGGGACGTCGACGTCGCGGTCCCCTGGACGTGGAAGCATTCGAGTCGTCCTGATCGGAGCAGGGGCCACGGGCTCCGTGGCCGCGACCCACCTCGTGCGCGAGAAGGAGATCGACGGGATCGTCCTCGCAGACATGGTCCCCGAGCGGGCGAAGACCCTCGAGACGAAGCTCGGGAGTCGGAAGGCGCGGGCCGCTCCATTCCCGGGGACGTCCGCGGGGGACCTTGCGAAGCTCGTCGAGGGCTCCCACCTCGCGATCAACGCGGCCCACGTCTCCCTCGACCTCGCGCTCATGGAGGCGTGCCTCGACGCGGGCGCCCACTACATGGACCTCTCCTCCCTCCCGTCCCAGCAGTTCCCCTTCGACGCCCGCTTCCGGAAGGCGGGCCTCACGGCCCTCCTCGGGGGCGGGGAGGATCCCGGGATCGCGAACGTCCTCGCGCGGGCCGCTGCGGACACGCTGGACACGGTCGACCGGGTGCGGATTCGGGACGGGGATACCGCGTGGTCCGCGGACACCCCGCTCCCCGTCGTCTGGTCTCCCGAGACGTTCCTCGCGGAGGTCTTCACCCCGGGCCTCTACTTCGAGGACGGGAAGATCGTCCACGTGCCCCCGTGGAGCGGGAAGGAGATCTACCTCTTCCCCGAGCCCGTCGGGCCCCAGCCCGTGTACCTCATGGACCACGAGGAGCCGGAGACCTTGGGGAAGTTCCTGGGGAAGGGCCTGCGGTACGCGGACCTCAAGCTCGCGGTCGACGACACGACGTACGCGACCCTGAACATGCTCCAGCGGCTCGGGGTACTGTCGGACGAGCCCGTGATCGTGGACGGCCAGCCCGTCGTTCCCAAGAAGGTCCTCATGAAGCTCCTCCCGCGCCCCACGGACCTCATCGGGAAGGTCAGGGGGGCCGCGATGATCGTCGTCGAGGTCGACGGCACGCGGGACGGCCGGCCGGCCTCCCTCCGCCTTTGGACGGGGATGAGCCACGCGGAGGCCGCGAAGCGGCACGGGGCCACGGCCACGGGATACCTCGTCGGCACGGGGGCCGCCGTCTTCGCGATGCATTTCGCCCGGGGCCGTGTGGACCGCGCGGGCGTCATCGCCGCGGAGTGCCTCGACCCCGCGGAAAGCCTGCGGCTCCTCGCCGGCTACGACCTCCCCGTGACTCGGGAACGGCGGGAGGCCACGCCCCTCAACTGACCGTCAGCACGAAGGCGGACGTGTGTCAACGCGTGTCAACGTTACAGCATATGCGGTTCCTTGAGACGAGGGGACGCGCATACGTCGGGCGATCCCCATGCCGCCCACCATGGAGGCCCTCTTCGCCGAGCGCACGAAATGGATGAAGGCGTCCGACGTCCGGGAACTCCTCAAATACGCGACGGACCCGAAGATCATCAGCTTCGGCGGCGGCCTGCCGAGCCCCGACTCGTTCCCCCTCAAAGACCTGAAGGTCATCTTCGACGAGCTCCTCCACGAGGAGACGGCCGCGGCGTTCCAGTACGGGCTCACCCAGGGCGACCCGAAGCTCAGAACGGCCCTGGCGGCCCGGATGGGAGCGCGCGGGATCGAGGCCTCGGCGGACCGGACGATCGTCACCCACGGGTCCCAGCAGGCGATCGAGCTCATGGGGCGCGTCCTCGTGGAGCCGGGGGACGTCGTGATCACGGAGGAGCCGACGTACCTGGGGATCTTCACGGCCCTCGCGACGTACCGCCCCACGTACCACGGCGTGCCCATCGACTCGGAGGGCCTCCTGACGGACGTCCTCGAGGAGGACCTCCAGGAGATGTCGGACCAGGGGATCCGGCCCAAGTTCATCTACGTCGTGCCGACGTTCCAGAACCCTGCGGGGACGACGATGTCCCAGCGCCGCCGGCGGGCCCTCGTGGACCTCGCCGCGGCGTACGGGGTCCCGATCGTCGAGGACGACCCGTACTACGACCTACGGTTCGAAGGGGAGGCGGAGGCCCCGATCGCCTCGTACGACGAGGAGGGGTGGGTCGTGTACCTCGGATCCTTCAGCAAGGTCCTGGCCCCCGGCTTCCGGATCGGCTGGGCCCACGGGGCGCCGGACCTCGTGAACAAGATGTCCCTCGCGAAGCAGGGCGTCGACGTCTTCACGAACGCGTTCGGGCAACGGGTCGCGGAGCGCTACCTGACGCTCGGCATGCTCGACGAGCACCTCCCGAGGATCCGCGCCCTCTATGGGAGGAAGCGAGACATCATGATGGCGGCCATGGAGGAGCAATTCCCGGACGGGGTGGAGTGGACGAGGCCCCAGGGGGGCATGTTCCTCTGGGTGAGCGTCCGCCCGGGACTCGATACGAGGGACCTCCTGCCGAAAGCCGCCGAGCGGGGGGTCATCTACGTGCCCGGCCACGGCTTCTTCCCCGGGACGCCGAAGGTGAACCACATGCGCCTGAACTTCTCGTTCCCGGGCGAGGGGGAGATCCGGCGCGGGATCAGGATCCTCGGGTCCGTCCTTGCCGACGAGGGCCGGCCCCGCAAGGGTCCCCTCGCCGTTGCGAGGGGCTAGGCCGACCCCGGGCCTCCGGGGCCCTCGAAGGCGCCGAGGGTCGGCTGACGGGTCTTCGGGCGGTCCAGGTTCGCGACCCGAACGCCCAGGAGACGGACGGGACGCCCCATGGCCTCGAACTCCCGGAGCAGCTCTCCCGCGACGCCCGCCAGGACGGCCTCGTCGAGGACGGCCGAGGACAGGGTCCGCTCCCGGAGATGCGTCTGGAAACCCGAGAAGCGCACCTTGATCCCGATCGTCCGGTACGCCGCTCCCTGGGCTCTCGCCCTCAGGGAGACATTGCGGGCGATGTCCGCGAGCGTGGACCGGACCACGTTCCAGTCCGAGACGTCCCGCTCGAACGTCCGCTCCACGCTGATCGACTTCGGGTCGGGTCGCTCCTCGACGGGGAGCTCCTCGAGGCCGCGGGCGATCCCCCACAGCCAGACCGCGTTCTTCCCGAGGAGCTTCTTGAGATCCGACCCGGGGAACCGGGCGAGGTCCCCGATCGTCCGAACCCCCGCGTGCTCGAGGACGGCCGCCGTCTTCGGCCCGACCCCGCTGATCTTGGTGACGGGCAGGAGATCGAGGAAAGCGACGAGCGCCTCGGGCCGGACGACGAGGAGGCCGTCCGGCTTCGCGAGGTCGGAGGCGATCTTCGCGCCCGACTTGTTCGGCGCGACCCCGATCGTGCACGCGAGGCCCTCCCGCTCCCGGACGGCGGCCTTCACCCGACGGGCGTGGGCCTCCGCGTCGTCGAACCCGTGGACCTTCGAGGTGACGTCGAGGAACGCCTCGTCGATGCTCACATGCTCGAGGACGTCCGCGAAGTCCCGGAGGACGTTCATTACGCTCTCCGACACGGAGCCGTACAGGTCGTAGTTCGGAGGCAGGTACACGGCCTCGGGGGCCTGCTTCCAGGCCATCGAGATCGGCATCCCGCTCCGGATCCCGAGGGCGCGCGCTTCGTAGCTGCACGCCATGGCGACCCCCCGCCCGCGGCCGCCCTTCGGGTCCGCCCCGACGACGACGGGCCGGCCGACGAGGCCAGGGTCCTCCCGACGCTCCACGCTCACGTAGAACGCGTCCATGTCGACGTGGAAGATCACGCGCGCCACTCAGGGCCTCCGTCCGGCCGGGGGCTCACCCGAAGTCGCCGAGGCTCTTCTGTCCCGTCGGGGCGCCGGCCCCCGCGGGGAAAGCGTACTCCATGAGCCCCGCGAGGCGGCGGAACTCGTTCACGCTCCCGGGCCCGAACCCCGCGTAGTGGTTGTTGAAGAAGACCATGGCTCCCTTCACCGAATCCGCCGACCCCTCGAGATCCTTGTACCACGCGCGCATCTCCATGGACCGGTCCTTCTGGACCTCGTTGAACTTCGTGATCTCCCGGTCCCCGACCATCCTCAGGTAGACGTAATCCGCGGTCACCGCGGACGGGCTCCGGAGGTACTGGTTCTCCGTCCAGACCATCGCGATGTTCCGGTCCCTCAGCAGAGAGTACACGTCCTCGCGGAACCAGGACTTGTGACGGAACTCAATCGCGTGGGGATACGTCATGTCGAGGGACCCGACGAAGTCCTGCATGACGGCCCAGTGGGCGTCGTACTTGATCGACGGCGGCAGCTGCACGACGAGGGGGCCGCACTTTTCCTTGAGTTCCTTTGCGGACGCGTAGAACCAGCCGAGGGACTCCGAGACGCCCTTGAGTTTCTTCTCGTGGGTGATCCGCTTGGGGACCTTCATCGTGAACGCGAAGCCCGCAGGGGTGGACCGGTACCACCCCTTCGTGATCGCGGGCCCGGGGTTCCGGTAGAACGAGGAGTCGACCTCAACAACGTCGAAGACGGCCGAGTAGAGGCGAAGGTAGTCCGACTTCGGCGTACCAGGCGGGTAGAAGCCGCCGAGCCAGTCGTCGTATCCCCACCCGCTGCACCCAATCCGGAGCTTGTCCCCGAGGCCGACCATGAGTCGCGGCCTTGGAAGGACGCGGGCGGGTAAAGACCTTGGCCATCGGACGAGCGTCCTCGGCGGACAGACGCTTCCGGAGATAATCAGGAAACAAGGGATATAGCGAGGGACCCGCGTCGAGGGGGAGACCGGGAGCGACCGTGGACCTCATCGTCGCCCTCCTCCTCATCTTCGTGTCCGCAAAGCTCGCGGGCGAGGCGTTCGAGCGGATGCGCCAGTCTCCCATGATCGGAGAGGTCCTCGCGGGGATCGTCCTGGGCCCCGCGCTCCTCGTCCTCGTGAACCCGGACCCGGCGACGGATCTCGGCGCGTCCCTCCGAATCGTCGCGGACCTCGGCGTCCTCGTCCTCGTGCTCCTCGCGGGGATGGAGCTGGGACGGGAGGGCCTGAGCCGCGCGTTCCACGAGCGGAGCTTCGTCGTGGCCGTCGTCGAGTTCGTGTTCCCCTTCGCCCTCGGGCTCCTCCTCGCCCAAGCCATGGGCTTGTCCTTCGTCCAGTCGGTCTTCCTCGGCACCGCGATGGCCGTCACCGCGCTCCCCGTGAGCGTTCGCATCCTCATGGACCTCAACCTCCTCCACAGCCGGCTCGGCCGGGCCATCGTCTCCGTGGCCCTCGTGAACGACCTCGTGGCGTTCGCGATGCTCGGCCTCGTCATCGCCCTCGGCCAGGCCGGGTCCGCGTCTCCCGACCCCGGGGTCCTCGGATGGATCCTCGGGAAGACCCTCCTGTTCGTCGGCCTCGTCTTCAGCGTCGAGATGGTCCTGCGGAGGACGATGCAGGCGGACGGGAACGGCGATTCGCGGATCCGGCGGTTCATCCGATCGATGAAGGGGCAAGAGTCCGCCTTCGCGTTCGGGATCGCGATCGCCCTCCTGCTCGGGGCCGCCGCGGAGGCCGCAGGGATTCACTTCGCGGTCGGCGTCTTCTACGGCGGCATCCTGATAACGCCCAAGATGGTGGGGCGGGAGGAGTTCAACCGGATCCGCAACTCGGTGTCCGCCGTGACCCTCGGCCTCCTCGCCCCGATCTTCTTCGCATTCGTCGGGCTCAATGTCGCCCTGAACTTCGAGTCCTGGCCCCTCATCCTCCTCGTGACGGGGGTCGCGTTCGCGGGGAAGTTCCTTGGAGGGCTCATCGGCGGCGCCGCGGCGGGCTTCCGGGGCGCGCCCCTCCTCGCCCTCGGCGTGGGCCTCAATGCCCGCGGGATGATGGAGCTCCTCCTCGCCCAGGTCGGGCTCGCGACGGGGATCATCGGTCCCGACATCTACTCGGCCCTCATCGTGATGACCCTCGTCACGACCTTGACCGCTCCGCCCCTCATGAAACGGCTTCTCCGGCGCTTCAAGGTCGAGGACGTCCTTCCGTCGACGGAGCATCTCGAGGCATCCGTGCCCGCCCCCAAGGCGATGGCCTCGTCGGAAGGGAGGCAAAGGCCTTGACGCCGCAGCGCAATACCCGACGCCGAGATCCATGCCCCAGTACATCCGCCTCGTGACCTTGACGGACTCCGCCGTGCGGAACGTCCGGAAGCTCGGAGACATGCTCGCCCAGGCCCGGAAGGTGTGGGAGGCCCATGGCTGCCGCATCGTCCAGGCGTGGTCGACCCTCGGGCCCTACGACCTCGTCGCGGTGATCGAGGGGCCCGACGACGCGACCGTCATGAAGGCGGCGGCCCTCAACGCGCAGGACGGGAACTTCCGCGCGGTCACGCTCCCGGCCGTCGGCCTCAACGAGTTCATCGCCTCCCTCAAGTGAGCGCCTCCCTCTCGGCCCCCGAGTGCGGCGGCCCCTGACCCGCCGACCGGAAGGCTGAAATCGAATCCGGGGGATGGGCGCCTCGATGTCCGAACTCGCGGAGCGGGGGGCGCGCCGCCTCGAATGGGCCCGGGAGCACATGCCCGTCCTCGCGGCGATCCGGGAGGACCTCAAGCGGTCGGGGATCCTGAAGGGCGTGCGGATCGGGATGGCCCTCCACACGGAGGCGAAGACGGGGGTCCTCGCCCTGAGCCTCCGGGAGGCCGGCGCGCGGGTGCGCCTCGCGTCGTGCAACCCCCTCTCCACGGACGACAGTGTCGCGGCGGCCCTCCAGGAGGTCCACGGGCTCGACGTCTACGCCCGGAAGTGGCAGACGACGAAAGAGTACTACGAGAGCCTCCACAAAGTCCTCGACCTGGAGCCGGACCTCGTGATCGACGACGGGGCCGACCTCATGCTCCTCCTCCACACGAAGCGGGCGGAACTCCTCGACGGCGTCCAGGGCGGGAACGAGGAGACGACGACGGGCGTGATCCGGCTCCGGGCCATGGCGAAGGAGGGCAAGCTCCGGGTCCCCGTGATCGACGTGAACGACGCGGAGATGAAGCACCTGTTCGACAACCGCTACGGGACAGGGCAGAGCACGTTCGACGGGATCATGACGGCGACGAACCTGCTCGTCGCAGGGAAGGCGTTCGTCGTCGCGGGGTACGGGTGGTGCGGCCGTGGGATCGCAGCCCGCGCGAAGGGGCTCGGAGCGCGGGTCATCATCACGGAGATCGACCCCGTAAGGGCCCTGGAGGCCACGATGGACGGGTTCGAGGTCCTCCCCATGGCAAAGGCCGCGAGACTCGCGGATTTCATCGTCTCCGCGACAGGGTGCAAGGACGTCGTCACGGCGAAGCACTTCCCCCTCCTCAAGGATGGCGTCGTCCTCGCGAACGCGGGCCACTTCGACAACGAGATCTCGAAGGCGGACCTCGACCAGGTCGCGAAGGCGCGCCGACGGGTCCGGGAGTTCGTCGACGAGTACGTCCTCCCCGGAGGGAAGCGGGCCCACCTGCTCGCGGAGGGGCGTCTTGTGAACCTCGCCGCGGGCCAGGGCCATCCCGTCGAGATCATGGACATGAGCTTCTCAATCCAGGCCGCCTGCGCAGGCCACCTCGCCCGGACGGCGAAGGGGCTCACGCCCGGGGTCTATCCGGTTCCCGAGACGATCGACGACCGGGTCGCCCGGCTGAAACTCAAAGCCCTGCGAATCCAAGTGGATCGTCTCACGCCGACCCAGAGGGCGTATCTCGAGTCGTGGAGCGAGGGCACGTAGCCGTCGGCCCGGGGACGTCCCATGAAGCGTGCGGTCCTGTCGGACTTTGACGGGACGATCACTCGACGGGACGTCGCGGAGATTCTGCTTGAAGAGTTCGCTCCACGCGAGTGGCTCGAGATCGAGGAGTTGCACCGCGCGCGGACGATCGGGACGCGGGAGGCGATGGCCCGGCAGTTCGCGCTCCTCCGGGCGCGGGAAGAGGACCTCCTCGCGTTCGTCGACGCGCACGCGGAGATGGACGGGACCTTCCTCGAGTTCCGGGACTTCTGCGCGCGGGAGGGCATCCTCCTGGAGATCGTGAGTGAGGGGCTCGACTTCTACCTCCGGTTCCTCCTGAGGAAGTGGGGGATCGAGCTCCCCGTCCGGACGAACCAGACCGCATTCGACGGCGGCCGCGTGACGATCTCGTACCCTTGGTCGGACCCGACGTGCAACCTCTGCGGCACGTGCAAGCTCCTGCGGCTGTTCCAGCTCCGGGCCCAGGGATACCGGATTGCCTATGTGGGAGACGGCCACTCGGACCTCTGCCCCGCGATCGAGGCAGACCTCGTCTTCGCGAAGGCGGAGCTCGCGGACCTGTGCCGGGAGGAGGCCATCGAGTTCATCCCGTTCGAGAGGTTCTCGGACGTCCAGCGGAGGCTCGCGGCGTGGCAGTGAAGAACTTCCTCGGCGCCTTCGGGCATGTCGTCCTCGACTACATCGTCACGGTCCCCCGGCTCCCCGACCCGAACACGTCGATCCAGATCCTCGACCGGCGGCGGTACTTCGGGGGGACGGCGGGTAACCTCGCCCGCGCGGCGGCGCGCCTCGGCGTCCGCACCTCCCTCGCGTCCTTCGTCGGCCCGGACTTCCCCGAAGATTACCGCGACGCGTTCCGCGAGGACGGCGTAGACCTCCGGGACCTCCGGGTCGTCCGAGGACGCTCGACCCCCACGGCCTGGGTGTTCTCGGACCGCCGGGGGAACCAGATGGCGATCGTGGACCAAGGGCCCATGAAGGATACGGCCCGTCGGCCCGTCCTTCGGCACAGCGTCCGGGACGTGGAGCTCGTCCACCTCGGGACGGGCCGGCCCGAGTACTATGTGAGGGTCGCGGACCTCGCGGAGGATCTCGGCCGGTCCATCGCCTTCGACCCCTCCCAGGAGATCCACTACGTCTACCGGAGGAGCCTGTTTCTCAGCCTCCTCCGCCGGTCGACGTACTTCTTCGGAAACGAGGCGGAGATCGCACGGGCGAAGCGGTTCGCGGGGACGACGTCAACGGCGGGCCTCCTGCGGCATGCGGAGGTGGTCGTCGCGACGCTCGGGTCGCGGGGGAGCGTGATCTTCACCCGCGAGGGCAAGGTCCGCGTCCCTCGAGTCCGGCCGGGGCGCGTCGTCGACGTCACGGGCGCGGGGGACGCGTACCGAGCGGGGTTCTACGCGGGGCTCGCCCGCGGCCTCGACCTCCGTCGCTGCGGGATCCTCGGCTCTGCGGTCGCGAGCTTCGTCGTCGAGACGAAGGGGACCCAGACGAACCTGCCGACGTGGGATCGGGTCGTTGCGCGAGCGCGCCGACACGCCACCTTCTGATGCAGCCCTCTCCAGGGGAGGGACGGTACGAAAGGGTTATATCATGACAGTAGGTTCTCGGCGCGGTGACCAGGGATGGCTATCGGGTTCGTGCTCATCAGCACCGCCCCGGCGAAGGAGCACGAGGTGTACAACGAGCTCCTCAAGGTGAAGGAGATCGTGGAGCTTCACCCGCTCTTCGGTGAGTACGACCTAATCGCGAAGATCGAGGCGGAGGACTTCAACATCCTCGGCCAGGTCGTCGTGGACAAGATCCGGTCCATCCCCGGCGTGATCGACACGAAGACCCTCACGGGTATCAAGTTCTGAGGAGATATGTCATGGCGTGGATGGGTGCCTTCGAGCTCTGGACGTTCGTCACGATCCTCCTGTTGACCTTCAGCCTGTTCCTCGTAATCACGGGCGCCTTCACGGCGTACTTCGGGAGCGGAAAGAGCCGGAAGATCGGGGCCGGCCTGCTTGTGGGCGGACTCGCGGTGGGGATCGTGTGGGCCCTCGGCGTCGGCCCATACACGTTCATCAGTAATAGCGTGGACCTGTCGCAAGTGATCATCGAGTCGATCGGCGTGATCCTCGCGGCAGCGATCGGGGCGGCCGTGGCCATCGGGCTCTTCCTCCTCGCGATCATGAAGAGCTGAGCCCTCGCCACTCGAATCCGCGCGGTGGGCCCTCGGCCGGCGGGAAGCCTTTATCTCCCGCCCCCCCTTGTCCCATTCGATGCCGCCTGAAGTGCTCATCGTCCTGGGGAGCAAGAGCGACGCGGAGGTGGGGAAGAAGGCGGCCTCCATCCTCCAGGAGTTCGGCGTGGAGCACGAGATCGTCGTGGCGTCCGCGCACCGGACGCCGGACCTCCTCCGGGACCTCATCCGGAACACGACCGCGAAGGTGTTCATCGCGATCGCCGGGCTGTCCGCGGCCCTCCCGGGGACGATCGCGGCCCACACGACGAAGCCCGTGATCGGCGTCCCCGTCAGCGGCAAGGTGAACCTCGACGCGATCCTGAGCGTGTCCCAGATGCCCCCCGGGGTTCCCGTCGCCGCGGTCGGGCTGGACCGCGGGGAGAACGCGGCGATCCTCGCCGTGGAGATGCTCGCGCTCAAGGAGGAGCGCCTCCAGGAGAAGCTCAAGGAGCACCGGGAGGCGATGAAGAAGTGGGTCCTCGAGGACTCCCGGACCTTGGGTGAGTGATGTTCGACGCGAGGGCCTTCGTGGAGGAGCAGGTCGAGGCCCTCCGCGCGGCCGTGCAGGGCAGGGCGATCATCGCCTGCTCGGGCGGGGTCGACAGCACGACGGCCACGGTCCTCGCGAGCCGCGCCCTCGGCGACCGGCTCCTCGCCGTGTACGTCGACACGGGCCTCATGCGCAAGGGGGAGACGGGGGACGTCGAGGAGACCCTCCGCGGCTTGGGCGTGAACCACCGGATCGTCGACGCCGCGGAGGAGTACTTCCGCGCCCTCTCGGGGGTCACGGACCCCGAGAAGAAGCGGCACATCATCGGGAACAAGTTCATCGAGCTGTTCGAGCGGGAGGCCGCGTCTTTCGGCGCGGACACCCTCGTCCAGGGGACGATCGCCCCCGACTGGATCGAGAGCGGAGGCCAGCTCCGGGATCGGATCAAGAGCCACCACAACGTCGCGGGCCTCCCTGCGGTCATGAAGCTGAAGCTCGTGGAGCCCCTCCGGGACCTCTATAAGGACGAGGTCCGCCAAGTCGCGCGGGCCCTCGGGGTGCGGGTCGCGGAGCGGCAACCGTTCCCGGGGCCGGCCCTCGCGGTCCGGGTCCTCGGGGAGGTCATGCCCGAGCGAGTGGCCGTCGTGCGGGACGCATGCGCGATCGTGGAGGAGGAAATCGAGGCAGCCGCACGGGCGGGGAGCATGAAGCTCCCGTGGCAGTACTTCGCCGTCCTCCTGCCCGTCCAAAGCGTGGGGGTCCACGGGGACGTCCGCGTGTACGGGCACACGGTCGCCGTGCGCTCGATCGAGTCCGTCGACGGGATGTCGGGGACGTACTCGAGGATCCCCCACGAGGTCCTCGACCGGATCTCCGTGCGGATCACGAACGAGGTCCGAGGCGTGAACCGCGTCGTGTACGACGTCTCGAACAAGCCGCCCGCGACGATCGAGTGGGAGTAGTCACGGGACGGCCGCGGCGGCCGACGTCCCCGCGGGCGTGTCCGCAGGGACGCGGGAGGCCAGGTCCTCCCGGAGCTCCCGAATCGCGAGGATGAACACCGCAAGGGAGAGGATGGCGATCCCTTCGCCCGCGATGGAGTGGGCCTTGAGCACGGTCACGTAGGCGTCCACGCTCGTCTCCCCGAACGCGGCCACGCCGAATACGGCGCCCGCGACGGCGGACAGGACGCCGAGGCCCGTGCCGATCCGCAGCCGCGTGAGGACGCGGCCCGTTGCGAGGCCCGCCGCACTCGCGTAGATCGTCAGGCCGCTGAAGAGGGCCACGAGGCCGCAGAGCGCGATCCGGAGAAGGACGGCCCAGGCGGGCACGGGGAGCATCTCGTCAGGCGCTCCCATGATCATCGTCGCCTCCCGCGGCAGGATCAGGTGCGAGGCGAAGGCCCCGAGGGCGAGGAGGAAGAAGGGCACGGCGAACGGGGCGAAACGGGCGTGCCGCGGCCCGTCGTCGGCGGCGCCTGAGCGCACGGACAAGACTCCGGCGGCCGCAAGGACGAGGATCCCGAGGCCGAGCAGGAGGGAAGCCGTGAGGAAGGCGGCCTGGCCTGCGATGGGGATCCCCATCGCGGCCGGGTCGTGGCCCGCGGCGAGGGCATGGAAGAACGCGGGGACGATCGCGACGGAGGAGACGAACGCGATCCCCATGAGGGCGGCGTCCAGCCCGAGGGCCCACTCGAGCCAGCCGAGTCCGAGGAGGGTCGAGCCCTCGTTCCGGTGCATCCACCGTCCCTCCGGTTCCGATGGATGGAAGTGAGCATACTTGGACCCGCGGAAGGGTCCTCACCCCCGGATACCGAAGACTTTATTCGATTCGTTCATTTGGTCTGACCGTGCGAGTCTACGTCGTCGATAACGGCGGGCAGTGGACCCACCGGGAATGGAGGGTCCTGAAGTACCTCGGCGTGGAGACGAAGATCGTCCCGAACGACACGCCCGCGGCGGCCCTGAGCGACCTCGACGGGCTCGTCCTCTCGGGCGGCGCCCCGCGCGTCGGCGTGGACCCCGGCAAGATGGGGCGGAACGGGGAGTACCTCGATGCCCTCGACGTCCCGATCCTGGGGATCTGCGCGGGCCACCAGTTCATGGCGAGCCACTTCGGCGGCCGGGCAGCCCCCGCGAAGGTGCCCGAGTTCGGGAAGGCGGTCCTCACGGTCCGGGACCCCGACGTCCTCTTCGACGGCCTCCCGCGGACGTTCGAGGTGTGGGAGTCCCACAACGACGAGGTCGCCGCGGTCCCCGCGGGGTTCGTCCCCCTCGCGAGCTCCCCGAACTGCGACGTCCAGGCCATGCGGTCCCTCGAGCGGCCCCTCTTCGGCCTCCAGTTCCATCCCGAGGTCGAGGACACCCAGTTCGGGAAGGAGATCTTCCGGAACTTCGTCCGCGTGTGCGAGGACGGCCGCTGACCTGCCCCGGCGAAAGGGCTAATTCCATCGCGCCCGTTCCCCGGTGCCGTGGCCCTCGACGCGCCCCGGAGCCGCGTCCTCGAGGACGCGCTCGCCTCCCGGCACGAGGAGGGTCTCGAGCGGTCCCTAGGCCGCGCGGTCCGCCGGCATGGCGGGGATTACGAGGACTACGTGGACCTAATCGGGCTCGTGCGGGAGCTCGCTCGGACCCGGAAGACAGGACTCCGAGAGGCCGCCCGGATTCTCGCGGCTCATCCGTAGGCGTCCGGGTTCACGAGGAACTCGGGACGCGCCCCGGCGAGGGCCTTCAGGACCTGGTCCGCGATGATCGCACCCGCGCGGGCCTGGGCCTCGTGGGTCGAGGCCCCGAGGTGCGGCGTGAGGACGGCGTTCGGGGCCGTAAGGATGGGACTCCCCGCGGGGGGCTCCTTCTCGTATACGTCGAGGGCGGCTCCCGCGATGGCCCCGGCCCGGAGGGCCTCCGCGAGGGCCCCCTCCTGGACGATCTCCCCCCGCGCGCAGTTCACGAGGACCGCGGTCCGCTTCATGAGGGAGAGCTCCCGGGGGCCCAGGAGGCCTATCGTCTCGGGGGTCAGGGCCGCGTGGACGCTCACGACGTCGGCCTCCTGGAGGAGCCGCTCCTTCTCGACGAGGGCGAACCCCGCCTTCGCGGCCGCCTCCGGAGGCAGGTAGGGGTCGTACGAAATCACGCGCATGCCGAACGCGATCGCTCGGCATGCGACCTCCGCACCGATCCGGCCCGAGCCGACGAGCCCGAGAGTCTTCCCGGCGAGCTCACGGCCCTCGAACCGCTTCTTCTCCCACTTCCCCTCCTTCATCGAGCGGTCCGCCTCCGCGAGATGCCGGTAGAGGTTCAGCATGTGGCCGATCGCAAGCTCCGCGACGCTCACGCTGCTCGCGGTCGGCGCGTTCACGACGAGGACCTTCCGGGCCGTCGCCTCCTTCACGTCGATATTGTCCACGCCCACGCCGGACCGGCCGACGACCTTCAGGGCTCCGGCCCGGCCCAGGACCTCCTTCGTGACCTTCGTCCGGCTCCGGACGATGAGGGCCTCGTATCGGGAGATCGCCTCGAGGAGCTGATTCGCATCGAGGTCCGCGACGTCGACGACGTGGGCCGCCCGGAGGGCGGCGACGGCCTCCGCCTCGAGGCCGTCCGTGATGAGGACCTTCATGGGATCCCGGCGCGGATGGCGGCCCGGACATAAAAAGTCAGATGGCCAGTAGAGAAAGGACTGTAAGGACGACGAGGGCCAGGAACGAGACGACGGCGACGACGAGCATCGCACGGGTCACGCGGACGTCGGAGCCGAACACGACGGGGATCGGCCCGAGGAAGACGACGCCGCCCCACCGACGACCGCCCGCCGGGAGCTCCTCCGAGGACGGGGGCGCCGGGGGCGGGACCGGCGAGGCCGACTCGAGCCGCGCGGACTTGAAGGGCCAGAGGAGGAACGTCAGGAGGAAGGCGAGGACCATGAGAAGGATCCCCGCGCCGCCCAGGACGCCCGTCGCGCTGACGACGGGGACCACGAGGACGAGGGAAAGGGTCGCCTCCCCGCGGACGAGGGCGAGGGCGAGGAGCGCAAGGCCTGCGACGAAGAAGGCCGGGCCCACCAGCCACGCCCCGCGCATGGGCCGACCATCCCCCCGCCGGGCTAAAGCCTTGCGGACGACCGCCGGGCCGAACGGGCGTACGACTGGAGGGAGCGCACCCCGAGGTCCCCTCGGCGGACCTCCTCGATCGCGAGGCTCGCGGCGCGGGCCGCCTGGATCGTCGTGATGAAGGGGATCCCGAGGTCCACGGCGAGGCGCCGCATCATGTACCCGTCCCGTCGGGCGCCCGAGGAGCTCGTCGGAGTGTTCACGACGAGCCGGATCTCGCCCCGGCGCATGAGCCCGAGCGCGTCGGGGGACTGGTTCTCGCTGATCCGGTAGACCGTCTTCACGTCGACCCCCTGCTCCCGGAGGCTCTGGGCCGTGCCCCGGGTCGCGTAGATCCGGAGGCCGCAGGAGGCGAACCGCCGGGCGACCTCGGCCGCCGCGGGCTTGTCCTCGTCCCGGACCGTCATGTACACGGCCCCCTCGACGGGGAGTGGGTTCCCGGCGGCGACCATCGCCTTGTAGAACGCCCGGCCGAGGGTCCCGTCGATCCCCATGACCTCCCCCGTGCTCTTCATCTCGGGCCCGAGGATCGCGTCGACACCCGGGAGGCGTTGGAAGGGGAACACGGACGCCTTCACGGCGACGTGGTCGATGCGCGGCTCCCGAACGAGCCCGAGGCGCCTCAGGCTCGACCCGAGCATGACCTGGGTCGCGACCTTCGCGAGGGGCACGCCGATCGCCTTCGACACGTAGGGGACCGTCCGGCTCGCACGCGGGTTCGCCTCGAGGACGTACACCTTCCCGTCCTTCACGGCGAGCTGGAGATTCATGAGGCCGACGATCCCCAGGGCCTTGCAGACTCGGCGCGTGATCGTCCGGATCTGACCGAGGACGTCGGGACCGAGGGTCGTGGGCGGCATCACGAGGGTCGCGTCCCCCGAGTGGATCCCCGCCTCCTCGACGTGTTCCTGGATCCCCCCGATGAAGATGTCCCGGCCGTCCGCGACGACGTCCACGTCGACCTCTGTCGCGTGGTCGAGGTACTTGTCCACGAGGACGGGATGGTCCCGCGAGACGCGGGTCGCGGACTCCATGAACGGCTCGAGCTCCTCCTCGGAGTGGACGATCTCCATCCCGCGGCCTCCGAGGACGTAGGACGGGCGGACGAGGACCGGATATCCGATCCGGCCCGCGAGGGCCCGCACCTCCGAGAAGCCGTAGCCCGACGCGGCCCGGGGCTGGGGGATCCCGAGGCGGCGCATGAGGGCCGCGAACTTTCGACGGTCCTCCGCGAGGTCGATGGACGCCGGCGGGGTGCCGAGGATCCGGGTCCTGGCCCGCATGCGGGCCAGGGCCTTCGCGAGGGGGACCGCGAGGTTCACGGACGTCTGCCCGCCGAACTGGAGGATGATCCCGTCCGGGGACTCCTCCTCGACGATGTTGAGGATGTCCTCCAGCTGGAGGGGCTCGAAGTAGAGCCGGTCCGAGACGTCGAAGTCCGTGGACACGGTCTCCGGGTTGTTGTTCGCGATGATCGCCGTGACGCCAGCCTCCCGGAGGGCCTGGATCCCGTGGACGCAGCAGTTGTCGAACTCCACGCCCTGGCCGATCCGGATGGGCCCGCCCCCGACGATGAGGACCTTGCGCCCTCGGAGCCGGGAGGTCTCGCCCGCGGACTCGTACGTCGAGTAGAAGTACGGCGTCCGGGCCTCGAACTCGCCCCCGCACGTGTCGACCATCTTGTACGTGACCCTCGGCCGGCGACGGCGGACGGAGGCCTCCGTCCCTCCAGAGAGGGCCGCGATCCGCGCGTCGGAGAACCCCATCCGCTTCGCCTCCGCGAGGAGGGCGGGCGAGGGCCGTCGCCCATGGAGGCGCGCCTCCATGGCCACGATGGCCCGGACCTTCTCGAGGAAGAAGGGGTCCCAGGCGCTGAGCTCCGCGACCTTCCCGACGGGCCATCCGCGGCGGAAGGCCTCCGCGACCGCGAAGAGGCGCTTGTCCGTCGGGACTCCGAGCTCCTCACGCAGGGCGTCGTCCGTCCAGGGCTCCGGCTCGAGGCCGAGCTTCCCGATCTCGAGGGACCGGACCGCCTTGAGGAGGGACTCCTCGATCGTCCGGCCGATCGCCATGACCTCCCCCGTGCTCTTCATCGAGGTGCCGAGGTGCGGGTCCACGGTCGGGAACTTGTCGAAGGGCCAGCGAGGGATCTTCGTGACGACGTAGTCGAGGGTGGGCTCGAAGGACGCCTTCGTCTTCCCCGTGACCGCGTTCGGGATCTCGTTCAGGGTGAGGCCGATCGCGATCTTCGCTGCGATCCGGGCGATCGGGTAGCCCGTGGCCTTCGAGGCGAGGGCGGAGGACCGCGAGACGCGAGGGTTCACCTCGATCACGCGGTACTCCCCCGTCGTCGGGTGGACCGCGAACTGGATGTTGCATCCCCCCTCGATCTTGAGCGCGCGGATGATCCGGAGGGACGCGGACCGGAGGGTCTGATGGTCCCCGTCGCTCAAGGTCTGGGCGGGGGCCACGACGATCGACTCCCCCGTGTGCAGGCCCATGGGGTCGATGTTCTCCATGTTGCAGATCGTGATGCAGTTGTCCGCGCCGTCCCGCATGACCTCGTACTCGAACTCCTTCCACCCCAGGACGCTCTCCTCGACGAGGACCTGGTGGATCCGGGAGTACGCGAGGCCGAGACCCGCGATCCGCTCGAGGTCCTCGTGCCCGCGGGCGACCCCGCTCCCGCTGCCGCCCAGGGTGTACGCAGCCCGCACGATGACGGGGAAGCCGACCTTCTCCGCGAAGGCCTGGGCCGCGGGGACGTCGGACACGGCCATGCTTCGCGGGACGGGCTCCCCGATGGACCGCATGAGGGAGGCGAACTTCTCCCGGTCCTCGCTCGCGGCGATCGCCTCGAGCTTCGTGCCGAGCAGCTCGACGCCGTACGTCGCGAGGACCCCGCGCTCCGCGAGCTCGCTGCACAGGTTGAGGGCGGTCTGCCCGCCCATCCCGCTCAGGATGCCCTGGGGTCTCTCCTTCGCGAGGACCCGCTCGAGGAACTCGACCGTGAGGGGCTCCACGTACGTGACGTCCGCGGTCCCGAGGTCCGTCTGGATCGTCGCGGGGTTGCTGTTCACGAGGACGACCCGCACCCCCTCCTCCTGGAGGGAGCGGACGGCCTGGGTGCCCGAGTAGTCGAACTGCCGTCGAGGGAGGGGAGGCCTCACCCGAATTCGGCTGCCTGACCGATGACTATCGGGCCCGATCCGATGACCATGGCCTTGCGGATGTCCGTCCGCCGGGGAACCCTTCTCACCTCCTGTCCTCCCGCCCCTCAGGACCTCCCGAGGGTCGCGACGAAGTCCCGGAACAGGTACTCATTGTCCCAGGGCCCGGGGCGGGCCTCCGGGTGGTACTGCACGGAGAAGACGGGCAGGTCCCGGTGGACGAGCCCCTCCACGGTCCCGTCGTTCAGGTTCACGCTGGACACGTCGAACTCGGAGCCCTTGAGAGACGCCTCGTCGACGGCGAACCCGTGGTTCTGGGACGTGATCCGCACGCGGCCCGTGCGGGCGTCCTTCACGGGTTGGTTCCCGCCGCGGTGGCCGAACTTCAGCTTGAACGTCCTCGCTCCGAACGCGAGGGCGAGGATCTGGTGCCCGAGGCAGATCCCGAACAGGGGGAGGTGGCGGTCCGCGAGCTCCCGCGCCGTCCGCACGGTCGTCGAGAGGATCGCAGGGTGCGCCGGGTCCCCGGGACCGTTCGATAGGATGACGCCGTCCGGGCGCAGGGCGAGGACCTCGTCCGTCGGGGTGTCGTAGGGCACGCACACGACGTCCGCGCTCCGCTGGGCCTCCCGGACGATGTTCCGCTTGACCCCGCAATCCACGACGACGATCGTGCGGCGCTCCGCGCCGGGGAAGCGGACCGGCTCCCGGCAGGAGACCTCGGCCACGAGGTTTCGCGTGTCCGGGTGGGGCATCCGCCGGACCTCCCGCACGGCCGCGTCGACGTCGGCGTGGGCGGGCACGATCGCGGCCTTCATCGTCCCCCGGCTCCGAATCCGCGTCGTGAGCATGCGCGTGTCCGCGCCCTGGAGGCCGGGGACGTCGTGGCCTTCGAGGAAGGCAGCGAGGGCCATCGCGGACCTCGGATGGCTCGGGGTGGCGCAGGCCTCCTTCACGACGAAACCCGTGACCTGGATCCTGTCGGACTCCATCGTCCGCGGGTCGACCCCGTAGTTGCCGATCAGGGGGTAGGTCATGAGGAGGATCTGCCCACGGTAGGAGGGGTCCGTGAGGGCCTCCGTGTACCCGGTCATGTTCGTGTTGAACACGAGCTCGCCGGCCGCCTGGCGCCGGGACCCGAAAAACGCGCCCCCCACGACCGTGCCGTCCTCCAGGACGAGGGAGCCTTCCATCCGATGGACCCCGCCCCCATTTCCGGGCCGCATATTAGGGTTTGCGTCGGCGGCCTTTTCCACGGGTCCGCGATGGGGTGCGCGTGCTCCAGCAGGCCGTCGCGGGGATCCTCGCGGCGTCGGGATGGTCCGTCACATCCGAGGGGGCCATCGTCCTCGGCACGAGGGACGGTGCGGAACTCATCCTCGCCTTCCTGCGTCGCGGGGAGGCGACCGCGTTCCTCGAGGCCCGGGAGGGATCGAGCGCGACCCTGGCCGCCGTGCTCCTCGAGGAGACGTCCCCGGACGAGGCGGAGGCCCTCGAGGCCGCAGGAGTGGCCTGCTACTCCCGGGAGGAGGCCGAGGAGGCCGTCCTCGCGGCGTGGCTGGGCCGCGGGGGGACCTCCGAGCTCGCCCGGTTCCTCGCGCGCGACTAGGCCTTGGAGAGGTCGAGCCGGTTCAGCCGTTCGATCATCTTGTCCCAGTGGGTGCCCCGCCAGTACGCCTTCCCGCATCCGGGGCACCGCCAGAACTCCGCGTGCTTCGCCCGCACGTCCTCGGGCACGAGGTCCTGGACCTCCTCCGGGGTGGCGGCGACGAGCGGCGTGTTGCACAGGGAGCAGCGGGAGAGGGGGTCCACGAGACGGAGGGGCAGGCTCGCCGCGACTTCGCGGACCTGCTCCTCGAGCACGTCGCTTCGGATGCGGATCGCGCCCGGGGCGCGGGCGGCGAGCTCCTTGTCCCGGGTCAGGAGGACGCGGTCCTCCGCGCGGGCGATCATCAGGAGCTCCCGGTCTCCGACGGCCTCCGGATAGGCCGTGTCGTACCCCATGAACCGGAGCCAGCGGGCGAGGCTCCCGAGCATGTGGTCGCAGAGGAGCTTCACCGGACCACCGTGTACACGAGGAGGACGCCGTCCCCGAGGCGTTCCACGCGGTCCAGGCGCAGGCGGGCCGCCTCGTCGATTGAGCCTGCGCCCTCGCCGCCCGCCAGGGTCGGGGCGGATGCGCCCCCGAGGACCACGCTGCCGACGAACACGCGGACCTCGTCCGCGAGGCCCTCCCGCAGGAAGGCCCAGATGACCGTGCTCCCGCCCTCGACGAGGACGGACCCGATGCCGCGGGCCTGGAGGTGGTCCAGGAGGGCCCTCAGGTCGACGTCGTCCTTCCCGCACCGGAGGACCTCCGCGTGCTTGAACGTCCGATCGCAGTCGGCCGACGTCACGATGAGGGTGGGCGCGGACGCGTCGAGGACCTTCGCGTCGGGCGGGGTGCGGCCGCCGGAGTCGAGGACGACGCGCAGGGGGTTCCTACCCGTCGCGTACTCCGCCTTCACGGTCAGCTTGGGATCGTCCTTGAGGACGGTCCCGATCCCCACGAGGATCGCGTCGATCTCCGCCCGAAGCTCGTGGACGCGGCGGAGGTCCTCCTCGTTGCTGATCCGCACCCCGTGCCCGTCCGCGAGGGCGATCTTCCCGTCCACGGACATCGCGGCGTTGATGATCACGCGGGGCCGCACGACGGCGCGAAGGAGCCCGGCGGATAACTATCTTCCCATGCCATGCGTACGTCAGCTTCTTGTAGAACGGGCCTCGTCGAGCCGCGAAGGGAACGAGATGAAGGCCCGGCTCACCCAGCTCGACGACATGAAGTTCCAAGTCCAGGCGGAGGAGCGCCCGCCCATCGTCCTCGACGCACGGGGGAAGGGCGAGACGCCGGAAGGCCCGTCCCCGTTCCAGACGGTTCTCCTCGCCGCGATGGGCTGCACGGCGTCCGACATCGTGTGGATCCTGCGGAAGCAGAGGGAGCCCCTCGCGAGGCTCGAGATCGAGGCGGAGGCCGAGCGCGCCCCGACGGAACCGAAGGTCCTCACGAAGGTCCACCTGCACTACAAGGTGTACGGCGATGGCGTGAAGGAGGCCGCGGTGAAGCGGGCCATCGACCTCTCGACGGACAAGTACTGCTCCGTCGGGATCATGCTCCGCCGCGCGGGCGTGGCATGGATCAACACGTTCGAAGTCCTCCCGACGAAGTGAGTCGTGATCGACCCAGAATGGGACCTCGGACCGGTGTCCCTACCCGGACCAACACAAGGACGCGCGCGGGACGGCCCCTAGGGGGGACCGGTGGCGGGCTCCTCGCGCTTCCTTCTCCAGAGAAGCCCGATGGCAAGGCTGACTCCGCCGGCAGCCACGAGCCAGATTCCATCCAAGTTGGGTATGCCGATCAGGACGGCGTTGCCCAAGACTTCGGCCTTGGGGATCACGAAGATCCAGCCAATGCCCATGCCCAGGATGACCAGCCCAAGGACCGCCGTGATTGCGGAGAGCCTGGTCGTATCATCACCTTCTCCCGAGGCGGTCGTGCGCGACCCCGAAGGCGCACACGGGTCGGCAGAGATGCCACAATCGGTATCCGTCTCGCCAGCTTTAAGTAACCCAGCCTCGATGGGCCGCCGCCCATGGAAGGCATCCAGATTTACGAGCTCAAGCGGATGGATCTGCGGGGGGCCACCGTGATCGACGGCTTCCCGAGCGTGGGCCTCGTTTCCTCCATCGTCGCGAACTACCTGATCAACGCCCTCGGCCTCACCCAGATCGGGATCATGGACTCCATCTACTTCCCGACCGTGGCCCTCGTGCGGGACGGGCAGCCCATGAACCCCGTCCGGATCTACGCGGGGCCCAAGGTCGAGGGGCACGACCAGGTCGTCGTCTTCATCTCGGAGTTCCAGCCGCCGCCGAACCTCATCAAGGCGATCGCGGCGACAGTCCTCGACTGGGCCCAGGACGCGCGGTGCAACCTCCTCGTGTGCCCCGAGGGCCTCATCATCGACGGGGAGGGCGCGGTCGACGAGGAGGACCGCCAGGTCGAGGTGTACGGGATCGGCTCCACGGACAAGGCGATGGAGATGCTCCGCGGGAACCGGGTCACGATCTTCGAGGAGGGCGTCATCACGGGGGTCGCGGGGGTCCTCCTGAACGAGGGCCGGAAGCGGGACTTCGACGTGATCACGCTCCTCAGCGAAGCCCATCCCGACTACCCGGACGCCCGCGCGGCGGCGCGCGTGATCGAGACAATCGACAAGCTCCTCCTCCACACGGAGCTCGACGCGAAGCCCCTCTACGAGGAGGCGGAGCGGATCGAGATGCAGCTCAAGTCGATCCACCAGCAGACGGAGGCCGCGAAGAAACCCGCGGGCTCCGTCCGGCCGAGCATGTACGGTTAGGACCGCGGCCCCGGCACGGCCACCCGCCACAGGCGGTTCTGCGGCTCGATCCGCACCTCGCGCCCGAGGAGCTTCTCGACGAGCCACGCCATCGTCCTCAGGTGCCCGGTGGCCTCGCGGACCGTGAACGAGGAGGGGCCCGGGGCCAGGGCGAGGTACGGGAGGACCTGGTCCGCCGCGTGGACATCGAGGGATGCGCCCGACTCGAGTTCCGACAGGAGGGCCCCCGCCGCCTCCTGGCCCACCCGCTCGGATGGCTTCCCGCGCTCCGCAAGGGACGCGCATCCGAGGACGGAGGCCTCCGTCTCCGCCCACAGGACGAAGGCGCCGCCCTGGCCCACGGCCTCGTCCCCCTTGTACACGCGCTCCTCGATCTGGACGTCCCCGAGGGATCGGAGCCGTCGCATCGCAGCGTGCTTGACCCGCTTCGGGATGTCCTCGGGGAGGTTCGAGACGTGGGCGATCCCCCGGACCGAGCGCACGACCCCCGGCGCGTCGACCGCGAGAGGGGCCCATCCGTCCGCGGGACGCGTCGAGAGCTCGATCGCGCCCCCGCCTCGCGGGTAGTACCCGCGTCGCAGGAGGAGAAGGTCGGCGGGCCCGCCGAGACGCCGTAGGAGGGGCAGGAGGACCCGGGACACGTAGTCCACGGGCGGAGACCAGCGGACGTCCGTTCCGCCGACGAGACGAATCCGGACGGGTCCCGGCGCCGCGAGGGCAACGGGGAGGCACGCCTGGAGGACGAGGGTCACCGCGCCCGCCGTGCCGACGTCGAACGCGTGCCGGCCGGCCTCGATCGGGCCGGGGCGGAACGTGATCGCCTTCGACCCGACCTCGAGGCCCTCGACCTCCGCGGCGCACAGGGCCGCGACCGCTTTGACCGCGGTCACGTGCTGGGCCGCGAGGCCGGGGGACGGCCGGCCCGCCCGGATGCCCTCGACCCGGACCTCCGTGAGGGTCGTCGCGGCCAAGGCCACGGCCATCCGCAGGATCTGCCCGCCGCCCTCTCCCGTCGAGCCGTCAACGAGGAGCACGATCGCGGCGCCTCCGAATCCACTTCTCCAGTTCGACCGCGAAGAAGACGGAGGATGCGACGACGGTCGCGACGAGGATCTCTTCCCACGGGAGCGCGTACGTCCGGAAGGCGGACTGGAACGGCTCCGCGTAGATCACGAGGAGCTGGAGGCCGATCGTCCCGAGGGCCGCCGCGATCAGATGGCGGTTCCGGAAGAAGCCCTCCGTGAACACGGACTTCTGTTCGACGCGGATCGCGAGGACGTGGAAGACCTGGAACATCGTGAGGACGTAGAACACGAGGGTCCGGGCCTCGTTGTGCTCCGCCGCGTCCGGGCGGTTCGAGAGGGCCCACACGAACATCGCGAGGGCCCCGACGGTCATGAGGACCCCGACCCAGACGATGTGGAAGCCGATCCCGCCGCTCAGGATTCCCGCCTTCGGGTCCCGCGGCCGGCGGGCCATGATCCCGCTCTCCTTCGGCTCCACGGTGAGGGCGAGGGCCGGGAACCCGTCCGTGATGAGGTTGATCCAGAGGATCTGGAGGGGGAGGAGGGGGAGCGGGAGGGCGAGGAGGGTCGCGATGAAGATCGTGAGGACCTCCCCCGAGTTCGTGCTCAGCATGTACCGGACGAACTTCCGGATGTTGTCGTAGATCCCGCGGCCCTCCTCGACCGCGCTCACGATCGACGCGAAGTTGTCGTCGAGGAGGACCATGTCCGCGCTCTCCTTCGCGACGTCGGTCCCCGTGATGCCCATCGCGACCCCGAGATCCGAGCGCTTGAGGGCGGGCGCGTCGTTCACCCCGTCACCGGTCATCGCGACGACGTGGCCCCGCTTCTTCCAGGCCGCGACGATCCTCACCTTGTGCTCCGGGGCCACGCGGGCGTACACCCGAATCTGCTCGACGTCCCGGACGAGATCCTCATCGGGGATCTTCTCGAGCTCCTCCCCCGTGAGGGCGCGCTCGCCCTCCGAGAGGATCCCCATCTCCCGCGCCACGGCCATCGCGGTGAGCTTGTGGTCCCCCGTGATCATGACCACCCGGATGCCCGCCTTCTCGCACTCCTCGATCGCGCGGACCGCGTCCGTCCGAGGGGCGTCCATCATCCCGACGAGGCCGAGGAACGTCAGGTCGCGCTCGAGGGCCTCCTCCGTGAGGGCGGACAGCTCCCCCGGGAACTCGCGCTTCGCGACCCCGAGGACCCGCAGGGCCCGCGTCGCGAACTCCTGGTTCTGGAAGACGTACTGCTTCCGGTCGTACTCAGTGAGGGGGACCGCCTGCCCGTCGACGACGTGATTCGTGCACGCCGCGAGGATCCGCTCGGGGGCCCCCTTCGCGTAGAGGGTCTTGGGCCCTGCCGCCGCGAGCCGCTTCGCCCGCCGGTCTTCCGGAAGGGCGAGGAGCCCCGGGAGGTCTCCCGCGGGCACCCGCGCGTGGAGGGTCGACATCTTCTTGCGCTCCGAGGCGAACGGCACCTCGGCGACGCGGGGCTGGTCCTCCTTGAGGGCGTCCGCGTCGAGCCCGGCCCGGGCCGCGAGGACGAGGAGGGCGCCCTCCGTCGCGTCTCCATCGATCGTCCAGCGGGTCCCTTCCTGCTTGAGGACGGAGTCGTTGCACAGGACCCCCGCGAGGAGCAACTCCCGGAGGACCGGATGCTCCTCGATCCGGATCGGGGTGCCGTCGAGGGCGATGTCCCCGGCCGGATCGAAGCCCTCCCCCCGGGCCTCATACACCCGGGATCCGGCGAGGACCGTCCGCACGTTCATCTCCCCCTTCGTCAGGGTCCCCGTCTTGTCCGAGCAGATGACCGTCGCGGCCCCGAGCGCCTCGACGGCGGGGAGCTTCCGGACGAGGGCGTTCCGCTTGACCATCCGCTGGAGCCCGAGGGCGAGACATATCGTGACGACGGCGGGGAGGCCCTCGGGGATCGCCGCGACGGCGAGCCCCACGGCCGTGAGGAAGAACACCTCGACCTGGGAGATGTCCCGCCACACGTTGACGGCGAAGACGAACACGGCGATCGCGAGGACCGCGGCCCCGATCTGCTTCCCGAGCCGGTCGAGCTGCCTCTGAAGGGGCGTCTCCTCCTTCGTCTCCTGCTGGACGAGGGTCGCGATCTTCCCGAGCTCCGTCGCCATGCCCGTCGCCGCGATCACGGCCTTCCCGCGGCCCCCCTCGACGGTCGTCCCCATGTACGTCATGTTCTTGCGGTCCGCGAGGAACGCGTCGTCGTGGAGGACGTCCGTCGTCTTCGTCACGGGCAGGGACTCCCCCGTGAGGGAGGCCTCGTTGACCCGCATCCCCGCGGTCTCGACGAGCCGCCCGTCCGCGGGCACGCGGTCCCCCGCGGCGAGGAGGACGACGTCCCCGGGGACGAGGTCCCGGGCCGGGACGACGATGGTCTCCCCCTCCCGCAGGACGTGGGCCTTCGGGGCCGCGAGGGCCTTCAGGGCCTGGAGGGAGCGCTCCGCGCGGTACTCCTGGACGAACCCGAGGGTCGCGTTGAGCACGACGATGACGAGGATGAGGGCCGCGTCGAGGAGCTCTGCGGTCCCCTCCGGCTCCCGAAGCCCGAGGAACGCGGAGATCGCGGCCGCGACGATGAGGACGATCACGAGGACGTCCGTGAACTGGCTCAGGAGGATCTTCAGGGGGCTGATCCGCGTCGTCTGGACGAGCTCGTTGGGTCCGTGCCGCGCGAGCCGGGCCGCCGCGTCCTCGGCCGACAGGCCGAGGGGTGACGCGTCGAGCTTCCGGAACGCCTCCTCCACGGGGAGGCCGTGCCAGGTCCCTGCCATCGCGCGCGACAAAGGCGAGAGTGTAATAAAGGCATGGTCCCGGCGTGGCCCCGTGGACGGATCGCCCCTCTCCCGCGGAGGTCACACGACGGGGTACGCGAGGTCCGCGATCCACGTCTCCTTCTCGATCACCGTCTCGGGGCCGTGCCCCGGAAGGACCCGGGTGGCCGGCGGGAGCTCCGCGAGGCGCCGGAGGCTCTGGACCATCCGGGCCGGGCTCCCGCCCGCGACGTCCGTCCGTCCGCAGGAGCCCGCGAACAGGGTGTCTCCCGAGAAGAGGACGCCCTCCGCGGCGCTGTAGAAGCTCGCGCTCCCCTCCGTGTGGCCCGGGGTGTGGAGGGTCACGAGGACGGTCCCCCCGATCCGGACCTCGGAGCCCTCCCGCAGGAGGACGTCCGCCTTCGACGCGGGGGGCGGGGCGGGGAGGTACCAGGGCGTGGACCGGGCGTTCCGCAGGAGGCGGGAGGCCTCCGCCTCGAAGATCGCGACCTTCGCGCCCGTGGCCGCCCGGAGGACCTCGTTGTCTGCCGTGTGGTCCGGATGCCCGTGCGTGTTCACGATGAACTTGATCGTCGCCCCGAGCGCCTTCGCCTTCGCGAGGAGCTCCTTGGATCCCAGGGCCGTGTCCACGACACAGGCCTCCCCCGAGGGCTCGTCGACGACGAGGTACACGTTGTCGTCGAGGGGCGGGACAACGAACCGCTCGATCCGCATGGGCTCGCACGGGGAAGGGTGGGGTTCATATGAAGTTGCCGCGTGCGGCGCCCGGGTCACGGCGCGATGTTCTCCAAGGGGACCCCGGACCTCCAGACCGCGGCCCGCTCGGTCTGATCGACATGCGTTCGCCCCGAACGTCTCGCTCCTGCCGACGGGCGCAGACTTAAGTCGGCGGAGGTATTCGCCGCCGCAGATGACCGTCGGCGGGCTCAACTTCAACTGCCCGAAATGCAACAACCCCCTCTTCTTCACGTTCCGCCTCGCGGACGAGGGCGACGCGATGACCCGAAGCGTGAGCTGCCCGGGATGCCGCACGGAGTGGGGCGTGAACCTCGAGATCCGGCCCAAGTGAAGCAAGCCTTATGGTCCCTCGCGGGTTCCCGCGGATCGTGAGGCTCCCCCTGTTCCCCCTCCAGACGGTCCTGTTCCCGGGCGCCACGATCCCCCTCCACATCTTCGAGCCGCGGTACCGGGAGATGGTCGGGCGCTGCCTCGAGCACGACGACCCCTTCGGGGTCGTCCTGATCCTCGAGGGGGAGGAGGTCGGCGGGCCCGCGATCCCGCGCCGGATCGGCACGGAGGCCTCGATCATCGCATGCCAGAAGTACCGGGACGGGCGGTACGACCTCGTCGCGGAAGGCCGCCGGCGGTTCGAGACCCTCATGATCGACCGGAGCCGGAGCTACCTGCGAGCCGACGTCCGGTTCCTCGAGGAGCCCATGGGCCTCGACGCGGACGGCCTCGCGGAAGCCGTCGGGAAGCTCTTCGAGGGCATCCTGGAGTCCCTCGAGCTGTCGGGCCAGGCCGTCGTCGACGAGACGTGGAGGGAGCTCGACGCGTGCGCCCTCTCGTACCGCGTCGCCTCCGCGCTCCCCGTGGCCGACGAGGTCCGCCAGGAGCTCCTCGAGGTCCCCGATGCGACGAGCCGCCTGCGCCGGGAGGCGGAGCTCCTCATCTCCGCGGCGAAGATCGGCGCGGAGGCTGGCGCCGCGTAGGCGGGGCCGACGCGATCTCCTCGAGGGCGATCCGCAAGGCCTCGCGGGACGTCTAGGGCCATGGACGGCTGACCCGGGCGGCCCACGTTCGCCTCGGGGGTCTGGGGCACGTGGTTGAACCCCGCGGGGACGAGGGGTCGGACGTCCGCGAGGACGTCCAGGGCCGTGTACATCGCGAAGTTGCAGAGGTACGTGCCGGCCGTGTTCGAGAGCTCCGCGGGAATCCTCGCACCCCCGATCCGACGCCCGTCGAGGGACCGCGCGACGGCCTCCGTCGGGTTCGCTCCCTCCCGCCCGTAGGGGCCATACCCCGTGAGGAGGATCGTCCGGACCACGCGGGCCATCATGGTCGCCTCGACCTTGGGGCTGTCGGGGATGGATGCCGTTCGGACGAAGTGCGCCGGGCGGGAGTTGAACCCGCGTTGGAAGCTCTCTCCCGCCCGCGAGTCGGAGGGCGATGGGAAGCTTCAGTCCTACCGTTAGACTACCGGCGCGCGAGGGGAGAGCAACGCTCCCTCGGTTTTCAAGTTTCTCACGCGGGAATCCCGCTGGTTTGGAAGAACGCCCAGACCAACGCAACCATGGGGGCGAGGAGCCCGGCCTCGGCCCCTATGAGGGCCCGGCTGTATCCTTTCCCGACCAGGCTCGCCTGACGGTGGGACACGGCCATGCCGATGGGCACGGCAAGGACGCTCAAGGCGTAGATCTGGAGGCTGAGGACGACGGAATCGACCGCCGCCCTCGTCGTCGTCACGTCCCCGAGCGCGAGATCCCCGAGGCTCCCGAGGATCAGAAACACCAGGACGAGTGCGAAGATCGTGCAAGCCTCCGGCTGAATGACGAGGGACTGGGCCCTCGCGAACTCAGGTCCCGCGTAGCTGCGCCATCGAACCCTCGCCGTCCACGCTTGGGTGAGGGAGATGACCGCCGCGGTCCAACCGAACAAGAGGGCGGCCCACAAGTGCAAGCTCGTGATGAGGCCCGCGTCGGGTACGACGCCCCTGTCGATCGCGTCGAGGACCGGCTGGTCGAAAAACCAGAGGATGGACCCGAAGATCGTGTGGGTCGCCAGGATGGCCCCGAACAGCGGGAGCCCGGCCGCCGGGGGTTGGCGCCCGGGCCTCCACCGCTGCTCGTCACGTAACTCCGTCGCCCTCGTCCATACGAGCAGGAGTCCGACAACGAAGCTGGCCGCGGGCACGACGAGGAAGAAAAGGGTCGCCTCGAGCCATGCCACGCGGCCCGGGATGGGGCGCTTCCGGAAAAGGCTTACTTGACGGTCTCCAGCTGGGAGATGATGTTCCAGATCAGCGTGCGGCCGTGGAGCGGGATGTTCGGGTCGTTCGCGAGCTCGTCCATGATCATGATCGCGCTCGTCACCCTCAGGTCGAGGGCTTCATCCTTCCGCGTGAGGCGGGCCTTCGCGTCGGTGGCGCCGCGGCGGATGTTCCGCGGCACGGAGGTATCCTCGGCGATCTGGTCGAGGAAATCCATGATGTTCTTCAGCTTCGGGTCCATGTCCATATGACCACCTCCAGGCCCTGACCATTCGCCTCAACCTTGGATCTTCGCGGCGCCGCTCTCCTTGTACGTGGTCACGACCATCAGGGTCTTCGTGTCCTTGATCCCCGCGATCGGCGCGAGGCTCTGGAGCACGAACTCCTTCAGGCCCTTGTAGTTCTTGAAGCGGGCCTTCGCCACGATGTCCGTGTCCCCCGTCACCAGGAAGACGTCCTGGATGGCGTCGAACTTCGAGATCTCCGTGGCGATCCGGTCCGCCTCTTTCGTGTCCACCTTCAAGGTGATCACGGCGGCGACCTGATCCTCACCGTAGAGGGCCGTCAAGGCCTGTTCCATGTCGCTGCCTTGGGCCATTAATCCGCGGGATGCGACCCTCCCGTATTAACCTTTATCAGCCGGAGTGTCCGGACCCCGGCCGCGTCAGGGGCCGATGGGCGTCCCGCATTCCCGGCAGAAGGCGTCCCCCGCGACGAGGGAGGCGCCGCAGGAGCGGCACGCGGAGGGGGCCACGCGGGTCCCGCACTTCCGGCAGAAGACGTCGTCCGAGGCGAGGGCCGCGCCGCAGGACACGCAGGCGAGGCCGGCGGACGGGGGCGCCGCGGGGGCGGGGGCCGGAGGGGGCGCAGGGGTCTCCGGCGGGATCACGAGGCCTTCGATGGGACCCGAGTCCGCGCTCCGCTGGGCCTGCCGGGCGACCGCGAGGGCCGCCGCGTAGTCCTTCGCGTCGAAGCGGCCCTGGGCCCTCGCGAGGAGGGTCTCCGCCTGGGCCGGGTCCCGGCCCGCGGCCTTCGCGCCCTCGACGGAGGAGCGGGCGAGCTCGAGGGCGAACCGCGACTGGAGGAAGTTCGGCGGGTACTCCTTCTGGAGCACCTCCTTCGTCGTGGGCTCGTCCCCTGCGGGCGGCGACCCCTCGAGCTTCGCGAGGTCCCCGTGGGCCGAGTGCTTCGCCTTGAGCTCCATGAGGCGGGTCTTCGCCTTCGAGGTCAGGTCGAGGACGACCCGGTAGTTCTGCCGCGCGTACGCGGACTGGGCGTCCCGGAGCGTCTGGGCCGCCTCCTCGCTCCGGACCCCGCCCCGTTCGAGGGTCGTGAGGATTGCCCGCGTGGTGACGAGGGCGTTGTGGGCGTCGTCGGGGAGCTCGTCGACGCGCTTCGCGGCCCGCACCCGGCGGGTCTTCATCGACTTCCGCAGGAGCTTCGTCTCGAGGAACGTGACCACGATCACGACGACGATGATCCCGATCACGGCGGCGAAGATCCAGTCGTGCTCGGCCATGGCCCGCCGGCCCACCGCCCTTGGGGGGATAAAAGGATTGTCCCGCGTTTTTCCCCGATGATTCCGTGCCGCCGTGGGGTCAGCTCAGGATCTCCGCGAGGCGGCCCTGCTTCCAGCCCGCGCGGATCTCCCGCGCGATCCGTCGGCCCGTGGACATCCCGGGCTCGACCATGTCCGCGTACGGGGAGCCGGAGATGAAGAGGTTCGTGCCCGCGACGATCCGCGTGGAGATCTCGAAGACCTTGAACTTGAGCTGGTCCGTCACGATCGTCTCGAGGCAGAAGGGGCCGATCATCCCGCCGAACAGCTCCTTGGACCGCTCGACGACCCGCTCCCCCATCTCGAACGCGGTCGGGAGGAGGGACTCCCGCAGGACGACGGGCATGTTCCCCGTGACGACGAACGTCGGGTAGAGGCCGATCTTCCGGAGGGCCTCCTGGGCCCCGAGCTTGTACATCTCGTCGATGTTCGCCTCGTCCCGCCGGTCGATCCCGAGCATCTCGAGGGACCCGCGGGAGAGGCGGTAGCCGCCCTCCGCGAGGGGCGAGTAGAAGTAGTGGACGTAGTACCGCGTCCCGACGATGTACTCCTGGATCGCGTACTTCATGCCTGGCCTGATCGCCTCGACGAAGTCGTCGTGGTTCTTCGCGATGAACGAGCCGCGGCCGCCCTTGGCCCCGTAGTACTTCACGAACACGGGCCGGTCGATGTCCTCGGGCCGCGCGATCTTGTGGGGCATGTCGATCCCCGCGGACTCGAGCCACTTCCGCTGCTTCTCCCGGTCCGACTCCCAGTTGAGGACCTCCCGGTTCCCGAACGTGGGCACGGGGAACCGCCGGAAGTTCTCGGAGCCCATGTACTCCACGAAGGAGCCGTGGGGGACCGTCACGGCCTGGCGGGCCGCGAGGTCGTCCGCGTGGTCCGTGATCTCCGCGTACGAGTCCACGACGAGGAACTCGTCGGGCTTCGCGAGGGGGAAGGCGTCGTAGAAGCGGGGCCTCTTCCCGATCGCGATCCCGAGGGTCTTGAAGCCCTCCTGGCGCGCGCCGTGGAAGATCTGGAGGGAGGAGTGGGAGCAGACCGTGGCGATCGTGAGGTCCTCGTAGTCCTCGAGGATCGACGCGATCGTCTTCGGGGAGACCATTATCGACCCAATCGGTCCGCGGCATTAAAGGTTTTCACGGCCGCGGGCGGAGGGCGTCGACGGCCCGCATGGCCCGAGCCGTCTCGAGGACGTCATGGGTCCTGACGACGTCGGCCCCGCGGAGGACCGCGTACGCGGCCGCGGCGATGCCCCCCGGGAGCCGCTCCCCGGGGCCGCCCGCCCCGAGCCGTTCGAGGAAGGACTTCCGCGACACGCCCACGACGATGGGCCGACCGAGGCCCGCGATCACGTCGAGCTGCCGGAGGAGCTGGACGTTGTGCTCGACCGTCTTCCCGAACCCGATCCCCGGGTCCACGGCGATCGCGAGGGGCTCCACGCCGACCCCGATGGCCTCCTTCACGCGGGCCTCGAGGAAATCCCGGACCTCCTGGGCGACGTCCGCGTAGGTCGGCGCGGCCTGCATCGTCTTCGGCTCCCCGAGCATGTGCATGAGGACGGCACCCGCGCCGACCGCGGCGACGACCTCCGCCATGCCCGCGGCGCGGAACGCGGACACGTCGTTCACGATCGAGGCGCCCGCCTCGAGGGCCTTCTCCGCGATCTCGGGCTTGCGGGTGTCGATGGAGATCGGGACGTCGAGCTTCCCCGCGAGCCTGGCGAGGACGGGGCCCACGCGGGACCACTCGACGTCCGCGGGCACGGGGTCGGCCCCGGGCCGGGTCGACTCCCCGCCGAGGTCGATCACGTCGGCCCCCTCCTCGACCATCCGCAGGGCCCGGGAGACGGCGGCGTCCGGCGAATCGTACAGGCCGCCGTCGGAGAAGGAGTCCGGGGTCACGTTGAGGACCCCCATGATCCGCGTGCGGTCCAAGACGACCTCCCCCGTCCGGTGCTGCCACGCGCGCGGCTCCGCCACGAAGCCGCCATCCGTCGCCGCCTATTTTCCCCTTTGCGCGGGAGAGGGACTTTATACCCCGGAAGGATAACGCGGCCCCGGATGCGGGTCCTCTTCCTCCATACGGACTACCTCGAGTACGAGGTCAAGGAGAAGGCCCTCAAGGGGATCGGGGACATCCCCGAGGACCGCCGCAAGGGACGCGTCGAGGAGGCGCTCGCGGTCTTCGTGAGCGCGGAGAAGCGGGACGAGGCTAACCCGGCGGGAGTCGCCGCGGCCGCCGCGAAGGACGTCGCGGACGTCGCGGGCCAGGTCCACACCCGGCGGGTCGCCCTGTACCCGTACGCCCACCTGAGCTCCTCCCTCGCGGCCCCGGGCCCCGCCCAGGAGATCCTCGCCGCCCTCGAGGCAGCCCTCCGGGAGATGGGCTTCGAGGTCCACGCGTCCCCCTTCGGGTACTACAAGTCCTTCAAGGTCAGCGTGAAGGGCCACCCCCTGAGCGAGCTGTCGCGGGAGATCGTCGCGGAGGCCGCCGGGGCGGAGGCGAGGGAGGACGTCTCGGAGGCCGTCAAGGCGGAGGCGAAGCTCCGGTCCGAGTGGTCCGTCCTCGATCCGGGCGGGCGGTTCCATCCCCTGTCCATCGAGGACGGCCAGGTCGCGGGCTTCGACTTCACGGGCCATGAGAACCTCCGGAGGTTCGCGCGCTACGAGATGGCGAAGTCCCGCGAGGTGCGGGAGGAGCCGCCCCACGTCCGCCTCATGCGGGAGCTCGAGCTCGTGGACTACGAGCCGGGGTCGGACCCGGGGAACCTGCGATACTATCCGAAGGGACGCCTGATCAAGGGGCTCCTCGAGGCGTTCGTGAACGAGCGCATCGCGGAGTACGGGGCCCTCGAGGTCGAGTGCCCGATCATGTACGACTTCGAGCACCCCGCCCTCAAGTCCTACCTGAACCGCTTCCCCGCCCGCCAGTACGTCGTCCAGACGCCGAACAAGCGGGCCTTCCTCCGCTTCAGCGCGTGCTTCGGGCAGTTCCTCATCGCGAAGGACATGGTCCTCTCCTACAAGCAGCTCCCCCTGCCCCTCTACGAGCTCACGCGATACTCGTTCCGCGCGGAGCAGCGCGGGGAGCTCGCCGGGCTCCGTCGGCTGAGGGCCTTCACGATGCCCGACTGCCACGCCTTGTGCGCGGACCTCGAGCAGGCGAAGGAGCACATGATGGTGCGCTTCGAGCTCGCGTGGAAGCTCATGGAAGACGCAGGCTTCTCGATGCCCGGGGACTTCGAGGTCGGCCTGCGGATCACACACGGCTTCCTGAAGGACCATGGGGACTTCGTCCAGGCCTACGTGAAGAGGTGGGGGAAGCCCATCCTCGTCGAGACGTGGTCGGACCAGTTCTTCTACTTCGTGATGAAGTACGAGTGGAACTTCGTCGACGCGAACGAGAAGGCCGCGGCCCTGACGACGGACCAGATTGACACGGAGAACGCGAAGCGCTTCGGGATCACGTTCACGGACGAGTCGGGGGCGGCCCGGCACCCATACATCCTCCACCTCTCTCCGAGCGGAGCCATCGAGCGGGTGATGTACGCCCTCCTCGAGAAAGCGGCCGCGGACCGGGCCGCGGGACGTCCGCCGATGCTGCCCGTCTGGCTCAGCCCGACCCAGGTCCGGGTCATCCCCGTGAGCGGGGACCAGCTCGGGGACGCGGAGAGGATCGCGACGGCCCTCGCCGGGATCCGCGCGGACGTCGACGACACGTCGGACACCCTCGGCAAGAAGGTCCGGCGGGCGGAGAAGGAGTGGGTCCCCTACATCGTCGTCGTCGGGAAGAAGGAGGCGGAGTCGGGCCGGCTGAACGTCCGCGTGCGGGCGACGAAGGAGCAGCGGGACGTGGCCCTCGAGGATCTCCAAGCCGAGCTCGCCAGCCACCTCGCGGGCCGTCCCACGAGGCCCCTCCCCCTCCCGCGGCTCGTGAGCCGGCGTCCGACCTTCCGCGGCTGACGGGGACGAGATTCTTCGGACTTCTCAATCCGGAGAATACCAGCGGTTCCCTTAAGATGGGCTTGGGCCTGGGACGGCCCGGTGGATGCCGTGAAAAAGGAAACCCTCGACCTCCTCCTCGGCCTCGGCGTGCTCGTCCTCGGGATCGGCCTGCTCCTGTTCACGTTCACCCAGGCCTTCGCCCTCGCGATGAACCCCGGGCCCTGGTTCGAGAGCCAGCTGCCGAGCGCGATCACGGAGCGCCCGCCGACGGCCTCGTTCTCGTGGTCCCTGAACGGGTACGACCTGAGCGTGACGGACCTCTCGATGGAAGGCTCCGCCCCCATCACGTCGTGGGAGTGGCAGTGGGGGGACGGGACGTCCTCGAACGGCCGGAATCCGCCCGTCCACACGTACGCCTCCGACGGCCAGCGGACCGTCATCCTCACGGTGCGGGATGCGGACGGCCGGGAGGCACGGTCCGGCGCCGCGTTCTTCGTGAGCGCAACGTCGTCCGACGGCGGCCTCAGCCAGGCGGACCCGGGCAGCATTGAGCTCAACATCGACTTCTCGAACATCGTCCTTCCCATCGCGATCGCGATCCTCACGTTCACCCTGTACCTCGTGATGGCCGTCGCGGGCGGGATGATCACGAAAGCGGGATGGAACCTCCTCAAGCCCCGCCCCGAGACGATCAAAGTGAGGCTCAAACCGAAGCACCTGACGCAGGCCATGGAGGAGGACGCGGCCCACGTGGCGGCCCCCCTGCCCGCGTCCCCGATCCCGCCGCCCCCGCCGCCTCCCACCTAGGGAAGCTCACGGATTCCGCCGACAGTACCCGCCCTTCGCAGGACCTCCGAGTCCGGAGGGGGATCAGCGGGCGGGCCGATGGCCCTGCGCCGACGGAGGCATGGGCAGGAGGATCGGATCGTCCTGGGCCGAGGAGCCGCCCTCGAGGGTGACGGGCTGATTCACGGCGTCCAGGGCGGCAGACCGCACGCCCGTCATGATCGTCAGGACGCGCAGGATCCCCTGGTACTTCCGGTCCACGCGCACCCCGAAAATCACGTTCGCGTCGGGCCGCATTCTCGCCGTGAGCCCTTCGACGACCTCGTGGGCCGTGCGGAGGGGCAGGCCCGGCCCCGCGCTGATGTGGATGAGGGCGCCGCGGGCCCCGCGGTAGTCGACGTCGAGGAGGGGATTGTTCAGGGTCTCCTCCACGACGGCCTCGGGGTCCTCGTCCGCGTTCTCCCCGTAGAAGATCGTCGAGGCGCCGCCGGACTGGAGGATCGTCCGGACGTCGTTGAAGTCGAGGTTGATCAACGAGGGGAGGGTGATGGATTCCGTGACGCCCTTGATCACTTCGCTCACGAGATGGTCCATGACCGCGAAGGCCTGCTCGACGGGGAGGTTCGGCACGAGGTCGAGCAGGCGGTTGTTGTCGAGGACGATGAAGGAGTCCGACACGGACTGGAGCCGATGGAGCCCGGCCTGGGCGTTCCGCATCCGGCCCCGCTCGGCCCGGAAGGGCGTCGTCGCGAGGGTGATGACGACGCTCCCCGCGGCCTGGGCGAGCTCCGCGATGTACGGGGCGACCCCCGTGCCCGTCCCGCCCCCGAGGCCCGCCGTGATGAACGTCAAGTCGGCGTCGCCGAGCTCGTTCCGCAGTTCGGCCTCCGCGATCTCCGCGCACCGCTCCCCGATCTCGGGCCGGCCGCCCGCGCCCATCCCGCGCGTGACGGCGGCCCCGATGAGGAGCTTCCGGTCCGCCTGGATCGAGTCGAGGTGGACCGCGTCCGTGTTCACGACGAGGGTGCGAGCTCCGTGGATCCCGAGACGATGGAGCCGGCTGACGGAGTTCCCGCCCGCGCCCCCACACCCGACGACGAGGACCTTCGGCTTCCCGAGGCTGAAGGAGTCCAGGAACGTCTGGCTCCCCGTCCTGCGGACCGCGTCGAGTCCCATCCCTTGTTCCCATCCCTTCGCGCGGGCCGTGATGGCCCTCCCGCGCCCTTTCGACCGGGGGGCCTGGGGGCAGGCTCCCTCGGCTTCGCCGGTCTATCGCTCGGCCGACTCCATCGCCTTGTGCAGGCGACGCCGGACGTACTCCCGGACCGCGTTGCGGATCGCGTCCTCCACGGACACGGAGTCGCCCGACTTCACGAGCTGCTGGAGGTCCACCACGTTCCCCTTCGGCAGCTCGATCATGACCTTGCGGATATAGTCCGGAGCGAACTGGAAGTCGATGAAGCGGTCGATTGCCGCGCGGATCGCGTCGGAGATCGTGCTGTACTCCCCCGACTTGACGAGCTGATGGAGGGCCTGGATCTTGTCCGGCGGGATGCGGATCGTGACCCGCTCCGATTCGGATGGCATGGAGACGGCCTTGTCTGACGTCCGACGACTTCGGCTTCTTTGTCAGACAAACGTATGGCGATGATGGTATTTAAGAGCTTGTAAAGGAGGGTT
>Ga0209751_10000294_pt1 | contig 53571 bp, 53 predicted proteins | sample RifCSP13_1_FD_184019 | JGI IMG/M metagenome (GOLD analysis project Ga0209751, IMG submission 184019) | Soil microbial communities from Rifle, Colorado - Rifle CSP2_sed 13_1 (SPAdes) (version 2) | ecosystem: Environmental > Terrestrial > Deep subsurface > Rock core/Sediment | place: Rifle...
AAGCATGAGGAGATACCTGCGCCTGCTGGCGCTGCTCTCGGCGGTTGCGTTCGTAGCCGCCGCGTGCACCAAGGAGGAGACGCCGACCCCGGTGGATGGAGAGGAGCATGCACCGGGCGGCATGATTACCTCGATCGGCGAGGGCGAGGGTGAGGTGAACATCCTGGCGTGGGTCGGTTACATCGAGGACGGCTCGACCAGCGAGGCCTACGACTGGGTCACCCAGTTCGAGGCCGACACCGGCTGCCAGGTGAACGTCACGGTCGCCAACACCTCCGACGAGATGGCGTCGCTCATGCAGGAGGGCTCGGGGCTTGACCTCGTCACCGCCTCGGGAGACTCGAGCCTCCGACTGATCTCCGGCGACACGGTTCAGCCGGTGAACGTCGATCTGATCGAGGGGTACGACACGATCGACGAACGGCTCCAGAACGCGCCCTGGCACACCGTGGACAAGGACGGCGACGGCGAGGCGGAGCACTACGGGGTCCCGTACCAGTGGGGCTCCGACGTCCTCATGTACAACACGGACGTTTTCGGGGACGAGCCTCCGGACAGCTGGAGCGTCGTGTTCGAGGAGCAGAACCTTCCCGACGGCAAGTCGAACGCGGGGAGGATCGAGGCCTACGACGGAGCCATCGCTCTAGCCTCGGTGGCGCTGTACGTGAAGGCCACCCAGCCGGACCTCGGGATCGACGATCCCTACGCGCTAACCCGCGATCAGTTCGACGCGGTGCTCGAGGCGGCCCGTCAGCAGCGGGAGCTCGTCTTCCGGTACTGGCACGACGCCTACGTCCAGATGGACGACTTCAAGAAAGAAGGGGTCGTCGCCAGCACGTCGTGGCCGTTCCAGGCGAACTGGCTCAAGTTCTTCGAGGAGGAGCCGATCGGCAGCGTCATCCCCAAGGAGGGGGCTACCGGGTGGGCCGACACGACGATGATGCACGTCGACGCCCCGCACCCGAACTGCGCCTACGAGTGGATGAATTGGTCGATCACGCCGAAGCTCCAGGGCGACCTGGCTTCGTGGTTCGGCTCGGTTCCGGTCGTGCCGTCGGCCTGCGAGGGCAACGAGCTGCTCGGCGACGATGGTTGCCAGCTGAATGGGATCGACGACTTCGACCAGATCTACTTCTGGAAGACGCCTCAGGCGGACTGCTTCGTTCCCGGCGGCCCGCCGGATTGCGTGCCGTACTACGAGTGGGTGACGAACTACGTCGCGGTGATCGGCGGTCGTTGACCCGCGGACGCGTGGGGTGGGGCCCGGCCGGGTCCCACCCCTCCTGCGGGAGGGCGGCGTGACGGTAGTCGGCGAGCGCCCCTCGATCGCGCACAGACTGTCGTCGTTCTTCTACCGGCACCCGCGGCTCCGGCTCGCCGGTGCGCTCACGCCTGGGATGGCGTGGCTCGGCGTCGTCTACCTCGGGTCTCTCGCGGCGCTCGCCGTCTACGGGCTCTACAGGCTGGAGGAGTTCACCGGTCTCGTGGTCCGCGAGCTCGGCCTCGATACGTACCGCCAGCTGTGGGAGCCGGCGAACCGCGACATCATCGTCCGGACCACGCTGATGGCGGCGTCGGTGACCGTGGCATGCGGCGTGATCGCGTTCCCGCTCGCCTACTACATGGCTCGGTTCGCCTCGCCGCGGGCCAAGACCCTTCTGTACGTAGGGGTACTGATGCCGTTGTGGTCCAGCTACCTCGTCCGGGTGCTCTCCTGGAAGCTGATCCTCGCCCGCGACGGGATCGCGACTTGGTTCCTGGATCACACGGGCTTGTCCCCGCTCCTCGATCTCCTCCTGAGGACGCCGGCCGTGGGCGGTTCCTCCCTCTCCACTTCTGATATCGGCCGCTTCGTCGTCTTCGTCTACACGTGGCTGCCCTACATGATCCTGCCCCTGCACGCCGCCCTCGAGCGGGTTCCCGAGTCCTTCGTCGATGCCTCGAGCGACCTCGGGGCCAGGCCGCGGCTGACGTTCCGAAGGATCATCCTTCCACTCGCCCTGCCGGGACTCGCCGCAGGGTCGATCTTCACGTTCTCGCTCACGCTCGGTGACTTCATCATCCCGGGCATCATCGGTGACTCGAGCTACTTCATCGGAGCTCGCGTCCTCCAGGCGACCGGCGTCGAGAGCAACCTGCCGCTCGCCGCGGCTTTCTCCGTCGTGCCGATGGTGGTGATGGTCCTCTACCTGCTCGGGGCCAAGCGGCTCGGGGCTTTCGAGGCGCTTTGATGAGGCGCCGAACGCTCGGTCTCAAGCTGGCCTCCGGAGCGGTCATCCTATTCCAGTACTTCCCGCTGGCCGTGATCTTCCTCTACGCGTTCACAACGGAGTCGGCGGGATTCCGCTTCCCCCCGCCGGGCCTCACGACGGAATGGTTCGGAGTGACCTTCCGCAACCCGGACATGTGGAAGGCTCTCCGCTTCTCGGTCGAGATCGCGCTGATGGCGACCGGCGTGGCCATCCTTTTGGGCAGCTTGCTGGCCGCCGCCGTCTACCGGACGAAGTTCTTCGGCCGCGAGGCCGTCTCGTTCCTGGTCGTGCTCCCGATCGCGCTGCCGGGGATCGTGACCGGGATCGCGCTCCGTTCGTCGATCGCGGTGGCGGACATCGACTTCGGACTGCTCACGGTGGTCGCCGGCCACGCGACCTTTTGCATCGTGGTGGTCTACAACAACGTGATCGCGAGGTTCCGGCGGCTGTCGCCCTCGCTGGTGGAGGCGTCGGCGGACCTGGGAGCGTCGGGCCTGCAGACCTTCCGGCACATCCTGCTGCCCAACATCGCGACGGCGCTCTTGGCCGGAGGGCTGCTCTCGTTCGCGCTTTCCTTCGACGAGATCATCGTGACGACGTTCACGGCCGGGCAGCTGCAGACGCTCCCGATCTTCATCTTCAAGAGCTTGTTCCGCCCGCGTTCGCAGCCGGTCACGAACGTGGTCGCGATCATGGTGGTCGCCATCACGTTCCTCCCGATCCTGCTGGCCCAGCGTCTCACCCGCGAGCGGGTGAGCGATACGCGCTAGAGATACTGGCCGGGCGTCTCGGGATCGCTCTGCGGCGGGGGCTGCCCGCCGGGGAGCCCCCGGCGCCGGAGCTCGTCGAACTGCGCGCGCGCGGCCGCCTGTTGGGCGAAGAGCGCGGCCTGGATCCCGTGGAACAGGCCCTCGAGCCAGCCGACGAGCTGCGCCTGGGCGACGCGGATCTCGGACTCGGAGGGGACGCCCTCCATCGGTGGCGCGAGGGTCGCGAGCTCCTCCTGGAGGTCGGGCGAGAGGATCTCACGCAGCTCGCCGACCGACCTGTCGTAGATCTGGCGGAGCCGGATCCGGCCGGGCTCGTCGAGGGAGGCCTGGCGGGTCTCGTCCAGGAGCTCACGGACCATGCTCGCGATCCGGAGGAGCTTCGTCGGCTCCGTGATCGTCTCCTGCCTGCCCTCGCGCTCCTGCGGGGTCCCGGGGCCCGGCACGTCCTGGGGGTTCACGTTCACGTCCACGGCTCCACGGTAACAGCAGGGTACTCAGAAGGGCTTGAAGACCATGAGCCAGAGGATCGCGAGAAGCCCGCCGCCGCCGAGCAGAGCGATGGCCTCGGGACGTCGCGAGCGGAGCAGCGACTCGAGCTCCTCAGGCTGCGTCGGCGGACCCGGGGCGACCCCCTTGCGGGCCTGGTCCCAGGTCGGGGCCCCGACCGCCTCGCGGATCCGGTTGTAGTAGGTGGCCGCGAGCGGGGTCATCGCGCCCATGATCGCGACGAGCAGGACGAGCGACGCCCAGATCCACCCCTCGTCCCAAAGCCCCTCGATGGAGGCTCCGACGATGCCGGCGACGAGCAGGACGAGGAACCCGATGCCCATCGCCCACAAGGTGGAGCTCGACAGATCGAGGATGGCGGCGATCCGCGCCGGGTCCCGCTCCCTGCGGACCCGGAACATCATCGTGGCCGAGGCGCCGTGCGCGAGCGCGAAGGCGAACCCTCCGGCGATGTGCAGGAACAGCCAGAACCGCTGCACCGCATCACCTCCCCCGGGCGGGAGCATACCGACGAGGGGGAAGCCGCGCCAGGCTAGAGGCCGAGTCGAGCGAGAAGGAGAGCCTCGGCCAGGGCCGCCCGCTCTATCTCGGCCATGTCCACGCTCTCGTTCTGCGCGTGGGTGTTCGAGCGGTCGTCCATCGCACCCATCATGAGGATCTCGGCCTTCGGGAAGATCTCCGCCAGTATGGGGATGAGCGGCACCGAGCCCCCCCCACCCATCTCGACGGCCGGCTTGCCGTAGGCTTCTTCGAGCGCGGCCCGTGCGGCCGCATACGCGGGGCCGTCGGCGGAGACCGCCGCTCCGAGCGCCGGCTGACCCCTCGTGACTGTCACGCGCGCACCCCACGGCGTCGCGGCCTCCAGATGCGCCGACAGGAGGTCGAGCGCCCGCTCGGGTTCCTCGTTCGGAGGGATCCGCAGGCTGACCTTCGCCCGTGCCCGGTCGACGAGTATGTTCCTCGCGCCGTGCACCGGGGGCGCGTCGAGGCCGATCACGCTCACCGCCGGCTTGGCCCATATGCGCTGCGCCAGCGACCCCTCGCCCACCAGGTCCACGCCGTCTAGGACGGTCGCCTCCTGACGGAAGAGGTCCTCCGGGTAGTCGGCACCCGTCCACGGCATCGTCGCCAGCCCCTCGACGGCGCAGCCGCCCCGGTCGTCGTGGAGAGTAGCGAGCACCCGGATCAGCGCAACCAGCGCGTCCGGCGCTGCCCCCCCGTAGCTTCCGCTGTGAACCGGCAGGCCGAGCGTTTGCAGCTCGATCGTGCAGTCGACGACGCCGCGGAGCGTGGTGCACAGTGTGGGCTCGCCGGTCCTCCAGTTCCCCGAGTCGGCGACGACTATCACGTCGGCGGCCAGCAGGTCGGAGCTGTCGCGCACGAGCTTCGGGAGATGCTCGATCGTCGCCTCCTCCTCGCCCTCTATCAGGACCTTCACTCCCACAGGCGGGTGGCCGTCGAAGGCGCGCAGCGCGGCAGCGTGCAGCACGATGCCCGACTTGTCGTCCGAGGTGCCGCGACCGAAGAGTCGGCCGTCGCGCTCCACCGGCTCGAACGGCGGGGTGTCCCAGAGCTCCTCGGGCCCTGCGGGCTGGACGTCGTGGTGCGCGTAGAGCAGCACGGTCTGGGCTCCTTCCGGCGCCGGGATCTCGCCGAACACCGCGGGGTGGTCGCTCGGCAACTCCAAGAGACGAACCCCGCCGCAGCCCGCCGCGCGAAGGATTTCCGCGGTCACCTCCGCCGACTCCCTGACCGGTTCCGTGTTGAATCCCTCGAACGCCACCGAGGGGATCCGGACGAGGCGCTCGAGCTCCTCCCTCGCCCGAGGCATCTCTTCGGCGATGGCGCGCCTCATCCCGTCGCTCATCGGCGCGAACGATACCGTTCGGAGGACGCGACGGCACGGCCCTGAAGGTCCCGCGTCGGAGGGGTCGTCCGGCCGTCGCCGGTCGCTCGTGCGTGTTCCCATGCTTCCGGTGGAACCCAGGAGGTGCACTATGAAGGTAGGAACGCTCTGCAGGCACGAGGTCATGACCGCAGGCCCTGAGGACAGCCTTGCAGACGTGGCGAGCAGGATGCAGTACAACGAGGTGAGCGCTCTGGCCGTCTTCGAGGACGAGAACCTGGTGGGGATCGTGACCGAGCGCGATCTCGTCCGGGCGATGGCCGAGGGCGTCGATCCCGCCGGCACGGCCGTCGTCGTCTACATGACGCCGGATCCCTTGACGATCGACGAGGACGCAGAGGCGGCCGAGGCGGCGGCCTTCATGCTGAAGGTCGGCGCCCGGCATCTGCCGGTCGTGGACGGCGGGCGGGTCGTTGGGATGATCTCCGCCCGCGACCTCCTCGAGGCCGAGGCGCAGGCCGATCCGGGTTAGGCCATCGGCGATCCGGGAGTGAGCCGCCAGTCGTAGGGGCTCACGTAGTTCACGAGCGCGTGCATGTAGTTCGAACGCTCGAAGGCGATCGGGTCGTCGCACTTCGCCTGGCTCATGCTCCCCTTCATCTGCTCGACGGACTCGTAGTCGTTCTCCTCCAGCCAGGTGCGGATGCCGTCGAGCACGTTCGTCAGGTGCTCGGGGCCGTGCTGGATCAGCGCCGAGGCCATCATCGTCACGTCGGCGCCGGCGAGCAGGAGCTTCAGCGCGCCGTCGGCGCCGTGAACCCCCGACGTCGCCGCGAGGCTGGCGCCGACCCTCCCGTGCAGGATCGCGATCCATCGGAGCGGTAGTCTGAGCTCGTCGGGCGTGGAGAGCCGGAGGGTGGGATCGGTTCGCAGCGCCTCCAGGTCGATATCCGGCTGGAGGAAGCGGTTGAACAGGACCAGTCCGTCCGCGCCGGCCTGCGCGAGCCGCCGCGCCATGTTCCCGAACGAGCTGAAGTAGGGTCCAACCTTCACCGCGAGAGGGATCTCGATGGAGGAGCGCACGTCGGCCACGAGATCGAGGTACCGGCGCTCGACATCCTCGGCAGCCATGTCCGGGTCTGCCGCGACGAAGTAGACGTTCAGCTCGAGCGCGTCGGCGCCGGCGTCCTGTATCCGCTTCGCGTACTTCACCCACCCACCGGAGGACACGCCGTTCAGGCTCCCTATCACCGGGATCGCCAGCTCGCGCCTTGTGAGCTCCAGGTGCCGGAGGTAGGAGTCGGGACCCGTGTTGTAGTCCTCTAGCTCGGGGAAATAGCTGAGCGCCTCTGGGAAGCTCTCGGCCGCCCACTCCAGCACGCCGTGGAGCTGGATCGACTCGTGCTCGATCTGCTCCTCGAAGAGCGATTGCATGACGACGGCGGCCGCGCCCGCGTCCTCGAGCCGGTGGAGCGTGTCGATCCGCTGTGAAAGCGGCGAGGCAGAGGGTACGAGCGGGTTCGCGAGCTCGAGACCCAGGTACCTGGTGCGGAGGTCCGCGGTCATGCCGACGCCTCCTTCTCCTCCTCGGTCGGCGTTCGGTCGATCGCCGCCATCTGCTCGTACAGGTGCCAGCGCTCATCCACGTCCTCCTGGGCCTTCCCGAGGAGTTCCGCGGCGCGCTCGGGATCCGCGCGCTCGAGCATCGCGAAGCGGATCTCCTTCTCCGCGAAGCGCGCGAGTGGGAGGGTCGGCTTCTTGCTGTCGAGGTGGAACGCGTGCTCGCGCCCCGGGTCGTAGCGGTAGAGCGGCCAGTAGCCGCTGTCGACGGCCTCCTTCTGGTGGCTCATCGCCGTCGACATGTCGATCCCGTGGGCTATGCAGTGGCTGTAGGCGATCAGGAGCGAAGGCCCGGAGTGGGCCTCGGCGTCTGCGAATGCCTTCACGGTCTGCGGGTTGTCGGCGCCCATGGCCACCTGCGCCACGTAGACGTTGCCGTAGGCGGTCGCGATTATCCCGAGGTCCTTCTTGCCGGTCGCCTTTCCCGCGGCCGCGAACTTCGCGACCGCCCCGCGGGGAGTCGCCTTCGACGCCTGGCCGCCGGTGTTCGAGTACACCTCGGTGTCGAGCACGAGCAGGTTCACGTCGCGTCCGGACGCGAGGACATGGTCCAGCCCGCCGAAGCCGATGTCGTAGGCCCAGCCGTCGCCACCCACGATCCAGACGCTCTTGGGCACGAGCGCGTCCGCCACCGCGAGGAGGTTGTCGGCCTCGGGCGTGTTGAGGGTCTCGAGACGACGCTTCAGCTCCTCGACGCGCTGGCGCTGCGCGACGACCGCAGCCTCGCCACGCTCCCGCGCGGCCAGGACCTCGGCGGCGAGGTCCTGGCCGAGCGGAGAGGACAGCGTGCGCAGGAGCGCTCGTGCCTGCTCGGCCTGCTGGTCGAGGGCCAGTCGCATCCCGAAGCCGAACTCGGCGTTGTCCTCGAACAGCGAGTTGGACCACGCGGGGCCGCGTCCATCCGCGTTCCTCGACCACGGTGTCGTCGGCAGGTTTCCCCCGTAGATGGAGGAGCAGCCGGTCGCGTTGGCCACGAGTATCCGGTCGCCGAACATCTGCGTGAGGAGCTTCAGGTATGGGGTCTCACCGCACCCCGAGCACGCGCCCGAGAACTCGAACAGCGGTTGGAGCATCTGCGAGCCCTTCACGGTCTCGGGGCGCACCTTCGTGCGATCCATCTCCGGGAGCTCGAGGAAGAAGGCGAAGTTGTCGCGTTCGCGCTCCAGGTGCTCGAGCATCGGCTCCATGTTGATGGACTTGTGCCGGACCTCCTCCTTGCTCTTGGCCGGGCAGACGTCGACGCAGATGCCGCAGCCCGTGCAGTCGTCGGGCGCGACCTGGATGGTCATCGCCATGCCGGGCAGGTCCCGGGACACCCAAGCCTTGTGCTGGAAGGCGGGCGGCCCGCCCGCGAGCGCGGCCGGCTCGTAGACCTTCATGCGGATCGCAGCGTGGGGACAGGCCAGTGCGCACTTGGCGCAATCGATGCAGATCGACGGATCCCAGATCGGGATCTCCTGGGCGATGCTCCGTTTCTCCCATCGGGCCGTGTCAGTCGGGAACGTGCCGTCGACCGGGAGCGCAGAGACCGGCAGGAGGTCGCCCTCGCCGGCGATCATCCGAGCCGTCACGCGCTGAACGAAGTCGGGGGCCTGGGATGAAACGGGGGGCGTCCTGTGGAGGTCGCCCGAAACGGTGGCCGGCACCTCCACCTCGTGCAGTGCGGCCAACGCGCCGTCCACGGCGGCGAAGTTCCTCTCGAGGACCGGCTCGCCCCGCTTCCCGTACGTTTCGCGGATCGCGTCCTTGATGGCCGCGAGGGCGTCGTCCGTCGGGATGACCCCCGAAAGGGCGAAGAAGCAGGTCTGCAACGCGGTGTTGATGCGGCTGCCGAGGCCGGCCTCCCTGGCTACGCGGTGCCCGTCGACCACGTGGAAGCGGAGCCGCTTGCCGACGATCTGCTCCTGGACCTCGACCGGGAGATGGTCCCAAACCTCCTCCGGTCCGTAGGGGCTGTTCAGGAGGAACGTCGCGCCCGGCTCGGCCGCTTTCAGGACGTCCATGCGCTCGAGGAAGCCGAACTGATGGCACGCGACGAAGTTCGCACGCTCGATCAGGTAGGTGGAGCGGATCGGTCGCGGCCCGAAACGCAGGTGGGAGACAGTCACGGAGCCGGCCTTCTTCGAGTCGTAGACGAAGTAGGCCTGGGCGTGAAGCGGCGTGCGCTCGCCGATTATCTTCACGGAGTTGCGGTTCGCGCTCACCGTGCCATCGCTTCCGAGACCGTAGAAGACGGCGCGCGTCACGTCGGCGGACTCCGTGGAGAAGGCGTCGTCCGCCGGCAGGCTCGTGCGGGTGACATCGTCGTGGATCCCGACTGTGAAATGGTTCTTGGGGTCGTTCCCCTCCAGCTCGGCGAAAACCGCCGCCGCCATCGCCGGCGTGAACTCCTTCGAGGACAGGCCGTAGCGCCCGCCGATCACACGCGGGAAGCCGGTGAAGGCGGTCTTCCTCTCGGCGATCTCCTCGGCGATCGAGGTGACGACATCCTGGTACAGCGGCTCGCCCGGCGCTCCCGGCTCCTTCGTCCGGTCCAGGACCGCGATCGAGCGGACGGTCGCCGGCAGCGCCGCGACGAACGCGGACGCAGAGAAGGGCCGGAAGAGGCGGACGACGAGGAGCCCGACGCGCTCACCGCCTGCCACGAGCGCCTCCACCGTCTCCCCGACGGCGCCCGCACCCGATCCCATCAGCACCATCACGCGGTCGGCCTCCGCGTCGCCCTCGTAGTCGAACAGGTGGTAGCGGCGGCCGGTCAGGTCCCCGATCCTGTCCATAGCCCTCTGCGTGACGTCGGGGACCGCGAGGTAGAAGGGGTTGGCCGCCTCGCGGGCCTGGAAGAACACGTCGGGGTTCTGCGCGGAGCCCCGGAGGACCGGCCGGTCCGGTGTGAGCGCGCGCTCCCGGTGGGCTCGGACGAGCCCGTCGTCGATCATCGCGCGGAGATCGTCCTCGGACAGTCGCTCGACCTTGTTGAGCTCGTGGGACGTGCGGAACCCGTCGAAGAAGTGGACGAAGGGCACGCGCGACTCGAGCGTCGCCGCGTGGGCAACGAGCCCCAGGTCCTGTGCCTCCTGAACCGAGGACGAGCAGAGCATGGCCCAACCCGTCGTCCTGGCGGCCATCACGTCGCCGTGGTCTCCGAAGATCGAGAGAGCGTGCGTGGCGACGGTGCGAGCCGCAACGTGAATGACGGCCGGGGTGAGCTCGCCTGCGATCTTGAACATGTTGGGGATCATCAGGAGGAGCCCCTGCGAGGCCGTGAAGGTCGTGGACAGCGCGCCGGTCTGAAGGGCCCCGTGCAACGCGCCGGCCGCGCCGCCCTCGCTCTGCATCTGCACCACGTGGGGCACCGTGCCCCACAGGTTCTTCACACCCTTGGCCGACCACGCGTCGGCGAGCTCACCCATCGGGGAGGACGGGGTGATCGGGTAGATCGCGATGACCTCGCTCGTGCGGTGAGCGACGTAGGCGGCCGCCTCGTTCCCGTCCACGGTGTCGGGCCGTCTGTCCACGTGAGGCTCCTCTCGGCTCGGGGCCATAGTCGTGCCCGACGGCCCCCTGTATCAAGGTCCAAGGTACCCCGCGGTGGGGGGCGTACGGCTCGGGGCGGGCTTCGCTCTCGGTGACAAGGTGGCGTCGAGGAGGCTTCGTGGCGGGAGTTGAGGTTCGTTACCAGGGCGGGGATCGCTTCGTGGTGGTCGTCCGTGGGCACGAGTGGGTCGTCGATCAGCCGATCGACGACGGCGGCCAGGACACCGGCCCGAGCCCGGTGGAGATGTTCGTCGGCTCCCTTGCGGCATGCGTGGGCTTCTACGCCGAGCGGTTCCTTCGGCGCCATGGGCTCCCGGTCGAGGCGCTCGCCGTCCAGGCGGACTTCTCCTTCGCCGAGGAGCGGCCGGCGAGGGTCGGGAGCGTGATCGTGCGGATCCGCCTGCCGGTCGCCATCCCCTCCTCGTACCGCGATCGGCTCGCGAAGGTCGTCGAGCACTGCACCGTTCACAACTCGATCCGTGTCGCACCCGCGATCCGGATCGAGCTCGAGGATGCGGCAAGCGCCGCCTAGGGCGACAGGCGTTCGATCCGCCAGTGGTCCCCGTCGCGCGAGTAGCGGAATCGGTCATGAAGCCTGTGCGATCGTCCTTGCCAGAACTCCACCGTCTCGGGTATCAGGCGGAACCCGCCCCAGAAGGGTGGCCGCGGCACCTCGTTGCCCGCGTGCCTGCGGTCGATCTCCTCGTAGCGCACCTCGAGCTCCTGCCTGGTGGAGATCACCTCGCTCTGGCGAGATGCCCAGGCGCCGATCCGCGCCTCGCGAGGACGTGAGCGGAAGTAGGCATCGGATTCCTCCGGCGTCGTCCGCTCCACCGCACCGGTGACGCAGACTTGTCGCTCCAGCTCACGCCACAGGAAGGCAAGCGCGGCGCTGGGGTTCTCGTCCAGCTGCCGGGCCTTGCGGCTCGCGTAGTTGGTGAAGAACACGAACCCCCGCTGATCCAGGCCCCGGAGCAGGACGTTGCGTGCCGTCGGCGCCCCGTCGGCGCCGGCCGTCGCGAGGGTCATCGCATCCGCCAGGTGGATCTGCGCCGCCTCAGCCTCGCGCATCCACATCCGGAACTGAGCGATCGGGTCGGGGTCGAGATCGCGCTCGTGGAGAGGCGGGTCGACTTTCACGGTGGCACCCAAGCGGACAGTACTCGAATACGTGTCCGCAGATCGGACGCGGGGATCAAGATCAGGTGGGGCTGACAGCCGGCGCCGCCTCCTGTCGGACTCACCGAGTCCTCCCTCGGGGGGTCGTCCACCTCTAGGATGTGGAGAGGCGCTTTCGCATCCGTGACCGACGAGCGGGAGACGACGGTGAAGGCGATCGTCCAGGACAGGTACGGGTCACCCGACGATGTTCTGGAACTCAAGGACATCGACAAGCCGATCGTCGCGGATCACGACGTGTTGGTGCGTGTTCACGCGGCTGGCGTCGATCCCGGTGTATGGCATCTCATGATGGGGCTCCCGTACCTGGTCCGCTTCATGGGATACGGGCTGCGCAAGCCCAGGGCTCGCGTTCGGGGCATGGATGTGGCGGGGCATGTTGATGCGGTCGGCAAAGATGTGACGCGGTTTCAGCCGGGTGATGACGTGTTCGGCACCTGCGACGGATCCTTTGCCGAGTACGCGCGCGCTCGGGAGGACAAGGTTGCGTCCAAGCCTGCGAACCTCACCTTCGAGCAGGCAGCGGCCGTCCCCGTCTCCGCCTGCGCCGCCCTCCACGCACTTCGCGGCAAGGGACGGGTACAGCCGGGGCAGAAGGTCCTGATCATCGGCGCGGCGGGAGGCGTTGGGACGTTCGCGGTGCAGCTCGCCAAGGCGTTCGAAGCGGAAGTCACCGGCGTGTGCAGCACGACGAAGGTGGACCTGGTCCGATCCATCGGCGCGGACCACGTCATCGACTACACACGACACGACTTCGCGGAGACTGGGCAGCTCTATGACCTGATCCTCGACACCGCGGGGAACCGTTCGTTGTCACGCCTCCGAAGCGCCCTCGCCGCCCGCGGGACCCTCGTGATCGTCGGGGGCGAGGAGGGCGGACGGTGGTTCGGAGGCTTCCAGCGTCAGATCCTCTGGGCGCCGATGCTGTCGCTGCTCGTGGGCCAGAAGCTCCGGCCGCTGGTCTCGACGGAGCGCCAGGAGGACCTGCAGTTCCTGAAGGAACTGATCGAGGCCGGCAAGGTCACACCTGTCATCGACAGGACCTATCGGTTGAGCGAGGCTCCTGAGGCCATCAGGTATCTGAGTGAGGGGGATGCTCGAGGGAAGGTGGTTATCACGGTGAGAGGCGCGGAGGGCCTGTCGGGCGAGGCCGCGAAAGGAGGACCGAGATCGTGAGCGACCGGATCGAAGGGAACGGAGGCGTCGGGCCTGTCGCCTCGAACGGAGCACCCGGCGCCGGTCCGTCCGGCTCGCCGCAGTTCCGGCCGAGGCGGCCGCTCGGTGCGGTGATCGCCTCGGCGGTGGACGGTGCCCGCACCTTGGTGCGCAAGCAGGTGGAGCTGGTCCGGATCGAGATCACCGAGGCCGTGTCGGTCCGGGCCTGGGGCGCCGGCATGATGGCCGTCGCCGCTGTGCTCGGTCTGTTCGCGCTCGGCTTCGCGGCGGCCTCGGGATCGGCCGCTCTCGACCTGGTGCTCCCGGCGTGGGCGGCCCACCTGATCGTGTCGGCCGTGTTGGCTGCGATCGCGGGTGCGCTCGTCCTCGCCGGCCGGCGCGCCATGCGGACCGCCCCCACCACGCCGGAGCGGACGAAGGAGACGCTGAAGGAGGACGCCCGATGGGCCAGGCAGCAGCTCGCAAGGTGACCGAGATCGACGAGGCCCGGCAACGGCTCGAGCGGGACCTCCTGGAGCTCGAGGACCGCTTGCCCGCGATGCTCCGCTCGGCCAAGAGCCTGGTCGGCGTGCTTCTCGGCTTGGGGGTAACTGCCGTCATGCTCCGGCGCTTCCGATCGAGGCGATCGGATCGCAGCCGCGCTGCCGAGGTGGTCGTCCGGATCGTGCGCGACGATCGGTGACCCCTGGCCGCGTCGCGGCGAACCACGGCCGCCCGGGGGGTCCGCGGAGAGACCGTGGAGGCCGCGATCTCACTCGGTGCCCCCGGCAGGACTCGAACCTGCGCACCCGGCTCCGGAGGCCGGCGCTCTATCCTCTGAGCTACGAGGGCGAATGGGGAGAGTCTAGCAACGCCCCCCGGCGTGCCCGCCGGCGGGGTCCGCGGTCGCTATGCTTCGGGCATCGTGTCCGACCAGGCCAAACCCCGCATCCTGATCGTGGACGACGACCCCGTCATCGTGCGGCTTCTTCAGGTGAACTTCCGGCTCGACGGGTACGACGTCGAGACCGCCGCGCGCGGCGACGAAGCGATCGCCAAGATGCGGGAGCGCCGCCCGGACGCCGTGCTCCTCGACGTGATGATGCCCGGTCTCGACGGGTGGGAGGTCTGCGCGCGGATGAAGGATGATCCGAACCTGGCCGACGTGGCGGTGGTGTTCCTGTCGGCACGCGCCCAGGACGAGGACCGGGAGCGCGGCCAGGCCCTCGGCGTGCTGGCCTACGTAACGAAGCCCTTCGACCCCGCACAGCTCGTCGTAGACCTGCGGGGCTGGCTCGCCGAACGATGATCGAGGACCGGCTGTCGGCGCTCGTCGCCGAGGCGCTGGTGGGTGTCTTCGCCGACCTCGGTATGGAGATCGCCGACTTCCCGATCGAGTTCTCCAAGCCGAGGCGCAAGCAGTTCGGCGACTTCTCCACGAACGTGGCGCTCGTGATGGGCGCGAAGATCGATCTCAGCCCGCGCGAGCTCGCGGAGAGGATCGTCGAGCATCTGCCCTCCACGGAGTTGATCCGGCGGGCCGAGGTGGCCGGCCTGGGCTTCATCAATCTTCACGTAGCCGACGACTGGCTCCGCGACGTGCTACGCGAGGTGGCCGCGCGCGACGAGGCCTACGGCCGCGCCGAACCCCAGGGCCGGTCCGTGCAGGTGGAGTTCGTGTCCGCGAACCCCACAGGGCCGCTCCACATCGGGCACGCCCGTAACGCGACGCTCGGCGACGCGATTGCGCGTCTGCTCGAAGCCGCTGGGTGGCGCGTCGAACGGGAGTACTACTTCAACGACGCCGGGGGGCAGATGGACCGGTTCGGGCAGTCCGTCGAGGCCCGCTACCTCCAGCTCCTCGGGCGTGTGGCCGACGTGCCCGAGGACGGCTACCACGGCGAGTACATCGTCGACATCGCGCGCGACATCCTGGACGCGGAGGGCCCGGCGCCGGCGGACCTTCCCGCAGGCGATCGCGCGGCCCGCATCCTGGAGCTCGGGGTGCGTCGGGTGCTCGGGCAGACCGCACGGACCCTCGAGCGGTTCGGCGTCCGGTTCGACGTCTACATCTCCGAGCGGGAGCTGGAGCAGTCGGGCGAGATAGAGGCGGCCGTGGAGCAGCTGCGAGAGGCGGGTTACGCGTACGACGCGGGCGGCGCCATCTGGTTCCGTTCGACGGACTTCGGTGACGACAAGGACCGGGTGGTGATCCGTAGCAACGGCTCGCACACCTACTTCGGGGCCGACTGCGCGTACCTGATCGACAAGTTCCGTCGCGGCTTCGATCACGTGATCTACGTGTGGGGCGCGGACCATCACGGCGACGTCGCGCGGGTGCGTGGAGCCGCGCGGGCGCTTGGGTTCGATCCCGAAGCGGTGGAGATGGTGATCTACCAGTTCGTGTCGTTCTTGCGGGCGGGAGAGCCGGTGCCGATGAGCAAACGGGCCGGCACGTTCATCTCGCTCGACGAGCTGATCGACGAAGTTGGCGCCGACGCGGCCCGCTTCACGCTGCTCTCCCAGTCGAACGACTCCACCATGAGCTTCGACATCGAGGTGGTGAAACAGCAGTCCATGGAGAACCCCGTGTACTACGTGCAGTACGGACATGCGCGCATCGCGAGCATCCTGAGGACCGCCACCGAGCGCGGGATCGCGCTCCTGCCGATCGAGCAGGTCGACCTCGCTCAGCTTCGGCAGGAAAGCGAGCACGACCTCGTCCGAGCCATCGCCGACTTCCCCGCCTTGGTCGCGTCGGCGGCGGCGGCGCGTGCCCCGTACAGGCTCACGCATTTCTCGCAGGAGCTCGCCGCCAGGTTCCACCGGTTCTACACCGAGTGTCGGGTCATATCCGACGACGCCGGGCTCACCCAGGCGCGCCTGTGGGTCTGCGTCGCCGCCAAGCGTGTCATCGCTAACGCCCTGGAACTCCTCGGGGTCTCCGCGCCCGAGTCGATGGAGCGGATCGATGCCTGAGGGTCGGCTCGCCAGGGACTCCCGCAAGTCCTACGGTTACGAGGACGAGATACTCATGGCGAGGTGGCTGGCGGGGTGAGCGAGCGAACGCTCGGGGTAGGTCTGCTCGGCTGCGGGAACGTGGGCGCGGCCGTCGTCCGCATGCTCGCCGAACACGGTGATGTGATCGCGCTTCGGACTGGCGTTCGGCTGGAGGCGGCCCGGGTAGCCGTCCTCGACGCGGGCCGCGTGCGGGACGTCCCGATCGACCCCTCGCGCATGACCGAAGACGCCAGCGGCGTCGTCGCGGACCCGGATGTCGACATCGTTTGCGAGCTGATCGGCGGTGTTGAGCCGGCTCGGTCGCTGATCCTGGCAGCGCTCGAGGCGGGGAAACCGGTCGTGACGGCGAACAAGGAGCTCCTGGCCAACCACGGGCGGGAGATCTTCGATGCCGCGGACGGCCGCGGCGTCGACCTCTACTTCGAGGCCGCCGTCGCCGGGGGCATCCCCCTGATCCGCCCGCTCAAGGAGTCCCTCGCGGGCGAGCGGGTCGCCCGCATCACAGGCATCGTGAACGGCACCACGAACTACATCCTGACCAGGATGTCCGAGGACGGGATGTCCTTTGGCGACGCGCTCGCGGAGGCACAGCGTCTGGGCTACGCGGAAGCCGATCCGGCCGCCGACGTCGACGGCCACGACGCCGCGGCCAAGTGCGCGATCCTCGCCTCGATCGCCTTCAACGCGCGGGTCGTTGCGCCCGACGTGTTCCGCGAGGGGATCGCGAGCGTCTCCGCCGACGACATCGCCTTCGCGCGCCGCCTGGGCTACGTGGTGAAGCTGCTCGCCATCGCGGAGCTGGAGGGCGAGCAGATCGCCGCGCGCGTCCACCCGGCGATGGTGCCGGCAGCTCACCCGCTCGCTGCGGTGCGGGAGTCGTTCAACGCGGTGTTCGTCGAGGGCGCGAAGGTCGGAGAGCTCATGTTCTATGGACGGGGTGCCGGAGGGGATCCGACGGCCACGTCGGTCGTCGGCGACCTCGTTTCGACCGCGCGGCACATCGTGAACGGGGGCAGGGGCGTCGGATGCACGTGCGTGCTCCAGCGAGGCATCCGTCCGATGGACGACGTGGAGGGCCAGTACTACCTGCTCCTGAAGGTTGAGGACCGCCCCGGCGTCCTGGCCGAGATCGCCGACGTCTTCGGCAGGAACCGGGTATCTATCAAGAGCGTGTGGCAGGAGGGGACGGGCGACGAGGCGCAGCTCGTGTTCGTGACCCATCGCGCACGTGAGGGCGCATTCCAGAAGACCCTCCAGGGTCTGCGCGAGCTCGACGTGGTTCACGCCGTCCAGAGCGTGCTGCGGGTGGAGGGGGAGGAGTGATGCCCGGCGCCCACCAGTGGCGCGGCATCCTGGAGGAGTATCGGGATCGTCTTCCGGTCTCCGACGTCACCCCGGTCGTGACGCTCCGCGAGGGCGGGACTCCGCTCGTCCGCTCCGAACCGCTGTCAGCCGAGACTGGGTGCGAGGCGTACCTCAAGTACGAGGGCGCGAATCCAACGGGCTCGTTCAAGGACCGGGGGATGACGCTCGCGATCAGCAAGGCCCTCGAAGAGGGGTCGAAGGCGGTGGTGTGCGCGTCCACCGGTAACACGAGCGCCTCAGCCGCGGCCTACGCGGCGAAGGCGGGCATCACGTGCGCCGTGCTGGTCCCGAAGGGCAAGATCGCACTCGGGAAGATGGCCCAGACGCTCGTGCATGGGGCCAGGGTGCTAGAGGTCGAGGGCAACTTCGACGCCTCGCTCGAGCTCGCGCGTGGCCTTGCGGATCGGTATCCGGTGACGCTCGTGAATTCCGTCAACCCGTTCCGGCTGGAGGGGCAGAAGACGGCAGCGTTCGAGATCTGCGACGCGCTCGGCCGCGCGCCCGACCTCCACCTCGTGCCCGTCGGCAACGCGGGGAACATCACGAGCCACTGGATCGGGTACCGCGAGTACCTCGCCGACGGGGTGATCGCCGAGCCGCCCGCTCTGTACGGGTTCCAGGCTCGCGGCGCCGCGCCGATCGTCCAGGGCTCGCCGGTGAAGGATCCCCAGACGATCGCGACCGCCATCCGGATCGGCAACCCGGCTTCCTGGGAGAAGGCGGTGGCCGCGGCGCGGGAATCCGAGGGGGAGATCCTGGCAGTGACCGACCGCGAGATCCTGGTTGCGTACCGTCGGGTCGCGCATGAGGGTCTGTTCGCGGAGCTCGCGTCGGCGGCGTCCGTCGCCGGGCTCATCCATCTGGCCGAAGAGGGACGGCTTGCGCAGGGCGCCACGGCCGTCTGCGTTCTTACGGGCCACGGCCTGAAGGACCCCGAGTGGGCGATCACCGGGGCGAGTCACCCTCCGGCGGTGCCGGCCGACCCGGCGGCGGTGGCCGCCGAGCTGGGGCTGTGAGGCTCACCGCCCGAGTGCCCGCGACGGCCGCTAACCTCGGTCCGGGGTTCGATTGCCTCGCGCTCGCGCTCGACCTGCTGAACGAGGTCGCGATCGACACGGAGGCCCAGCCCAGGTTCTCGGTCGGGGGTGAGGGCCACGAGGAGCTGCCCGCCGGAGAGGAAAACCTTATCGCTCGCTCGATGGCCCACGTGGCTCGCTCCCTAGGCCGTGAGCTGCCGCCCATGGCGGTCTCGTGCACGAACCGGATCCCGATAGAGCGGGGGCTGGGTTCCTCCGCGGCCGCCGTCGTCGCCGGTGTTGTGCTGGCCGACCGGCTCCTCGGCGCCGCGAGCTCTCCCGACGAGCTCCTCGCCCTCGCGATCGAGATCGAGGGCCACCCCGACAACGTGGCCGGCGCGCTCCGAGGCGGGTTGGTGCTCGCGTATCGCGGCGCGGGCGGCTGGCGCGCCGAGTCCCTCGTGCCGGCGCCGGATCTGCGCCCGGCGGTCCTCGTTCCGCTGGACGTTCGGCTGCCCACCACGGATGCTCGACGCGTCCTTCCGGACGAGGTGCGACTGGAGGACGCCGCGTTCAACGCCGGCCGCGCCGCTCTCGCCGTCGTCGCCCTCACAGGGCGAACCGATCTGCTCGGCGAGGCCCTCGAGGATCGGCTGCACCAGCCGACCCGCCTGCCGCTGGTCCCGCACGTGCGCGCGGTCTTCGACGATCTCCGTGCGGGCGGGGTGCCGGTGTGCATGTCCGGCGCCGGGCCCTCCCTTCTCGCGTTCGAGGCCGGCACCGTTGGCGTCCCCGACCCCGGTCCAGGCTGGAGCGTCCTTCGGCTCGCGCCGAGGGTCGGCGGGGCAGAGATCCTCGAGGCTTGAGTCCGTGCCCCTTCAAGCCGAGGGTCTTAGCATGTCCATTCGTCGACAGTCGGGCCCGAACGCTGGAGGGCGTCCCCGCCCATGACCGCAGAACCCGAGACTAAGGTAACGAAGCTCCCCGAGCCCGAGCAGCGGGGGGTTCCCGTCGTTCGCACAGACCTCGCGACGAAGACCCTCGCGGTGAAGGAGGGCGAGACCTTCCTCTTCTCCGACCTGGAGGGCGACATCGAGGACGAGGGCGACTTCGGGCTGGGCCTCTACTCGAAGGACACGCGGTACCTCTCCCACTTCAGGATGACGGTGTCCGGGCGTGACCCGGTGCTCCTCTCCTCGTCGGCGGAACGCGGCTACATGTCTCACGTCGATCTGACGAACCCCGACCTGTACGAGGGCGACGTGTTGACGGTCCCGCAGCAGACGCTCAACATCCGGCGGATCCGGGCGATCAGCGGCCGCCTGTTCGAGCGGGTCCGCGTGAAGAACTACAACCCGATGCCGGTGGCGCTCGATCTGGAGCTCTCCTTCGGTGCCGACTTCGCGGACATCTTCGAGGTCCGCGGGATGATGCGCCCCGAGCGTGGGCGTCTCGAGTCCCCGTCGGTCGAGGGCTCTCGGGTCGAGTTCCGGTACGGCGGCAGGGACGGCATCACGCGAAGGACGCGCATCGACCTGGGAGTGGTGCCCGACCGGGTCGAGCAGCGCGACGGCGTCGTCGCGGTCTCTTTCCGCCTGCACCTCGGGCCCGGCCAGACCAGGCTCCTCGGGATGACGATCGAGCCGCTCGCCGGAATGGAGGAGCTCCAGCCGCTCGACTTCGACGTCGCGGTCCACGGGCTTCGTCGGAGCTACGAGGAATGGGAGCGAGGTTCCACCGAGATCGTCACGGACAACGAGCTGTTCAACCAGCTGCTCGACAGGAGCCTCCGCGATCTTCGGGCGCTCGCCACCGAGACCCCACAGGGGACCGTCGTTGCGGCGGGCATCCCCTGGTACGTCACGCTCTTCGGTCGCGACTCGATGATCACCTCTCACCAGCTCCTGATGGTGAACCCGGCGCCGGCTCGCCAGACCTTGGAACTGCTTGCGGCACAGCAGGGGTCGAGGGTCGACGACTGGCGCGACGAGCAGCCGGGCAAGATCCTTCACGAGTTCCGCCAAGGCGAGCTGGCCGGCGCCGGAGACATCCCACACACGCCCTACTACGGCTCGGTCGATGCCACGCCTTGGTTTGTCATCCTCTACGCGCAGTACTTCAGATGGACGGGGGACGTGGAGTTCGCGGAGAGGCTCCTCCCGGCGGCCGAAGCCGCTCTGCGCTGGATCGACGAGGAGGGTGACCTCGACGGGGACGGGTTCGTCGAGTACAGGACGCGGTCGCCGCGGGGTGTCCGCAATCAGGGCTGGAAGGACTCCGAGGACTCGATCGTCCACGCCGACGGGCGGCTCGCGGAGCCGCCGATCGCTCTCTCGGAGGTACAGGGATACGTATACATGGCCAAGCTCCGGATGGCCGACGTGTACGAGGCGCTCGGCGAGGACGCTAAGTCCGAGTGGCTCCTCGCGGAGGCGCACATGCTCCGCAAGCGCTTCAACGAGGCCTTCTGGATGGAGGATGAGCATTACTTCGCCGCGGCGCTGGACGCGGAGAAGCGACAGGTCCGGACCGTGATGTCGAACCCGGGCCACGGGCTCTACTGCGACATCGTGGACGGGGACAAGGCGGTGGCGGTCGCCAAGCGCCTGCTGGCGCCCGACATGTTCTCAGGGTGGGGGATCCGAACGATGAGCAAGGGGGCGGCCGCCTACAACCCGATGAGCTACCACAACGGGTCCGTGTGGCCACACGACAACGCGCTCCTCGCTGCCGGCATGAAGCGGTACGGGTTCGTCCGCTCGACCAACCGGGTCGCGACCGCCCTGTTCGACGCGGCGATCCACGCCGACTACATGCGGCTGCCGGAGCTCTTCTGCGGCTTCACGCGTCGGAGCCCGAACCGGCCGGTGTCCTACCCGGTAGCGTGCTCGCCGCAGGCCTGGGCGGCCGGATCCCCGTTCCTGATGCTGCAGGCCATGCTCGGTATCTCGGCCCGAGCGCACGAGAACCTGCTCACCGTGAACAAGCCCCAGCTCCCCTCGTGGCTGAACGTCGTCGAGCTTCGCAACCTCAGGGTCGGGGACAGCCGCATCGCGCTCGTGTTCCGCCGGGAGGGCGACATCACGTCCTTCTCGATGCTGTCGCGTGAGGGCAACGTCCGCGTCGTGATGGAGGAGTAGTCAGCGGATGCACTCGCCGGTCGAGACCGCCGTCGTCCTGCCGAGGGCTCTGCCTGCATCGCGCAGCAGCTGCGGCGACGTGATCGCGTAGGCCCGGTCGAGGTCGGTCGTGGAGGCCGCGAAGACCATGCCCGCAACCGTGCCGTCCACGAGCACGAACGGCCCACCCGAGTCGCCGGGTTCGACCGACGTCTGCAGCTCGTAGACGTTACGGACGACGTCATCCTCGTGGTAGATGTCGGAGCCCTCGGCGACGAGCGACCGGATAACCGCGGCCTTCGTGCCGGCCAGCTGCCCGCCGCCCGGGTACCCGAGGACCGCTCCGCGCTCGCCTCGCCGGACCATGTCCTCGAGCAGGTCGAGCGGCGGTCCCGGCGTCTGGGGGACCCTTAGGAGCGCAACGTCGACGCCCGGGTCGAAGAACACGACTGTGGCGTCGACGTCGCCCTCCACGTTCGGCACCTGCACCTTGGGGCGTTTCGTCCCGGCGACGACGTGGGCGTTGGTCATGATCTGGTTGGGAGCGACGACGAACCCCGTCCCCTCCACGACGCGGTCGCACGCTGCACCCACGATCCGGACCGTGCTGGTGGCCGCCGCCTCGAATGCGTCCTGCGCCTCCTCCTGGGTGGGCTCCTTCACCGGTCCGGCGGGAGCCGGCGGCAGCCCGTCGAAGACCTCCGGGAACCCGTACTGGTTCAGGAAGCGGCGAACCTGGCCGAGCAGCGAGGGCGGCTCGGGAAGCGTGGCGTCGAGCGCGCGGACGATCGTCGAGCCTTGGATCTCGCGGGCCACTGGGGTGAACGGGCCGTTCACGAGGTTCAGCGCGACGAACCAGGTTGACAGCAGCACGGCGGCCGCCGAGACGAGCACGCCGCCGGCGGCATCTGCCGGCCGGAACCTCGTGCCGTGCGCGACCTGTCGGACCTTCCATCCGAGGAGCCACCCACCGAGGTCGCCGGCGCCGCCGAGGACCAGGAACGTCGCCGCGGCGAGCGCCGCCTGGGTCGCCGGGGCGCTGGCGAGCCCCGCGATCGGCGGCGCGAGCAGCGCGCCCAAGAACAGCCCCAGGAGCAGTCCGCCGTAGGTGAGCAGCTGCAGGACGGCGCCCCGCTTGAAACCGGAATAGGCCGCGCCCAGCAGGAGCGCGGCGAGGAGGATGTCGAGGACGTTCATCGGCGATGTATCGTCGCACAGTCCATCGAACTCGAGGCCCGCGAGGCCGGATCGGGCAGAGACAACCTGAAGGTGGCGGGCGGGGTGAGGCTAGACTTACCCCGTGGTCAGGATCGCCCACATCTCCGACCCGCATGTCGGCTCGCCATACTTCGTCCCGAATCTCATGAACCGCGTGATCGAGGAGCTGAACGAGATGCGGCCCGACGTCGTCGTGTGCACGGGCGACCTCACGAACGAGGGCTACCGGCAGGAGTACAAGAACTGGGTCGCCTATCGGGACCGGATCAAGGCACCGATCCACACCGTCCCCGGCAACCACGACGCGCGCAACGTCGGCTACCTCCACTTCGAGGAGCTGATCGGGCGCCGAGACTGGACGGCCGAGGTGAAGGGGGTGCGCGTCGTCGGCGTCGACTCGAGCGAGCCGGACCTGAACGAGGGGCAGGTCGGCCGCGAGCGGTACGGCTGGATCCGCGAGGTGTTCTCGGAGCCGGCCGAGCTCAAGATCTTCGCTCTGCACCACCACCTGCTGCCGGTGCCGGGGACCGGTCGCGAGCGAAACACGGTCGCCGATGCGGGCGACCTGCTGGAGGTGCTGATCACGTCGGGCGTGAACATCGTGCTCACCGGGCACAAGCACGTGCCCTACGTATGGCGGATCGAGGACATGTACGTCGCCAACGCCGGCACGGTCTCCTCGCTCCGGCTGCGCGGATACACCAAGCCCTGCTACAACGTGCTCGAGTTCGAGGGGGACGAGGTCAAGATCCATCGGAAGTTCCCCTTCGGGGGCTCGAGCGTGATCGCGCACTTCTCGCTGTCGAGCGGTGCGCAGTACCACCGCGAGTTCGAGCCGCCGGTGCAGTCGGCGGTCGGCTCGCGGGCGGCGGACTAGGAGCGCGAACCTTCCCGGGAGCTGCCACATGCGGGTCCTCGTCCTCGTGGACGGCGAGCACTACCCCTCCGTCACCCGGTGGGGCATCCACACGGCCCGGACGATGGGCTACGAGGTGCTGGGCGCGCTGTTCCTGGGTGGGACCGAGAAGGTTGAGCCGGGCGCTCTCCCCGAGCTGGGAGTCCCGGCGCGCGCGGCGAACGGCGAGCCGGGCCGGGCCCTCGGCGAGGCGATCGACGAACTGGGCCCGGAGGCCGTGCTCGACCTCTCGGACGAGCCCGTCGCGGGCTACCGCGAGAGGATGTGGCTTGCCGCTGTCGCGCTGGCGCGCGGCGTTCCCTACGTGGGCGCGGATTTCCGTCTGGAGCCGCCGATCTCCGGGCCGGCGCTGGCCGTCCCGACCCTCTCCGTCATCGGCACGGGCAAACGGACGGGGAAGACCGCGATCGCGGGCGAGCTCGGGAGGGTCGCACACCGGATGCAGCGGAACCCGATAGTCGTTGCGATGGGCCGGGGAGGCCCTTCCCGCCCTGAGGTGGCGGAGACCGGGAGCGTCACGGTCGAGCGCCTGGTGGCGCTCGTCCGAGCGGGCCGTCACGCCGCGTCCGACTACCTGGAGGACGCACTCACAACTGGGCTCACCACGGTGGGTGCGCGTCGGGCGGGCGGCGGGCTCGCGGGCGCTCCGTTCGCGACCAACGTCCGGGAGGCCGCCGACGTGGCGGTCGGGCTGGGGGCGGGGCTGGTGCTGCTCGAGGGCAGCGGCTCGAGCATCCCGCCTGTGCCCTGGGACGCCGGGGTGCTCGTCGTCCCGGCCGGCGCTCCGCCCGAGTACCTGGGCGGCTACCTGGGCCCATACCGGCTGTTGCTTTCGGACCTCGTCGTCTTTACAATGGCTGGCGGCCCGGATGCAGGGGCCGAGAACCTCCGCGCTCTGAGATCCCACGTCAAGCGTTTCCGCGGCGACGCCCGGACCATCGTCACGGACTTCGAGCCCGTACCGCTGCTGGACGTGGAAGGCAAGGACGTGTTCTTCACCACCACCGCCCCGGATGCGGTCGCTGCGAGGCAGGTCGAGCACCTGGAATCGCGCTACGGGTGCCGGGTGGTGGGGTGGAGTGCCCGTCTCGCCGACAGGGCGGGGCTGGCGGAGGACCTGGAAGAGGCACGGATGTACGAAACCCTCCTAACAGAGCTCAAGGCGGCAGCCGTCGACCTGGCGTGCGCTCGCGCCCTCGCTCGCGGGGCAGAGGTGGGATTCCTCGACAACCGCGCGGTGGCGGTCGAGGGAGACGACCTGCCGGCTGCCCTCGAATGGACGATCGAGCTCGCGGTCGCGAGGAGCGAGCGCCGGTGACCGCGTCGACCAAGACTCCGAAGACTCAGCACATCCTGATCTCGGACCGGGAGCCGGGCCTCCCGTACTCGAAGGGGCTCATGGCGTCACAGGTCATGGTCACGGGGCTATCCCCGATCCGGGCCTACGAGGTCGCCGAGGCCATCGAGGAGCGGCTGCTCGGTCTCGGCCGCGCATCGGTGACAAGCGACGAGCTCGCCTCGCTCGCGGTGAACGTCCTGGAGGAGGTGGCCGGCGATCGCTACGCGAAGAACTACCTCCGCTGGCGGGAGGTGGAGGCGCTGGACATCCCGCTCGTCCTGCTGATGGGCGGCGCGACCGGGGTCGGCAAGTCGACGCTCGCGACGCAGCTCGCGGCCAAGCTCGGCGTAGTTCGCGTCGTCGCGACGGACGCGATCCGCGAGGTCATGCGCGCGTTGTTCTCGAAGGAGCTTATGCCGACCCTGCACGCCTCTTCCTTCGAGGCCGACACGGCTCTCCGCGAGCCGCCGGCGCGCGGCGCCGACCGGCTGGTCGTGGGCTTCCGGGAGCAGACCGCGGCGGTCTCGGTCGGCATCGAGGCGCTGCTGGAGCGCGCGGCCATCGAGGGGGCAAGCGTGGTGATCGAGGGAGCTCACGTCGTGCCCGGCTTCTTCGATCTCGAGCGCTGGGCCGATCGGATGCTCGCCGTGCCGGTGATCATCTCGGTCGAGGACGACGACGTACACCGCAGTCACTTCACGGCCCGGTCGGCAGACGCGGGGGCCCGGCCGGCACCCCGCTACGAGTCCGGATTCCAGAACATCAGACGCCTCCAGCGGTACATCAAGAGCCAGGCGCTGTCGCACGGAGTGCCGGTGATCCCCAACTACAACTTCGATCAGGCGCTCGCCGCCGTGATTGACCTGGTCATGGAGCGCGCGACGGAGCGTGCGGCGCTGCTCCGCAACGGACGCAGGAAAGGAAGGTCGGCATGAGGCTCTTCCTTGACACGGCGAACCTCGAGGAGATCCGCGAGATCAACCGCTGGGGCGTGCTCGGTGGGGTGACGACGAACCCGTCGCTCCTCGGCAAGGAGAGACTCGGCCCCGAGAGCGTGTGGAAGGAGATCCTCACCGAGGTCGAGGGGGACGTATCACTTGAGGTCACCGATCTCTCGACCGCCGCGGCGATGGAGGAGCAGGGCCGGCGCCTGGCGGAGATGGGGCCGAACGCGGTTATCAAGGTCCCGATGACCCCCGACGGCCTAGCGGTCGGCAAGCGCCTCACCCGGGACGGGATCCGGATCAACGTGACCCTGGTCTTCTCCCCGGCGCAGGCGATCCTGGGCGCAGAGATCGGCGCCTACATCGTCTCGCCGTTCCTCGGGCGGATCGACGACGCCGCCTCCGACGGCATGCACGCGCTTCGGCAGATCTGCGAGATCTACGACGTCCAGGGTTACGAGACGCAGGTTCTCGCCGCCTCGCTCCGCCACCCGATGCACGTGGTGGAGTCGGCGCTGGCGGGGGCAGACATCGCTACCCTGCCGTACGACGTTTTCGACAAGCTGGTGAAGCATCCGCTGACCGACGTGGGGCTCGCGCGCTTCGCCGCCGACTGGCAGGCCCTCCAAGCGGATCTGAAGGGGGACGCATAACCATGGAGCTGGAGAAGGGAACGCTCGAGGGGAAGGTCCTCTCGGAGCTGCAGCAGATCGCCTCGGGCCTGGGGATAGAGAACACCCAGCGGCTGCGGAAGGCGGGGCTGATCGAGGCGATCCTCGAAAGGACGTCCGCCGATGGGGACAGCGCCGCGAGCCCGGCCACTGCCGTCGAATCCCCTCAGGTCATCGAGACGCGGTCGGCCCCCGTCCGGGCGGATGCCGACGGGGACGGCGGAGTCGCGGCGCCGGAGCGGCCGATCCGCCGCGACGACGAGGGTACCCGGGAGGGCCGGGGCGACCGCAGGCGGCTGTCCCGCGAGGAGCGCCGGCGCATGCGAGAGGAGCGCCGCCTCCGCGAGGAGCACGAGCGCGCGGAGGAGCTTGCGATCGCGCCCTCGTCGACCGGCCTGCTGGACGTCCTGCCCGAGGGCTACGGCTTCCTTCGGACCTCGGGGTACCTGCCGGGACCCGAGGACATCTACGTCTCCCTCTCGCAGATCCGCCGTTTCATGCTCCGCAAGGGCGACACGGTTGCCGGGAAGGTTCGGCAGCCGAAGGACAACGAGAAGTACGCGGCCCTGCTCCAGATAGACAGCGTGAACGGCCTCGACCCCGAAGCCGCGAAGGTGCGCCCGCACTTCGAGAAGCTGACGCCGCTCTTCCCGCACGAGCGGTTCCGCCTCGAGCACGGCCCGATCGCGGTGACGGAGCGCATCATCGACATGGTCGCTCCGATCGGCAAGGGTCAGCGAGGCATGGTCGTGTCGCCGCCGAAGGCGGGCAAGACGACCGTTCTCAAGCAGATCGCCAACGGGATCGTCACCGACAGCCCCGACACGCACGTGATCGTGCTACTCGTCGACGAGCGGCCGGAGGAGGTCACGGACTGGCAACGCACGGTCGAGGCGGCCGAGGTCGTCTACTCCACGTTCGACAAGCCGGCCGACCAGCACATCCAGGTGACAGAGCTTGTATTGGAGCGGTCGAAGCGTTTGTCGGAGATGGGGATGGACGTCGCGATCCTGCTCGACTCGGTCACGCGGCTCGCGCGCGCGTACAACCTGGCGGCTCCGGCCTCGGGCAAGATCCTGTCGGGCGGGGTCGACTCCACCGCCCTTTACCCGCCCAAGCGCTTCTTCGGCGCCGCGCGGAACATCGAGGAGGGCGGCTCGCTCACGATCATCGCGAGCGCGCTCGTCGAGACCGGCTCACGGATGGACGAGGTCATCTTCGAGGAGTTCAAGGGCACCGGTAACATGGAGCTGCGGCTGGACCGCCAGCTCGCCGAGAAGCGCCTCTTCCCGGCGATCAACGTCGAGGCCTCCGGCACGCGCAAGGAGGAGCTCCTCATGTCCACCGAGGAGCTGGCGCTCGTGTGGAAGCTCCGCCGTGTGCTCCACGCGCTGGAGCCCGGCGCGGCCCTCGAGCTCCTCGTCGACAAGATCCGCGCCACGAAGTCCAACGAGCAGTTCCTGAAGGAGATCGCCAAGGCGCCTAGCTCCGGCTAGTCGCGCCGAGAGGAGAGAGATGAGGCAGGGCATCCATCCCGAGTACGTCACCGCTACCGTCCACTGTTCCTGTGGGAACACGTTCCAGACGCGCTCTACCCATAGCGATCTCCGCGTGGAGATCTGCTCCAACTGCCACCCGTTCTATACGGGCAAGCAGAAGCTCGTCGACACCGGCGGACGCGTCGAGCGCTTCCAGCGCAGGTATGGTCAGAAGCCGCAGGGCCCCTCGTAACGCGGGCATGTCCGAAGCCCCGCGCGAGACTCTCTACGGCGGCCAGGCGGTCATCGAGGGCGTCATGATGCGTGGTCGACGGCACTGGGCGGTTGCCGTCCGCAAACCCGATGGGGACATCCACGTGGAGTCCCACGAGATCCGGTCGATCGCCGACCGGGTGTGGTTGCTGCGCAAGCCGTTCCTCCGCGGCGTCATCGTTCTCGGCCAGGCGCTGTCGATAGGGTTCAAGGCGTTGTCGATCTCGGCCCATAGGTCCTCGCCGGAGGAGGAGCAGCTGACCCGTGGGCAGATGGCGGTGTCGATGACGCTCGCCCTGGTCCTGTTCCTCGGGATCTTCGTCGCCTTCCCCGCGGTAACGTTCCGGTGGGCCGGAGGCTTCCTCGGCTCGGGCGTCCTGGCGAACGTCCTAGAGGGCGTGTTCCGGGTGCTGCTTCTCCTCGGCTACCTCGCGCTCGTCGGTCGCAGCAAGGAGATCCGCCGCGTGTTCGCCTACCACGGCGCCGAGCACAAGACGATCGCGGCCTACGAGCACGACGAGCCCCTCGAGCCCGAGACCATCGACCGGTATTCGACGCTCCACGTTCGCTGCGGGACGAACTTCCTGCTGATCGTGATGGTGCTGACCATCTTCGTCTTCGCTTTCTTCGGGAGCCCGGGCCTCTTTTGGCGAGTCGGCTCGCGGATAGTGGCGATACCGATCATCGCGGGGCTCGCGTACGAGGTGCTCCGGCTCGGCGCGCGGTTCCAGGGCTCGGGCGCGATGCGCGCGCTCATGGCGCCGGGACTCTGGATGCAGAGGATCACCACCAATCCCCCGGACCACGGCATGATCGAGGTGGCGGTTGCGTCCTTCCGGGAGGTCCTACGTCGCGAGCAGGAGCAGCCGGCAGCCACCTAGGTCGTTGCAAAGAACCTCCCCCGGTGGGAGAGTTGGGGGCCGGATCCGAGCGGCCCCAGGAGGTACGTCCATGAGCGAGCTCGACCTTCCGCTCCTTCCCAACGCCGACCAGATCCGGCGCCGCATGTTCGCCACCGTGCGCCGGGGGTTCGATCCAGACCAGGTCCGCGAGTACCTGAAGCAGGTCGCCGACCAGGTCGAGAACCTCGAGGCGCGGCTCCGCGACGCGAAGCTAGCCTCAGAGGCGACACCGGTCGCAACGCCGCCGCCGAAGGAGTCGTCGGACGTCGATCCCTACGCCGAGGTCGCCGGGAGGGTGGCCGAGCTGCTCCGCTCGGCGGATCGCCAAGCGCAGTCCCTCGTTGCCGACGCGAACGCCAAGACCCGGCAGCTCCTGGACGACGCGCGGACGGATGCGGACCGCATCAAGCTCGACGCGCAGTCGCGCGCCGAACAGGCCCGCGCCTCGGGCGAGGAGGCGCTCGCCTCCGCGCGACGGGAGGCCGAGCAGTTGCTCTCCGGTCTCACGGAGCGCCGCGCCGCGCTCGTCTCCGATCTGCGAAAGGTGAGGGAGCTTCTGATCGCCATGGCCGGTGAGCTGGGAGGCACGATCGGCGAGCCCGATCGGGACGCGCCGCTCCCCCAGGAGGCACGCGAGGCCGACCGGGCACCCGCGCGTGTCGACGTCTCGGCTCCACGGCCCGCGACGAACCCGGTTCCGTCGGAGGTCGACGTGGTCGACCCACGCTACGAGGATCTGTGGGCGTCGCCGGGCTCGGTGGAGCTCGACCTCCCCGACCTCCCGCCGCTCGACGACCTCGAGATCGAGACGGAGGAGCGCGAACGCTCCTCCGGAGACGCTCGCTAGCTCGGACCGCCGTCGGGCCCGCGGCCAGGGCTGCATAATCGAGCAGTGGAGTCCAAGCTCGACGAGATCGAGGCTCGCTACGAGGCGCTCGAGCGCCAGATGTCGTCGCCCGACGTCGCTTCCGACGGCGAGCGCCTGCGCGAGATCGGCCAGGTGTTCGCCGAGCTCCGAGAGATCGTCCTGCCGTACCGCGAGTACAGGTCGGCGCTCCGCCAGGCCGAGGAAGCGCGGGAGCTGGCGATTGCCGAGGCCGACCCCGAGATGGCCGCGTTCTTCCGTGAGGAGGAGGCGCGGGCCGACGCGCGCTCGCGCGAGCTTCGCCGCCGGCTGGAGGACCTCCTGGTCCCGCGGGACCCGAACGACGAGAAGGACGTTGTTGTGGAGATCCGCGCCGGCGCCGGAGGACAGGAGGCCGCCATCTGGGCCGGCGACCTGTTCCAGATGTACGAGCGGTTCGCCGAGCGTCACAGGTTCAAGACCGACGTCCTGTCGTCCTCGCCCTCCGACGTGGGGGGATTCAAGGAGGTAGTTCTCGAGGTCAGGGGCAGGGGCGCGTACTCGCGTCTCAAGCGCGAATCGGGCGTGCATCGTGTGCAACGCGTTCCCGTGACGGAGTCGGGGGGACGGATCCACACCTCGACCGCGACGGTCGCGGTGCTCCCCGAAGCCGAGGAGGTCGAGGTCGAGATCCGACAGGAGGACCTCGCGATCGACGTGTTCCGCTCCTCGGGCCCCGGCGGGCAGTCGGTGAACACGACCGATTCGGCCGTTCGTATCACACACCGGCCGACCGGCATCGTCGTCGCGTGCCAGGAGGAACGGTCGCAGCTCCAGAACAAGGAGAAGGCGATGCGGTACCTGCGAGCGCGACTGCTCCAGCGGGCGCAGCGGGAGGCGCACGAGAAGGAGGCGGAGGCCCGACGGTCCCAGGTGGGGACCGGAGAGCGGGCGGAGAAGATACGGACGTACAACTTCCCCGACAACCGGGTCACCGACCATCGCGTCAACCTCACCGTCCACCAGTTGCAGGACGTGCTCGCCGGTGACATCGATCCGTTCGTCGACGCGCTGCTCGCGGCCGAACGCGCCGAGCAGCTCTCGGAGGGCGGAGGCGGGTGATGCGGCCATCGGACGTCCTGCGTCGGGCGACGGACTACCTCGCACGACACGACGTGGAGGGTCCCCGGAGTACCGCCGAGATACTGCTCGCCAGCGTGCTGGGAACAGACCGAGCGCACGTGTACGCGCGCGCGGAAGGTCTAACCGCAGCTGAGGCGGGGCTGTTCGGTCGGGCGCTCTGCCAGCGGTGCCGCGGTACGCCGCTCCAGCACCTCACCGGCGAGCAGCCGTTCCGGAGGCTGGCGCTCGCGGTCCGACCCGGCGTGTTCGTCCCCAGGCCGGAGACCGAGGTCCTCGTCGGGGCGGCGCTCGAGGCACTCGAGGAGGTCGAGGCCCCCCTGGTGGTGGACGTGGGCACCGGAACGGGGGCGATCGCCCTCGCGGTCAAGGACGAGCGGCCGGACGCTCAGGTGATCGCAACCGATCTCTCTGCGGAGGCGGCCGGGCTCGCCGCGCACAACGCGCGGGCGCTCGGTCTGGACGTGCGGGTGCTGCAGGGCGACCTGCTCGAGCCGGTTCCCGAGGAGCTCCGGGGCTGGGTGGACCTCGTGATCAGCAATCTCCCGTACGTCACCCCCGAGGAATACGACGACCTCCCAGAGGTCGTTCGGATGGACCCCCAGCTCGCACTGCTCGGAGGGATCGAGGTGTATGAGCGTCTGGCGGCCGAGGCGCTGCGATGGCTGGTCGATGGGGGCCTTCTCGCGGTCGAGATAGGAGCTGCCCATCGTGACGAGGTCCTGGGCGCGATGGAGAGTTCGTTCATGGAGGTCCGGGTGCTCCCCGACCTCTCCGGCCGGGACCGGGTCGTGCTCGGGAGACGGCCGTGAGCTCGGCCCGACGGCGGTAGCGGGTTGCCGAAGGGCCACTGCTAGACTCCGAGGCCCATGCTCCTGGTCGTATGCACTGGCAACATCTGCCGCTCGCCGCTCGCCGAAGCTTTCCTACGGCGCGCGTTGTCGACGAAGCTCGGCGTCCGCTCCCCGCAGGTCCGCTCGGCCGGGACGATCGCCCGCGACGGCTCGCCGGCTCGCGAGGAGACGCTGGAGGTGGGCGCCGAGCACGGGGTGGATCTGTCCCAGTTCCGCACGACGGCTCTGACCGCAGGGCTGATACGGGGCACCGACCTCGTGGTGGGGATGGCGGGCGAGCACCGGGAGGAGGTCGCCCACCTGGTCCCCGAGGCGGCCGCCCGCACGTTCACCCTGAAGGAGCTTGTTCGGCTCCTGGAGGCGATCCCCGTCGGCGGCGACCGCGCGGCTCGTGTCGCCGCTGCTCACGCGGCGCGTGCGGGTGGGTTCGACGGCAACCCTCACGACGAAGACGTCGCCGATCCGCTCGGGCTCTCGATCGACGCCTTCCGTGCGGTCGCCTGGGAGCTCGAGGACTGGAGCCTGCGCCTGGCCGATGCCCTCGAGCCCGTCCCGGCGGCTTCGGAGGCATGAGGTGCGTATCGCGATCGGCTCCGATCACTCCGGCTACGCGCTCAAGGAGCGCCTGAAGCCGTTCCTTTCCGAGCAGGGGCACGATGTCTCCGACGTCGGCGCCGACGGGGACGCGGAACCCTCGGACTACCCGGTCTTCTGCGCCGAGGTTGCCCGGATGGTCGCCGACGGTCGGGCCGACCGTGGCGTCGTGCTCGGGGGGAGCGGTCAAGGCGAGCAGATCGCCGCGAACAAGGTCCTTGGCATACGAGCGGCGCTCTGCAACGACCTGTACACGGCGAGGTTGTCAAGGGAACATAACGACGCCAACGTGATCGGCATCGGGGCGCGCATCGTCGCCCCGGAGCTGGCGGTGGAGATCGTCCGAGTATGGCTCTCGACGCCGTTCGAGGGCGGACGGCACGAGCGACGGCTCAGGTTGATCGACGGGATCGAGCGGGGGGAGCTATGAGCGACTACGCGGGCGACTGGGAGCAGTTGAAGCAGACGGACCCCGAGGTGGCCGAGGCGATCGCGGGAGAGCTCGAGCGCGAGCGGAACACGATCAGGCTGATCGCGTCGGAGAACTACGCGAGCCCGGCGGTGCTAGCTGCCCTCGGCTCGACCATGACGAACAAATACGCGGAGGGTTACCCCGGCAGGCGCTACTACGGCGGCTGCCAGTGGGTGGACGTCACGGAGCAGCTGGCGATCGACCGTGCGAGGGAGCTCTTCGTAGCGGACCACGCGAACGTGCAACCCCACGCCGGCGCACAGGCGAACATGGCAGTGTTCGGGGCCTTCCTCGAGCCGCGGTCCGACCAGAAGGTCCTCGGGCTCTCGCTCCCGCACGGCGGGCACCTCACGCACGGGTCTCCGGTGAACGTCTCCGGTATGTGGTTCAACTTCGTGGCCTACGAGGTCGACCGCGAGAGCGAGCAGCTCGACATGGACCGGATCCGCGACCTCGCCAAGGAGCACCGTCCGCGGGTGATCCTCGCCGGCTTCACGGCATACCCGCGCGTCATCGACTTCGGCGCCTTCCGCGAGATCGCCGATGAGGTGGGGGCGATCTTCTGGGTGGATGCGTCGCACTTCATCGGGCTCTCCGCGGGCGGGGCCTACCCGAGCCCGGTCCCTTGGGCGGACGTCGTCACGTTCACGACGCACAAGACGCTCCGGGGTCCTCGCGGCGCGATCGTCCTTTGCAGGCAGGAGCACGCGAAGGCGATCGACAAGGCCGTGTTCCCGATGATGCAGGGAGGCCCGCTCGAGCACGTGATCGCGGCCAAAGCCGTCGCGCTCAAGGAGGCGATGTCGCCTGCGTTCAAGGAGTACTCGGCCCGTGTGGTGCGCACGGCGAGGGCGCTCGCCCAGGGACTGGCCGACGAGGGGCTCCGGATCGTCTCCGGCGGAACGGACTCGCACCTCGTCCTCGCGGATCTCCGGCCGATCGGGATCGGCGGCAAGGAGGCGGAGGCGCTCTGCGACGAGATCGGCGTCGCTCTCAACAAGAACACGATCCCCTTCGACCCCAACCCGCCCGGTGCGCCCTCTGGGATCCGCGTAGGCACCCCCGGTATCGGGACGCTCGGGATGGACGAGCCGGAGGCCAAGGAGATCGCGAGCATCGTCGGTGGTGTACTTCGCGCGCCGGGAGACGATGCCGCGAAGGAGTCCGCTCGAGGCAGGGTTCGCGGGCTCGTGACGCGGTTCCCTGCGTACGCGTAGGAGATCCGCGCGCGCGTGATCTCCTACCTGGTCGTCTTCGGCGTCAGCGCGGGAGTCGCGTTCGTGACGACGCCGCTCGTCCGCAGGTTCTCGGTCCGCGTCGGGGCGATCGCACACCCGACCGACCGGGCGGTTCACCTGGAGCCGACGCCGACCATGGGCGGGCTCGCGATGTTCCTCGGGATGCTCGCCGGGCTCGGCGTGTCCCGACTCCTGCCGTTCTTCGACGAGCTCAGTCGGACGACGTCGGACCCGGTGGCGACCCTTGTAGCGACCTCGGCGATAGTGCTCGTTGGCGTGTTCGACGATCTGAAAGGCGTGACCGCCCTAGGCAAGCTCACCGGCCAGGTGTTCGCGGCGGGGCTCATGATCCTGGGGGGTGTGCAGCTCCTCTACTTCTTGTTCCCCGGACAGGGAGTGCTCGTGCTCTCGGCCGACCTGGCCGTCCCGTTCACGATCGTGTGGGTCCTGGCGATCGTGAACGCCGTGAACCTGATCGACGGGCTGGACGGCCTCGCATCCGGCATGGTGACGATCGCGGCCATCTCGTTCTTCGTCTACATGGAGCGGTTCCCCGGGATAGCCGGGGGCGAGGCATCCGGGGCCGCCCTGGTCTCCGCGATCGCGGCGGGGGTCTCCATCGGGTTCCTGCCCTGGAACTTCAACCCGGCGCGGATCTTCATGGGCGACACCGGATCCATGCTACTGGGGATGCTGCTCGCGGTGGCAACCGTCTCGGGCGTGGGGCGGAACCCGTATCCACCGACCGGGGGAGACCTGGCGGTGATCGCGATCCCGATCTTCGTTCCCCTCCTGGTGCTCGCCATACCGATCCTCGACGTCCTCCTAGCGATCGTCCGGCGGGTCCGCCGAGGACAGCGGATCGCCCACGCCGACAAGGAGCACATCCACCATCGGTTGCTCGACATCGGGCATGGCTACAGGAAGGCCGTGCTACTGATGTATCTGTGGAGCGCGCTGATCTCCGGGAGCGCTCTCGCGGTTGCGTTCATCGACAGCCGTCTGGTAGCCGGGGTGATCGTCGGGACGGCCGCGCTGGTGCTGCTTGGGACCCTGCTCCCTCGCCTGATATCCGGCAACGGTCGTCGGTCAGGTCGGGAGGTCGCGTAGGCGCGCCGCCGACATCCTCCAAGCTTGTCCAGTTCGTACAAGACGGGTGGGATGGCTGGCCTAGATGTGGTCGGGCGCCCGGGGGAGCGGGTGGGTGATAATCCCGCCGCCCGTCGGGCATAATCATGGCTCTGGCGAGGCGCCTAGCAGAACCGGTCGCGCCGGGGCGGCCAGAGGGGAGTGACGTGCCCGAGATCGACGTACGCCTCGAACGCGTCTCCAAGCACTTCGGAGACACGATCGCGGTGGACGACCTGTCCCTCGACATAACCGAGGGCGAGTTCTTCAGCTTGCTCGGCCCCTCGGGATGCGGCAAGACCACGACCCTTCGCATGATCGGGGGGTTCGAGGAGCCGACCTACGGGACTGTCTATCTCGGCGGCCGCGACGTCACCGACCTGCCGCCTTACCGGCGAGACGTGAACACCGTGTTTCAGTCCTATGCCCTCTTCCCTCACCTGGACGTCTTCGAGAACGTGGCGTTCGGGCTCAGGCGCAGGAAGGTCGACAAGACCGAGGTGACACGCCGCGTGGGGGAGTCCCTGAAGCTGGTGGAGATGGACGGCTTCGAGAAGCGCAAGCCCGGCCAGATGTCCGGGGGCCAGCAGCAGCGGGTAGCCCTGGCCCGCGCCCTCGTGAACCAGCCGAAGGTGCTCCTGCTCGACGAGCCGCTCGGCGCGCTGGACCTCAAGCTCCGCAAGCAGATGCAGCTGGAGCTCAAGAGGATCCAGGAGGAGGTCGGGATCACCTTCATCTACGTGACCCACGACCAGGAGGAGGCCATGACCATGTCCAACCGGATCGCGGTCATACGCCATGGGGCGATCGAGCAGATCGGACCACCGGAGGAGGTCTACGAGAGCCCCGCGACCCAGTTCGTCGCCGGATTCCTCGGAGCGTCTAACATGCTGGACGGTGAGGTGAAGGAGTCCGGGAACGGGACCAGCTCCGTGCTGACCGCTGCAGGCGACGTCCTGCACGTGCCCTCGGATCGCGCGCCGTTCTCGGAGGGAACCAAGGTGAAGGTCGGCGTGCGGCCGGAGAAGCTGTCGATAACGGCGGAGCAGGATCAGCCGGCAGCGGGAACCAACTCGGTCACCGGAGTGCTCCGCATGTCGACCTACATAGGCGTCTCGCACCAGTACAAGGTCGAAGGCCCCGGGGGAGTGGAGCTGACCGTATACGTTCAGAACCTCGGCGAGATCACCCCACCCCAACCGGGGGACAGGGTTCGCCTGTCCTGGCTGCGGGAGCACACGTTCGCCGTGCTGCCGCAGGAGGACCTGGCACTGGAGGAGGAGGAGGCGGTATGAGCGATAGCGAGCGGATGCTGGATCCCTCCCGCATGCAGGAGATCCTGCGGGCGAGGCTCACGCGGCGTGGGTTCCTGCGGGGGGCGGGCACCGGAGCGGTGGGCATCAGCCTCGGGGCGCTGCTGGCGGCCTGCGCCGAGGAGGGGACCACCGACGGCCAAGGTCCGACGGCGGTATCGCCCGAGGACGTCTTCGACGGCGAGATCGAGACCGGGGCCGTCAACTTCGCCAACTGGCCGCTGTACATCGACAAGTCCAAGGACGCCGAGGGGAACCGGATCATCCCGTCGGTTCTCCAGTTCAAGGACGAGACCGGGATCGAGGTCAACTACACGGAGGACATCCAGGACAACCAGGAGTTCTTTGGGAAGATCCAGCCCCAGCTGGCGGCCGGGCAGGACACCGGCTACGACATCATCGTCATCACCAACGGGCCGCAGTTCTCGGCGCTGGTTCGCAACAACTGGGTCTGGCCGCTCGACACGACCAAGAGGCCGAACTTCGACGCCAACGCGGCGGCCTGGGCCAAGGACCCGATCTACGACGTCGGCAACAAGTACTCGATGGCGTGGCAGTCGGGCGTAACCGGCATCGCGGTCAACATGGACAGGGTGAACGGCGAGGTGAAGACGCTGTCCGACCTGGCCGACCCGGCCAAGGTCGGCAAGGAGAGCGTCGGGATGCTCCGTTCGGACATGCCCGACTTCGTCATGATCAACCTCGGCATCGACCCGAAGACATCGGGCGAGGCGGAGTGGCAGGAGGCCGCCGACTGGCTCGCGTACCAGAGGGACCAGGGAGTTGTTCGGCAGTACTACACGCAGAACTACACCGACGACATGACCGCGGGCAACGTCTCGGTGACGATGGCCTGGTCGGGCGACGTCCTCTACTACAACCTCTGGCTCCACTACGACGGGACCGACCCCGAGCTGCCGAACCTGCAGTTCGTGTTGCCCGAGGCGGGCCCTGATGGCCCCGGAGGTGCACTCCTCTGGATCGACAACATGCTGATCCCGGCCGAGGCCGCGCACCCTGACGCCGCGCTCGCGACCATGGACTACTACTACCGGCCCGACGTCGCGACGATGGTCACCGAGTGGGTGCTCTACATGTCGCCCGTGCCGCAGACACAGGAGCTGATCCTGAAGGACGCCGAGAAGGCCTACGACAAAGGCTGGAAGGGATACGGGAACAAGCTGACGCTCACGGCCGACAGCGATTACCTCTACCCGAGCGACGAGTTCCTGGGCAAGACCTCGTTCGGTCGCGAGTTCGAGACCGACGAGGAGTACAACGCCTACCTGGACATCTTCAGCCCGATCTGGCAGGGGGAATAACCCCAGCGTGGCTTCGGTCCCGGAGAGGGTTGTCGAGCCCGGCGCTCCCATCCGGGAGCGCCGGGCTCCCAGCAGGCGAAAGAAGCTGGTGCCCTACGCCCTCCTCGCTCCGGGAGGGCTCTGGCTGTTCGTGTTCTTCATCCTGCCGGTCGTGCTCATGCTCGGCACGTCGCTCAAGAGCGGCGGACTGCTCTCCGGAGGGGGATTCCGGTTCACCTGGGAGTGGAGCAACTACGGGGACGCGCTCACGACCAACGCTCCATTCTTCCGGCGCTCCCTTTCCTACTCGGCGGCTGTAACGATACTCGGGCTCGTCCTCATGTACCCGCTCGCCTACTGGATCGCCTTCTACGGAGGTCGGTGGAAGTCCTCGCTGCTGCTGCTGATGCTCCTGCCGTTCTTCGTGTCGTTCGTGATCCGCACCGTGCAGTGGAAGTTCATCCTCGGCGACTACAACCCCTACTTCTTCGGCTTCTTCAAGGACTTGGGCCTGCTTCCTCAGGATTTCAAGATCCTCACCACGCCCTGGGGGGTGATCGCCGGCATAACGTACAACTACATGCCGTTCACGGCGCTGCCGCTCTACGTGTCGCTCGAGCGGATCGACAAGGGCCTCGTCGAGGCGGCGAAGGACCTGTACGCGAGCAAGTGGGCGGCGTTCCGCAAGGTCGTCTTCCCGTTGTCGCTGCCCGGAGTGTTCGCCGCTTTCCTGCTCACCTTCGTTCCGGCGACCGGCGACTACGTGAACTCCGACATCCTCGGGTCGGCCGAGACGTTCATGATCGGCCAGAGGATCCAGACCAAGTTCCTAACCGACCTCGACTATCCGGCGGCGGCCGCTCTCTCGATCATCCTCATGATCGGGATGGTTATCCTTGCCAGCATCTACGCGCGCGTCCTGGGCTCCGAGCGGGCCACTGACGTCGCGGCGGGGACCTGATGGCGGTCGCTACGCAGGCCCCGACGACCGTGTCTCCCCCTCGCCGGAGGGAGCGCCTCAAGAGCGGGTGGGTGCTCCCGGTCTACTCGATCCTGATGATCTTCTACCTGACCATCCCCGTGTTCCTGATGATCCTCTACGGCTTCAACGATCTGCCCGGCAACGCGGAGAGGCAGACGACCCATTTCTGGGGGTTCACTCTCCACTGGTACCTGAACCCGTTCCAGGACCCCCAGCTGACGGAGGCCTTCTGGCGCTCCATCAGGATCGCTGGGGGGAACGTGCTGCTCGCCACGCCGATCGGGGCCCTGCTCGGCCTGGCGCTCGGGCGCTACTGGTTCCGCGTCCGGGCCTCTCTCAACTTCGTGATCTTCCTCGCGATCGCGGTGCCGGAGATCGTGCTGGGCTCCTCGCTCCTCACCCTCTTCATCGAGTGGTCTCAGTCGCCGCAGCTCTCGGCTACGGCGCCGCCGCTCGGTTGGCGGACGCTACTTCTATCCCACGTGTCCTTCAGCATCCCGTTCGTCGCTGTAACGGTTCGCGCGCGCGTCGCCGGCATGGATCGCTCGCTCGAGGAGGCGGGCCAGGACCTGTTCGCTACTCCGGTCGTCACGTTCTTCAAGGTGACGTTGCCGCTCATCCTTCCCGGCATCCTCGCCGGCGCGTTGCTGGCGTTCGTGCTCTCGCTCGATGATTTCGTCATCTCGAACTTCGTCGTCGGAAGAGACATTACCTTCCCGCTCTGGGTCTACGGGGCTACGAAGATCGGGCTGCCGCCGACGGTGAACGTGATCGGAACTTATCTGTTCCTGACCGGCGTGATCTTGGCGGTGGTCACGGCGCTCCTGCAGCGCCGACGCGTCTGACCTCGGCTCCGTCACTCCGCGGAGCAACCGGCGGAACCGCTCGTGAACCGTTTCACAAGCAAGGCTCCGACTGGGCTAGATATGGGCATCTACCTGCGGAAATGCGCTTTGACGCGCGATGAGGCGCCCGCCTATACTTTGGGCGTCCATGGCCGCGCCGACCCCACGAGGCAGCCCCTGGGAGGGTGCCGGTCAGGCCTGGACGATACTCGGGACGCTTCTCGCGGGCATCCTCGTCTGGGGCGGTGTCGGTCTCTTGGTCGACCGCCTCCTGGGGTTCGACCGGTGGGTCTTCCTGCCGATCGGGATGCTCGTTGGGATCGGCGTCGCGATCTACGTGGTGTACGTGCGGTATGGCAGAGACTCGACCTGAGCGCGTGATGGTTCGCCGGGCCCTTGTGCCCGGGGCACTCGCCGTTCCGGTCGCCTTCGCGGCGGGGTTCGCGCTCGAGGATGCCGGCTCGGGTGCGTCGGCCGCGATCGGCGTCGCGATAGTGGTCGCGAACTTCGTTGCGCACGGCCTCTCTCTCTCATGGGCCGCCGGCATCTCGATCCCCGCCGTGCACGCCGTCGCGCTCGCGGGGGTGGTGGTGCGGCTCGGCGCGGTCGTCGGGCTGCTGTTCGCGCTCGATCGGCTGTCGTGGTTCTCGCCCACCGCGTTCGCGCTCACGGTCATTCCCGGAACGATGTTGCTGCTTGCCTACGAGGCGAAGCTTGCCCTCGGAGGGGTCGGGACGCGACTGGAGGTGCCAGCCGATCCTGTCGTGGCAGGCTTCGCGGAGCAGCGCTCCCGGGGGCTCCGCTAGATGCTCGCCGCCGTGCTCGCGTTCGTCGGGCCTCCGAAGCCCTTCGGGGAGAACGAGATCGGTCCAGAGATCTTCCAGACCCCGTGCGTGTTTGGTTCGGGGGATGGCTGCTTCAACCGCGCCTCGCTGTTGATGGTCCTGGCGGCGCTCGTCACGATCGTACTGTTCATCGTGGCGTTCCGCCGACCCAAGCTAGTGCCCAGGGGCCTCCAGAACCTGATGGAGTCCATCGTGGAGTTCATCCGGAACGGGATCGTGCTCGAGGTGATCGGCCGCGAGGGCCTCGCGTATCTGCCGTTCCTCACGGCGATGTTCGTTTTCATCTTCGTGTCCAACGTCTTCGGCATCCTCCCGTTCGTGAACTTCCCGGCGACGTCGCGGATGGCGATACCTCTCTTCCTGGCGGTCCTCGTGTGGTTCATCTTCAACATCGCCGGTATCCGAGCGCAGGGACTCCGCTACTTCAAGAACGCGCTGTTCCCCCCGAGCGTCCCGTGGCCCCTCTATTTCCTCGTAACGCCAATAGAGTTCGTGTCGACCTTCCTGGTTCGGCCCTTCTCGCTCTCCGTCCGACTCCTGGGCAACATGTTCGCGGGGCACCTGATCCTGACGATCTTTGCCCTCGGCACGCTGTACCTGGGGCAACACGTCGCGCAGGTGGGGCTCCTGACAAAGCTCGTCGGCGTGTTCTCTTTGCCCGCGTTCGCGCTTCTCGTCTTCCTGACCGGCTTCGAGATCTTGGTCGCCGTTCTGCAGGCGTACATCTTCACGATCCTCACCGCCGTGTACGTAGGCGGAGCGATTCACCCCGAACACTAAGGAGGAGAGGGATGGAGCAATTGGTCGGTATCCTCGCCGAGGTCGAGGGCAGCGTCTCGGCGATCGGCAAGGGGCTCGTCTATGGTTTGGGAGCGATCGGCCCCGGCATCGGCATCGGCTTCCTCGTCGGCAAGTCGGTCGAGGCGATGGCGAGGCAGCCGGAGGCCGCCGGCATGGTCCGGACCACGATGTTCCTCGGCATCGCGTTCGTGGAAGCGCTCGCGCTATTCGGCTTCGTGTTGTCGTTCATCATCAGCTAAGGAGGCTCGATGCTGCTGGCGATCCTGGCCCAGCAAGCCGCGGAAACCGCGGAAGAAGCACCCAATCCGATCCTGCCGGAAACAGTGGAGCTCTTGGTCGGGGGAATCGCGTTCCTGGTCGTGTTCGTGGTCCTCTGGAAGCTCGCGTTTCCGCCTCTTTCGAAGATGCTCGCCGCGCGGACCCAGAAGATCCAGGGCGATCTGGAGAAGGCCGAGGAGGCCCGCCGCGCCGCCGAGGAGGAGCTCGAGCGCTACCGCGAGCAGCTCGCCGGCGCCCGCGACGAGGCCAACCGCATCATCGAGGAGGCCCGTAGGACCGCCGACCAGCTGCGCAGGGACCTCCAGGCCAAGGCCGAGCAGGAGTCGCAGGCAACGGTCGCCCGCGCGCAGGAGGAGATCCGCTCCGAGCGCGACCGCGTGTTCCAGGAGCTGAAGGCCCAGGTCGCAGACATAGCCGTAGACCTGGCCGGCCGGGTCGTCGGGCAGAGCCTCGACGAGAAGACCCACAGGAGGCTGATCGACGACTACATCGCTCGGGTGGGCGGGAATGGGAAGACCGAGTGAGCAAGGACTCGCTCGTCCGGGGCTACGCCGAGGCGCTCTACGCGGTCGCTGAGGCCGAGGGGGCGATCCGCGACGTGGAGGACGAGCTCTTCGCCTTCGCCAAGGCGATCGAGCGCCACTCCAAACTCCGCGAGGCGCTGACCGACCCGGCGCTCCCGTCGGATCGAAAGCAGGCCGTGGTCCACGACATCCTCGGCGAGCGCACGCACCCGGTGACTCGGCGGCTCGTCGCCCTAGTGGTCGAGGCCGGACGCGCGAAGGAGATTGGCAGGATCGCCGAGCGGCTCGCGGCCGTGGCGGCGGAGCGCCGGCAGAGCCAGTTCGCCGAGGTCCGCACGGCCGTTCCTCTCTCCGATGCTCAACGCAGGAGGGTCGCCGATGCGCTGGGCAAGGCGATCGGGCGGCCGATCGAGGTGAAGGTCGTCGTGGACCCGTCGGTCGTCGGCGGAGTCGTCGCCCGCATCGGGGACGAGGTCATCGACGGCTCGGTGGCTAGCCGCCTGCAGGCCGTCAAAGGGCAACTTGGGAGCGTATGAGATGGCACTGACGTTCGATCCCCAGACCATCGCCGAGGCGCTCCGCAGGAACGTCGAGAGTTGGACGCCGTCCGTTGAGCGCGAGGAGGTCGGGCGCGTCGTGGCGGCCGGTGACGGGATCGCACACGTCCAGGGACTTCCCCGAACGATGGCGAACGAGCTGCTCGAGTTCCCCGGTGGGACCCTCGGCGTGGCCTTCAACCTCGACGAGGACGAGATAGGCTGCGTCGTCCTCGGCGAGGCGTCCGAGATCGAGGAGGGCGACCCGGTCAAGCAGACCGGCCGCGTGCTCTCCGTGCCTGTCGGCGATGGGTTCCTAGGCCGCGTGGTGGACGCGCTCGGGCGACCGCTGGACGGCAAGGGGCCGATCAAAGCCGACGCAAACCGCGCGCTCGAGGTCCAGGCTCCGAACGTCGTCAACCGTCAGCCGGTGAAGGAGCCGCTCCAGACGGGGATCACGGCGATCGACGCGATGACCCCGATCGGTCGCGGCCAGCGCGAGCTGATCATCGGCGACCGCCAAACCGGCAAGACCGCGATAGCGATCGACACGATCATCGCTCAGCGCGACGACTGGGCGAGCGGCGATCCGAAGAAGCAGGTCAAGTGCATCTACGTAGCCGTCGGCCAGAAGTCGTCGACAGTCGCCGAGGTCGTCGAGGCGCTCCGCGAGAATGGGGCGCTCGAGTACACGGTGGTCGTCAATGCACCGGCGTCGGACCCGGCTCCGTTCCAGTACGTCGCGCCCTACGCGGGTGCGGCCCTGGGCGCACACTGGATGTACGAGGGGCAGCACGCGCTGGCGATCTACGACGACCTGTCGAAGCAGGCGACGGCGTACAGGACCCTCTCGTTGCTGCTCCGGCGCCCGCCGGGTCGCGAGGCGTACCCGGGGGACGTGTTCTACCTCCACTCCCGCTTGCTCGAACGTGCGGCGAAGCTATCCGACGAGCTGGGAGGAGGCTCTCTCACCGCGTTGCCGATCATCGAGACCAAGGGCGGGGACGTGTCGGCGTACATCCCGACGAACGTGATCTCGATCACCGACGGCCAGATCTACCTCGAGCCGGAGCTCTTCTACGCCGGCGTCCGACCGGCGATCAACGTCGGCATCTCGGTGTCGCGGGTCGGCGGAAACGCGCAGATCAAGGCGATGAAGAAGGTGGCCGGACGCCTGCGCCTGGACCTCGCGCAGTACCGCGCGCTCGAGGCGTTCGCGCAGTTCGGCTCCGAGCTCGACAAGGCGTCACAGCAGCAGCTCGCTCGCGGCGCGCGCGTCGTCGAGGTGCTCAAGCAGCCCCAGTACAGGCCCGTGGCGGTAGAGCGGCAGGTCGTCCACATCCTGGCCGCGACCGGCGGGCACCTCGACGAGTACCCGGTCGAGGACGCGAAGCGGTTCGTGGAGGGGCTTGCGGAGTTCGTCGATATGCGCAAGCCCGAGGTGAGGACCGCGATCGGGGGCTCCGGCGACCTGTCCGAGGAGACGGAGGCCGCCATGAAGGCCGCGATCGAGGAATTCAAGCAGTCGTTCGTTCCGAGCTCCGCTGTTGGCGGGGCGGAGGGGGGCATCGGGAAGGCGTCGGCGCCGGACGAGGTCAAACCAGACGTCGGTTGGGAGCGGATGTCCTCGGTCGAGGAGGACGGGGGTGCGGAGGAGTAGTGGGTGCCAAGCTCCGCGTCGTCCGTCGTCGGATCCGCTCGGTCCAGTCGACGATGAAGATAACCCGGGCGATGGAGCTGATCGCCGCGTCTCGCATCGTGAAGGCCCAGCAACGCGTCCAATCGGCCCGCCCTTACGCCGAGCTGCTGACCGCGGCGATGGAGGACGTCGCCCGGCAGACCGGCTCGCTCGCGCACCCGCTACTTGAGGAGCGGGAGCAACCCGGCCGAGCCGGCGTGCTGGTGGTCACGTCGGACCGCGGGCTCGCGGGCTCCTACAACGCGAACGTGCTGAAGCGCGCCGAGGAGCTCCGGCGGCGTCTGGAAGAGCGCGGCCTGGAGCCCGTGCTCTATGTGGCGGGGAAGAAGGGCGTCTCCTACTTCCGCTTCCGCGGCGTGCCCGTCCAGGCGTCGTGGCAGGGCTTCAGCGAGGTGCCTCCGTACCCAGCCGCCGAGGAGGTCGGCCGCCGGCTGATCGCCGACTTCGCCGCGCGGGTGATCGACGAGGTGCATTGCGCGTACACGGACTTCCGTTCGGCCTTCACGTTCCGCGCGGCCGACAAGCGCTTCGTGCCGATCGCGCCCGAAGAGGTCGTTGCGCGTGAGCCGGGCCGTCCGCAGCCTGAGTACATCTTCGAGCCGGCGCCGGCGGCGATCCTCGATGAGCTGCTACCGGCATACGTCGTGACGAAGGTGTACTTCGCGCTTCTGGAGTCGGCCGCCTCCGAGAACGCGGCGCGTCAGCGGGCGATGAAGGCGGCGACCGACAACGCGGAGGCGCTCATCAAGGTCCTCACGCGGCAGATGAACCGCGCGCGGCAGGACGAGATCACGACCGAGATCATGGAGATCGTCGGCGGGGCCGAGGCTCTGGCGAAGGCATCGGGAGAGTGAGGATGGCGGAGGACGCACGCGTGAAGGGACGAGTGGTCCGGGTGATCGGTCCGGTTGTGGACGTGGAGTTCCCGCCGGCCGAGCTTCCGGAGATCCACACGGCGATCAGGGTCCACGTGACGCTCGACGACAGGACCACGACGATCACATGCGAGGTGGCTCAGCACATCGGGGACGCTACGGTGCGGGCGATCGCGCTGAAGCCGACCGACGGCCTCGTGCGCGGTGCCCCGGTAGAGAACACCGGCGGACCGATCACGGTTCCGGTGGGTGAGGGGGTGCTCGGCCACGTCTACAACGTGATAGGCGAGCCTCTGGACACGACGGCCGACGAGGTCCACCCCAGCGACCGGTGGCCGATCCATCGTGAGCCGCCTCCGTTCGAGGAGCTGGAGCCGAAACAGGTGATGCTGGAGACCGGGATCAAGGTCATCGACCTTCTCGAGCCCTACGTGCAGGGCGGCAAGATCGGGATGTTCGGAGGCGCCGGGGTCGGCAAGACCGTCATCATCCAGGAGATGATCCGCCGCCAGGCCGAGCAGCACGGCGGCGTCTCGGTGTTCGCCGGCGTCGGCGAGCGCACCCGAGAGGGCAACGACCTCTTCCTCGAGATGACCGAGTCCGGCGTCATCGAGAAGACGGCGCTGGTGTTCGGGCAGATGGACGAGCCGCCGGGCGTGCGTCTGCGCGTCGCCCTCTCGGCGCTCACGATGGCGGAGTACTTCCGCGACGTGGAGCGCAAGGACGTGCTCCTTTTCATCGACAACATCTTCCGGTTCACCCAGGCGGGCTCGGAGGTCTCGACGCTGCTCGGTCGGATGCCGTCTGCGGTCGGCTACCAGCCCACCCTCGCGGACGAGATGGGCGAGCTCCAGGAACGCATCACCTCGACGAAGGGTCGCTCGATCACGTCGCTCCAGGCCATCTACGTTCCGGCCGACGACATCACCGACCCGGCTCCGCACACTGCCTTCGCGCACCTCGACGCCACGACGGTCCTCTCCCGCGACATCGCGGCGCTCGGGATCTATCCGGCCGTCGACCCGCTCGACTCGACCTCCCGGATCCTCGACCCCCGCTACGTCGGCGAGGAGCACTACCGCGTCGCGCGGGAGGTCCAGCGCATCCTGCAGCGCTACAAGGACCTGCAGGACATCATCGCGATCCTCGGCGTCGACGAGCTGTCCGAGGAGGACAAGGTGATAGTCGGGCGGGCTCGCAAGATCCAGCGCTTCCTGTCCCAGCCTTTCTTCGTGGCGGAACAGTTCACGGGCATCCATGGCAAGTACGTGCCGATCGACGAGACGATCGAGTCGTTCCGCGCCCTCTGCGAGGGCGAGTATGACCACCTGCCCGAGCAGGCGTTCTTCCTGGTCGGGGGAATCGAGGAAGCCGTCGAGCAGGCCAAGAGCATCGAGGCCGCGGCGTAGTGAAGGTGGACGTCCACCTCGTGACCCCCGAGCGGGAGGTCTGGGCGGGTGATGCCGACATGGTCGTGGCTCGCGGGACCGAGGGCGAGGTCGGCATCCTGGCAGGTCACGCGCCAATGCTGATCCGCCTTGCGATAGGCGCTCTTCGGATCCACCGAGAGGGCAGAGCAGAGGCGGCGGTCGTGGACGGAGGGTTCCTGCACGTGACGAGCGGCGGAGCCGGCACGCGGATCGACGTTCTCGCGACGCACGCGGAGATGGCCGGGGAGATCGATCTTCGTGCCGCCCAGGCCCGCGTTGAGGAGCTCCGCCGTCGTCTCGAGGAGCAGAGAGACGCCGAGGCCGAGGCCGAGCTCGCGAAGGCCCTCGCGCGCGCTCACCTCGCAGGGGCTCCTTGAGGGAGCCCGGCGCGCCTCGCGCCTACAATCAAGCGATCGTGGACCGGTTGCTCGTTACCGGCGGAGCCCGTCTGTCCGGGACCGTTCGCATATCGGGCGCCAAGAACTCGGCGCTCAAGCTCATGGCGGCTTCGCTTCTCGCCGACGGCCGTACCCTGATCGAGAACGTCCCCCGGATCCAGGACTGCCACACGATGGCCGAGGTCGTTCAGCACCTGGGCGCGGGGGTCGCGTGGGAGAACGGCACCCTCTCCGTCGACACCTCGACCGTCGATAGCGTCGAGGCACCGTACGAGCTCGTGCGGCGGATGCGCGCGTCGATCCTCGTCCTGGGCCCGCTGCTCGCTCGCCGAGGAAAGGCCCGCGTGGCGATGCCCGGGGGCTGCAACATAGGGACCCGGACGATCGAGCTGCACGTCCATGGTCTCCAGCGCATGGGCGCGCGCTTCTCGTCGGAGCACGGCTTCCTCGTCGCCGAGACGGGTGGCCTCCGCGGCGCGGTGATCTCGCTCGACTATCCGAGCGTCGGCGCGACCGAAAACGTGATGATGGCGGCCGTCGCAGCCCGGGGGACCACCGTGATCGAGAACGCGGCCCGCGAGCCGGAGATCGAGGACCTCGCGGCCTTCCTCTCCTCGATGGGCGCGAAGATCGATGGTGCCGGCACCACGACCATCGAGATCCTAGGTGTCGCCGGCTTCTCCCCGACGAGCCACCGGGTGATCCCCGACCGGATCGAGGCCGGCACCTTTGCGATCGCCGCGTGCTCGACGGGCGGGGACCTCCTGCTCGACGGGGCGAGGGGCGACCACCTCGAGCTGGTGCTGGCCAAGCTCTCCGAGGCGGGGGCCGACATCCTCGTGACCGAGGATGGGATCAACGTGCGGATGGACGACCGTCCCCGTGCCGTGGACTTCGTGACGCTCCCTTACCCGGGGTTCGCCACGGACCTCCAACCCCAGATGATGGTCCTGCTGGCAACGGCCTCGGGCACGAGCATCGCCACCGAGAACGTCTTCGAGAGCCGCTTCATGTTCGTGGACGAGCTGAAGCGGATGGGTGCCGACATAAGGACCGAGGGACACCACGCCGTGATCCGGGGCGTCGAACGTCTGTCCGCCGCTCCCGTGCGGGCGCTCGACATCCGCGCCGGGGCAGGGATGGTCGTTGCTGCTCTTGCGGCGGACGGCGTCACCGAGGTGTCCGAGATGTACCACGTAGACCGCGGCTACGAGGACTTCGAGGCGAAGCTTTCGGCGCTTGGAGCCAGCGTGCGCCGCGAGCGCGTCCTCTCCACGGCCGGCTCGTGACTCCCGCGAGGCGGGTCGTCCTCGCGTTTGCGTTGATCCTCCTGTGCGCGCCGCCGGCGCGGGCCCACGGGGCGGGCCAGGAGTATCGCGTGCTCGTGTTCTGGGCGGATCGGGTCTCGTTCGAGCAGCTCCTTGAGACTCCGGAGATCCTCGCTCTGGCCCGCGCCGGCGGCGCAGGGCTCCTCACGTCACCCGAAACGGCCCGGCCGCTCGTAGATCGACTCGTTCAAGATCCCGCCTTCCCCGGCCTCGATGAGGACGTGGATATCTCGACGATGAGCACGGGCGGCATCGTGCTGGGGGCCAGGATAAGGCAGACGGTCGAGGCAACGCCGGGGGATCTCCTGGTGATCGTAGCCGGGGTGACGCCGTCCAAGGCGATGGAAGCTGCCAACGACCGCGTGACGGGGATCGTCGTCGCAAGGGGACACGCGGAGGACCTCTTCCCGTTGGCGGGATCGCCTCGGGCGCTCACCTCGGACTCGACGCGGCGGCCGGGGATCGTCGCGGCGGTGGACGTAGTGCCGGCGATCCTCGACCACATGGGATGGCCGATCTCCGAAGAGACCGCGGGCTCGAAGATCCGCTATACCGCGGGAGCTGCGCCGTTCGAGCTGCACGCGCGGCACCTTGCGAACATGCGCATCTGGCTCCCGGTGCAGGTCGGTGCGGGTGTGTACCTGCTAGTCGCCGGCCTCGGTTGCCTGGTTCTGTTGCTCGCGCGACGGCGCGTGCCGGGCCTGGTCGGGCGCGCGGCGACGTGGGCTCCGCTGACGGTCGGGCCGCTCGGCGCCGCTCTGCTCGCCGCAGGAGACCTTCCTTCGCTGTCCGCGGCGTGGGTCGTGCCGTTCGTCCTGCTCGTCCCGGCGGCTGTGGTTGGGGCCTCGGGCATGCTCCGACGGCGCGGTGTGCTCGCCCCGGCGGCCGCGGTCGGATCGATCGCGCTGGCGTACGTGGTCGTGGAGGCCCTCGCGGGCTTCCCGGCGGCTCTCACGCCGTTCCTCGGAGGGACGCAGCTCGACGGCGCGCGGTTCTACGGCCTGCCTAACGCATTCATCGGGCTGCTCCTCGGATCCTCGGTGTACGCGGCGACCCGTCTTCTCCCGCTATGGGGGCTCGCGCTCATCCTCGCGACCGGGCTCCTCGCCGGACTTCCCATGCTGGGGGCGAACCACGGCGCCGCGCTCACATTGTTCGCCGGCGCGGGGCTCTGGTTGGCCCTGCGCGTCCGCGGTCGCCTCGATGCGCGTGGGATCGCTATCGCGGTCGCGACGGCCGTCGTCGGGATGACCGTCGTCGTCGCGGCGCACGCACTCTCGCCGGTGCCGACCCACGGAACGCGGTTCCTCGCCGGGATCGCCGACGATCCCGGCAGCGTCTGGGGCAAGCTTGCGGACCGGCTGCTGATCGGCCTTCGGCTGATAGCGCGGAGCCCCGCCGCGGTCGTTCCGGCGCTCGGTGCGCCGGTCAGCCTCTACTTCTTGCTGCGGCCGCGAGGGATCCTGCGGGAGGCGCTCGAGGCGCACCCGGTCTGGCGCGACGCATTGCTCGCGATCCTGCTCGCCTCCGTCGTCGCCTACCTCGGCAACGACACCGGTCCGGCGGCAGCTGGCCTCGGGTTCGGGATGGGCTTAGGTGGGATGCTGTACGTCTCGATGGCGCAGGCCTCCTGGAGGATGGAGCTGTGAGCGAGCGGGCGACGCCCCCGCGGCCCGACGGTGTCTCCGGGGGGTCGCCTACTGAGCCTACGTCGGAGGCCTCGCCCGCTCCGTGGCGCTGGTACGAGGGTCTAGCCGTGTACGTGCTCGCCCTCCTCGCGTCGGTCGGGGTCGCCGTTCCCGTGGCGAGCCTGCTCGGCGGCGGCACCGGCATCGTGATGGCTTCCCTCCTGGGAGACCTCGTGGCGCTCGGGGCGCTCCTCTTCTGGCTAAACCGGTACCACAGGGGGTGGACGCGTACGATCCGGTTCCCGGCGCGCGTCGGCCCGGAGATCTGGGCCGGGATCGCCTGGGGGGTCGGCGTATACATCGCCGGGGTGTTCGTGATAGCGGCCTCGATCGTCCAGATACTCGTCGAGGTGACGGACGAGGCGGTGAGGACGCCGGATCAGCTGCCGGCCCGACTCTCGACGGCTGCGCAGGTCGTCGTCGTACTCCGCGCCGTCGTTGCGGCTCCGATAGCAGAAGAGCTCTTCTTCCGCGGCGTGCTGTTCGGAGCGTTCCGGGCCCGGCGCGCGTTCTGGCCGAGCGCGCTCTGGTCCTCGCTCGTCTTCGGTCTGGTTCACGCGTACCCAGGCTCCTGGCAAGGGATGGTGGCACTGATGGCCACACTGGGCGTCGTCGGGCTGTTCCTCTGCGTGCTCTACGAGCGTCGCGGGAACCTCGTCGCGAACGTCGTCGCGCACGCGACCTTCAACGTTGTGGGGCTCGCGGTGCTCACCTGGGCGGGTTGAGCGGTGCCGAGGTTCCCGAGCGACGAGTGGTTCGAGGAGTTCGGGGAGAGGATCAACGCCTCCGTCGAGTATCGCGAGGCGGCGGCGACGTGGGAGGGGGACGTCGCGTTCCTGATCGAGGCCGAGCCGGACCACAACCATCCTCGGGACGTGTGGGGCTGGCTCGACCTCTGGCACGGAGAGTGCCGAGATGCGCGGTTGATCGACGGAGAGCGGGGCGAGCGCGCCGCCTACGCGATCTCGGCTCCCTACTCCCGCTGGAAGGACGTGATCCGCGGAGAGCTGGATCCGATCAAGGGGATGATGCAGGGCAAGCTCAAGCTCCGCGGCGACCTCTCGATGATCATCCGTTACGTCCGCGCCGCCAACGAGCTCGTGCACCTCACGCAGAAGGTCGCCACAGAGTTCCCAGACGAGGCCGGGGCGTGAGGGCGGTCGTCTTCCGCGACGTCGGTCGCATCGAGGTGGCCGATGTCCCCGACCCATCCGTCGAGGAACCCGACGACGCAGTGGTGCGAGTGTCGACCTCGGCCATCTGCGGTAGTGACCTGCACTTCCTGCACGGGAAGGCGCCCATCGATCCGGGACAGACGATCGGCCACGAGGCCGTTGGGGTCGTGGAGTCCGTAGGGGCGTCGGTGAGGCGGTTCGCCCCCGGAGACCGGGTGGTCGTCTCCTTCGTGATCGCGTGCGGCGTGTGCTGGTTCTGCAGCCATGGGCAGACCCAGCTCTGCGAGGACTTCCGCAACCTCGGCGCCGGGGCCTTCGGAGGCGATCTCGGGGGCGCGCAGGCCGAGCTCGTTCGGGTCCCTCGGGCCGACGTGAACCTCCTTCGGCTACCCGATGAGATCGACGACGAGCGCGCGGTTTTCGTCGGAGACGTCGGAACGACCGCGTACTACGGCGCCGCGACGGCCGGCATCAACAGGGGCGACACGGTGGCCGTCATCGGCGTGGGGCCGGTCGGCTTCGTCGCGGTCGGGGCGGCCCGGCTCCTGGGCGCGGGGAAGGTGCTCGCGCTCGATCGGGAGCCGGACCGGTTGGCGCTCGCCGAAGCGGCCGGAGCCGAGACCGTGAACGTGGCCGAGCGGAACGCGCAGGCGGCGGTCCACGAGGCGACCGAGGGTCGCGGTGCCGACGTCGTAATAGAGGCGGTCGGCCAACCGGCGGCGTTCGAGACCGCCGTGGATATCGTCAGGCGCGGCGGGACGGTGGCTGTCGTCGGGATGTACGCGGGCGAGACCGTTCCCGTGCAGCTCGGCGTCTACTGGGCCAGGGCCCTTGACCTTCGGTTCGCCGGGATCTGCCCGGTCCACGGATGGTGGGAGCGCGCGCTGAACGAGATAGTGGCCGGGCGGCTCGACCCGCGGCCGGTCGTCTCCCATCGCCTCCCTCTCGAGGAGGCACCGCTCGGCTACGAGCTGTTCGACGCCCGGGAGGCTACGAAGGTGCTGCTACTGCCGTGAGCGTCGAGTACGCGGACGCCTACCCGAACGGCCTCGCGACGATCGTCGGGGGGGCTGATCGAGTCGAACCTGGCCAGGGACCCTGAACGACGCTCGCTGCTCCGACCGGCCCGGATCGGCCTCGCGGCGCCGGACGCCGACGTCTCTATCACCGTCACGATCGACCGGCGGCGAGTTCGCATCGCGAACGGGATCGGGGTGCGAACGCTTCACCTCCTCTTCCGAGCGGACTCCGCCACCCTGGTTGAACTCTCGCGGGCGCCCTTCGGTTCGGCTTCCCCGACCCGCTCTTGGGGGACGGCCGGCACGTGCTGGGAGAGCTGCTCCGCCGGAAGCTACGCGTGGAGGGCCAGTTCCGCCACCCGCGGCGTCTCGCGCGCTTCGCCAAGCTCCTGTCGGCGAACTGAGGGATCGCGCCGGGTAGGCTCCCCAACGTGGACCAGGATCTGCTCGATCGCATACTTGCCGGCGACGCCCAGCCGTCGCCCAGGGCCATCTCGATGGTGGAGAACGGCGTCCCCGAGCTGGAGCAGCTGTCCAGGTCGCTGTTCCCCCACACTGGCCGCGCTTACACGATCGGCCTGACCGGAGCACCGGGCGTGGGCAAGTCGAGCATCGCCCGCGAGCTCGTCCGGCTCGCGCGGGCGGAAGGACGGTCGGTGGGCGTCCTGGCGATCGATCCCACGTCGCCCTTCTCCGGCGGCGCGTTGCTCGGCGACCGCGTTCGGATGCAGGAGCACGCCACCGACCCCGGCGTCTTCATCCGCTCGATGGCGACGCGAGGCCACCTGGGGGGGATGGCGCTCGCCGCGCCCGAGGCTGTGCGGATACTCGACGCGTCGGCAAAGGACTTCGTGATCGTTGAGACCGTGGGCGTGGGGCAGTCCGAGGTCGAGGTCGCCGCGGCCACGGACACCACCCTCGTGGTGGTCGCCCCCGGCTGGGGAGACGCCGTCCAGGCGGCGAAGGCCGGGATACTCGAGGTCGCCGACGTATTCGTCGTGAACAAGGCCGACAGGGCGGGCGCCGACGAGACGGTTCGAGACCTGGAGCAGATGCTGCGGAGCGGCCCGGAGCTCGCCTGGACCCCTCCCGTCCTGCTTACCGCGGCGGCCGCGGGGGAGGGCACCGAGCCCCTACG
>Ga0209751_10000295_pt1 | contig 53473 bp, 51 predicted proteins | sample RifCSP13_1_FD_184019 | JGI IMG/M metagenome (GOLD analysis project Ga0209751, IMG submission 184019) | Soil microbial communities from Rifle, Colorado - Rifle CSP2_sed 13_1 (SPAdes) (version 2) | ecosystem: Environmental > Terrestrial > Deep subsurface > Rock core/Sediment | place: Rifle...
TACCCATCCGAAGGATGGGTCGGGGCGGTTTTCATTGACGCCGTGCCTTTTTACAAGCAGGATAAGTACATGTGCGGCCCCTCGGCAGTCACGAGCGTCATGAATTATTACGGAAGCGGCGTTGATTTGAAGGAGGCTTCGGACGCCGTATACACGGGGAAACTCAAAGGCACGCTTCCCATAGACATAGTCATATACGCCAAGGAAAAAGGCTTCGACGCGTCATACTACGAGGGCGGGCTCGACGACCTGAAAAAAAAGCTCAGACAGAAAACCCCTCTCATCCTTTTCGTTGACCTCGGTTGGTTCAATTACAAGGTCGGCCATTACATAGTAGTTCTCGGTTACAGCGACGCCCTCCGCGTCGTTGTCGCGCATTGGGGATTCGAAAGGGAAAAGACGGTGGATTACGAATATCTTTTAAAGATATGGCAACGCACGGGTTATTCGACCATACTCCTTGCGCCGAAAGGCCGGCTTGACGGGGGAAAGGCAATTCAATGAGGCTAAAGGCGTTTTCAGGGGCATTCGCGGTTATCGCGGTTTTTTTGTTGTCTTCCTGCGCACCGGTCTCGCGCGTCGTAAAGCAGGACGCGGGGCCTCTTTCGGGGGCAGAGGAACTGCGTCTCGCCATGGCATACGAATCGAAAGAAATGTTAGAGCCCGCGCTTAAGAGTTACTCGAGGGTTTTGGATCTCGAACCAACGGACGCGAGGGCGCACTTCGGCATGGGGAACGTGTATCTCAAGATGCGCCGTTATGACGAAGCGGAGGAGCGCTACAAAAAGGCCATAGAGCTCGACCCTTCGAAGGGCGCTTTCTACAATAATCTCGCGTGGCTTTACATAGAAACGGCTAATGTTATTACCGCCATGAGCATGGCCAACAGAGGCATGGCGCTCGATATGGAAAGGCGCTACATCTATCTCGACACGCTCGGCGTCGCGAACACGTTGCTTGCCAATTATTCCGCGGCGGAGATGTATCTTAAAGACGCCGCATCTTCCGTGCCTCCCTCGGACGTGCGCGGACAACTCCACATATACACCCATTTGTTCGAAGTCTACGAAAAGCAGAATAAAAAGAAAGAGGCGGCCGAGGCGGTGGAAAAACTCAAAATCCTCCGCTCCGGCGTTCCCGTAACGCCGATTCCATGAGGGTCATTTACGGAATAAATCCCGTGAGGGAAGCCTTGAAGGTCGCGGGCGCCGGGCGCGGCATAGAAAACATCTTTGTTTGGGAAAGGCGCGAGGACAAGGTCATTCTCGATATAGCGAACGACGCGCGGCGCAAGGGAATAAAAGTCAAAATTGCTTCAAGGGAGAGGCTTACCGAGCTTTCCGGAGTCGAGAAACACCAAGGGGTCGTCGCGGTCTTCAAGGGAGAGTTCGCCTATTGCCACATGGAGGACGCGATAAAGGCGTGGAAGGATTCCGGGGGAAGGGCGCTCTTTTTAGTGTTGGATTCGATACAGGACCCGCAGAATCTGGGCTCTCTCATAAGGGCCGCGGCCGCATCCGGCGTCCACGCCGTCATCATACCCAAGGACAGGGCCTGTCAGGTGACGCCCGCGGTAACAAAGGCCTCGGCAGGGGCCACGGAACTCGTCATGATAGCGAGGGTAACTAACTTAACCAATACCCTGTCCGGCCTGAAGGAAGAGGGAGTGTGGACAGTAGGCATAGAGGCCGGGAGCGGCAAAAGCCTCTACTCGGTTGACATGTTGACCGATATCGCCATAGTCGTGGGGAGCGAAGGAAGCGGCATAAGGCGTCTCGTCCGGGAAGAGTGCGACATCACGGCGCAAATACCCATGAAGGGCTCGCTTAATTCCCTTAACGCGGCGCAGGCCGGAGTGGTCGCGCTTTTCGAGGTTCGGCGGCAGAGGGGGTTCTCGTGAGGGGGCCTTCGTCCGCCTCAGGCGGATTCAAGACGGGCCTTACGGCCGGGCTTATCCGCGAGGCAAAGGCCGCTTTTGAAGGCGTCATACGTCCCACCCCGCTCGTTTATTCGACTTCATTTTCCGCTCTTTTCGGCGCGGACATATACCTGAAACTCGAAAACCTCCAGAAGACCGGTTCTTTCAAGCCGAGAGGCGCGTATAACAAGATACGCTCTCTTAGCGGCGAAGAAAAGAAAAGGGGCGTTATCGCGGCCTCATCCGGCAACCACGCTCAGGGCGTGGCGTGGGCCGCTTCTTTTTGCGGGATAAAATCAACCATAGTCATGCCCGAAACCGCGCCCATAACGAAAAGGGTCGCTACGGCGGGCTACGGCGCCTCGGTCGTGTCGTACGGAAGTTCTTTTGACGACTCCTGCGCGAGGGCAATCGAGCTCGCCCGTGAAAAAGGCCTTGCCTTCATCCATCCCTTTGACGACGAATTGGTCATGGCCGGACAGGGAACAATCGGGCTTGAGATAATCGAGGCCTTGCCCGGCGTCTCGACCGTCATCGTTCCTGTCGGAGGAGGAGGGCTTATATCCGGCATCGCTACCGTTCTTAAAGAGACAAGAAAAAGCGTAAAGGTCATAGGCGTAAGGGCGCGCCGTAAAGACGGAACCGCGACCATAGCCGACGGCATAGCGATAAAAAAAATCGGCAAAAAGGCCTCTTTCGTAATCAAGAAATACGTTGACGATATGGTTATGGTTGAAGAAGATTCCATAGCCGAAGCCATATTGAAACTCCTTGAAAGAAAAAAATTGGTAGTTGAAGGGGCGGGCGCGGTCGGCCTTGCCGCTCTTATGGAGGGGAAGGTAAAGGCGAATGGAAAGACGGTTATTGTTTTAAGCGGCGGCAACATAGACGTTACCACCCTCGACAGGGTGATAAGAACGGGGCTTCTGAAAGAGGGGCGCGTCGCGAGGCTCGCGGTCGAGATAGCGGACGTGCCGGGCGCCTTGGCCGGATTGACCTCCGAGATAGCCGGTTTAAAATCCAACATCCTCCACGTAAACCACATGAGGGACGCGGTCGAGGTGAGCGTCGGCATGACCAAGGTCGAGTTAATTCTTGAAGTAGAGGACGACTCTCACGCGAAGAGGATAAGAAAAAGGCTTAAGCAAAAGGGATTCGAGACTGATGGCGGCGCATAGTCCTACCCCATGTCCCCCGAAAGAGTCCTTCCGGCCATAAGGTGCATGTGCAAATGAAACACGGTCTGGCCGCCTTCTTTGTTGGTGTTTATGACAAGGCGGAAACCCCTCTCTCCGACGCCGATTTTTTTCGCGACGTCCTTTGCCGTAATCATCATATCGCGAAGAAGCGTTTCGTCGTCGCATTCCATGAGGCTCGAGTAGTGGGCCTTGGGGATTACGAGAAGATGGGTCGGCGATTGAGGGAACAGGTCTTTTATCGCGATGAACCTTTCGGTTTCGTGAATGAAGTCGGCGGGAATTTTCTTTCCGGCTATTTTGCAGAATACGCAGTCCATCTTCTTTATTCCTTTTTTTCTCCCTGTGTTTTTTATCTCCTCTCCCTCCGCCTGAGGCGGATGGGGGAGGGTAGAGCCTGCCTCCGCCCGAGGCGGACGAAGTCGAATGGGTGGGGGTTTATCAATCTTCTTTTTTCCTTGAAGCCTTTTCTTCCAGTCCCGAGGTGCCGGAGCGCCTCGAGAGTTCCTTGAACACGTCTTCTATGTTTATGCCTTTGTGTCCGAGTAGTACGAGGGTGTGGAACCAGAGGTCGCATAGCTCGTGAATAATTTCTTTCTTTCCGTCGCGTTTGGCGGCGGATATAAGCTCAGCCGCCTCTTCGTGGATTTTCGCGGCTATCTTGGGCACACCCTTGGAAAAGAGGCTCGCCACGTAGGAACTTTCAGGCTCCGCCTCTTTTCTTTTCTCTATGACGCGGAAGAGTTCGGCTATGACGGAGGCGTCTTTGATTTCCTTTTGGCCCGCGTCGAGACGCCTGAAAAAGCAACTTCTCTCGCCCGTGTGGCAGGCGTTTCCGGTTTGCCTGACCTTAAGAAGCAAGGTATCCGCGTCGCAGTCGTAAAGAATCTCGATGACTTCCTGAAAGTTCCCGGACGTTTCGCCTTTTAGCCAGAGCCTGTCGCGCGTTCTGCTGAAGTAGTGGGCTCTTCCGGTCGAGAGGGTCTTGTCGAGAGATTCTTTATTCATGTAGGCTAACATCAAGACCTCTCCGGATACGGCGTCCTGAGCTATGGCCGGGATAAGGCCGTGCGAAGAAAATTTTATCTCAATCGCGTTCACCATCGCCTCTCAAGATATAATAATACGTCGAGTGTTGTCAATACCGATTGGGAGGCGAACTGTTTGATAATGGATTAAAGGGCGAAGATACCCGTAATGCTCGCCGGCATAGATGTTCTTTGGTATGCGTTTTAGGCGGAGCTTCTCTACGCCAAATACAGCCCTGTTTTTGTCTTGACGATGGGGATAGGCTTATGGCGTTTGTCAAGGGATTGTCAAAGACTAACTACCGTGATAAGGTGTTAGAATATGACTTTTAAAGCCAACGAACCATTCATATTCTACTCGAGCCTGCAACTGGTGGAACTTACGGGGGTTAAGGCGGCCTCATTGGCCGAACTTGCCGGACATATCCGCGCGATAGGCGCATCCTCTATTTACCATCACACGCACCAGTTTGTGAGACAGCATCTTTATCTTAGCCCAGAGCCGCCGAACGACTTCGCATACTGGGTTTCCGATGTGCTCGGCGATGAGCGTTTCGGAGAGGCCCTTTCGGCAATTGACATAATGGCCTATCCGAGCATAGGTTCGATAAGGGAGGCGCTGATTTCAACAATCGAGCGCGCATTGGGGGAACGTCCCCGCCTGAAAAATTTAACCGCCCCGGAGGGCGAGGAATTCGACTTTCTTAAGTCGATAAGTTTCATATTTCCGACGGATTACAAAGCGCATACCCTCGGCGAATTTTCGGATTGTTTGCGGCTGGTAAGCCTCGATTCCATATACTTCCATATGTTCGAGGCAAGGTTAAGACTCGAACGGCCGACTAATGATTTTTCAAATTGGCTCGCAACCTCGCTCGGGGAGGAGGGATCGGCGGTTAATATCGCAAGGATAGACCCCTATACGCAGACCGGCGAAGGCATAAGGGCGACAATATTGAGAATACTCGAAAGAAGGATTAAGGCCCTCGCCGATATCCATTCCACGGCTCAGGAATAATAGATGGTAAAACTCGAAGAGTATGAACCCATAGCCGGCAAAGGCGTAATCGGCGAAATAAGGCTTCTTGCGGAACGCTTGAAGGGAAGGTCTGTTCAGCATATCAATTCTACTGCCGTAGGCGGCGGGGTTGCGGAGATACTGAATAGGATGGTTCCGCTCCTGAGGGAATGCGGCGTTGACGCGAGGTGGGATGTGATAAAGGGCGGCGAGCAATTCTTCAACGCAACGAAGAAGATTCATAACGCCCTTCATGGAGCAGACGAGGAGATAAGCGGAGATATGTGGGATATCTTTTGGGAGACCGGCAAACGCAACTCCGAAGAGATTCCGTGCGCCTCCGATATAGTTTTTGTTCACGACCCTCAACCTATCGCCATGGTGAATCAGAAGGACGGGAGGCGAAATAAGTGGATATGGCGGTGTCATATAGACATATCCCACGCGCAAGAACGGGTCTTTGACGCGTTGCGGGGGCAAATTATCCGGTATGATGCGGCGGTTTTTTCGGCTCCGTCGTTTGCAAGGACACTCCCGCTCAGGCAGTTTTTGATAGCGCCTTCCCTCGATCCGCTGAGCGACAAGAATAAAGACCTCCCCCGCAATGTCGTGGAAGAAGTGTTGGCGGCTTACGGGATAAAGAGCGACAAGCCCATTGTCACGCAGGTTTCGCGCTTTGACCGCCTTAAAGACCCGGTCGGCGTGATAAACGCTTATAGAAAAGTCAAACGCTACATGGACTGCCAGTTGATACTCGCGGGCGGCACGGCCGCCGACGACCCGGAGTCCGTAGAGGTCTTCGAGCAAGTAAAAAGACAGGCTGAGGGCGACCCGGACATTCATGTGCTCTTGATGCCGCAAAACGACATTCACGTAAACGCCATTCAGCGCGCGTCGGCCGTGATACTGCAGAAGTCCGTAAGAGAAGGTTTCGGGCTTACCGTTACCGAGGCGCTATGGAAGGAGAAGCCCGTTGTGGCGTCGGCCGTGGGCGGCATTCCGGCACAGATAAGACACAAGCATCACGGCCTTTTATGCCATAGCGTGGACGGCGCCGCCCTCGCGATAAAACAGATTCTTCAAAATCCCGAATATGCGCGGCGGCTCGGCGAAAACGGCAAGGAGCACGTTCGACGGAACTTTTTGCTCACGCGCCATTTAAAAGATTATCTGCTTCTTTTCTTGTCTCTTTACGAAACCGAGGATATGGTATATCTATGAAGATTACGTTAAGGCTCATACTTGCCCTTATACTCGCGGTAACCGGCGTTGCCGGCGTATCTTCTTATTTCACCGTCCAATCCGAAAAGGCAAGGCTGACCTCCGAACTCGAACACCGCGCATGGCTTGTATCGGAAGGACTTAAAGAGTCGGTAGGCCGGCTCGTTTTGAAGGGGCCGTCGCGAAAACTCGACATGATTGTGGAAAAAATCGGCGCAGGCAAGCAGATTATGGGCATGGCGGTTTATAATGCCGCAGGGCAAAGCGTCGCCATTTCCAAGGAACTGCCGGCCATATCGCCGTCAAGTCTTAATATTTTGTTCGAGGAATCCGAAGGAGATGAAGGCAAGGGCGCGTACGAGGTGATTGCGTCAAAACGGACTTATCTTTACGCCGTGCCGACATACGATGACGAAGGCGCGCGGACGGGCGCGGTCGTCATATTCAGCGACGCCTCTTATATAGATGAATACCTGTTCGACATATGGCGCAGGAATTTTCTCAGAATTCTTGCCAATGCCTTTCTCATCTCCGTCATAACGCTTTTGGTCGTGCGATGGAGCATAACGGGGCCCATAGCCCGGATGTCGGAATGGATCGGAAGTCTAAGGAGCGGCAGGTTCGACGAAATATTCAAAATGCCAAAGGAAGACATCTTTGCGCCGATATCCAAAGAGATTTCGAGTCTTGCCAAAAGCCTTGCCCTTGCGCATGCCAGGGCAGAGGAAGAGGCAATGCTCCGCAGCCACGCGGAGGCCGTCTGGACGGCTGAACGCCTGAAGGCGCACGTGCGCGCCAAGTTCGGGGGCAAGAATCTGATAGCCGTCTCAAATCGCGAGCCGTTTATGCATATCCGGCGCGGAAAGGCGGTTGAATGCGTAAGCCCCGCAAGCGGCCTCGTAACGGCGCTTGACCCGATACTAAAGGCATGCGGCGGGCTATGGCTTGCGCACGGTTCGGGGAATGCCGACAAAGAAACCGTGGACAGGCGCAACATGGTACGTGTTCCGCCCGAGAATCCCCAGTATGACCTGAAGAGGGTTTGGCTCACTCAAGAAGAGGAAGAAGGGTATTATTACGGCTTCTCCAACGAGGGGTTGTGGCCTTTATGCCATATCTCGCATGTGCGCCCCGTTTTCAGAATAAACGATTGGGCTCGCTATCAGGAGGTGAACCTGAAGTTCGCCAGGTCTCTGGAAGACGCCGTCGAAGACGAGACGTATATCTTTATCCAAGATTATCATTTCGCCATACTTCCAAGAATCATAAAGGAAAGGCACCCTAATGCGAAGATAGCCCTTTTCTGGCACATCCCGTGGCCAAACCCCGAGGCCTTCAGCATCTGCCCGTGGAGGCGCGAGATACTCCATGGGATGTTGGGCGCGGACATCATAGGCTTCCATACCCAGTTCCACTGCAACAACTTTCTTGAGACGGTTGATAGAACCCTGGAGTGCCGCACGAACTGGGAGCGGTTCTCCGTAACGCGGATGGGACATACCACCATTGTGAAGCCTTTTCCCATAAGCGTTGATTTTACGCCTCCGCCCTTTAACAGAGAGATCCAAAGCAAGGAGGAATTATTCAAAGATCTCGGCGTGAAGGCATCCATCATGGGTGTCGGCGTTGACAGACTCGATTATACAAAGGGCATTCTCGAGAGATTCAGGGCCATCGAACGCTTTCTGGAGAAGCATTCGGAATACAGAGGGCTTTTTACGTTTGTGCAGATAGCCGCGCCGAGCAGGGAGCATATAAAAAGTTATCATGACTTTGCCGGAGATGCGCGGGCCGAGGCAGACCGCATCAACTGGAGGTTCCAATCAGGCGGCTGGAGACCCATCGTATTCGAGCATCGGCACTTTTCTCACGCGGAGATAGAGCCGTATTACCGCCGCGCCGACCTTTGCATGGTAACTTCGCTTCACGACGGCATGAACCTTGTGGCAAAGGAGTTCGTGGTTTCAAGGGAAGACGAACAGGGAGTATTGATTCTGAGCACGTTCACCGGCGCATCAAGGGAACTGAGGGACGCTCTCCTCGTTAATCCCTATGACACGGAGCAGGTGGCTGATATGATAAAGGTCGCCATCGAAATGGACAAAGAAGAACAGGGGCTCAGGATGAAGAGAATGAGGGCGGTTATAAGGGAGAACAATATCTACAAATGGGCGGCGGATATCATCACGGATCTTGCGCAGATCCGGAAAGGATGAGAAAGATATTCCTTTTTCTCGATTTTGACGGCACCCTCTCGCCGATAGTCGAGAACCCTGAAGAGGCGTTTATTCCGGATAAGGTGAAAGGCTGGCTTAGAAGACTCTCTAAAGACAAGAACTATAAAATCGCTATCGTCACGGGCAGGTCGCTTAAAGACATAAGGAAAAGGGTGGGTCTAAGAAATATCGTATACGCTTCCAATCACGGCATGGAGGTTTATTACAGAGGGCGACTCTTGTTGAGAAAAGGCGTCATATACAAAAGACCGATTAGAAGCCTCGAAAAAATATTGATACGAGAGTTGTCGGAAATCCCGAATGTTTATCTAGAAAATAAAGGCCTCTCCATTGCTGTTCACCTCAGGCGCGTAAAAAAACAACATCGCAAAAAAGCCGCGAGAATAGTCCGGATAGTCGTTGAGCCGTGGCTTAAGCGGTACAAATTTCTATTGACAGGCGGCAAGATGCTGCTGGAGGTAAGACCGCTTTTGTGGGACAAAGGAAAGGCAGTTTTGTGGATGTGGAAAAGATTTGCGCCTAAACGTCTGCCTATCTATGTTGGAGATGATGTTACCGACGAAGATGCGTTCTTGGCGCTCAGACCTTACGGAATGACTGTTCGCATCGGAAAGAAGAAAAAATCTTACGCAGAGTATTACAGCATATCCATTGACAGGCTTATGGATTCGGCAATATTGGCAGGCGAGGGTATTTAACGTAAAAATAGGTTTTTGGGAGCACGCTAAAACCGGGATACCGGTAACGCTCGCATCAGTCGCAATAGCGATTCTTTGGTACGCGTTTTAGCAGGCTGCCGGCAAGTCGTTCCCCGCCTTGACGCTTACCGGCTTACCTGCTAAACTTCACTTCATATGCCTGAGACAATAGTCGAGAGGTTCGAGGTAAAATTACTGAGCATATTGGACGAGTCCGGTAACGCGGATTCATCCCTCATGCCGCCCATATCGGAAGACCTGATAAAAAAATTTTTCGAGACCTTAATTTTCGCGCGGACGTTCAACTCGAGGGCCATAAGCCTTCAGAGGGAAGGCAGGATCGGCACCTACGCTTCAATCTACGGGCAGGAGGCCTCGCAGATAGGGAGCGCCCTCGCACTCGAGAAAGACGACTGGGTGTTTCCCTCGTTTCGGGAAACCGCCGTGAACCTGACCCTCGGTTATCCGGCGTGGCTCATGTTCCGCTATTGGGCAGGGGACGAGAGGGGCATGAAATGTCCGGAGGGGCTAAACATATTTCCCATGAGCGTTCCGGTCGGCACACAGATAACCCACGCGGTCGGCGCGTCTTTGGCCATGAAACTCAAAGGAGCAAAGAGCGCGGCTGTTTGCTACTTCGGCGACGGAGGCTCGTCGAGAGGAGACCTCCACGAAGGCTTCAACATGGCCGGCGTCTTGAAGACCCCGACGGTATTCATCTGCCAGAATAATCAATGGGCAATATCCGTTCCGAGGGAAAGGCAGACCGCGTCCAGGACCATAGCGCAGAAGGCGTTTTCCTACGGGTTCGAAGGCATGCAGGTTGACGGGAACGACGTGTTCGCGGTTTACAAGGCCACGAAGGACGCCCTCGATAAGGCCAAGGCCGGAGGCGGCCCGACCTTCATAGAGTGCCTGACCTACAGGCTCGACGACCATACCACCTCGGACGACGCCTCCCGTTACAGGAAGAAAGAAAATGTCGAGGCGTGGGAGGCTAAGGAGCCCATGATAAGGCTCAGGCTTTTCATGCGAAAAAAAGGCATGTGGAGCGAGGCCTACGAAGAGAGCATTATGAAAAAGGCAACGGAGGCCATTGACTCCGCCATAACGGAAGAGGAAACATTCAGGCCGTCCGAACCCAAAGACATTATCGCTTTCACCAACGCCGAGCTCAGCCAAAGGCAGATTAAGGAATTAAAGGACCGCGGATGGCAAGGATAAACATGGTCGAGGCCATTAACATGGCCTTGAGGCAAGAGATGACTCGCGACAAGGACGTTATCGTGCTTGGCGAAGACGTCGGAGCCGACGGAGGAGTATTCAGGGTTACCGAGGGGCTTCTTCACGAGTTCGGCCCGGAGCGCGTCATTGATACGCCTCTTTCCGAGCTTGCGCTCGTTGGCGCGGGTGCGGGCATGGCCGCCTACGGGCTTAAGCCCGTAGTGGAGATACAGTTCATGGCGTTTCTTTATGAAGGGCTCGAGCAATTGTATTCTCACGCGTCGAGGTTCCGGGCGAGGTCGAGGGGACGTTTTTCCTGTCCTCTTGTGGTACGCACCCCTTACGGCATAGGCATAAAGGGGCCTGAGCTTCATTCCGAATCGTCCGAGGCAGTCCTCTGCCACATGCCGGGCATTAAGGTGGTCGTTCCGTCAAACCCTTATAACGCGAAGGGGCTTTTGGCATCGGCTATAAGGGATCCCGACCCGGTGGTATTCATGGAGCCTTCGAGGCTCTACAGGTCAATAAAGGCGGAGGTGCCGGAAGAAGCCTACGCAATTCCGCTCGGAAAGGCCGAGGTCTTTCAGGAAGGCAAGGATATAACGGTCATAGCGTGGGGCAGGATGTTCCATGACGCGCTCGACGCGACAGAGGGGTTCGATTGCGAGGTAATAGATTTGATGACGCTCAAGCCCTTTGACGAAGAGACTGTTTTGAATTCCGTGAAAAAGACGGGAAGGGTGGTCATAGCGCACGAGGCCACGGGTTATTGCGGCCTCGGCGCCGAGATAGCGGCGTTTCTGGCGCAAGAGGCCATGATGCATCTTAAGGCGCCGATTGTGCGCGTCACGGCTCCGGATGCCGTCGTTCCAATGGCCCGGCTCGAAGATTATTACGTGCCGTCCAAGGAAGCGATAAGAAAGGCCTTTGAAGAGGTCATGAAATACTGAAAGCCGGATTCCCGTCCGCCTTACTGATTGGCGGACGGGAATGACAAGAAGAGGTGCGTCGATGCTCTACGAATTCAAACTGCCAGACCTCGGCGAAGGCATAACCGAAGGCGAGGTCGTGAAGTGGCGGGTAAAGGATAACGACGAGGTTACGGAGCATCAGGTCGTCGTGGAGGTGGAAACCGACAAGGCAATCGTCGAGGTGCCGTCTCCGAAAAAAGGCAAAGTGGTTAAGCTTAGCGCGGCCGAAGGCGAGACCGTGAAAACGGGGCAAACGCTCCTCGTAATAGATATAGAAGGCGAGGCCGCGGATGAGGGAGCCAAGAAGTCTTTTTCTGTTGTCGGAAGCCTTCCCATGGAGGAAGAGGTGCTCGCCACCCCCATGGTCAGGAATCTCGCGAAGAAGCTCGGAATAGACCTGCTTGATATTAAAGGCACCGGGCCGGGAGGCAGGACAACCGAAGAGGACGTCCGCTCCGCCGCGCAGTCCGTGAAGAAAGAGACAACGGACAGGCACGGCTCAATAGAGAGGGTGCCGATAAAAGGCGTAAGAAAGGCCATAGCCAAAAATCTTCTTTTGTCGCAGAAAAATTCGGCCTTTGTCACGGGCATGGACGACGCCGACATAACCGAGTTGTGGAATCTCAAGGCGCGCGAAAAGACCGGCGCCGACAAAAAAGGCGTGCATCTTACCCTTATGCCGTTTTTCGTGAAAGCGGCCGTGCACGCCCTGATGAAGCATCCTTATCTCAACTCGAGCGTTGACGAGGAGACGGAGGAGATAGTAATTAAAAGGTACTATAACATCGGAGTCGCCGTGGATACGCCGGACGGGCTCATGGTGCCTGTCGTCAAGGACGCGGATAAAAAGACCATAATCGCCTTGGCCTCGGAAATACACGAACTGGGACTTAAGGCGAGAGAGAGAAAACTCTCGATAGAGGAACTCAAGGGTTCGACCTTTACCATAACCAATTACGGCACCATAGGCGGCACTTACGCCACTCCCATAATAAATTATCCGGACGTCGCGATACTCGGCATGGGCAGGATTAAGGACGAGCCGTGGGTCAAGGACAACGCCATAGTTGTCCGGAAGATTCTTCATCTTTCGTTCACGTTCGACCACAGGGTCGCGGACGGGAGCGAGGCCGGCAGGTTCTTGAACGACGTCATAAGTTATCTCGAAGACCCGGGGCTTCTTTTTATAGAGAGTGCTTGAGGGGGATTATCTGTTATCGGCGGACGGTTATCAGTTTGTCATTGCGAACGCAGTGAAGCAATCTCGTGATTATAAAAACGAGATTGCTTCGGGGTAAAGCCCCCTCGCAATGACAAGTGATGGTTATCGGTTATCGGCGGACGGTTACCGGGAAAGATAAAATAACTGATAACCGGTAACCGTCCACTGATAACAGTTTCTAACTTGCCGCAACCTTTTCGACAAGGCCTTTCGGCGCCTCGGAGAGCCGTTGGCCGCAGACTTTCCAATTGACGTTTTTCATGAACGCGTCTATGTATGGCGCCCTTTTCACCCCGTAATCTATCATGTAGGCGTGCTCGTACACGTCCATCACGAGGACGGGAGGGGCCATGGGCGCGACGTTGGAATTGTGAGAATCAAGGCAGAAGTTGTGCAGTCTTCCGTCAACCGGGCAAAACGCGAGTATCACCCATCCTCTCGCGGCCATGCCGCAGGCCTTGAACTCGGCTTCCCATTTTTGGAAGGAGCCGAAGTCCTTCGCGATAAGATTTGAAAGTTCCCCGGCCGGCTGACCATTTTTGCCTCCGAGATTTTCGAAGTAGAGTTCGTGGAGAAGCACCCCGTTCATGGCAAAGGATTCTTCCGCCTTAAGGGCGCGCAACTCGCTGAATATCTGGTTTGCCTTGCTAATATCCACTGTCTTTAGTCTTTCTTCTATCTCGTTGAGTTTCGTCACGTATCCGGCGTAGAGTATGTCCCTGTGCTGGGATATCTGGTTCTCCGAGATGCCTTCGAGATTTTTCAGTTCGAATTTTTTCGCTTGATACGCCATGGCAGTCCTCCTTATTTTGCGGTTATATCCATATAGAGATTTATAGCGCAGTAACGGCGAATGTCAAGCCCAGCACCATTTTTCAATATTAACGCACCGGTAATACGTATGCCTGTAACAAATATTATCGCCTAAACAGTGCGCGCCAACAACGAAAAGTGGTGCTGGGCAAGGGGAGGGGAGGCTTGTCCGTCAGGCCTTCTTTCTTTTGAAGAGTTCTTTGTGCTTGGCGAGGTAGTAGACTATGGCGCAATTGAACACGAGTATGGATAGTTTTATTATAGAGGGGTGCGCGATAAGTATCCAGACTTCGTAAGGTATGAAAAGAGAGGTGGATATGACGGTGAGCCACTCGCCCCATTTCTGTCTCATGTGAAGACCGTATGCCTCGAAGAGCGCGAGGCCGCCTAAGAGGAAAAGGCTCAGTGAGGCGCCGAGGATGGTGTTCGTATGCAGGGCTTCGGCTTTCATGAGAGTCCCTTGAATGAAATTGTTTTCCTCGGCCACTCCGAGGTAAAAGGCCGCGTGGCGGACTATCTCAGCCAAGTCCTTTCCCGCGAACCTCAGGATGCCGAAGGCCAGAACTATTTCGATTATGCCGGTAACGAACTTCTGGACGATTATTACCTTGAGGAATTTCCCCCTTTTTTTTGTCTCACCCATGCCTTACCCGCACGCCCTTTCCGGCGAGAAACGTCTTGGCTTCCCCTATGGTATGCTCCCCGAAGTGGAAGATGGACGCGGCAAGGGCCGCGTCGGCCATGCCTTGGGTAAAGGCATCGAGGAGGTGTTCTAAATTTCCGGCGCCGCCCGAGGCTATGACAGGCACCGTAACTGCCATGGAGACGCTTCTGGTGAGGGCTATGTCGTAGCCGTCCTTTGTGCCGTCTCTGTCCATGCTCGTAAGGAGTATTTCTCCGGCGCCGAGCGAGACGATTTTTTTGGCCCACTCCACCGCGTCAAGGCTTCTCGCTTTTCTTCCCCCGTGGGTATAGACCTCCCACGAGCCGCCTTTTTTCTTGGCGTCTATGGCGACGACCACGCACTGGCTTCCGAATTTTTCTGCCGCCTTTCTTACGAATTCCGGATTTTCCACGGCCGAGGTGTTTATCGAGACCTTGTCGGCCCCGGCGCGAAGCATCTCCCTTATGTCGTCTATCGTCTTTATGCCTCCGCCGATAGTGACTGGCATGAAGACCTCTTCGGCCGTGCGCTCCGCGACCTGAAGTATGGTTTTTCTTTTTTCATGGGACGCGGTTATGTCGAGGAACACGAGTTCGTCCGCGCCCTGCGCGTCGTAGGCCTTGGCCGCCTCGACAGGGTCTCCGGCGTCCCTTAAGCCGACGAAGCCGATTCCCTTTACGACCCTGCCGTCCTTAACGTCGAGGCAGGGGATTATCCTTTTCGTAAGCATCGCGCTTTAGTCCCTCGCCGTTTTTATCGCTTCTCTTAAATCGATCGCGCCCGAGTAAAGGGCCTTGCCCACTATCGCGCCGATCGCCTTGATTTTTTTTAACGCCGCGATGTCGTCTATTTTGGATACCCCGCCCGACGCTATGACGGGTATATTTACCGTATCAACGAGTTTCTTCGTCGCGGGGACGTTCGGCCCCTCCAGCATGCCGTCTCTGGATATGTCGGTATAGATTATGGCCGCGATTCCCATGTGCTCGAATCTTTTCGCGAGGTCTGCGGCCTTTGTCTTCGTCACCTCGACCCAGCCCCTTATCGCGACGAAGCCGTCCTTCGCGTCTATGCCGATTGCTATGCGCCCCGGGTAACGCTTTGCCAGAGATTCAACGACATGAGGCTCGCTCAAGGCGAGGGTGCCTATTATTACGCGCGCTACGCCTTTTATTTCGAGGTATCTTTCGGCTGTTTTTTCGTTTCTTATGCCGCCGCCGATTTGAAGAGGCACGTTAACAGCGGATGCGATTTTTTCTATCGCGAGGAGATTTTTAGGCATGCCTTCCATGGCGGCGTCGAGATCGACTATGTGGATGAGTTCGGCCCCTTCGTGCGCCCATCTTTTGGCGACGCCGGAGGGGTCTTTCGAGTACTCCGTTTCTTCGCTCATCACGCCTTGGCAAAGCCTTACGCAACGCCCTTCTTTTATGTCTATGGCCGGGATTATGAGCATTCCGTTATCTCATCTCGATAAAATTTTTAAGAAGCATGAGCCCTGCCTTCTGGCTCTTTTCGGGATGGAACTGGCAGGCGACCACGTTATCCTTTTCAATAGAGCTTGTGAACTCCGTTCCGTAGGACGTTGTGGTGAGGGCGACTGTTTTGTCGTCAGGCGAGGCGTAGTAGGAGTGAACGAAATAGAAAAAAGTTCCGTCTTCGGTGTTTTTCAGGAACGAAGATTCTTTTTCTTTTTTTACGTCGTTCCATCCCATGTGGGGTATCTTGAGTTCGCGGCCTTCGTCTTTCATGCCCTGCGGGAATTTAAGGACTTTTCCCTTTATGACCCCGAGCCCCTTGCAAGGGCCGTCTTCTTCTCCTTCTTCGAAAAGGAGTTGCAGGCCGAGGCATATGCCGAGGAAGGGCTTGCCCGATGAGATGCTTTTAAGGAGCGGCTCCACGAGGCCATAGTTTTCGAGGTTTCTCATGCACTCTTTGAACGCGCCGACGCCCGGCAACACCACCGCCGAGGCATCGAGGATTTTTCGGGGATTTCTCGTGACAACCGGGTCCGCGCCGACGTGTTTCAAAGCCTTTTCGACGCTTCTTAAGTTTCCCATATCGTAGTCTATTACGGCTATCATAAATTTAAGTCGGAGACTGTTTCAGCGCCGTTCGCCCTGAGTAGTGAGCCTGTCGAACTATCGAAGGGTCGAACGGCGGCTTGTAACGACTGTGTATTTCTTATAATTTCCCTTTGGTCGAAAGCACTCCTTTAACGCGCTTGTCTTTTTCGACCGCAATCCGTAACGCCCTTCCGAGGGCCTTGAATATCGCCTCTATCGAGTGGTGCAGGTCTTCTCCGTAATGAAGTCTTGCGTGAAGGTCAATGCCGGCCGTGTTGGAGAGGGCGGTAAGGAATTCCTTTGCAAGACCCAAGTCGAATGCCTCGTGTTTTCTGCGAAACGCGAGGCTCGCGGCTAAAGAAGAATTTTTGGGAAGAGTGAATTTAAGATAAGGCCGTCCGCTTATGTCGAGGATAACCGTGGCGAGGGCGTCCATCATCGGAACGTCCGAGGTTCCGTAGCGTTTTATGCCTTTTTTGTCTTTAAGGGCTTTTTTTATCGCCTCTCCGATACAGATGCCCACGTCTTCCACTGTGTGATGGAAGTCAACTTCTATGTCGCCTTTTGCTTTAACCTTCAAGTCGAAGAGCCCGTGCTTTGAGAAAAGCGTGAGCATGTGGTCAAAGAAGGGGATGCCGGTTTTTATGTCGCCCGCACCTTTTCCGTCCAGATTCAGGGAACCCGTTATGTCGGTTTCGGTCGTCTTTCTTTTTATGGCGGCTGACCTCGGCATGTTTGCCTCCTTGTTGTTTTCCCTCTCTTTTTCCTTGTAGTTTTTCCCTCTCCCCTTGTGGGAGAGGGCAGGGTGAGGGGTAGTGGTCGGGGGATAATTACAATTCCTTGAGCCTTATCCCCACGCTTTTAGCGTGAGCAATAAGCCCCTCCAATTCCGCGAATCTTTCTATGGAAGGGCCGAGTTTCTTCAACGCCTTTTCGCTGAATTCCATGACGCTCGAGAGTTTCACGAAATCAGTCGAATTAAGGGGCGACGAAAATCGCGCCGTGCCTCCCGTGGGGAGCGTGTGGTTAGGGCCGGCCAGATAATCGCCGCAGGCCTCGGGCGTCGTGTGACCGAGGAATATGGCCCCGGCGTTTTTGATTTTTCCGAGCAATTCTTTTGGCCTCCTGACGCAGAGTTCCAGATGTTCCGGCGCCAACGTATTCGATATCCTGAGCGCGTCCTCCAAATCCTTGGCGATTATTATGAGGCCGTATTTTTCGAGAGACGCTTCAATGATGCGCCTTCTTTCGAGTGAGCGGAGTTGGAGGAGTATCTCTTTTTTTACGGTCCTCGCCGTTCTGTGGCTCGTCGTGATAAGTATGCTCGAGGCGAGTTCGTCGTGCTCGGCCTGAGAGAGCATGTCGGATGCGAGCCACGCCGGGTCGCCGCTTCCGTCGTTCACTATGAGTATCTCGCTCGGCCCGGCCACCATGTCTATGGCGACTGTGCCGAAGACGAGCCTCTTTGCGGTCGCGACGAATATGTTGCCCGGCCCCACTATCTTGTCCACTTTCGGTATGGTCTTCGTGCCGTAGGCGAGGGCGGCTATTGCCTGCGCCCCGCCTACGCGGTACACGGCATGAACGCCGGCTATGCGCGACGCCGCGAGGACGTATGGGTTTATGCCGCCCGACCCATCCTCCGGATGGGTACCCCGCGGCGGCGTCGTTACTATTATTTCTTTTACTCCCGCGACTTTCGCGGGTATCGCGGCCATGAGCACCGTAGAGGGATAGGCGGCTTTGCCGCCGGGCGCGTAGATGCCGACTTTCTCGATGGGCGTTACCTTTTGGCCGAGCGTTACGCCGGAGGAGTCTTTAATCGTCCATGACTTGGGCAAGCCTATCTTGTGAAATGCCGCGATTCGCTTTGCGCCGAGTTTGAGGAGTTCGAGGTCTTTTTTCGGAATGGCGCGAAGGGCCGAGTCTATTTCTTTCTCCGTTACCCTGAGCCTGCCCTTGACATTCACGTGGTCGAACTTTTTGGTGTAAGAGGCGAGGGCGATGTCTCCCCTTTTTTTTACTTCCGCTATGATGTCCCTTACGGCTTTTTCGACGCGCGAGGCGTCCTCCGCGCCACGGCCGGCAATCCTGCCGAGGATTTTTTCAAAAGAGGGGTCTTTCGCGTCTATGAGTTTCATTGGTTTATTTCCGTTTCGCCACGGTTTTGCGGAGAGCCTCGATTAAGGTTTTAAGCCTCTTCGGTTTGGTCTTCAGGCTCGCCCTGTTGCAGACGAGCCGGGAGGTAACGTCCATTATGGTCTCCACCTCGGAAAGGCCGTTGGTCCGGAGAGTTTCTCCGGTCTGAACGAGGTCGACGATTCTTTCGCAAAGCCCGAGGAGAGGCGCGAGTTCTATGGAGCCGTAGAGTTTTATTATCTCCACCTGCACGCCTTTTTCAAGGAAAAAGGAGGTCGTGATGTTCGGGTATTTCGTGGCGACCCTGACGTGGGTCCAGCGTCTCGGATTATCCCCGGCTATAAGCGCCTTGGGTTCGGCCACTACCATGCGGCATTTTCCGATGCCCATGTCCAGAGGCTCGTAGAGGTCCTTGCCCTGCTCTATCAATACGTCTTTTCCCGCGATGCCCAGATCCGCGGCGCCGTATTCAACGTACGCGGGCACGTCCTGCGCCCGGACGACCATGAAACGCACGGCCTCTTTCGGGTTTTCGAAGATGAGGCGGCGGTCGTTCTTTAATACCGCTCCCGCGTCTATTCCGGCGCAGGCGAATATTTCAACCGCTTCCCTGAGGAGCCGCCCCTTGGGCAACGCTATGGTGAGGACGTCTTTTTTAGGCATCTATTCTCTTACCCTTTTGATATTCGCCCCGAGGGGTCGAATGGCTCTCAACGGCAAAAAATCTATTCTCTTACCCTTTTGATATTCGCCCCGAGGGGTCGAATGGCTCTCAACGGCAAAAAATCTATTCTTTTATCCTTTTGATATTCGCCCCGAGGGGTCGAATGGCTCTCAACGGCAAAAAATCTATTCTTTTATCCTTTTGATATTCGCCCCGAGGGCCGAATGGCTCTCAACGGCAAAAAATCTATTCTTTTATCCTTTTGATATTCGCCCCGAGGGGTCGAATGGCTCTCAACGGCAAAAAATCTACTCTCTTACCCTTTTGATATTCGCCCCGAGGGCCGAAAGTTTTTTCTCAAGGCAGTCGTAGCCTCTGTCAAGGTGGTATATCCTCGACACCTCGGTTATGCCGTCGGCCGCGAGGCCCGCGAGAACGAGCGAGGCGCTCGCCCGCAAGTCCGTCGCCATAAGCGGCGCGCCGCTTATTCTCGGAACTCCCTTTACTATCGCGTTCCGTCCTTCAACGCCTATGCCCGCGCCCATGCGCTTAAGCTCGGCGACGTGCATGAAGCGGTTTTCGAATACGGTTTCCGTTATGACGCTCAGGCCGCTTCCGAGGCACATCATGGCCATCATCTGCGCCTGCATGTCGGTCGGAAATCCCGGGTAGGGGTGGGTCCTCACGTCAACGCTCGTTATGGGCCAGTTTCCCGTGACCCTCACTCCGTTGCCTTCAAGGGTTATCTCCGCTCCGGCCTCTTTAAGTTTTATCACAAGTGCGTCGAGGTAATCCACAGGGTTCTCGTTGCCCGGGCTTTTTACGAGCACGTTGCCGCGCGTCATTGCCGACGCGACGAGGAACGTGCCGGCCTCTATCCTGTCGGGCATGACGCGGTACTCAATCGGTTTAAGCTCTTCTACGCCGGTAATCTTTATGGTATCCGTGCCGGAGCCTTCGATTATCGCGCCCATCTTTTTAAGCGCGTTAGCGAGTTCCGTCACCTCCGGCTCCAGCGCCGCGTTTTCGAGCGTCGTCACTCCGTCCGCGAATACCGCGGCGAGCATGAGGTTTTCGGTTCCCGTGACGGTCTGGGTGTCGAAGCAGATGTTCGCGCCTTTGAGTTTCTTCGCCTCCACGAGGACGTAGCCGTGCTCTATGGTTATCTCGGCCCCCATCTTACGGAGACCCATGAGGTGGAGGTTTATGGGACGCGCGCCTATGGCGCACCCGCCCGGGAGGCTGACCTTCGCTCTTTTATGCCGCGCCACGAGAGGGCCCAGGACGAGAACCGACGCCCTCATTGTTTTTACGAGTTCGTAAGGGGCATCGGGGCGCGAAAGGCCGGACGAGTCGAGTTTGAGTTCTCCTCGCGAGGCGTCGCCCGAAACTTCGCAACCCATGTGGGTGAGGAGTTTTTTGAACGTGTCTATGTCTTTTAACGCGGGGACGTTCGTAAAGGTGAACTCTCCGCCGCAAAGGAGCGTCGCGGCCATGAGGGGGAGGGCGGAGTTCTTGGCGCCGCTTACCTCTACGGTTCCTATGAGCCTGTTGCCGCCTTCTATTACGAGTTTATCCATCGCTTTTATACAAAGCGTCATAACTTCGCATACCGGCGTTGCTACTCGGTTCGTCGTTCCGGCGTACGAAAAGTACGCCTCCACTCCGAACCTTCGTAGCGCCTTGGTCTGCTTTGTTCTGACGCTTTGTTATCTCCTGTGGTTAACGCTCATACAAAGCGTCATAACTTCGCATATCGGCGTTGCTACTCGGTTCGTCGTTCCGGCGTACGAAAAGTACGCCTCCACTCCGAACCCGACCCGCTTGGCGCGGGTGCCCCTGCTTCGTTCTGACGTTTTGCTATCTCCTGTGCTTAACGCTGCCCCTTCAACGCCTCTGTCTGGTAAAAGGCTATCAGGTTATCGGTCAGTTCCTGAAAATCCCCGTCCATTACCTCGGAAAGCCTGTGGAGGGTAAGCCCTATCCTGTGGTCCGTGACCCTGTTCTGGGGAAAGTTATAGGTGCGTATCTTCTCCGACCTGTCGCCGGTGCCTATCTTCATCTTCCTTTCGGACGCGATTTTTTCATTCTGCTCGCGCGTCTTTTTGTCGAGAAGGCGGCTTAAGAGTATCTTCATGGCCTGCTGGCGGTTTTTGTGCTGGCTCTTTTCGTCCTGACAGTTTACCACTATGCCCGACGGGATATGGGTCATCCTTACGGCTGTTTCGACCTTGTTGACGTTTTGCCCGCCGTGGCCGCCCGCCCTGAAGGTGTCAACGCGGATCTCATCCGGCTTCACCTCCACCTCCACCTCTTCGGCCTCGGGCATCACCGCTACGGTGACGGTCGAGGTGTGGCGCCTTCCGGACGCCTCGGTCTCCGGAACGCGCTGAACCCTGTGGACTCCGCTTTCGTATTTGAGAAACGAGTAGGCGCCGCGCCCCTCTATCATGGCGATTATTTCCTTGAATCCGTTAGGGCCGGTCGGGCTGGAGCTTAATATCTCGGTTTTCCATTTGCGCCTTTCGGCGTACCGCGAGTACATCCTGAATATCTCGGCCGCGAAGAGCGCGGATTCGTCGCCTCCGGCTCCTGCCCGTATCTCGATTAAGATGTTCTTTTCGTCGCACGGGTCCGTGGGAAGAAGCATGACCTTTATGCGTGTCATGACCTCGTCCCGCTGTTTTTCAAGGAGAGGGAGTTCTTCCTTCGCGAGGACGCGGAGGTCTTCGTCCTTGCCTTCGATGATAAGCCTGTTTTCCCTTATCTCCGAGTCGAGCCTTTTGAGCTCCCTGTACGCCTCTACCACTTCTTTGAGACGGGCGCGCTCCTTGGAGTACTTCTGGAACCTCTCCTGCTCGGAGATGACCTCGGGCAACGTGATGAGTTCCGAGAGCTCCATGAATCTTTTTTCGGTTTCTTCGAGTCTTTCAGTCAGCATGGGGTTATGGGTAAAACAGTTATTAGTTACCGGTGGACGGTTATCGGTAAAGAATTATTTTATTCTTGCCGTCAACCGTCAATTGTCATTGCGAGGGGCTTTACCCCGAAGCAATCTCATCTTTATAATCACGAGATTGCTTCACTGCGTTCGCAATGACAAATCGATAATCGTCCACCGGCAACCGATAAAGTATTTAAAGATTCTTGAACTTTTCTCTTATCTGACGCGGTTTTCCGCAGGTCATCTCGCCTTCGGAGCAGGGGCCGGAAACGCACGACGGTCCGGCATCGGCAAAGATGAAAGGGGCTTTCTTTTTGGCAAGCGAGAGCATCCTCGTGGCCGCGTCGCGTATTTCCCACTGCGCCCTCTCGCAACAGCGGAGCGTGAAGAAGTGGAGGAGTTCCCGCGCGTTCATCGTGACGATTATCCGGGTTCCGGCGGCGTTCGGGAGTATGTAGCGGGCGTCCTCTTTGGGGATGCCGTTTTCAACGAGTTCCGAATAAAAGCCGTGGATGGTCTTGGCGAAGTCGCGGAATTTTTTGGAGGCCTTCGGATTATTTTTGATTGAAGGCGGAACTATGAATTCCTTGAAGTCCCTCAAATCCACGTACCGCTGGCTTTGCTGGGAATACGAGGCCAGACGGTGGCGCACCAGCTGGTGCGTCATGGCCCTTGAAACTCCCTCTATGCCGAAGGTGAAACTCGCGTGTTCAAGCACGGAGAGATGACCCATCTTGAGGATTCTCGCGAGGAACTTTTCAGTGGACGAGCCGCGAACCTTCTTTTTCAGTTCTCCTATCGCGGAAGGCGAGTAGCAGAGTTTCGCGGCCAGCGTGACCGTCTTTTCCGGCTCCGGCGTGTGCTTTAGAAGGATAACCTTCAAGGCCGATTCTTCTTTCCGTCAGGCGTAAAATAGCGATTAAAAACCTCGCTATTTTACAAACCGGCGATTTGCCTGCCATACTTTGTTATCGGACAATTTTTGGTCCTCACCGTATCGGTGAACATACGGCTCGTCTCAAAAATTGTCCGCTGCCTCGTCTGGCAGCCAACTTGCCGGTTTCCCTCAAAAATCAAAGTCTATTTTTGGGTTCAGGCCTGTTTTTTCGCGTACTTCCGCCTGAATCTCTCTATCCTGCCGGCCGTGTCCATGAGTTTTACCTTGCCGGTAAAAAACGGATGGCACTTCGAGCAGATATCCACGGACAGGTCCTTTTTGGTGGAGCGGGTCGCGGCTTCCGTGCCGCAGGCGCAGTGTATCCGGGCCTCTTCGTAGTTCGGGTGAATTCCTTCTTTCATAAAGCGATATCCCTCCGTAGTTCGTTAAGTATGTAATGATAACAGATAGAGTTTTCGAATTCAAGCGAAAAGAGGGGAGGGAAGTGGTTATCGATAAAAGGAACTGCGAGCGGATTTATTTTGAGGTTGGTTGTTCGATTTTTCTACTTGCTCATCGAGGACAGGAAATCTTTGTTCGACGTGGAGTGAGTCACCTTATCCAGCAGGAATTCCATGCTCTCCACCGGGTTAAGCGGTTGCAGGACCTTCCTCAATATCCAGATGCGGTTCAGGTCTTCCTTGGCGATGAGGAGTTCTTCTTTTCTCGTGCCCGACCTGTTCACGTCTATGGCCGGGAATATCCTTCTTTCCGCGAGTTTTCTGTCAAGCACTATTTCCATGTTGCCCGTGCCCTTGAATTCTTCGAATATTACCTCGTCCATCCTGCTTCCGGTCTCGATGAGCGCGGTCGCTATTATGGTCAAACTTCCGCCTTCTTCGATATTTCTCGCGGCTCCGAAAAACCTCTTGGGTTTATGCAGGGCGTTCGAATCGACTCCTCCGGAGAGCACCTTGCCCGAGGGCGGCACGACCGTATTATACGCCCTCGCGAGCCTCGTTATGCTGTCTAATAGTATCACGACGTCGCGTTGAGTCTCGACGAGCCTTTTGGCCTTCTCCAACACCATCTCGGCCACCTGCACGTGCCTCTGGGCGGGTTCGTCGAAGGTCGAACTTATGACCTCTCCCTGCACCGACCTCTGCATATCGGTTACCTCTTCGGGCCTCTCGTCTATGAGGAGCACCAGAAGCGTCACTTCGGGATGGTTCTTCGCTATCGCATTGGCGAGTTTTTGAAGAATCGTAGTTTTACCGACCCTCGGCGGAGACACTATAATGCCCCTTTGCCCTTTGCCTATGGGGGTGAACATGTCCATTACCCTCATCGAGGTGTCGCCCTTGGGCGTGGTTTCGAGTTTTATCTGCTCCTGCGGATAAAGAGGGGTCAGGTTGTCGAAGAGGATTTTTTCTTTGGCCGCTTCGGGCTCGTCGTAGTTGAGTTTTTCGATCTTAAGGAGCGCGAAGTATCTTTCGCCTTCTTTCGGGGGGCGTATCTGGCCGGAGATTATGTCGCCCGTCCGTAGGCTGAACTTTCTTATCTGTGAAGGGGATACGTAGATGTCGTCCGGCCCCGGCAGGTAGTTATAGTCCGGGGCGCGAAGGAATCCGAAGCCGTCCGGGAGGGTCTCCAGAACGCCTTCTCCGTAGATAAGGCCGTTTTGTTCGCTCTGGGCCTGAAGTATGGCGAATATCAGGTCCTGCCTTCGGAGCGAGGCCGCGCCTTCGATGTTGTATTTCTTGGCTACGCCGGTAAGCTCGTTTATCTTTTTTTCTTTAAGGTCTTTTAGATTCATATGTAGGGGGACTCAATTAACCTGTTCGTAGGGTGTAATACGACCATTGGTGAGAGGGTTTGTAAGATTGTAGATAGCCATTCGATTTTTTATTGCAAGTCTTATTGATTCAGACCTTTCGGATTGACGCGGCGGTAAGCCGGGACATTAAAAGTACCCTATGTATGATTAAGGATTGTTGCAGGATTTACATAATATAGCACTGTTTTCAAAACCTGTCAATAGGGAATTTTCCCCGCGCGGACTTTACAGCGGAACCTCGCCGTGATACTCTTTGACGGCAACGAAAATCACGGCTGCAAGGATGAAAGCCCATGCCCCGGAAGTCCAAAAGATTCGATGACCGGACAAAGAAACTTCACAGGCTCGTCTCCATCCTGCGCAAGATCGATAACCGCGAAAGATGCACCCCGCGGGCGCTTGCCGAAAAATTCGAAACGTCCGAGCGCAGCATCTACAGGGACATAAACGACCTCTCGGCAGCCGGCTTCCCGATCGTCTTCAACCAAGAATTCAACGGCTACACCTTCTCCGACCCCGAGTATACGCTCAAGGAACTCGGCCTTACAAGAGAAGAACTTTCGGCGCTTCTTCTCGGATATAATACGGCGCGCGCCCTCGGCGGCTCTTTCGGGAAGGCGTTCCGGTCAATCTTAAAAAAAGTCCACACCGAAACAAGCCCCTCCACAAAGGCAAACGCGAGAAGGATGGAAGAGGAGGGGCATTCCTTTATCGGCATAGACCATGACGAGGAATGGTTCAAAAAAGTCGAGAGGCAATACAACGCCGTAAAGGAGGCGATGGATAAAAAGGTAGAGCTCGAAATAGTTTACAAAAAGATGAAGGACGAAAAAGAAACGGTAAGGACTATCGCGCCGTATGGACTTGTTTTTCAGTACGGCATTTGGTACGTACTCGGATATTGCAACCTCCGCCATGAGACCCGCGTTTTCGCCCTCGACCGCATAAAGGAATTCAATCTCACCGAAAGACATTACGGAATCCCCGAGGACTTCAGGCTCGACGAATATTTCAAGCCCGGCTGGAAGATGCTCCGCTACGGGAAGCCGGTGGAGGTTGTCTTGAGGTTCAAAAAAGAATGCGTGAGGTGGATAAAAAGGAGAAGGTGGCACCCAACGCAGAGGATAGAGGAGCGTAAGGACGGCTCGATAGTCTTCCACGTGACGGTGGAGGGAACGAAGGAACTCAAGTGGTGGATATACCACTGGATACCCCATTGCGAAGTGATAGCCCCGCCCGAACTCCGAAGGGAGATGACGGAAGAGATGAGGAAGATGCTCGAGGCGTACGGGGAAATCTCATAACCCCTTCTCCCGTCCGGGGAGAAGGCTTGTAGGGTGGGCTCCGCCCACCAAAATGTCAGCGCACTCTTGTAAGTGGTGGGCTATGCCCACCTACTATGCTGACACATGGCTGTCAGCGGGGTGAGTTATGGTTCTATAAATGGCTTGACAAAAAATGGGGGGGGGTAGAATGGGCACTAAAAAAATGAGGAGGTATCCTGTATGAGTGAAGGACATGACATTCTTAAGGCATTTGTTGATGAATGGAAGAGGTCTTTCGATCCGCCACGGCTCAAAATCGAAAGCATATGGAGTGACTACCTCGTTAAATGGCTATGGGATAGGTATCATGCTTGGTTTGAATATTACGTAGATCCAAGCAAAAACAAGACAAGACTTGATGCGGCCATATGGTTGAATAAGAAAGGGAAGCTTCCGATGGATTTGGCCATCGAGTGTGAGTGGGGTAAGGGATACACGGACGAGTGTAACGAAAATTTTGCAACCGGCGATTTCGTAAAACTTTTGACTATGCCAGCCAAGGCCGGTCTGGCAATTATTGGAACGCCAGCTCATGGAAAATCAAACAAAAAAAATAACGTGGCCGAAAAAATTATAGAAAGAATCAAGAAATCCTATGCAGAAAACAAAAAAGATAATCGCCCTATGGGCGTTATTGAGGTTCGCAAAGTTAATAGTGAGACTTTGAAATTGGAACAAACGTACGAATGTTGGTATCACAACCTCGGTGATGATAAGCAGCCGATCCATCTCGAGAATCTCTCTGGTATAACTATGGAGGGAATCAAAAAGTATCTCGAGGGAAATCCTGAGAAAGTCGAAACTATACTTTCCTGGTCATAAAGCATAAAGCCTTGTAGGGCGGGCTTCGCCCGCCAAAATGTCGGCCCACTCTTGTAAATGGTGGGCATAGCCCACCCTACTATACTAAAACCCTCAGACTGTCCATCCCCCGCTGACACAAGGATGTCACCTCTCCGTGGTATAAGAAAAACATCGGAAGGGACGCGCCGTAATGACGCGGTAATTCCGTCCGGGAGGTGATTTCATGGATACAACAGAAAAAGAAACGGCCTCTGTTCAGGCCATCAACGAACATGGATGTCCCGAAAAAGGGTCTTCCGCCGTCCTTGCGGTTTTCCTTTTCATTCTCACGGCATTCACCACCGTGGTCGCGGGGGCGTTTCTCGAGGGCGTCAACCCCTTGAGTCATCCCGGCGGGCTTTTAAGGGGCGTTCCGTTCTCCGCCTCGCTCCTCTTTGTCCTCGGAACTCACGAGATGGGGCATTACATCGCTTCACGGCGCCACGGTGTGTTGTCCTCGTTGCCCTTTTTCATCCCCGGGCCGCCCATCCCTCCGATGATAGGGACTTTCGGCGCCGTAATAAAGGCGAAATCCGATATTACAACAAGAAACGCGCTTCTGGACATAGGCGCGTCAGGCCCCCTTGCCGGCTTCTTTGCCGCCGTCATCATAACGGCATTGGGGCTTAAACTCTCCCATGTCGGCATCAGCCCCGCGGGGGAAGCCCTTAACCTCGGCGCCCCTTTGATATTCGGGTTGCTTTCCCACCTGACCTTCGGCAGCATCCCCGGCGGAAGCGGGATATTTCTCCATCCCGTGGGATTTGCCGGCTGGACAGGGCTTTATGTAACCTCCATCAACCTCATGCCCATAGGCCAGCTTGACGGAGGGCATGTCTCTTACGCGCTCCTCGGGCGCATTCATAGAGCCGTTTCAATATTGGCGGCCTTGTCGCTCGCGCTTCTTGGCGTTTTTATATGGCCGGGGTGGCTTGTATGGGGAGTCCTTGCGGCGGCGTTCGCCGGAACAGGGCACCCGCCGGTGGCTGACGGGCATATCCCCCTTTCGGGCCGGAGAAAGGCGACGGGCGCCTTGTCCCTCGCGGTATTCGCGCTGACGTTCATGCCAATGCCGTTTTATATCGGGTGATAGAGATGGAAATGATTGTTATCAGGGCGCCGTTCAACGAACTTGCCGTATTAGCCGAGATGCTCGCCAATAAATCGCTATTTAATATATGGATTTGCCAATTCTATCTGGTGTGGGTTGTCGTATTCTGCATGATAGTCCGTAGAATCCATACCGTTGTAAAGGAATTCCGGGCGAGAAAAAGACGGGACACGGGCGAACATCCCCCCTGACACATCTCTGTCACTTATCCGCGTTATTATAGATTTAAGGAATCTCTGATTTATTCTTTTTTTCTGTCATTTCGAGCGTAGCGAGAAATCTTGTGTCAAGGAAAATGACAACGGAACGTAATTAATCAGAGGTTCCTTAAAACTTCACAAGGAGGCGAGGTATGAGAAGGATGCACGGTTATCAGGCACTGAGCAAGAGAGAGCGAGACGAACTATTGGAAAAAATCGAAAAAGAACAGGAAGACGGAGACGAGGAAAGCACGGAATCGAGGCGCCATTCCTACACGTGGTCGGCCAACGGCTCCTATTCATTCATGGTCATGAGCTACACCATCCAGAAATACCTGAAGGCCGTCTCCAGCGACCGCCGGGAGGAAAAGATTAGAAGCGGGGAATTCGAGTACGACTACGGCCGCCGCTCCGAAGTCCTCACCAAAGGAAGGATAATCTTCACCCTCGGCGACAGGATATTCGTTTATTCCGCGGATGACGAATGCGGCATCATCTCCATATACAGCGACCACGGCGTTAATGGGCTCGTGGAGGACATAAAAAAAGAGATACGCCTGAATAATCCCCTGAGGAACAAGCACATGGAGATAGTGCCCACCTGCCGCGGCACGGACTTCCACTGCCTGCTCAAAAAGCCGCCTTCGATCGGGTTCGCCGACATAGTGCTGAACGAAGCCGTAAAGGAAGACATCTACGACAACACTATATTCCATATCAAGAATATCGAAGGCAACAACGGCATAATACTTCACGGCGAGCCGGGCACAGGAAAGTCCCTAATATGTCAGGCCGTGATAAACGCCGCGCTCGAAGAAGGGTATTCGACCTGCTTCGCCACGATCGGGCTCAATTACGCTTTCTTTGACGAATTCCTCGGCAGATTTCTCGGCCGGTGCGTCGTCATATTCGAGGACATAGACGCCATAGGGCAGGACAGGGAATATTCCCGGAACGAGAACCTTTCCGGCTTTCTGCAACTTATCTCAGGGCTCTATGAAAGGGAGGAAAAAGTGGTTTTCATTGCCACTACCAACTATATCGAGCACCTCGACAAGGCCATAGTCAAGAGGCCGGTGAGGTTTAATCGAAAGTTCAGAATAGAGATTCCGGGAGAAGCCGAGATGCGTCGCCTTGTGAGCCTATATTTCGGAGACGCGCCGGTGGACCCGGCGCTGTGCAACGGCAAGAACTTCACGGGCGCGCACATAAAGGAGGTTCGCCGCACGGCCGAGATGCTCTCGCTCAAAAGGGGTATTCCCGTGGCCGACGCTTATGGGGAGGCGGTCGGACTGGTAGAGAAGAATTTTACGACTAAGACCTCGTCTCCCGGCTTCTGAAACGACGGAGGGGTTGTCTTGAAAACCTCATTCCGATGCCGACGGCTTCGGCCTCTCTTCACCCGAACCTTGCTCCGGTAATATCCGGCCGAAGCCCGAAGGCTTCTTATGCGATTATGCCGTATCTATCCTGCGGCGATTATGGCCGGGAGGAGTTGGTTTTGCCAATTCTGACAGAAGCAAATCCGTTATTTGTTTTTTTCGACAACCCTTTAAGCGTCGCGTAGACCTTCCGCGTTTGCGCGAGGGTTGTCTTTTTGTCTTTGTTATTGTCTATGACAAAGTCCGCGAGGGCGCGTTTTTTTCTCGTCGGCATCTGGGAGTTTATCCTGAGCAGGGCGTCTTTTTTCGCGAGGCCGGTTTTCTTCATTAGCCTTATTGTTTGATTTTTTTTGTTCGCGTAAACCACTATCGTCTTGTCAACCCATAATCCCTCCTGACCCCCCTTTGGAAAAGGGGGGAATCTTTTTTCGTGCAACTTGTTCTCGATGAGAAGCGGCACGACGGCGATGATGACGGCATCGGGGCTTTTTTTTCGCGCGAGTTTTATCAGCCTTTCCATCTCCTTGCGTATGGAGGGGTGGGTGAGGGAGTTCAGTTTTTTGAGTTTCTTCTTATCGGAAAAGACAATGCCTCCGAGTTTTTTTCTGTCTATGGAGCCGTCGGAGAGGAGTATATTTTTTCCGAATGTCTTGACCACCGCTTTGTACGCGGGTTTGCCGCGGCGCAATATATCCCTTGCCACGGCGTCCGCGTCAATGATTATCGCCCCGAGTCTTTTAAACTCGCTCGACACGAGGTCTTTTCCGGTTGCTACTCCTCCCGTAAGCCCTATGAGCATTTTTACCCCTTTATGGCAATGAAACATTTATCCCATTTTACGATAATATTCAAGCGGTTATTGTCTTTTTTATCCCTTAAGCATTACGAAACTCATCTGCCTGCCGGTAATCTTTTCGTCTTTTCTGTATGAAAAGAATAAGTCGTTCCTGCATGACGTGCAAATGCTTGAGACGGAGATGTTTTCTTTTTTCAGTCCCGCTTGCATGAGGTCGAGAAGATTCATGCCTTTTAAATCAAGGCGCGGTCCTGTTTTTTTTTCTCCCTCTCCCTCCGCCTTAGGCGGATGGGGAGAGGGTTGGCGGGGTACCCATGCTAAGCATGGGTCGGGGGAATTCTCTATGTAAAGGGATGCGTCAATGTATCTTTTTCTGAATTCATTTTCAACGTCACTGTTTACGTCATAGCAACAAACCCCTATCGAAGGCCCTATGGCCGCTAATATATCGGACGGATTCGAGCCGAACTCGTCGGTCATGGCCTTTACTGTCTTTGAGGCTATGCCGAGTGCCGCGCCCTTCCATCCGGCGTGGCTGATGCCCGCGGCGCGTTTAATCGGGTCGTATATAAGGACAGGCACGCAGTCGGCGGTCAGGATGCCTATGGCGACGTTTTTGAGGCCTGTTATTATGGCGTCCGCTTCGACTTCTTCGTAACCTTTTTTATCTTCGCTGTCCAATATATAAACGAAATCGCCGTGCACCTGTTTTACGCAGACCATGTCTTTTGGATTTATGTTGAAGGCCGCGGAAACTATCTTTTTATTTTCCGTTACGCTTTCTTCTTTGTCTCCGACGCGGTTCGAGAGGTTCAAGGAGTCATAAGGCGGCTCGCTTATTCCGCCTTTTCTTCCCAAGAACGCGGCCTCTGCTTGCCCGGATATGAGGGGAGAGGAATCGTATGTCAAGGCGCCTTTGGTTTTCAGCATGGTGGTTTCTCCTCACATAGCCGTAGGGGCACGATGCATCGTGCCCCTACTTGTCGAGAATCTTCAAGACCTCTTCCATGTCCTCTGGATAAGGCGACGAGAACTCCATCCTCTTTCCCGTTACCGGGTGAGTGAACTCGAGGCTTTTCGCGTGAAGCATCTGTCCCCGCAAGCCCTTGAGGCATTTTACTACGGGTTGAGGCGTGTTCAAGGGCATGGTCTGTCTTCCGTAAACAGGGTCTCCGACCACGGGGTGTTTTATTGACGCGAGATGCACCCTTATCTGGTGGGTCCTTCCGGTTTCGGGGCGTATTTCAAGGAGGGTAAATCCTTGAAAGCGTTTTATGACCTTGAAGTTTGTCTTGGCATGGCGTTTTTTTCTTGTCTTCCCGGAGATTTTTTTCCTGTCCTTAACGTCCCTTCCGAGGCTGAGTTCTATGGCGCCGCTTTCGGGCAAGACGTTTCCCCAGCAGAGCGCGTGGTAAACCCTTTTCGTGGAATGTTCCTTGAATTGGTTCGAGAGGTCTAAGTGGCTTCTGTTGTCCTTCGCCACTATCATCACACCGGAGGTGTCTTTGTCGAGCCTGTGCACTATGCCCGGCCTCTGCGGTCCTCCGACGTCGGAGAGGCGGCGGGTGTGAAAGAGAAGCGCGTTCACGAGGGTTTGGCTTTTTCTTCCCGCGCCGGGATGCACGGTAAGGCCTCTCGGTTTGTTGACGACCATCACGTGGTCGTCTTCGTAGAGTATCTCGAAAGGTATCTGCTCCGCCGGGGTTTCCGGCGAGCGGGGAGGAGGCATGGTTATGGTTATGGAATCGCCTTCCTTCACACGGAGGGAGGGTTTTGCCTTGGCTCCGTTTACCAAGGCTTCGTTATTTTGTATGAGGGTTTTCAGCGAGCTCCGGCTTAAGTCGCGCGCCTTCTCGCTCAGGAATACGTCCAGCCTTTTTGCCGCCTCACTCGCGTTTACGGTAAAAGTCCGGGTCTCTGTCATAATAGGCCGCGCTTATCTTTACCAGATGTCGGATTCGATGTTGCCGCTTCTTTTTATGAGGATGTCAACGATGGCCTTGTTGTAGAAGTTCGTGGTCTTGACGAGAGAGGGGTCCACGCGCTCGAGGTAGAGTTTCTGGCCTTCGGCTATCTCCTTTTCGAGGAGGTCGAAGACGTTATCCTGTTTTATGCCCTCCGTTACCTTCTCCCTGTTGTAGAGAACGATGTCGGAGATTATGGTTCGGGCCAGCCTCGCGGCCGCCTCAGGCGTATTGATTAGAGCCACTGCCGCTCCTTTCCGCGGAGAGTTCCTTCACCAGTATCTCGGCCGACAGTTCGGCGTTTTCCCGCACCAGGGCCTCGACCCTCGGCTCGTCTTTAAGCGCGAACGCCTCTATGATGCCGTCGTGCTGTTTGACCGACGCGCGGAGCCTGCCCGGCATCGAAAGGGCCGCTACGCGAAGGCGTTCGAATTGTTGCACTATGTTGTGGGCGAGGGTGCAGAGCCTGTCGTTATTGCATGCCTTCAAGAATGTCTCGTGGAACCTGGTGTCGAGCCTAAAAAATCCTTTGAGGTCGTTCTCTTCGGCGCAGGCCTTCATCTGCTGGTTCAGGGTGCGAAGCCTCTTTATGTCCTTATCGGTGAACTTCGCGCACGCCTGCCTCGCGGCGTAACCCTCGAGCAGGCTCTTGATGGCGTAGAACTCGCGCACGTCTTTGGCGGTTATGGGGCTTACGACCGCGCCTTTTCTTGGCATTACGGTTATGAAGCCCTCGGTTTCGAGTTGCCTGAACGCCTCCCTTATGGGCGTTCTGCTTATGCCGAGGCTTTCGGCTATCTCGTGCTCAGGCACTCTTTCGCCGGGCTTGAGCCTGCCGTTTGTTATGGAGTCTTTGACGAATTCCACGATCCTTTCCCTCAAGGTAACGGGTTTTTCGAGCGGCCTATCCATATATTCATGTATACTGTATACTAACTGAAAAGTCAAGATTTTTTAACGTGTTTCCGATTTCTATTGCATAAGAAAACGATTTATTATTAAATGGTTATAGACGGGGTACCCACGACCCATGCTTCTCGCATGGGTGCCCCGGCATGGGTCGGGGGTCTTTGGGGTTACCCCCTTTTACCCGTTGCAGGCGAGGTCTCGCATTTATGCGGACAAAGAGGGGTTAGGGGGGGGGGCCATGAAATCAAAGGTAAACGTTCACGTGCCGTATAAGATGATGGCCGAGAGGCAGGACGAGATATTAAACGCCTCGATAAATCCGGAGATATTTTTCGACGGCAGAGCGTTAGACAGCGTGTTGTCGAAGGAACTTATCGCGATAGGGGATGGTTTCGCGGGAAGGGGGCGGCGCGTCACCATGCACGGGCCCTTCATGGATTTATCCCCCGGGGCCGCGGACGAGGCCATAAGGCACGCGACGGTCGAGAGATTCCGCCAGACCCTGCAAGCGGCCGCGCATCTCAAGCCCGCGATAGTGGTGCTTCACGCCGGTTATGACGACAGGAGGTTCGACGGCGACGTGGAACTTTGGCTCGCGCAGAGCCTTAAGACGTGGGAGCCTCTCATAAGGAAGGCCGAGGGCATGGGCGCGGTCATAGCGCTCGAAAACGTATTCGAGGAAAATCCTTTCGCAATGGGCAAGCTCATGGACGCTTTTCCGTCGAAGCATTTCGGGGTATGCCTTGACGCGGGGCATCTTAACATATTTTCCTGTGTGGCCATGGATAGCTGGTTCGAGACCATAGGGACGCGGATAGCGGAGGTGCATCTTCACGATAACCACGGAAAAACAGACGAACACCTCGCCGTGGGGGAAGGCACGATAGATTTCAACCTCTTTTTCGCCCTTTTGAAAAAGCACTCCGGAAATCCGGTCTATACCATAGAGCCTCACGGCGAGGAGGCCCTTCAAAAAGGGCTTTCGGCCGTGGAGAGGTTTCTTTGACGAAAATCCCCGCCATCGACGCGGCCGCGCTCTTAATGCCGAAAATTCTTGACACGGACGCCCTAAATCTTATATGATATTCCACTTTAGTGGCGCAAAAGGCGGAGTCGCCATGAACCGCCGTATGCAGGGGATGAACGCATGTTCGATAGTATTTCGGAAAAATTAAGGGGAATAATAAAAGACATAAAGGGGCAGGGACGCCTGACCGAATCCAATATGGAGGGCGCCCTTAAAGAGGTAAGACTCGCCCTTTTAGAGGCGGACGTAAATTTTCAGGTAGTAAAAGATTTCATGGACGCGGTAAAGCCCAAGGCGCTCGGCAAGGAAGTGCTTTTAAGCGTAACTCCGGCGCAGCAGTTCATAAAGGTGGTGCACGAGGAACTGACGAAGGTCCTCGGCGGAGAAACAACAGGGCTCGAGCTCAAGGGTAAGCCGGCCGTTATAATGCTTGTCGGGCTTCAGGGTTCGGGCAAGACCACCACAACGGCGAAGCTCGCGCTCTCTCTCAAGAAAAAGGGCAGGAATCCTTACATAGTCCCCGCGGACGTGGCGAGGCCGGCCGCTATTTTACAGTTAAAGAAACTTTCCTCGGACATAGGCGTTGATTGTTTTGATTCAAGCGCCGCAATGACTCCCGGCGGCATATGCGCCGAGGCCTTGAGGGTCGCCAAGATTAAAGGCTACGACGTGATGCTTGTCGATACCGCGGGAAGGCTTCACGTCGACGCTCCTCTTATGGAGGAGTTGAACGGACTGAAAAAAACCCTTTCCCCGTCCGAGGTCTTGTTCGTGGCCGACTCCATGACCGGACAGGACGCCGTCAATACGGCGGGCGGATTTAATAAAGGCATCGGCCTTACCGGAGTGGTGCTCACCAAGTTCGACAGCGACGCGAGGGGCGGCGCCGCCCTCTCGATGCGCATGGCGACAGGGAGCCCGATAAAGTTTATCGGCACCGGCGAGAAGGTCGAGGACATAGAGGCGTTTTATCCGGAGCGGTTCGCCGGAAGAATCCTCGACATGGGAGATATCGTCAGCCTTGTCGAGAAGGCCAACGAGGTCATAGACGAGAAAAAAGCGGCCGAAATAGAAAAGAAGATAAAGAAGGACTCGTTTACGCTCGAGGACTTCAAGGAACACCTGGGCTCGCTCAAGAAGATGGGCTCGTTGGAGAGCGTTCTTTCGATGATACCGGGATTTAGCGCCATGAAACAGGCCAAGGGCATGGACGTGAACGAAAAGGAACTCACGAAGGCCGAGGTCATAGTGAACTCCATGACCGTCAAGGAGAGGCGGAACCCGATAATCCTCAACGCGAAACGCAGGATAAGGATAGCCAAGGGAAGCGGCACCACGGTGCAGGACGTGAACCGTCTCATGAAGCAGTACGCGCAGATGCGCGAGATGATGAAGAGGTTTAAGAAGGGCGGCATGAAAAGCCTGAAGCACATGTTGCCGATGTAGATGCAAGGTATTCACGGCGTTAGCGGTATAAACAGATGCGCGTTACGGAGCGTATAAATTCGAAGGAGGTATTCAAAAGACTATGGGAGTAAAGATAAGGTTGGCCCGGTACGGCGGCAAGAAAAAGCCTTTTTACAGGATAGTGGTTACGGATTCGCGTTCCCCGAGGGACGGCAAATTCATCGAGGTGGTCGGCACCTACGATTCGGGCAAGAATCCCGCGAAGGTGGAACTCGAAAACGAGAAGATAGTAGGCTGGCTCAATAAAGGCGCCCTCGCCACCGAGACCGTGAAAACACTTTTCAAGAAGGCCGGGCTCAAGGCGACGGCAAAAAAGGCCGCTTAAAACCGTTCCGGGTCATGAGAATTTTTTCAACCACTGATAACGGACGTTCGGCGCTTGAATACGCCGGGTAGCGAAGAGAGAGTTCCTTTAGGCAAGATAGTCGGAGTTCACGGCCTGAAAGGGGAACTTAAGATATATCTCTACGCCTCGGGCATCGAGGTCGCCGGCACGGTCGAGGTCCTTAAATCGTCGCGGGAGACCGTTTTCATTGACGGTCTCCCGTATATTTTAAAGGGCATGAAGAGGCATAAGGCCGTTATGCTCGCAAGACTCGACGGCATCTCGAAGCGCGAGGACGCGGAAGCCCTTATCGGCAAGGACGTCTTTGTCGTGAAACGGGCGCTCCCTGATTTGGACGACGACGAGTACTACGCATTCGAGATTCAGGGCATGGATGTCGTATCAACCGACGGAAGAAACCTCGGCAAGGTAGCAAACATCTTTTCGACCGGAAGCAACGACGTTTACGTCGTGGATGGGCCTTTAGGGGAGATACTCATCCCTGCGATAAAGGACGTTATCGTGAAGATGGACGTGCCCGGGAAAAAGATGATTGTCCGGCTTATCGAGGGTCTTCTCCGGGAAGGGGGCGAATAGAATGAAGTTCCGCGTGTTGACGCTTTTCCCTCTTTTTTTCGAATCGCCCCTTAAGCAAAGCATAATCGGCAAAGCGCTCGAAAAGGGCTTGATAGAGGTCTTGGTTTACAACATACGCGACTTCGTGCCCGCCGAAGACAAGCACCGGATAACGGACGACGCGCCGTACGGAGGCGGGTGCGGCATGGTGATGAAGGTTCCGCCTATCGTAAATTCCATCGAGGCCGCCAAGAAAGAGAGTTCCGGCTCTTGCAGGGTTATCCTTTTGAGCCCGCGCGGCGCGAGATTCGACCAGGCGAAGGCGAAAGAGCTTTCGGTTATAGATAACGTCATAATAGTTTGCGGAAGGTACGAGGGCATAGACGAGAGGGTCAAGGCGTTCGTTGACGAGGAGGTCTCAATCGGCGATTACGTGCTTTCAGGGGGCGAGCCGGCGGCGCTTTGCGTCATCGACTCGGTCTCGAGGTTTATTCCCGGGGTATTGGGAGCCGAAGGGTCTTTGGCCGAGGAATCTTTTTCCGAAGGGCTTCTGGAGTATCCCCATTACACGAGGCCCGAGGAGTTCCGGGGCATGAAGGTTCCCGCTCCGCTTCTTTCCGGAAACCACGTTGAGATAAGAAAGTGGCGGAGGCGGGAGAGCATAAGAGAAACCACTCGGTCGCGCCCGGAGCTTCTCGAATCGGCCGCGCTTACGGAAGAAGACAGGGAGTTAATAAAAGAGTTGACGAAGGGCGCCTAATCGTAGTAATCTTGATAGGCTGTATTTTTCGGCATTTCTTTTAAAGATAATCGGAGGTTTTTATGGGTATTATAAGCGACATCGAAAAAGAACACATGAGGACTGACCTTCCGGACTTCAGGCCCGGCGACAGCGTAATCGTGAGCGTGAAGATAAAGGAGGGAGACAAGGAAAGGATACAGGCCTTCGAGGGCGTTGTGATAAGTAAAAAACGCGGCGGCATGGGCTCCACCTTCGCGGTAAGAAAGATGTCCTACGGCGTAGGTGTGGAGAGGACGTTTCCGCTTCATTGCCCGTCCATAGATTCGATAGTGGTCAAGTCCAGAGGCAAGGTAAGGCAGGCGCGGCTTTATTACTTAAGGGGTCTCAAGGGCAAGGCCGCGAAGATTAAGCCTCAGGAAACTCAGGCAACGGCCAAGTAGTACGCCGGTTTAGGCAGGCGTGACGCCTGCACCCATAATGTTTAATTTGCGTTCCACTATGCGTGCCATATGGGTTTATCAATTCATCCGCCTCAGGCGGACTGTCCGCAGGACCCCGCAACCATTTCCGCGAACCGGAGAGGTTGCGGGATTTTTTTTGTAGCTCAGCCCTGAAGGGCTGAGAGCGGAGCATAAGGAAAGGAACCATTCGAGTGGACCTTTTCGAAAAGCAAGCCCGAGCAACGGGATATAAGCTCATAGCCGGCGTTGACGAAGCCGGAAGGGGTCCTCTCGCGGGGCCTGTGGTCGCGGCCGCAGTAATCTTTCGCGAACTTCCCTTAAATCTCGGAATAAAAGATTCCAAAGCCCTGTCCCCCAAAAAAAGAATTGAGCTCGCGCCGGAGATATTCGCCCGCGCCCTTGCCGTCGGAGTCGGCATAGTCTGGCAGGACGAGATAGACGAGGTGAACATCCACCACGCCTCTCTTAAGGCAATGGCAAAGGCAATAGGCGGATTGATCGAAAAGGGCGTCGCTCCGGACTTCGCATTGGTGGACGGAAGGTTTGTCATCCCGTCGTTGGATATTCCGCAAAAGGCGGTCGTGGCGGGGGATTCCCTGAGCGTGAGCATAGCGGCGGCATCCATCATAGCTAAGACCACGAGGGACCATATAATGAAGGCTTATGACGCCATCTATCCCGAGTATAATTTTGCCCGCAATAAAGGCTACGGAACGGAAGTTCACATGGCGGCCATATTTCGATACGGACGCTCGCCCGTGCACAGAAAGACTTTTGCTTGCGGTCGGCGCGATGAATGTAGGGCGGGGCTTTAGCCCTGCATAAAGACGCAACCCTTCCGTCCGCCTGAGGCGGACGGAGGGTTGCCCTGCGGCGTTATCGTTCCCGCGCTCCGGCGCGGGAACGCGGTGCGCGCGGAGAGGCCGGTTAATTACCATGTTCCGGGAGTTTCTCAAATTCAAAGTTAAACCTGTCCTGAGCGTCCTGAGCCTGTCGAAGGGCGAAGGAGAGGAAAACCCTTCCTTCGACTGCGATCGGGATAGGCCGGAGGAGAGGCTCTCTGTCGGCAAATCCGGCGAGGACGAGGCGGTAAGGCTTCTCGAAAAAAAAGGCTACAAGATACTTGAGAGGAATTACAGAACCCGCTACGGGGAGGCGGACATAGTCGCCAAGGACGGCCAAACCCTCGTATTCGTGGAGGTAAAGAAAAGACGGAGCGCCCGCTACGGCTCGGCAAAGGAGGCGGTAGGGCGGAGGAAGATGAGGCGTCTCGCGATGGTCGCGAAGGATTATATTTCGAAACGCCGCGAAGGCCTTGCCAAGGGTCTTAACGCGAGGTTCGACGTCGTGAGCATAGAAACGCACCGCGATTCGGACGCGCGGGTCGAGCACGTAATCGGCGCGTTCGAAGACGCGGACGGATTTTGATTGGCGTCGGTTACCTGTTGTAAATGCCCTTGTCGTTGTCTTCGAAAGGAGACGCGTCGACGGAGGGCACGGGAGGGCCTTCCTTCCGGCGGGGTTTTTCCGATTCTTCTTTCTTGAAAGAGTCTTCCAATTCCTGTAACATCTTTTTCTTGAGAGCCGACAGTTCTTGTTTCATGGCGGCTATGTATTTTTCATCGGCCGGAGGGGCAAGCCTTGCGAGGCCGGCAAGAGAGTCCGCCTCTCGCGACGCGAAGTCGTCCAAGAGTTTCGCTATGGCAGAGTTCTTTCTTTTACCCGGCTCGATTGTCCAGCCGATGGTTTTCAGGCGTTCCGCGAGATTCTTCTTCGCGACGGTTCTTTCTTTTTTGTATTCGTCGAAGCCGTCTCTTTTTTCCATGTCTTTGAGCGCGAGCGACATTTCCGAAGAAAATTTTTCGGCTAAAGAAGCGGCGGACGCCGCGGTATCAGCCCCGTAGAGGGTAAAAGGCGAAGAAAAAACAATCGTAAGGATAAGCGTTAAGCCTGTCCCGAGCATCCTGAGCTTGTCGAAGGGCGAAGGGGCGCGTTTCATAATCGAAGTATACAGGGGCTTTTCCCTTGTGTCAACGCAAGGGCTCCGCCCTTAACCCGAAATGTTTTATTTGCCTCTTTAACTCCCCTCCTTAACAAGGAGGGGTTGGGGGAGGTTGTCTTGAGCCTGCTTTTACCCCACCCAGCCTCCCCTTATAAAGGGGAGGAGAAAGATGCGCGCCACAGGCGCTTATTAATTCATTGTGCCGTCGGAAGGCTGAGAGGCTCATTCATGACTAAAACTTTCCTCATAATAGATGGTTCGTCCTGCATATACAGGGCGTTTCACGCAATCACCGGCCTCGCCACTTCCAAGGGCCTGCCCACGAACGCCACGTACGGTTTTATCCAGACCTTGAGGAAGATAATCAAGACCCGCGAGCCCGATTACATGGCAATCGCCTTCGACGTGAAGGGGCCTTCTTTCAGGCACGAACTTTTTGCCGATTACAAGGTCGAGAGGCCGTCCATGCCGGACGAATTAAGCGTTCAGATACCCTACATAAAGAGGTTTACCAAGGCCTTCAACGTGAAATCCGTCGAGATGAGCGGCTTCGAGGCGGACGACCTCATCGCCGCTTTAGCCAAGAAGTTTTCCGGGGAGCAAATTAAAATCGTCATCGTAACCGGCGATAAGGACATGCTTCAGCTTGTTCGCGGCGATACGGTGGTTTTGGATTACGGGAAGGACAAGGTGTATGGAAGGGCGGAGGTCGAGGAAAAAATAGGCGTTCCGCCCGAACTGGTGGCGGACTTCATGGCGCTTTCCGGAGACCAGATAGACGGCATACCGGGCGTAAAGGGAGTGGGGCCGAGGACCGCGGCGAAACTCGTGCGCAAGTTCGGCTCAATCGAAGATATTTACGAACGAATACAAGAGGTTCAGCCTCAAAAGTTAAGAGAACTGCTTAAGGAGAAGAGGGGGGACGCGGTTCTTTCCAAAAGGCTCGCCGTGCTTTCCGGGGACGTCGCGATAGAGTGCGGCCTCGAGGATTTTAAAAGGGCTGAACCTGATTACGACGAGTTGGAAAGACTCCTCGGGGAACTGGAGTTCTTGAAGTTGGCGCGGGAACTGGTGCCTGAAAAGGAGACAATCGAAGCGGCGGTAACGTTTCTGACTTCAATTGAGGCGGCGGAGGAGGCAATAAGGCGTTTATCAAAAGGAAAGATTGCCGCCGTTATTTTGGAAAAGAATAAGGACGGCGAGGTTTCGGGCATAGGGCTTGGCAATGACTTCGAAGGCGGCAATTATTTTTATGTGCCCTGCGCCGGCGGTTTGGAGGGGGCGGCGGCTAAAGAAAGGGTTTTTCCGTCTCTTCAGCGACTTATGGAAGACCCTCTTATCGAAAAGATTTCGGACGACGCCAAGGCCGTGTTTTTGTATTTTTTAAAGTCAGGGATAAGTCCTAAGGGAGTTTCCTTCGACGCTTCGGTTGCCTCGTATCTTTTAAATCCGGCGTCGTCTTCCCATACGCTCGAAACCGCGTGCCACATATATTTGGGCGAGAGGGTCGGGGAAAAGAGTCCGGTTTCCAAAAAGCTTTCCGCTCTCGCGAGGGTGGTCGAAGTCTTGCGCGAGAGGCTTGCCTCCGAGGGGTGCGAGAGGCTTTTCTTCGACGTCGAGATGCCTTTAACGGAGATACTCGCCGGCATGGAAATTAAGGGAATAAAGGCGGACAGGGCGGCGCTTCTGCGCCTTTCTTCGGTGTTGGAAAAGGAACTGGATTCTCTGGAAAAGGGGATTTTCGAGGTTGCCGGCCATGGGTTTAATCTGAACTCTCCGAAACAGCTCGCGGTTTTTCTTTTTGAAAAACTCGGCCTGAAACCGACGAAAAAGACCAAGACCGGTTTCTCGACGGACGAGGGCGTCCTGACCGCGCTCTCCGGTCAGAGCGAGGTCGTTGGCCGCGTACTCGCCTACAGGCAATGGGCCAAATTGAAGAGCACCTACGTTGACGGCATATTGGCGCTCATGGATCCTTTCGGCAGGGTTCACACGTCTTTTAACCAGACGATTACCGCCACGGGCAGGCTTTCGAGCTCTAACCCCAATCTTCAGAATATCCCTGTAAAGGGCGGCTACGCCGCGAGGATAAGGGAGGCGTTCATCGCTTCAAGCGGTTCAAAGTTCCTCTCGGCCGATTATTCGCAGATAGAGTTGAGGCTCGTGGCGCATCTTTCGGAAGACCCTTTGCTTCTTTCGGCGTTCGAGGCCGGCGAGGACGTGCATACGCGCACCGCGAGCGAGGTTTTTTCCGTGGAGCCCTCGCTCGTGACTCCCGAGATGAGAAGAAGGGCCAAGGCCATAAACTTCGGCATCATATACGGCATGGGGCCGCACGGGTTATCCGCGGAACTTTCCGTGCCGATTGCCGAGGCGAAGGCCTACATTGACGCCTACTTCGAGCATTATAAAGGGGTGAGGGAGTTCGTGAGAAAAACGATCGAAAGCGCGAGGGAACTCGGATACACCACGACCCTTTTAGGAAGGCGGAGATACGTGCCCGAACTCGCCTCGACGAGCGAACAGGCCGTGAGGCTCGGCGAGAGGATAGCGGTAAACTCTCCCGTGCAGGGAGGGGCGGCGGACATAATAAAGGCCGCGATGGTCGCCATACATAAAAGATTTCTCGAAAAGGGTTTTTGTTCCGAGTTACTCCTTCAGATACACGACGAGCTTGTTTTTGAAGTCCGCATTGATGAGATTCCGGACGTGGAACGCGTGGTAAGGGAGGAGATGGAGGGGATTGTCAGGCTCAAGGCGTTGCTAAAGGTGAATATCTCAATCGGCGAGAACTGGGGCAAGGGCTGAGCCCTTGACCCATAATGTTTTAACTTGCGTCGATGTATGCTAACCGCCGCGGCTTATTAATTCATTGTGCTGTCCGCAGGACAGGGGTGACCTCCCCGCTTAATATTGCGGGGACAGGCTCTGCGCCCTTAATGTTTTAACTTGCGTCTTTAACTCCCCTCCTTGATAAGGAGGGGCAGGGGGAGGTGGTTGGCTTAAACCATTTTTTACCCCACCCGGCCTCCCCTTGTAAAGGGGAGGAGAAAGGCGCGTTGCGCTGCTTAGTTCTTAAGGGTTGATGAACGGCATTTCCGTCCTATTGATAAAAAAATTGACTTTACCTGCCGGTTAAGGATAAAGTATTTAATAATAACGGGTTATTGGCTCCCGGCGGCATTTTTCAATACCAACGCATCGGTCAATGCGCATGCTTGCGTTAATCTTATGCGCCGATGTTGAAAAGCGGCGCCGGCGGCCGGGAAGGCGATATTTCATCATATGATAAAAAACGAAAAGTTTTATACCACCGGAGAGATAGCTTCTTTGAGCCACGTTACCATAAACGCGGTCAAGAAGTGGATTAACGCGGGCAAGCTCATTGCCTTCAGAACCCCCGGAGGCCACTACCGCGTGCGGAGCGAGGAGTTTCGCGCGTTTCTTTCCAAGTACAGGTTTCACCTCACGGAAGACATATTTCCTCAAAAATATAAAATCCTCATTGTTGACGACGAGCCGGCGGTTTTGGAATTGATGAAGGACGTGCTCGTTTCTTCGGAGGCCAATATTAACGGCGCTTACGAGATAATGACCGCTTCGGACGGGTATGACGCGCTTATAAAGGTCGGCACCTTCAAGCCGGACCTTCTCGTTTTGGATATCAGGATGTCGAGGATAGACGGGTTCGAGGTTTGCAGGAGGCTCCGGAGCGACAATTCCACGAAAGGCATCGTGATACTCGCGGTTACGGCGTACGGGGACGAGGACGCGAAGAAGGTGCTTTCCACGGGAGCGGATTTTTGCATGAGGAAACCGCTGGATGTCCCGGCTTTCAGGAAGAGGGTGGAAATGCTTCTCAACATCAATCTTCCGGAAAGCCGTCCCGCCTGAGGCGGGAGGGGGTGATGATTCATGAGCAATTCGTCGCCTAAATCAAAAACCGATAAATCATTAGTCACGAAGTTCGTGATATTCCTCGGCGTGTTTCTGTTTCTTTTTGTCTTCGATTCGTGGCTTCTTTTGGGGAAGACAAAGGGTGTCGCGGAGTATGACAGGCTTCAAAACCATCTTGCCTCTTTCAATGCCGAAATCCTCAAATTCGAATACCTCCTCGACATAAACGTCATCGCGAGAAACATCGAAAAGGAAAGGGTAGGGGAGCTCTTTACCGAAACAGAGCGCCTTAATTCTTCCGTGAATTTCCTTAAAGACCCTTATTTCGACGTGGTATTCTCCAGCAATCGCGAAGCGATTGGCCTAAGGGACGAAATACTGAAGCAGTGGAAGGTCGTCTTGGACGCCGTGGCGACGCTGAATAACGTGAAGAGCGCCGAGGCGATGCTTCTCGTCCATAATTCCGCGGATACCGCGACTTTTTTCCTGACGGAAAGTTCCGAAAGGCTCAAGGAACACGCGATTCAGCAAAGGGATATTGCCGCCATAAAGAAGAGGGATACCGTCTTCGCGGCCATTTTGCTGTCCATATTCGCGGCAATCGGCGCGGGCGGATTTTTTATCGCAACCGTACTCGTGCCGGTAAAGAAGTTTTTTGCCTTATTGGACAAAGCGTTCCTCTCCGGGTTCAAGGAAAATCTTCCCGTGAACCTGTCCGGCGAGTTGGGCCGGGCGGCGGAGGGCATAAACAACGCGATGCGCGGTCTCGCGAGCGCGGCGGAAGAAAACGGGCGCAGGGCGGATAAAGCGGCGGAAGAGGCCGCGAAATACGCGGGGTATCTGAATGCCGCAAACCGCATGACCTCGACCGTCGGCGCGACGCTGTCGCAGTATGAGGTTTTCAAGGCCGCGATAGCGGAGATATACGGCGCCATCGGCGCGGATTGCGTCGCTGTTTTCCTGAAGGAAGGAAAATCGTTCCGTCTTAAATTTTCCAACGGGTGTTCGAAGACGTTTTTTTACAAGGGCGAAGACCTGCCGGTTAACGAGATGTCTTTCGAGGCGTGCGCGACGGGCGCTCCGTTGGTGTTTGGCTCGCTCGAGGAATATCCGGAAGGCGGCTTCAGGGACGTTTTAAAATCCGAAGGAGTGAAAACCTTCGTCATGGTTCCCATAATGAGGGACGGGGAGGTGGGGGGGTTACTGGGCGTGGCGTTCAGGAATTCCAAGAGCCTTACGGAAGCCGAGTTGCTTTTCCTGAAGGCGGTTACGGGGGGCATGGGGGTCGCGGTTTCGTATTCGGAGGTATTTTTCAAGGAATTCAACGCGAAGGCGTTTTTCGAGAAAATCATACATCAGATGCCGTTCGGCGCGGCCGTCTTCGACACAAACGGCATGTGCGTGCTCGCCAACGGAGTGTTCAAGAAGCAGATGGGAGGGGGGGGCGCCTCCGACTTCGTCGGCAACTACCGCATATTCGACGACGAAACGCTCAAGAGTCAGGACCTTATGAGGTTTATAAAGAAGTGTTACGAGGGGCAATCCGTCGAGTTCACGGTTGAATATAAGGGCAGGGGGGGCGCCGCGGGACATAGGCTCAGGATAAGGAGCTTCCCGGTTTTCGAGGCCGGAGGGGATATAGGCAACATAGCGCTTCTTTACGAGGACGTGATGAGCGTCAAGGAACGGCAATCTACGTAGGTAGACATAAGGAGTCTTTTTCTTTTCGTAGGGCGGGGCTCCAGCCCTGCCCATTCTGTCATTCCCGCAGTTCCCCGCTTAAGATTGCGGGGACAAGCTTTTGAGCGGGAATCCAGGGAAAGCATTTATAAAAAGACTCTGGATTCCCGATTAAAACCTCGGGAATGACAAAATAAAAACGTAGGGCAGGGCTTTAGCCCTGCATAAAACCGCAACCCCCCGCTTAAGATTGCGGGGGCAGGCTCTAAAGGGTTGCCCTACATAGTAACAGGAAATAGGAGAGTCCGCGGAGATGCACAACGTTTTCTACTCGCTTAAGATATCCAAGAAGATAGGCGCCATATTCGGTTTGCTTCTCTTAATGATGGGCCTCGGAGGCGCGTTCGGCCTGTATAACGCCATAAGCATAGTGAATGTCGCGGAGCAGATGTATAAGAATAACTTCCAACGCTCGGAAATCCTTTCAGCCGTCGAAAAAGAGCTCCTGATCCAGCATCAGGAACTCTTCTTGCACGTGATATCCTCGGACAGGGGAGTCAAAGACTTTTTTGATAAATCAATTATCCAGAGAATGGACAAGGTTAACTCCCTTATACTCGAATATGGCGCGTACGGGCTTCGCGAGGACACCGAAAAACTTCTGGACGAGTTCGCGAAGGAGACTATCCTTTACTGGGACGTGCAGATGAGGGTGCTCAATCTCTCCAACGAAGGGAAAAGCGAGAAGGCGAAAGCGCTCGCGGGCGACGAGGGCAAGAGGCAGTTTAACGCCTCGATGCATTCGTTGAAGGGTCTTTTCAAGGAAGAGAGGCTCGCCGCCGCCGCCGCTTATCAGGAAAGCCAGAATCTCGGAAGGGACATCACGGTACTCACCGGCGCTTTCACGTTGTTGGCCATAATGCTGGCGGGGGGGCTGTGGACGGTATTGAGCCGTTCCATAATAAAGCCCATACTCGATATCGAAGAGGCCTCGAAAAGGGTCGCGCACGGCGATTTCTCGCGGCCGGCCTCCGTCATGAGCCGCGATGAAATAGGGGAACTCGCCTTGGAGTTCAACAAGATGGCCGAGAGGCTGGAGGAGTATTATAGCGCTTTAGGCAAGAAGGTCGAGGACAGGACCGAAGAGTTGATGGCCGCCAACAGCGAGCTTTCCCAGAAGAAGGCCGAGCTTGAAGACAAAAACGAGGAACTCTCGAGGGTCAACAGGATGAAGACCCTTTTCCTCGCGAACGTCTCTCACGAACTGCGCACGCCGCTCAACTCCATAATAGGTTTTTCGGAACTCCTTCAGGAAAAGTCGTTCGGCGAGTTGAACGAAAAGCAGACGCAGTACTCCAAGTTCATACACGCGAGCGGCACTCACCTGTTGCATCTCATAAATTCGATACTCGACCTTTCCAAGATAGAGGCCGGCCGCATGGACCTCGCGAAGGAGAAGTTCTCCGTCTCCGAACTCATAGGGGACGCGGTAGGCAGCGTAAGGCCCATCGCCCACAAGAGGAATATAGGGATAGACGTGAAGGAAACGCGCGCCTCCATCATGATAACCGCCGACAGGAGTAAACTCAAGCAGGTAATGCTGAATCTCCTCTCGAACGCCGTGAAGTTCAATATCGAGGACGGCAAGGTCATCGTGGACTGGGGCGTTAAGGAAGAGCCCAAGGGCATGACCGTCGGCAAGAGTTTCTATATAGAGGTGACGGATACCGGCATGGGAATAAAAGAAGAGGACATCAAAAGACTCTTTACGGAGTTCGAGCAACTTGACGCTTCGATTACGAGGGAGCATGGCGGCACGGGACTCGGGCTCGCTCTTACGAAAAAGCTCGTCGAATTGCACGGCGGGAACATCAGGGTGGAGAGCGAGCACGGCAAGGGGTGCAAGTTCATCGTTACCGTGCCTCAGGAGCCCGGAGAGGTCGAAGTCGCGTCTCTCAATCCCGAGCCGGTCGTCTTTGTTTCCAACGTGATGGAGGCGTCGAGGCCCGTAATACTCGTCGCGAGCGAAAGCGATGGGCTGAATCATCTCCTTAAGGTGTATCTTTCGGGCGATAGGTATGACGTGATTATGGCCAACGACGGCCCGGAACTCCTGCGGAAGGCGAAGGAGCAGAAGCCCTTTTCCATAGTGATGGGCATAAGGCTTCGGAAGATGGACGGGTGGGAGGTCTTGAAGGAACTCAAGCGCGGCGCCGAGACGCGCGACATACCGGTCGTCATCGTGTCGGCGACGAACGACAAGGAATTAGGCTTTGCCCTCGGGGCGGTGGATTACCTCGAAAAGCCCGTGGATAAGACGAGGCTCCTCCAGACTCTCGGGCGTTTGAGTTTCACCACCAAGACCAAGAGCCAGAAGATGACGATACTCGCGGTGGACGACGAGCCGCAGGTGCTCGCGCTTATGGGAGACATATTGGAGAAGGAGGGGTTCTCGGTAATCAAGGCATCCGACGGGAAGACCGCGGTCAAGATGATAGTCGAGCAGCACCCCGACCTCGTAATATTGGACCTCATGATGCCGGGCATGAGCGGATTCGACGTGTGCGACAGGCTCAAGGAATATCACGAGGCAAAGGACATACCGATTATAATATTCACGGCAAAGGAGATAACCGCCGAAGACAAGGAAAGGCTCGGAACAGGCATAAAGAAGATAATCAAGAAGGCTTCTTTTTCCAAGGAAGACCTCCTCTCGGAGATAAGGCTCCTCGAACTTTTTTACCCCGAGAGGGCGAACCTCGTTGACCGCACCACTAAACTCTTCAACAGGAGATTTTTCGACATAAGCCTCGCGCGGGAGCTTTCGAGATGCGAGAGGTACGGACACACGTTTTCGCTGATGTTCGTGGATATCGACGGGTTCAATGATTTTAACCGTTCGAACGGCGCCGTAAGGGGAGACGAAGCTCTGGCGGAAGTGGCGAGGCTTCTTGCCCATAACCTGAGAAAGGCCGACTACGTTACGCGTTACGGAGGGGATGAGTTCGCGGTGATACTTCCCGGCATAGACGTCGAGGAGGCCGGCAAGGTCGCCGAAAAAATAAGGGTCGCGGTCGAGGGTTGCGAGTTCTTTTCCGGTTCCGGCGGGCTTACCGCGAGCATAGGCGTTTGCGGCGTCAAGACCCGCGCGACTTCGAGCGTTGTCGACGAGTTGAAGGATAAGGTCAGGGCGCTTTACGAACACGGCGGCAATGCCGTGAAAATATTAGAGGTTTAATGGCGGCGAAAGGGATCAAAAAACCGGTGGTGCTGGTCGTTGAGGATAACGCGATGAATAAGGTCCTCGTAAAAGAGGTCTTAATCATGCACGGCTACGCCGTGATAGAGGCCTGCGGCGGAAAAGAGGCCGTTGAGACGGCGTTAAGAGAAAAGCCCGATATAGTTCTCATGGACATAAATCTTCCGGAGATGGACGGAGTGGCGGCCACCAAACTCATAAAGGGAAGCGAAGCGCTTAAGCACGTGCCGGTGGTGGCTTTGACGGCCTCGGCCATGCGAGGGGACAGGGAAAAGATAATGGCCGAGGGATTCGACGGCTACGTGCCCAAGCCCATAGAGTTTAAGGTTTTACTAAAAACTCTGGCGGACGGGTTGAAAAAGGCAGGGTAAAAGACAGGGAATAGGTCTGTTTCTTTTTGTCATTCCCGCAGTCTTTTGAGCGGGAATCCATGTTTTTGTCTTTAAAACATTTTATATGGCTCCCCGCTTTAGCGGGGACGGCGTCTGGATTCCCGATTAAAACCTCGGGAATGACAAAAGAAAAAACATTTCTGCAGTCTGCCCTTTCACCCTTTACTCTGTCTTCCGCCTTTTACCCTGCCTTTAAGAGCCGCCAAAAGTCTCAAAGTTTCCGCCCGTGTCTCATCGGTAAGCCGACTTCCCCCGTATCTTATCGAATTGAAAATAAGCGTTAATTCCAGCGCCTCGTCGAGGCCGGTTCTTTCCGCGAATTCGAGAGGGGTTTCGGGAGGCGTTTTCCTGAAGCCTCTTTTTTTCAATGCCCTGAGCATCTCGTTATAAAATTCCGGAGTTTTACGGCTCTTTGGCCGGGTTTTTCCGATGCGGGCCGCGAGGGCGAGTACCAAGATGATTGCCGAAACGAACAGGATGAGAGCGACGGGTTTTTCTTTCGCCGCGGCGCCTTTGGTCCGGAGGTAAGCGAAGGCGTCTTTTAATGTCTTTTGCAGGTCTCTCGCCTTTTTCTCCATTCCCATGCCGATGGAGATCTGGTCGGCGAAGGTATAGTTTATCACGTATCTCGTCCATTTCATGCGAAGCGAGTCGAGCCAAAGGGATAGGTCCGAAGACCGCCCGGGCGCGGTTATTCCGGCGTCGGGCGTCGGGTCGAATGTCACCCAGCCGGCGCCTTTCACGTGAACCTCGACCCACGCGTGGGCGTCTCTCTGGCGGACCATGAAGTATCCTCCGAACGCGTTCCACTCGCCCGGCATGAAACCCGTTACGAGCCTCGCGGGCACGCCTTTTGCCCTTAGAAGCATTGCCATGGCCGTGGCGTAATGTTCGCAATAGCCCGACTTCGAGTTAAAGAGAAAATCTTCGATGGGCGGAACGCCGGGGGTTAGCCCGGGGTCGAGCGAGTAGGAGTAGTTTTTTTTAAGATACGCCTCCACGTCTTTCGCCTTTTCCGAGTCGTCCTTCGAGTTTCGCGTTATCTCGGCGGCGAGTTTTGAGACGCGTTCCATGCCTTGAGGAAGCGCGAGGTAGCGGGGCATATCCCCGTCCGGTTCTTCCTTAAACGGCGTAACGGACGACCATACCGTGTATTCGACGCGGGAATAAGGTATCGAGGGGAGGTAGATTGTTCCCGCGTCGTCGGTGAGGATTTTGCCGAACGCCCCGGACAGTTTCGTCCACCGCGGCATGGCGAAAATGGTGTCGGTTTCCAGAGGTTCGAGCGTTATTCTCTGCATCAAGACGGATGAGCCGCCGGGCGGCTCGTCGCCTTCGAGCCACATTACGCCTCTGCGTTCGACGTCTCGCTTTTCCGGTTTGGTTTTTTTCCACCTCGCGCCGTCATAGTAATCGAATACGCCGCCCCTCAGGCGGGGAGCGTAGCCATCGGGCATTCTTCCGGTCACGCGGATTCTCATGACGATCGTGTCGTCGAGCTTTATCGGCCCCATGGAGCCAAGGTCCACGATGTCCGAAAAACCGCTGACCTTTATAGTATTCAGGCTTTTGCTTTGGAAAAAACCGGCGCTCATCCTCGGTATCACGAGAAATAGCGCGAGGGTTATCGCGACGGAAAGCGTCGAAACAATGAGCGTCGCGGCGAAGAATCCCTTGCCGAAAACAGAATCAGGCAGGCGGCCGGGCGCCGCGGCTTTTTCTTCAAAGTCTTTTTTTACGGTAAGTATCGCCATGGCCCATATCGCCGAAGACGCGAATAGCGCGAGGGCGAGAAAGAAGAGCGGGCTAACGGTCGAGGCGGCGGCCGCCAACAGTTCGAAAAAGACAAGGGCGTAGAGGAGCGCGTAGTCTTTTCCGGCGTTCAGGTCGCGGATCTTGAGTATCACTATGATTGAGAGAAGTTTTGAGGCCGCGCCGACTATGGACTCCGACATATAAAGGTAGTCGAGCGCGAAAAAGGCGAGGACGAGAATCGCGGCCGCGTTCAACAGAGTTTTGGAGATACGGAATTTGGTCTTCGAGTTTATCGCGAGGCTCGCGAGCGTAAGCGCGCCGGCAACGGCAAGGAACGCATTTCCGATTTCCTCCACGAGGCAGAGGGCCGAAAAACCGATTGTCACGATGACCCACGTTATGACGGTCATATAAGACGAAAACTTCATAAACCTCTTATCCGGGCGGAAGCCCGTCCCTTGGTCTTTTCCGGTCCTATGACGGCGAGCCTGTAGAGCAACCTTTCCAGATGAGCCTGCCCCGAGGAGCACGGGAGTTCTTGGGTCAGGGTCTTTAATCCGACTTTAAAGCCGAGTTTTAAGAAGCGGACTGCCAGAGAGGCGGCCGTGTCCACCGCCTTTTCGAAGTTTTCATCATCGTCGTCGTAGTTTTCGAGGATTACGACGGCCTTTTTTTGCCTTTCCCTTTCGAATTCCTTTTGAAGCAAGCGGCCGGCCTTCGCGCTCGCCTTCCAGTGTATGCGCCGGGAGTCCTCAAAGGCCGCGTAGTCTCTTATTCCGTAAAGTTCCGTGCCTTCGCCCTTTTCCGCGGCAGAGTCGCCCGGCGCGTGTTCGCCGGAAAACAAGCCGGTTCTCTCCAAGGGGATTATTGAAGGGTAAACTATTATTTCCCCTTGCATGTCCATTCGCCGGCCCTTAAGGAAAAAGCCGAAAGGGAAACGGGTCTTGAGTTTAACGGCGCGGAGGGTAAAGACGCCTCTCTTTGAAAACTCGCAACGCGAAAAGACGTCAAAGGTATTCCTTGCCGGAAGTTTCAGCACGTAGGCCGGCGCGAACGCCTTGCCTGCCGGCAAAACCTCTTCAACGGTGAATGAGTACGAATTCAGGCGTTTCTTGTCGTTAGTGACGGAGTACGTGATTGTAACGGGGGAGTTCTTGTAGGCGTTGCGGGGAAGGGTCCTTTTAACCGTGATGCTCCTTAATGTGGATTCGCTCATCAGGCCGGATATTACGATGAGCGAAAGCATCATGGCGACTATGAGATAGAGGAGGTTATTGCCGGTATTTATCGCGGCAAATCCTATGACAAAGAGGAGAATGACGAACCTTGCGCCCTCTTTGGTGAATTCGAGGGTGCGCGGAAAACGGAGCATCTCCTGAATGGAGCGCCTTTCCGGCAATCCCTCTTGGCCTCCCTTTGAAAAAAAAGGGAGGAGCCGCTTTTTTTTGCCGAATATGCGGCTTGCCGCCATGGCGAGATAAGGCAGAGGGGCGGATATGGCAGGGCGTATGTTCATAACCTTCAGGAAGGCACAGGCACGTTTCCGAGGATTTCTTTCACTATGAGGCTTCCGCTTGCCGTGCCCTCGACGGTTTCGCTGCCCACCGGTATTATCCTGTGCGAGAGAGAGGGCACGGCGGCCTTTTTAATGTCGTCCGGTATGCAGTATGTCCTTTTGTTTATGAGGGCTATGGCCTTGGCGACCCTTGAGAAACTCATGGCGCCGCGCGTGCTTACCCCGAGCCTTACGTCGCTCCTTAGCCTGGTTTCCCTCACGAGCCTTACGATATAGGCGGTGAGGTCTTCGTCAAGCCGCACTTTTTCGGCCTCGTCTTGAAGCGCCATGACGTCGGTCGTGGAAAGCACGGGCTTAAGATTCGAAGGGAGGAGGGTTCCCGGGGGCAGGCCGACGAGGCTTTTTTCGGTTTCTTCGTCAGGATATCCGATGCGAAGCGATACGGCGAACCTGTCGAGCTGGGATTCGGGCAAAGGAAAAGTGCCGGAGTATTCGACGGGATTTTGCGTCGCGAGGATCATGAAAGGCTCGGGCAAAGGGTAGGTGATGTTTTCGACGGAGACCTGTTTTTCGCTCATGGCCTCGAGGAGCGCGCTCTGGGTCTTGGGCGTCGCCCTGTTTATTTCGTCCGCGAGGACGATATTCGCGAATATCGGGCCGTGCCTGAATTCGAAGGACAGCGAAGCCTCGTTATAGACCGTGACGCCTATTACGTCGGAAGGCATGAGGTCGCTCGTGAATTGAATTCTCCTGAAGGTCGCGTCTATGGTCTTCGCAAGGGCAAAGGCGAGGGTTGTTTTGCCGACCCCGGGGACGTCTTCTATCAGAAGATGCCCTTTGCTTAAAAGCGTCGCCACGGCGAGTTCTATCGCATCATTCTTGCCGCGGATTATCGATTCGAGATTTTTCTTTACGGCCGCAATCTTGTCGAAGACTTCGTTTTCACGCATATATTTTAATTTTAGCAGATTGGCGGGTTTATGGCAAATCAGAGGGCGTTTAGGAAAACGTATCATATCTTGTCTCAGTAAAAGGAAAGGAATACATTTATAGCTTTTACGGGGGACAATGAGCATGTAGGGCAAGGCTTTAGTAGGGGCACGATGC
>Ga0209751_10000298_pt1 | contig 53338 bp, 56 predicted proteins | sample RifCSP13_1_FD_184019 | JGI IMG/M metagenome (GOLD analysis project Ga0209751, IMG submission 184019) | Soil microbial communities from Rifle, Colorado - Rifle CSP2_sed 13_1 (SPAdes) (version 2) | ecosystem: Environmental > Terrestrial > Deep subsurface > Rock core/Sediment | place: Rifle...
GTGGGCGATGCATGGCGCCGCCGCGCCATTTCCCTGCCCACGAGACGACGGAGAATGACCCCCTCCATGCCGGGTCCCTGGAAATGACGGAACATCTTCGGCAGGCCACAGGCTGTTAGGTGATTAAGGGGTTCAACATTCACGCGGATGAGATGCTGCTGGCGTTCGCCGTCTGGCTCTGCAGTCTCCCCCTCATTGCGTTCTTGGTCATCCCGCTGTTTGGCCTGGGGACGGCTGGGGGCGTTGCGCTAGGTGTCTTGATCATCCTGATGGCGATCTGCTGGGGCGCGTGCGGCTGGAAGATGAGACATGATAATTCCGAGATGAAGAGAAATCAGTGAAGGAGGTGTACCACCATGAAAGTAGATCCGGTATGCCGAATGCAGGTGGACGAGAAGACGGCCGCCGGCAACTCGGAATATAAGGGAGAGACGTACTACTTCTGTTCGCCCGGCTGTAAAAGGTCATTCGACAAGGAACCGGAGAAGTACGTCCGAGGAGCGCAGCCCCACGGCGGGGAACACGCCAGGCATCACTAGCGTTCCCCCGCGTTTTCACACTATCCACTGTCGGTCTTCACAGGTTCTTCATGGGGCAAGGTTAAGCTAGTCGGTAGAGTTCTTCTACGGAGGCATGGATGAACAAAGGACTACAGTGGATCGTCGGGATCAGCGTCACCCTAATCGCCCTGACCGTTGTCGCTTCAACGGTCCTTCCATTCTTGGCTCCCCAGATTGGCTGGGGTGGCTGGGCGGGGATGATGGGGCCAAATCATATGTTTGGAGGAAGAGCCACAATGGGTGGATTCGGGATGATGCCTTTCTTAGGACTGGGGATGTTGCTCGGGCCGGTGCTGGTGGTCGGACTTATCGTCGTGGGGGTACTCTGGCTGGCACGGAGCCTGACCCCGCCGGTGGCCCCCAGGCTGCCCGCTGCCAGCGCGGCGGAAGCCTGCCGACACTGCGGCAGCCCGCTTCAGGCCGGCTGGAAGGCCTGCCCCTACTGCGGCGAGAAAGTGGCCTGAGGGAGCTCCATCGCAACACAAGCGGGCCGGAGGCGAGATGCTCCGGCCCTTTCACGTTTGCCGGTCGCCTCCTGCCGCCATGCCCCTGTTCCAAGCCGGCCCACGGCAGCGCTTCACAAGTCCACGCCCCAGGTGGATCTCCCCGCGCATGGCTCACCGCCTGATGCGTGGGACGAATGATCGTCGTCGTCGTTGAGTAACTTGCCGCGCCCTGCGCTGAACTGGCCATCTAACCTACGCCAGGGGAGCTGCCTCCCTCGTTGCGACGGCGATAAAGACGAGTCCCAGCAGATAGTGGTGCACCTGCACCTCGCCAAAGGCGCGGCGTATCTCGTCAAGCGATTGGTGGCTCATCTCCACACCACAGATGTGTGGCAGAAACTGAAGGAATCCTGGCAGAGCATGCAGGCTTGACCGCATCTCGAGGGAGACGAATCGCCCACCGGGTACCAGCACGCGTTTGACCTCCTCGATCCCCCGCACGTAGTCCGGGATGATGTTTAGCGAATACGAACATATCGCCCTGTCAAACGAAGCGTCGGCGAAAGGCAGGTGCGCCGCGTCCGCCTCACGGGCTTCGACATTCTCCCATGCGTGCTGGGCGATGCGCCGGCGGGCCATGTCCAGCATGGCCGGCGTCAGGTCCGCGCCGATCACGAGGCCTTCTTTCCCAACCAACTTACGCAGGTGTGGGAGGTTCAGGCCCGTGCCACAGCCGAGGTCAAGGATACGTTCACCGCGCTGAACCCCCAGTGCCAGGCGCGCCGTGCGTCGTAACGGCAGAGACCACGAGTGTGTTGCATCATAAACAGGAGCCCAATCGGTAAACGTCTTGCGGACAGTATCCAGCGTCATGATCGAAATGCCTCCCACCATTACAGACCGGAATCCACCCCACACAGGCCGTCAGTCGAGGGTTCGTGACCTTTCAATCCGAGGGGCTCCGGGTAACAGTGTTGCCGGGCGTTCTGTCGCGGCGGCTCCTGGCTGATGATCTGTCGTCGTGGCGTTGGCTCGACCCATCGACCGGCTTGAGACTGCCCGTATGAACAGGTCGGGGTGGCTCAGACCGACTTACGGGGCACGAACGATCATGGTCCCCACCATTCCGGCCTCTTTGTGCCCGGGCACTGTGCAGAAGAACTCGTACGTTCCCGCCTTCGTCGGCGTGAACTCGAAAGAATTGGAGGCATTCATGGCTGCCGCCATGTGAAGCTGCGGGTCGACGGCCATTTCGCCCATCTCGTGCCCCGCCATCGGTTCACCCGTTGCCCCCATCGACATCAGCGGGATTTCCATGATGCTGAAATCGTGATCGACCGAGTCGCTGTTGCGGAGTGTCAACTTTACCGGTTCACCGGCTGTCACCTCAAACGTCGAGGGTTGGTAGTGCATCCCGGTCGACTCCAGGGTGATCTCCAAAGGGCGACTCGGAGCTATCAGGCTCGAGCATGCGGTCAGGAGGGCCAAACCAAGCGTTAGAAGTGGGAGCAGGATGTGTTTCATGTCATTCCCTGTGAAATCGGACTAACCAGGGTGATATTACGATCCCCCTTCCCGCCTATCAATACGCCATTTGGCGGGTTCTTCTGGCCGCTTGTTGGGCGCGATCCTCTTAACGATCCCGGTCGCGCTACCTGCGGTACGCCAGACGATGCGACTCCTTCGTCTTCTTGCCCAACCCCGGCTTGGCATACACCTGGGGGGCGCTTTCGAATTGAGCCTGGCACAGCGGACAACACAGGAAGTAGGCCACATGTTGATACTCAACGACGGCGTGCGCTCTTCCACGGTTCATGCGCTTGCCGCATACTGGATCTTTGACCATAAGGGCATCCTCCTTGTGAAGTGTCTTCTCTTCCTCGATCGCCGGCCGGGCTCTAAGGGCAGGCTCCTTCCTCAGATGAACTCGCCGTCAGGTTGAACCGCTTCCCAACTGCGGCCACGCGGATATCCGCAGCCCTGCTCCCAACTCATTTATCAGCGCATCCCACGACACCCAATTCGCCCCACTCCCGCCATACCGAGACGCGCAGACCGGAAGACTCCAATCCGGTCCGGAATTCCTGGCCAGAGAAGACTGCGACCTGGGGCTGACCGAACAGAGCACGGATGGCCCGGGCAGAGGTAAACCCCCTAAGCCACTCTTCGAAGTAATACCTCCCACCCGACCTAAGGACGCGACCGACCTCCTTGAGGGCCGCGCGCCAGTCGGGGATATGGTGGATCACACCGTAACCCACCACCACGTCGAACGCGCCGTCGGGAGCGTCGATCGCCTGGGCGTCGCCCACAAAGACTTCTGTCTGGTCAGCCATGGACCCGAGGCGTTTCTGGGCGAGGGAGATCATCTGTGGGTCGAGGTCTAATCCAACGACATGCCTTGCTCCCAATCCGAGCAGGATCTCGACGCCCACACCCCGCCCGCAACCAATCTCCAGCACGCGTTGGCCGGCGAGGGCTCCTCGGGGGCCGATGAGCAGCGGCGTTTCGAGCAGGCGTTGGCTCCAGGCTCGTATCGGGTTGTTCATCATGGTGAAGAGAAGTCGGCTGTGCGTCATCGCTCAATCTCCACGGATTTCGGCCTGCGCCGCACCCGCTGGAGGCCCATCCTGGCAGCCAGATTTCCCGGCGGAAAACTGAACAGAAAGCTGCTAAGCTGCGACTACGTTGCGGGTGGTCGCGGCTATCTGGCTCAGTCGTCGAAGCTTCCCGGAGAAGTAATCTCCCCATGCCCGTCATGAGCAACTAGGGCGACCGGCTAGAGACCCCCAGCGGCGTCGACAGTCACCCCCTCCGGCCAGTGCTGCCAACACACCTCAACCAGGTCTTCTGATCAGGCCTATGCCTGCGCCTCAGACCGCTCACTCCGATGTTCCCGGCTGTTCACAGGTCCTTGGCGGGAAATGGCCTCGATTGAGTAGGCCGCGCTTCGTGGCTGTGAGCGCCATGCTCACCTGGCATGAATCTCATCATCAGCAGATGTGAGATCGGGCAGAACAGCGCCACCCCAGCGAGGATGACGGTGTTGACAGGGACGTTGAAGAGGAACACTGCCCCCAAGGCTGCGATTGGAATCAGGCAGCAAGCCAGCATCAGTAGGACATGCGACTTCTTCATCGTGACAACTCCCATGTGAACACGCGCTCCGCAACGTCCGTGTCCCGGATGACAAGCCTCAGAGTCGTTGCGCCTTCCACCAACGACTTGCCGTCCAGCGTCCTGGCCGGAAATGAAAGGATGCCTTCGTAGTGATGACTGCTGCCCACCGGCCAAGTCTGGCCGTTCGCCACCAGACCTGTATCGGCGGTGAGCGTGGACTGAGCCGCCAGATCCCACCCCAGGTCGACGGAGTGGGTGTTCATCGAAACCTGGAAGTCAATCGTCGCGCCGGGAGAGGTGAGGTTGAGCGGTGTCACCACGAATTCCACCTCGCCTTGTGAATCACTGACCGCCACGGCGTCTCCGACCTTCGTGGCCGGCGCCAGGCTCGGATCCTCGCCCGATGTGGGGCTTATGGGTACGGCCGGGGATGAGCACGCCGCCAGTCCAAGGGCGAGAACCAGAAACGCGGCAAGGAGGAGTGACCTGCGTGTCATGCAGCCACCTCCGCCGACAGTGCCTGATGGACAGCGTGTCCCCTGGCCTTCCGGATTTCGCGGAGCATGACGATGATCCCGACGAGGTTCATGGTGAGCCCGACAGCCATGAACGGCCCCTTCCAATTGGCGAGGAAGGTGGCTGCGGCGGTCAGTCCGATCAGCGGGAGAACGTCGGCAACGTGGTGGGCACAGCAGGCGACCATTGCCACTGTGGACATCCCTCCCCCGGCGGCCGTCGTTGCGCTGGCTGCCGGGGCATGCATGGGGGCATACAGGCCCTTCTTCAAGAGCGTATACAGCCCGACCTGCGTCCCGAAGCCTATCAGGATCGGGATGACGAAAGCCTTGTCTTGCCAAAACAGATCGATCGCGTGCTCAGGCGACTCCGCCAGCGAAACGATGCCGAGGTAGAGGGCGGCGAGGAGCGCCGCGCCAAGAACTCCAGCCAGAAGGGGAGGGATATACCGTTTTGAAGAGATGTTCATCCTCGATCTCCGCTCGAATCGATCTGGACACAGGTTACCGGCTCCGCCAGGCGAGTTCCAGTGCGATTCGGCGTGGCCGGGGGCGAGCCGTTTGGCGGGTCACGCCCCCCGAGGATTCGGGCCGCCAGGGAAGGGCCTTTTCCCGATTGACCTCTCCAGGCGTTCTCCAGTAATATTCCCATTCGGGAAGACCATCCTCGCACGCACGCCGGTGTTGTGCCCAGTCCTTGTTGCCTCCTCATCACCCTGGGCTCGAAAGCAAGCGCCTGGGGCGCTGTGCGTGCCACCCGCTCAACCAAGGGCCCTATCTTGGCGGCGAGGAGCCAGCAGTTAAGGAACAAGGATGCCCTCATTGAATCTAGCCCTGATGGGCTTTGGCAACGTCGGGCGCGGGCTCGGGCGATTGCTCATCGAGAAGCGCGCCGAGCTACAGCGGCGCTACGATCTCTCCTGGCGAGTGACGGCCATCGCCACGAGCTCGCACGGTCGCGCTTTCAATCCTGATGGGATCGATCTCGAGCGGGCGCTTGAGCTCGCCGAAGCGGGTGAGGCGCTGGACGTTCTGTCATCGAGACCGACTCCCGAGGGCGTTGCCTTTATCCGTGAGTGCAAGGCTGATCTGCTGTTCGAAACCACGCCCGTTAACTACGAGACGGGCCAGCCCGCGATCGACCACCTGGAGGCCGCGCTCCGGGGAGGGATGCACGCCATTACTGCCAACAAAGGCGCAGTCGTTCACGCCTATCGGCGCCTGACGGATCTCGCCCACGAGAAGAACCGCCGGTTTTACTTTGAATCAGCCGTGATGGACGGCGCCCCCATCTTCTCGCTCTGGCGCGAAGCCCTCCCCGGTTGCGAGCTCCGTTCCTTCCGAGGGATCCTCAACTCGACGACCAACATGATCCTGACCTTGATGGAAGACGGCAAGAGCTTCGATGATGCCCTCGACCATTGTCGATCGATCGGCATCGCCGAAACCGACCCGAGCGGCGATATTCTCGGCTGGGACGCGGCGGTCAAGATCGCCGCTTTGGTGACGGTGCTCATGGATACCTCACTCGCGCCCGACGAGGTAGACCGCCGTGGGATCGAGGGAATCACCTCGGAGATGATCGAGGATGCCCGACGTCAGGGGAAGCGATGGAGGCTCATCTGCAGCGCCACCCGAGAGGGGGATCGCGTGCAGGCTTCCGTCGGCCCGCAACTCATCGAGCCTCGGGATACCCTATTCAATGTCACCGGAACCTCCTCCTCGGTCACGTTCCTCAGCGACGCCCTGGGACCGCTGACGATCACCGAAGAGAGCCCCGGCCCCAGAACCACCGCCTACGGCTTGCTGGCCGATCTCCTGAACGCCGTAAGGCGCTGACCGGGTCTGGGCGCGGCGGTGCTCGCTGACAGCGCGGCGCGAACGAATCGGCAGCCACACCGATCGCCTTTCGACTCGGCAACTCGCCGAAGGCCCGGCGATCATCAGCTGCGAGTCAGGCAGGCAGGAAGCATGCGCGCGGGCGGTTCGGGCGGAGATTCGGTCCCAGCCGGAGGGGAAATACATCCTTGCTGGCGAGCACTCCAATGACCCTGCGCGCCGTCATATGGGACATGGGCGGCGTGATCGTTCGCACCCACGACCACAGCCGGCGATCCCGGTGGGAGGCCCGCCTCGGTCTTTCCCCGAACGCGTTAGAGGGGATGGTCTTCCGCGGCGAAGCCGGTGAGAAGGCTGCCCTCGGAAAGATCGGACCCGAAGAGGTTTGGACCTGGATCCTCGGCCAGCTCGGATTGCCTCCTGAAGAGCGAATGCGCCTTGAGGAGGACTTCTGGGCCGGCGATCGAGTCGACGGCGATCTGGTCGGTTATATTCGAAGCCTAAGGCCCAGGTATCTGACCGGTCTTCTCTCCAACGCGTGGACGGATCTGCGGCATTTTCTTGAGGTTGAATGGAAGATCGCCGACGCCTTCGATGCGATCGTGATCTCTGCCGAGGTTGGAATGGCAAAACCGGACCCGGCCATCTTCGACCTGGCCCTGCGGCAGCTCGGCGTGCGAGCAGAAGAGACAGTGTTTGTAGATGACATGCAAGAGAATGTGATGGCCGCGCAGACTCTGGGGCTGCGCGGCGTGTTGTTCCAGACCCCGAAGCAAGCCATCGAAGCAGTCCGCTCTTTCCTGGCCGAGCCGTCTTAGGCCGGTTCTGCTTTCCACCCCCGCAATGTCGCTCCCCGCTCGCCAATGCTGCATTGAATTGAACTCGGTCGGCAATGGTCACTCATTCGTGCCAGAGCATGGTTGCATCTGCGTCTTGAAGGTGGCACAATAGCACCTGGCTTCAGATCAACTGGCTGGACGAGTCCTCCTTCGCCCAGCGGTCTTTCTCCCCGGCTTGGGCCTCGCGCCACAATTCACGATGGGGGCAGTGCCGTAGTCATGGGCAATAACAGCTTGCCGCCGTTTGTGTCCAAACGCCTCGGCGTCTTCCTGGCGGCGATGGCACTTGCGGAGACGGCGCGTACGATGACGGCGATCCAGATCCCCGTCTTCCTGCTATCGCTTGGCGCAGACGTTGGACAGATCGGGTTCTTCTTCACGATTTCCGGCGGGCTTGTGCTCGCCCTGGGCATCGTCGGCGGCTGGCTGTCGGATGCCCTTGGCCGCTTACGCGCTCTAGCCCTGGGCAGCGCTGCAGGTGTGTTTGCTTTCGCCGCCTTCGCCCTGGTCCGGATCTGGCCACTGGCCCTTATTGGTGCGGCCTTCCTTGCTCTTTCCGTCGCATTGACCTGGCCCTCGTACAAGGCCTACGTCGCCGACTACACGAGTGAGAAATACCGGGGGCGGGTTTTTGGGATCTCGGAATCGGCGGTGAACCTGGCCTGGATCTTCGGCGCACCCATCGGGGGCTTCCTGGCCCAGAACCTTGGCTTTCGATTCATGTTTGTCGGCGCGGCAATGCTCTTCGCCCTGGCCGCCGACGTCTTCCTCATTCTCGATCACCTCAGCCGTCGCCCCTCCCGAGCTACGGCCCGTCCCGCACCAACATGGGCGTCGATGCGGACTTCCATGGTCCAGATGGCGGCTCTCGTTTTCTCCGGCGGCCTGGTGACATGGCTTCTGATCACAGACGGCGTGCGCGATGTCGCTTTCAGGCTCTCGTTCGATCTGATGCCGGTTTATCTCAGCGATATCGGCGGCCTGACCATCCAACAGATCGGCCTTCTGGATGGGATGTTCGGGATCGTCCTCGTCGCCTTCGGCTTCCCGGCCGGCTGGTTCGCCGATAAGACAAGCGACAGGGTCGGGTTGATCTCCGGTCTCTTCATGGTCCTGAGCTCACGCCTGGCCTTCGCCTTCGCCCAAGGCTTCTGGGGGTTTACCCTGTCGTGGTCGATGCTGGCCATCGGAGTTGCCTTGATGGATCCACCGATTCAGTCCCTGATCTCGAAAGGGGTCCCCCAGTCACTTCGGGGGATATCCTATGCACTCATCACGACCAGCACCGGAATTCTCTCTCTGCCCTCGCCATGGATCGGAGGACAGCTCTGGAAGCTGTTCGGCCCGCAGGCGCCGTTCCTGTTCACAGTGGCCCTGGGCAGCCTGGCGGTCGTCCCGGCCTGGTTCAAGCTGGTCGTGCCGAAGGGACCTAGAGGTGGCGAAAAAGGGGATCTCAAGGCGACGACGGGGTGAGGGGCGTCTGTGCCTTGTCGGCGCAGGCCGGGTGGCCGTCCGGTCTTCTCCTGCAGCGCTCAGGGGAGCGCAGGTCGCCCGGACTGGCTGGGAAAGAAACGACCGACCCAAGGGCCGGTCGAATGGAGCTCTCCATGATCATTAGGAGAGAGCCTCCTGTCATCCGCAGGACGGCCGGCACTGCCGCTCTTGCCGGAAGGGCTCCGCGTCGTCACACAGTACGGAAGGGCGTCACTCCAGCCGGTCGGCGCATTCTTTTCCCGAGCAACTCCCGGGCGGGAGTGCGGGCAGGTTGGCCGGAGGTTAGCCACGGACTACGCGGGCCATGCAGTCCTTTGGTGGCCTGAGGCTCTATTGCACACACTTTAGCGGTCTCCATGTCGCAAGTCAAGCGCGGCACGCTTAAAAAAGGTACTAACACTCGACTCAAACATCGACTTCTAATCGCCTCGAGGTTTTGACTATAATTGAATTACGTTCCAAGTCAGGTGGGATTAGTGGGGATGGGCCGCCTGCGCCCGCCTTGCGTGACACCCGAACGGATCTGGGCCGTATCGCATCGCCGGTGGACCATTGTGCCGGAGCGCAGTCCCTCGGCGGCGAAGCCAGGCACGAACTCAAGATCGAGAAACAACTTCCGCATCGCTCGGTTCGCATACATCGGAATGGGTCGCGGACACCGCGCCGCACCAGACTCCACGACGCAGGACTCGACGCCTCGGAGGCCGCAACATGACCCGCATTAGACTTATCTTCAATGCACACGCAGACCGCGGCCGGGCTTGGGACATCGCCTCTTCCCTACAATCCGTCATTACGCAGCACAGCAACGTCGACTGGGCGCCGACGGAATACCCGGCCCACGCGACCGATCTGGCCGAGGAGGCCGCCCGTCAGGGTTTTGATGTCGTTGCCGCTCTAGGCGGGGATGGGACGGTGCACGAAGTGACAAACGGCCTCATGCGTGTCCCACCCAATCGGCGGCCGAAGATGGCGGCGGTGCCCATCGGTTCTGGAAACGACTTTTGCTCGAACGTCGGTATTCAGGCGGACCCAGAAGTCGCCATGCAGAGGGTCTTCGCCGGAGAGACAAGAGCGATCGATATCGGTAAACTCAGTGACGCGGATGGCCGGGTAGTGTACTGGGACAACACGATGGGAATCGGCTTCGACGCAACCGTCACCCACTATTCCTACCAGATCACCCGCCTGCAAGGGTTCAGCATGTACCTGTGGGCGGTCATTCAAACGATCCTGCGGAACCATAACGCCCCTCGGATGAGAATCGTCACGGACGAGGAGACGATCGAGAAGGAGGTCCTGATGTTGGCGTTGTGCAACGGGCCACGTGAGGGAGGCGGGTTCTTTGTCGCACCCGAGGCGAAGCCGGATGATGGACTGCTGCACTACGCCATGATTGAGCGGGTGTCGCGCCTGATGATGTTCCGTCTGATCCCCGAAGTGATGAAGGGTACCCACGGTCGTTTCAAACCGGTACACCTGGGCAGTTTCCGCCGGATGCAGCTCAGCTCGGAAGCCCCGTTGCCCATCCACACCGACGGCGAGATGTTCGCCGGGCTGACTTCGAAGGTGCGCGACATCGAGGTCGAGATCATGCCTGCCGCGCTTCGAGTGATCGTCTGAATCGTCCGGTTGACCGCCTGGCCGGGCTTCGTCCACGGATCGACGGGCGATCAGGACCATCCCGCTCATCGCATGCCAACTCTAGCCGTCGCGCTCCAAGACCAGGACCCCGGATATCTGCGCATCGTCGCCGCCCTGTGGGGTCTCGATCTCCGACGCGGGAGTGCCGCAATGCTCGCCGGCGAGCTCTCACGGGCTATGCTCGATCCCGGACTGCTGTCCGAAATCATTGACGGGCTCCCGCCCCTCGCCTATGCGGCGCTGGAGGCAGTCCAGCGTAACGAAGGTCGTCTGCCCCTCGCCGATCTGACCCGGAAGTACGGACCTCTCCGCCAGATGGGGCCCGGCCGGCGCGACCGGGAGCAACCATGGCGCAACGGCCCGTCGGCGCTCGAGGCCCTGTGGTATCGCGGCTTGATCGCGCGGTCGTTTCTCGACACCCCGGCTGGACCTCAGGAGTTCGGATACATCCCGGACGATCTCCTGGCCCAGCTCCCTGCAACCGAGGCAGGCCCCGAGACGATCACCCCGAAGCCTGCCACCCAGCTCGAGCAAGTCTGGCCCACGGCCGATTGGGCGGTCGACGACCTGGTCACCCTCCTGGCGGCGCTGCGCCGCCGACCGCCCGCCGCCAACAGTCTGTCGGCGGAGCGGGTGGAGGGCCTGGTACCCTTTCTCCACCAACCAACATCGATCCAGCTTCTGGTGTCCTGCCTCGTTGAAAAAGGTGTTCTCCCCGGCGACAAGCTCAAACCCGATCCCGAGGCCGTCCGGGAGCTGCTCGATTCCAACCGATGTGACATCCTGGACCGGCTGCGACGCACCTGGACTGGAACGAAGAGGTGGAACGATCTCGCCCATATCCCCCATCTTCGAGTGGCTCAAGGGGGCTGGCCCAATGATCCTCTGGTTTCACGGCAGGCTATCCTCGAGTTCCTGGGACAGGTAGCCCCCGGCGAATGGTGGGACCTGGCTGGCTTCATTCAATCGGTGGAGGATATCCGCCCATTCTTTCAGAGACCAGCGGGGGCCTTCGACTCATGGTACTTGCAGGATACGCGGACCGGGGCATTCCTGCGCGGGCTGGGCCACTGGCATGCCGTCGAAGGCGCTCTCATCCACGGTTTGATCACCGGTCCCCTCCACTGGCTTGGGATGGCCGATCTGGGTAGCACCGGTTCCGATGGCCCGATCGTCGCCTTCCGTCTGACGCCGGCGTTCGCGGCCTTGTCGAGACCTGTCTCGTTCTCGCCTCCGAGCACCCCCGAGATTGGAGCACAGGTCATCTTGAGACCGGACGGGCTGATTACGGTTCCGCGCTTGGCGCCCCCCGTTGTGCGTTACCAGATCGCCCGCTTTTGCGCCTGGGAGGCCAGAGGATCCGAGGTGTACCAATACCGGCTGACACCGGACAGCCTGCGGGCCGCCTCGGAGCAGGGGCTGCAGGTCGGTCATGCACGAGCGATCCTCTCTAGTGCCTCCGAAACTGAGCTTCCTCAGTCTCTATCCCGGGCCCTAGATCGTTGGGCCGAAAGGGGCACCGAGGCTCGTCTCGAGCGCCTGCTGGTGTTCAGGGTCGGCCAAGCCGCTGTTCTGGAGGAGCTTCGCACGAATCGAGCTACCAACCGCTTTGTGCGCGAGGTCCTCGGGCCAACGAGCGCCTGCGTCGCCGAACGCGACTGGCGCAAGCTGTGTGAGGCGGCTGCCCGCCTGGGGATCCTTATCGAGCCCCCCGGCCACAGCTCCGGCGAAGCTCCGTAGCCGAAACGCGGGCAATGACCCCCGCTTGTGCTGCGGGTGAGCCTCCAGGTATGGAATGGCCTTAGATACGGTGTCAGAGTGGCGGTGGAACGGCCTTGCGACTGGCGCGGCGAGTGATCACGTGGACTCAGACTCTTGCAGTCAATTCCGAGTCAGCGCGGTCTTGAGGGCCTCTTCCAACTCTTCGATGGACACCGGCTTGAAGACGAAGGCATTCGCACCCAGGGCCATCGCTTGATCGACCTGCACATCGGTGGTTTCGGAAGAGAGCATGACGACCGGGATATTCTTGAAGCTCTCCTGGCGTCGCAGGAATTCGAGCATGTCGATCCCGCTGACTTCCGGCATGTTGATGTCGAGAAGGATAACGTCCGGCCGTTTCCCTTGCATCAAGTCCTGGACCGCGATCCGGGCCGAGCGGTAGGCCGAGACCGTGCAATCAAGGAGCTTGAGCATCAGCTCAACGGCGTGGATCATCTCATCATCATCGTCGATAATCCAGATTTGAGGCATCGCCATCCGACTCCATGCAGCCTGTCCCGGCAACCCTTGACTTCGCTCAGCCGGGCGCAACTCGGTGGCCATACGTCTCCCCCGCCCGGGTCGCTTGCAGGGACGGGCCTCTCCGTCACAGCCGATCTAACGGTCGTCGGTCCCTTTCATTGTCTCAACGCTGGGGCCGTAGGGGAATGGGGCTTTCGTCCGGTTCCTGCTTCCGACCGAAATCCACATTTGAAGCCTCACAATCCGGCTTTCACTCGTTCGGCCAGAGCGCGGGTGATGCCGGGAATGTTCATGAGGTCTTCGACCGGGGCCTGTCTGACCCCATCGAGCGAGCCAAAGGCCCGGATCAGCGCTTTCCGTCGGGCCGGGCCGATTCCGCTGATCGAGTCGAGCTGGGAAGCCAGCCCAGTCATGCGTCGCTGCGTCTGGTGTTGACGAAGGGCAAAGCGGTGAGCCTCATCCCGAATGCGCTGCATGAGATACAGACCGTCACTGCTACGAGGCAGGATGACCGGATCGGGCTGATCCGGGAGGAAGATCTCTTCGTGGTTCTTCGCCAAGCCGGCGACGGACATCGAGCCGGGTGAACCGAATGACTCAATGACCTTCAGCGCGCGCCCCAGCTGACCCTTCCCCCCATCGACAATGAGCAGCTCGGGCAATATGCCAAAAGCCGGGTCAAGCTTGCCGCCCGGCTTTTCCGCTTCCTCTCGAGAGACCTGCCAGCGCCGAAGTCGGCGCTGGAGCACTTCTTCCATGCTGGCAAAATCATCCTGACCCTGAACGGTCTTGATCGTGAACTTGCGGTAGAGACGCCGGTTGGGACTTCCCTGCTCGAAGACCACCATCGAGCCGGCCGCGGCTGTGCCCTGCAGATTCGAGATGTCGTAGCACTCGATGCGGTTGGGCGGGACGGGGAGCCGGAGAGAATCCTGAAGCTCGGCCAGCGCCCGGACATGCTTGCTCCGGTCGGCTTCCCAGCGCGCCCGCAGTGAAGTCAGGGTTTCGGCGGCGTTCTCCGCCGCCATCTGAATGAGCTGGCGCTTGGATCCCCGCCGGGGGACGACGAGCTGGACTTTCCGGTCAGCGCGGCGGCGTCCGAGCCAATCCTCGATGATCCGACTTTCCTCAATCTCCGTCGGGAGAAGGACACGCCGCGGAACCTGGGCTGCTTCGGTGTAGAACTGCTTGACGAACGCTTCCAATACCTCCTTATCGTCCGCCTGGCGTGTGCCCTCAAGCACAAAGTATTCGCGGCCGATCAGTTTCCCCCCTCGAATGAAGAAGATCTGCACACATGCATCGTTGTCGTCCCGGGCAAAGGCGATCACATCCGAATCGATCTTGTCTTGTGAGACAACCTTCTGCCCTTCGACGACCTTCTCGATAGCGGTCAGTTGATCGCGTGTGGCCGCCGCCCGTTCGTACTGCATCTCCTCCGAAGCCTGATTCATCTGCCTGCGCATGCCTTCGACGACGGCTTCGGTGTTTCCTTCCAGGAAGCGACACAGGTCATGGATCATCGCCCGATACATCGTCTGGTCGACCGCGCCGATGCAGGGCGCCAGGCAAAGCTTGATGTCGTGGTACAGGCACGCCCGGGGGTCCTGGCCCGTGATCACTCGGTCGCACGTCAGGTAGGGGAAGATCCTGCGCAGGACATCGAGGGTCTGGTGAACGGCCCACATGCTCGTGTAAGGGCCGAAATAGCGGCTCCCGTCATCCTCCATCCGCCGGGTAACCGTGACCTTGGGGAATGGATCGGCCCAATGCACTTTGACGTACGGGTAGCGCTTGTCATCCTTCAAGCGTATGTTGTATTTCGGCCGGTGACGCTTGATGAGGTTCATTTCCAGGATCAGCGCCTCGAGCTCGGAATCGACGACGATCCACTCGATGTCACTGATGTGACCGACCATCTCCGCCGTCTTGCGGGAGTGACCGCTCGAGGCGTGAAAGTACGAGCGCACTCTGTTGCGCAGATTCACAGCTTTACCAACATAAATGACCCTCCCCGCCCGGTCTTTCATGAGATAACAACCAGGCTTGGAGGGAATGCCTTCCAGTATCGGCTGGATCCCGTCGAGCTCAGCCATCATGGGCGGATTCTAACATAGGCCCCACGCGGCGAGGCCATCGGCGTTCGCGAAAACTCTCCGCCTGCCCCTCGTGAGGCGACGTTCCTCAGGCCTCACGATCTCGTTGGGAGGAGATACATGGCCCGCGCGTTTCGCGAATCTGGCCGGGCTGTATAATTCTCGGTCAATGGAATCACGCTTCGGCACCTGGTCGGTGATCGCGGCTCTCTTCCTGACAGCATGCGGCGCCGCCGGCCCATCCGCAACTCCCCTCGATTCTCCGCAGTCGCCTGGGACGTCTCCGACGGTCGAGGCTACGCTGACGCGCGAGCCCTCCCGACAAAGCCTGACGCTCTGGGTCCCCGATACCTTCTCGCCGGAAGTACCCTCCCCGGCTGGAAGCCTGCTGGCCGATCGCCTGGCTTCATTCGAGGAAACACACCCGGGAGTCGACCTGGCGGTCCGGATCAAGGATGTAGGCGGACCCGCCGGCCTGCTGGATACACTGGCGGCGGTATCCGTGGCAGCCCCGGCGGTGCTCCCAGATGTGATCGCCCTGGATCCGGTTGCTCTCAGCGCGGCGACGATCAAAGGACTGATCGTGCCGCTTAACGGGCTCGTGGTCGAGCCCGCCTCACCTGAGTGGTACGCACATGCACTCGGGGTCTCGTCATCCGAGGGCGAGTTCTTTGGTTTGCCTTTCGCCGCCGAGGCCGAGATCCTGAGCTACGACCTGACACGCTATCCGCGGCCGCCGTTGAGTTGGGCTGAGATCCTGGCCGGCCCAGCCCCCTTCGTCTTCCCCGCCGCAGACCCGTATGCCCTGTTCACATTGGCGGAGTACGTCTCCCTGGGCGGCTCTCTCACGGACGAAAGCGGACGCCCATCCCTCGACGCTGGCATTTTGACTGAGGTCCTATCGTTCTACGCCTCTTCCCGCGCCGCGGGAGTGATTCCGCTCTCAGCTCGCCAATTCGCCGCCGACAGCGATACCTGGGCTGCCGTTCGGGGTGAGCGAGCAGCAGGCGGGACCGCGCCCCTCAGCCTCTTTCTGAGCCAACACGATCCGGAAAAGGAAGCCGCCTTGCCTTTGCCCACCAAGGGCGGGGCCGGGATCTGCTTCGCCGAGACCTGGTCCTGGGCGATCGTCTCCCCAGACGCCGAGCATCAGCGGCTTTCGGCCGAGTTGATCGTCTGGCTATCGGAACCGGAGTTTCTCGGCCCGTGGACCAACGCCCTGGGCTTGCTCCCCCCGAACAGATCGGCGCTTGGGGCCTGGCCTGGAGGGCTTGACCGGTCGATTGTCTCCCGTCTCGTCAGCGTCTCACGTCCGACGCCGCCGGGAGAGGTCCTGGTCACCTTCGGTCCCCCTCTCCAAGCTGCGGTCGAGGCGGTCTTGAGCGGAGGCGCGACCCCCGACGCGGCGGCTCAGGCGGCGGTCCAGCTCATTTCGTCCCCCTGATTTCCTTCTACCACAGATCGACTGCGATCGCTCGGAGGAGCCAGGAAATCGCAAGATGGTGACCAGTCCTCGCTTCTCCGACTACCTCACTCATCTGAGATTGATCCAGACCGTCGTCCTTCAGGCGGCTGACGCCGGCCGTTGTGTAGCCGAGCAGCTTCAGCTGCGGCCAGGTGGTTTCACCGCTGGAAGCCATACGATCTCCCTTATTCCCAAATCCCGTTTGTTTGTCATCGCGATCGGGAAAGCCGCTCCTGCGATGTGCAAGGCGGCAGTCGATGTACTGGGAAGCAGGATTGACCAGGGAATTGCCGCCGTGCCACGCTGGACAAGTGACCCCGCTCCTGCCGGATTGACATACATCCCGGCCGGTCATCCCCATCCGGATGAAGGCAGTCTGATCGGCGGGAGAGCCGTCGAGACGATGCTGACTGAAACAGCCGAGGGGGACGTGTTGTTGGCCTTGGTATCCGGCGGGGGATCGGCGATGCTCGAGATCCCTCGCGGGGGGATTGCGCTGCCGGAGCTTCAAGCGCTTAACGGATTGCTTCTTCGATCCGGCACGCCGATCGATGAAATCAACATCGTTCGCAGCGCGCTTTCCCGGATTAAGTCCGGTGGACTGGCTCGCCTGGCGGCTCCGGCGCGGACCGTAGCCCTGATCCTCTCCGACGTCGTTGGGGATCGGCTTTCGTCCATCGCTTCGGGCCCGACGGCCGTGCGCTCCCCTCGGCCTCGCCTGGCCAGGCAAATCCTAGAGAAACACAACCTGTGGACCCAGGTCCCACCCAGCATCCGCGAGGCACTGACGGTCACTCCGACCACTCCGGCGCCGGCGCCGCTTCCGACAAATGTCTTGATTGGTAGCAATCGCGTGGCGCTGGACGCGGCCATGCAGGCCGCATCCGGCCTAGGCTTCGCCCCGGTCGTGATCCGTCGCCGAATGGCCGGCGAGGCCCGGATCGTAGGAGGCCTCTTCGGATCCCGCCTGACGCGTACATCCCCGCCCGCTTGCCTGCTGATGGGTGGAGAGACGACCGTGATGGTGCGCGGTCAGGGGCTCGGAGGACGGAATCAGGAACTTGCCCTGTCGGCAGCCCTGACGCTCGACGGATCATCCGGCAGAGCACTGATGGCGCTGGCCACGGACGGGGTGGATGGACCGACCGATGCCGCCGGCGCCGTCGTCACCAGTCAGACAGCCGGCAGGGCGCGGGAGGCAGGGCTTGACCCGGAGGCAGCCCTGGTGGATAACAACGCCTACCCAACCCTGGACCGGTTGGGGGCCCTCATCCGCATCGGACCGACAGGGACCAACGTCAACGACCTCGTCGTCGGACTCGCCTACCCCGGCTGATCATCCGCTTGTCTGATCTGACCGCCTCAAGTTCCACCACCCGCGCCCGTGTTGCGATGCACTGTGTCTCTGCAGCGACCTTTGCGCGGAGTTGCGCCCGGTCGATGGTGCACAGGGGCTCTCCCATGCCTCTCGTGTCCACACGCCGATCGGAGGCCCAGTGTTTGATTCCGAGAGAAGTGCTTCGGCGGTGCAGCCGGCCGTGTCAAGCCAAATGAAAATGTTACCGAACGGGAATGGTTCTGCCAAATGAGAATGTTACCGAGTCAGGGCCTCCTCCTCTTGGCGGAATGGTGGGGCGAACAACGTCAGGTAGACATCCTCCGTCTGGCCATCCACGGCACAGGGCAGGCGATGATGGGCTTCCAGGAGGTCGTAGATCTCCTGGCGTAGCTTGCGAGGGTTGGTGGCCGAGCGCAGGGCTTCGAGCTGGTGACGGGCGGCGGCGGGGAGGGCGTCGGTGGCGCACAGCCGATCGAAGGGGGTCCGAGCGCGGTCATAGCGGCGGCGAACGCGGCGGCGGCCATCCGCCAGGGCCAGGATAAGCTTCTCCTCCAGGCGCATCACGGGCTGGAAAAGGTTGTAGTAGAGCCAGAGCCTGTCGTAGAGCGAGTTGAGCAGGTCCGTTTGGTCGACGGTATCGAGACGGTTGTGGCCAATGTAGGCACGGACAAGGGTGGAGTTCTTTTGCTCAATGAAACGATTGTCGTTCTTGTGCCACTCCCGGCTGCGGGAGTGCTGGACGTCCTTGGCGGTGTTCTTCCAGAACTTGGCCAGGTGAACGTTGAAGAAGGCGCTGTCGTTGTCGGGGTGGATCTCGAGCACCTTGAAAGGCAGGCGGGCCAGGATGCGTCGAAAGCCGTCCTGGATGGCCAGGTAGCTGCGTCCCAGCGTGGCGGCCCGCTCGCTCCAGCCGGTGGCCACGTCGACCATCTGCAGGGTGTGGACGTACTGGCCGGAAGCGGAGATGCCGCAGTGATGGACCAGATCGGTCTCGAAGTGGCCCGGCTGGCTTTCGTTCCAGGGGATGCGCCGGACGGGGACGTTGCGACGATAGCGATTGGCTTCTTGGGGTCCTTTGCGGGGTAAGCGAGGCTCGTCTTGGCCAAGCTTCTCGAGGATCCGCCGGACGGTGGAAACGCTGATCTTGCCAAGCTGGCTCAGGAGGCCAGGGGAGAGCTCGACTTCGCCATGAGCAGCCAGATGGTCCGCCATCCACACCAGGTTGGGTTGCAGCCGTTCGGCACACAGGTAATCGAAGCTCTCGGCGATGACCTTGAGGGCTCGAACGACCTCGATCCCATAGGTGCGGCCGCGCTGCCTGGAGCGGGCCTTGCGGGCCAAGTCGCCGTTCATCAGCCGGCTCAGACTCTTGCGGTGTAGATGGGTCACCGCCTCCATCTCGTCCAACAGCTGGCTTTGCCCCTTGCGGGAGGCCTTCCGGTAGCGCTTCTGCATCGTCCGTAGGTACTTCCGACGCTCATCGACGGTCATCGGGTCATCGGCGGCCATGGCACCCTCGGTAACATTTTCAAATGAGGGAACCATACCCCGCCGGTAACATTTTAGATGGTTGAATACGACCCGTTGACATACCCCCCATAGTTTGATAAAGTGATGTGCTTCGGCGGTGCAGCCGGCTTGACCCTACCCGTCGCGACTGATAGAATGTCGTCCTTCAACCCATCCCAAGAGACAATTCATGACAATTCACTTCGGCACGGACGGATGGCGCGGTGTCATCTCCGACACCTTCACCTTTCACAACCTCCGCCTTGTCTCACAGGCGATCGCTGACGCCGTAGCCTCGGAGGAATGGCTCAACGGGGGCGCGGCTGGCGGCAAGCCACCCGACCGGCGACGAATGGTCGTCGGCTTCGATACGCGCTTCCTTTCCGACCGCTACGCCGTCGAAGCAGCCCGGGTACTGGCCGCCAACGGATACCAAGTCTTCCTGACGACCGCCGATGTTCCAACCCCGACTCTCTCCCACGCCGTGAAGAACTTGGGTGCGGTCGCCGGCATCATGATCACTGCCTCTCACAACGCCCCGCGTTACAACGGTGTGAAATTGAAATCGATGTACGGCGGCTCGGCCCTGCCCGAGCAGTGCCGCCGGGTCGAAGTGTATTTGAACGACAACGAGGCTCGCGGTCGGGGTCCGAATTTGATGGACTTCGAACAGGCGCGGTCTACCGGCTTACTGGAGCGCATCAATCCGACACAGGCCTATTACGAGCACCTCCGCACACTGATCAACTTCGAAGCCATCACGGACGGGCCTTTACGCCTGGTGGTCGACTCGATGTTCGGCTCCGGACGCGGTCTGATCAAAGGCATCTTGCAGGGGACAGGCTGCGAGGTTCTCGAGGTCCGCTCCGAGATGAACCCGGGCTTCGGCGGGATCCACCCTGAACCCATCGCACGCTACCTTGGCCCATTGGCCGGCGCTATCGCCGCCGGACACGGCCAGCTTGGGTTGGCGACGGACGGAGATGCCGATCGCATCGGGGCCATGGACGGGCGAGGACAGTATGTCGATGCACACCGCATCCTGGCCCTGAGCTTGAGATACCTGGTGGAACAGCGCGGCTGGCGTGGGAAGGTGGTCAAGACGATTTCCACGACCCAGATGATCAACCGATTGGGCAAGAAGTTCGACCTTGAGGTCGTTGAGACCCCGGTGGGTTTCAATCACATCGCCGACCACATCCTGCGTGACGATGTGCTCATCGGGGGCGAGGAATCGGGCGGGATGACTTTCCGCGGGCACATCCCCGAGGGCGATGGGATCCTCATGGGATTGCTCATGCTCGAGATGGTATCCGCCTTGAAGACACCCCTCGAGGAGCTTGTCGCCGATCTGCTGGCCCAGGTGGGTCCGGCCCACTATGCCCGCCTCGACCTGCGGCTGGCGCGACCTGTTTCCAAGGAGCACATGGTCGAACGCCTGGAAACGCAGGCCCCAGCCTCCATCGGCGGCGTCGGAGTAGTTTCGGTCAGCAGCCTCGACGGGGTCAAGTACATGCTTCAGGATGAGTCTTGGCTTCTCATTCGTCCTTCGGGCACCGAACCGGTGTTGCGCGTCTATGCCGAGGCGCCTGAGCCGGGAATGGTGGACGCGCTCCTCAGCTACGGCCGCTCATTGGCGGAGACCTAGTCCAACGCTTGTGCTGGCTCATCCGAATCCGACTCAGCCACTCGTCGGATTCGGGTGAGTTCGATGACCTCCTTGTCGCTCGTCTCGGATTGGGGGAATGTGCGAGGGAGTACCGTATCAAACACAGCCGCCGCGACATCTGGCGCTCCGGCAAGGCGGGCGGGTGGCGGCGAAATCGGATAAGGCTGAAGGGACTGAGGCCTCGGGCCGGCCTCAAGCTCCCGGGCGTGAAAGCAGCTTGTAGCCGCGGCCACGCTGGGTGGTGAGATAGCGCGGTTGCGACGGATCGGCCTCGATCTTGCTGCGCAATCGGCTCACGAGTTTCTCCACGCGTGCGTCGTCGACTTCCCCAAGATAACCCTCTCCCCACACGGCTGTTACGATTCGGTACTTATCCGTGAGTTTGTCACGCCTCTCGTAAAGGAGTCCCAGAAGGCGGTACTCAAGGTCGGTTAGAACCGGAATGCGAATCCCATCGACCCAGACATCTCCGGCGTCAGGGTCCATGTGGACACCTTCCGTCTCGATGTCCTTGCCCCGTCCGCGCCGGCCTACGAATTGGGCGAACAAGAGCGAGAAGGGCTTCCCCTCCCGCAGCAGCCCCAGCCCTTCCAGGTGGCGCATGAGAGGTTGGGGCAGACCGGCATCCTCCTCGAGGACCAGCGATGCCAACCCGGCCTGCTCTTCGGCCGTCAATTGGCCCCAGATCTTGAGACATTCCGCGCTCACCTGTGGTCTCTGACTGGCGAGCAAGAGCGGGTCGCCCTTCCAATCCGACTGGAGGTTGGCAAAGGCCTCGGCCACCGCCACCAGCACTCCCGGGTGTCCCCCGCCCAGCTCAACGCACGCGGCGATAAGCCGGGGCGATCGGGGCGTCAATTGCATTTCCCCGATGAGATGCTCTGATTCGGCCGGGGTGAGGAGAGGCATTGGATAGGTTGAACGCGTGAAGAGTTCGGCGAACTCGCTCTCGACCGCGCCCCCACGGATCTCGCTCAACTTGCGCACCGTTGCCGCGACATACCGAAGGCGCTCGCTGAAGCCATCGTGCAGAGCACGCAGATTGAGGAGCGCCCGCTCATCGAGGGCACCGTAGATTTCGTCAAACTCATCGAACAATAGCACGACGAGCGTGTCCAGCCCTTCGCACAACTCCGAGAGCGCCAGATTGAAGGAGAGTGAGGCGGTGAACGCGGTCTCGGCCTCGGTGATCGACTGATAGCGCGTTCGGAGAGTGACTGCCAGGTCATTCGCATCGACCTTATCCAGCCACTCGAGGATCGTTCGCAACACCACCTCATAGAAGGCCTGGGCCGTGATGGCCACAGCCCGGTTGCAGTCGACGTAGATCAACGCCACCGGCTTGGCAAGACGTTCGGCGAATTCAGCCTGCACTCCGGTGTTGGAGAGAGCGCGCATCAAATCGGACTTGCCGCTGTTGCTAAGGCCGGTGATCGCCACACTCAACCCATACGAGAGATCTTCCAGGACTTTGTCCGCCAGCTTGCTGAAGGGGAGATAGGTTTTCATCATGGTGTGTATATGATAAACCGACAGGGCCAAATTGAGTTTGACCCTGTCGGCACAGGCCGCAATGACTTTTGACGGGCTTTCAGTCGCTCAGTTGCCGGTTCCGACCCGCAACCGGCGGGCGACAACGACCACCACAAGGAGTGCTGCGCCCAGGACCAAGAGACCGGGCAATCCGACTTCATCGGCGAAACCCGTCGACGGCAGGGCCGTTGCAGTGGGAGACGGCGTGGTCGCGCCGCTCGCATTCAACGTCTGCTGGGCCGATTGTGTTCCCAGGTTTGTGAATGGAGTCGACGTGGTCGTCGCCGGCAAGGTCGCCGTCGGCGTGTCCGTGGGCAGAACCACCACCTGGGTTCGGGTCACAGTCGCCGTCGGCGGCACAGGGGTGTTCGTTGACGGTCGGGTGGCCGTCGCCCGGGCGGCCGCCACGGTCTGAGTGATCGATTGGGCCACTTCCGTGTTTTGAAGCGCGATCTGTGTCGCTTCCGCGGCGCGGTTCCTCTGCTGGGCAGGCGCCAGCACCAGAGCGTAGAGCGCCAGACAGATCATGCTCAGAATGAGCAGACCTCCGATCCCGGCGGCCGCAATGACGAAAGTGCGATTCGTCGGTTCCTCGGGTGGTGCCCCCCCAATGTCAAAGTCTTCGGCCATGGTCACTTCTCCTAATGATTCCGGCCAACCCTCGGCCTTTCGGATGGCCGCGCCAGCTTGGGCCGCAGCTCACCACCTATTGCAGAACCTCCAGATTATCGACGGGGACGATCGTCAAGCCAACCCCATCCAAGTCGACTCTGGCGCTCCGGGCAAGGATCCCGCTCGGATAGTCGACGGCCCGGGCGAGCATCTCCCGCACAACCCCGACAGACCCGTGATAAGGAGGACGGGCCAGCCGAACGCGCACACCCTCCTTCAGGGGAATAACATCTTCGGGCAAATCCGCCTCAGAGGTCGGCGGCAGGGGGATGATCACCTCCGGCCGCGATCCGTCGGACGGATTGTACTTGCGGGCATCGAGGGCCACTTCCCGGCCGGCGTTGCTACTGAGCAGGTTGAAGGTCGGATTGTCCAGCGGAAGCGGGCCGAACCCGGTCGTTACGATGACTGGATACGGCAGGCGGGCCGCCACCGGGATCAGCTCAGAAGCCAATCCGCCAAGGACGATCCCGCGAGCTGAAATCCCGGTCGCCTGGTGCAAGGGTGCCGGATGATCACAAATGCCGGCGACAAGAATTGCCCCGCGCAGGTCGGCGTCCAGGCGATCGGTCTGCAACCGGTCACCTGGTCCGTCTCCCACAACCCGCATCACACCGAAATCGTTGTTTCCGTTCCCCCACATGCCCTGGATCAACGCCCCCGTCGTTTCCAGGAGGACGGTTTGAACTCCATCGGTCCCGACGACCGTCGCCGGGAACCCAGCCTTGAGCTCGAGGACCCCTGAGTGCATCCGAAAGAGCAACCGGCCGTTGGAGATACTGACCACGATCCCATCTGAGGGGGCTCGAACAGTCCTCCTACCCATGCCGGCCGGGCCAGCAAGAACTTCCCCGGCTTCAAGCGCATCGCCTCGCTGGGAGCGCAGATACCTGCCCACCTCGTGAACGGGGACGCCCAGGCCGCGGGCGAGATCCAGGAATACGTGGCGCGGGGGAGCCTCGCCCTCGGCGACCACATCCGAGGCCATAACTTTCTGATTGATCCGGACCGCGACCGCCCCGGCAAGCGGCAAACGGCGCTCTCGCCGGATGATCGCCAGCGGGAGAACATGCGATACGGGTGGAAGATACGCAGAGCCCATTATCATGTCTGGCTTGAGTTGCAAGAGCAGTGCCAAGCGATCAGTGTAGCGCGCCGATGTCCCACAGCCACTTCTGGTTCAATTCACGCCTACGTCCGCCATCTCTGGCGAGCTGGAGAGGCCGCCCGCGGGCGTCGATGATCAGACCCACGGCCCCGCCCGAGACTCGCAGGGCGCCGGCCTTTCCCGGGCCACCGAAACCGAGGTCGAATCCCTGCTCGGGGCGCAAAGTCAGCCGACCATGCTCCCCCTGCCCGAGCGAGAGCACGACGAGCTGGCCGAACCTGACCTCGTCTTCGACGACGTCGCCCGTTCCTTCCTTGTCCAGCCGGAACTTCAAGACCGGCCTGTCCTGTCTCGCCCGTCCGATGGGTGCAACCACCGTGCCGAGGCTGACAAAGCCACCTGAACCGAGAACCTGGACAGCCACCAGAGGAAGCGGTTCGGCGGCCGCACCAAGCGCCGGCGAAAGGTTGTGAGGATCCAGGATGAGAGTGCAAACCCCGGTCGGCTGCAGCGCGTCCAAGAGCACCAGGGTGGCCAAGCCTGGGCGAGGGGCGCGTGCCAGGGCGCCTCCGCTGGCGATAATGGGCTCGAGTGGAGGCATCAGGAGAACGGACTCGGAGTCCTTCCCCTGCGGCCACCCCGCCCTCGCCTGGAACAATGCCGAACGGATCAATTGGCGGGCCAGGGCGTATTCGAGGTGCATTTCCTCAGTTTCGGCCGGCACACTCCGGGGATAGTGGGCCTTGTTGTACACATAGTCCTGAACGTACTCATCCGGAATGTCGATCGGCAGCCAACGGGTTACCTTCTCTAATGAGCTATGCCGGAGCAGGCCAGGGAGGGCTGCACCGAGGCCCAAGTCGGAGCACACCGTCAGCCTGAGGTCCCCGGCGAAGGCGGCGGCCACCGTCGTGTGACTGGCGCCGAGGTCGACACCCATCACTCCCTTCTCCGGATCGTATACTTGACTCAGGTAGCGACAAACGCGTCCGAAGGCGTCCGCCGTAAGCATGAGGTTCCCACCGGTCCATTGCCTCAGTTCCTCGAAGCCTGAGATGCGCATCGAACGCACCTCACCGATGACCTCAGCCAGGCGCAAGCGGGCGGGGGCGAGATCCTCGGTTCCAAGCGTCGGTCGTACATTCGGCGTCAAGACCAGTGGGAGCTGGTCTCCCAACCGATCCGCCACGGCAGCCGACAATTGTCGGTTGCCGGCGTAGACAACGCGCGGGACTTCCCCTTCGGGGAACAGGCTGGCAGCCACCGCCACCAGATCGACCATGCGCAAGACCGATTCATTCGCCCCGCCGTCCGTACCACCGACAAGAAGGATGAGATCGGGTTTCGCCCGGAGAAGCAAGTCGATCTGTTCCTCTTCGCGCCGACGATCCGTCAGGCCGATCTCATCGAGCACATTCAGATAGGTACCCGTCGCCAGCCGCCGTGCACTCTCAATCGAAACACCCGGCATTAGCCCCACCATGATGGTGCGCAGGCTTGGTCCGGCCGAGGCGGTGGCGACGAAAACATCCGTCCCCGAGCCGTCGGCACTCGCCGGGACGATCAACGAATCGGATTCGTCGATCAGCCGCCGCCCAGTGACGCCCTGGACCCGCTCGAGTGCCAGCCGAATCCCCTCGCCGATATCGGCGACGGGGTAATCGGCCGTCGATGCAGAACGCCCTGTCGCTACGAAACGATACCGGCCGTCGACGACATCGAACAGCGAGGCGCGCGTGTTCACGCTCCCGACATCGATGGCGAGCAGAGTGTCGGCATCGACGATCGTGCTCATCCTACCGCCGTCACAGTCTGCCTAGCATGTTCACAACCACCTCGGCCAGGAATTGGACCCGTTCGGCCAGGACAATTACCGCCGCCGCTAACGCCCCAGCGTACATGACTCCGAATGTGAGCGCAATGAAGAATCCGCCCCCACTGGCGACGATCCTCATGAGCCTGGTCCGGCGGGTTTCACCGCTGGCGGAACGAGTGGCAGTGAAGCGAAAGTACATCAAGGTCGACAACGTCCCGGCCAGGAGGATAATGACATTGATGACTCGCTCCAGGCCGGTCTCTCCCGTTTGCGGCGCGACCGCGCGTGGGTCGAGGGTGGTCATTGCCGCCATAGACTGTGGGATGAGCGTTCCGGTGATCGCCCCGCCGACGAGAACCCCCGCCCCTATACCGACCATCAGGGCCAACGGCAAGGTTCCGTAAGGCGCAGTCGCGGCCGAGAGCTTGAACAGCATCAGCCCAATCAAGACCAGGGGAACAACTACCGTGACAATCAACGCGGGGTCTGTGAGGGTTGACACCCCGTTCTGCACGAACGGTTCGCCCAGTCCCGGCCAGAGCACATGGTGCCAGGCGATAGCGCCGGCATAACCGGAGGCCACTCCGACAAAAATGAAACATGCCAAGCGGAAGAAGGCGTTGTCGCCAATGATGTAGCTGAGCATCATGATCGTCAGAAGAGACGCCAGGACGGGGCCGACGACTTGCTCAAGCATCCGAATCACCCACGCTGCGCCCGGCCCGATCTCAAGAGCCGTCTCGCAAGGGCATAGACGACGCCTGCAGCCAACATGAATTCGATCGCCATCAGGGCAGCCCCGAATGGATTCCAGCGTGCGTGCGCCTCCCCGGGGAGTTGATTGGCCTGCTCATAGGCCACCGCCGCGGGCAGACCCGAGAGGATACCGTTCACCTGCGGCTCGAGCGCCTCGTAGTACGGCCGGATGAGCGGTTCCGCGCCGGCACTCAAGACCATCACCAGAGGGACCTGGCCCAAATAGGGGTGAGCCTGCTCGGCCCACGTGCGAGCGTTTTCGGTACCGCTCGAGAGCACAGCGACCATGCTGAAGTCGGAGAGCCTGTGCACGTTCGAGAGAATGGGGCAATCCCAGCCCCCACACACCGCTTGACCTTCGGCATCCGCGGGCAGATCAAAGCCTTGCCGAACTGCATCTTGCGGCGCAGCGGCAAAGATCTGCACAGCGGTCGGCCCACCCGAGAGATATCCGAGATGCAGATAACCGGTCCCAGCAGGGACGCCGCGTCCTGAAGCGATTCGGTCCAGGAGACCCGCGGCGAGCGCCGGCCCGTAAGGGCGCGTCGAGAGACTGACAACCGGGACCCCTCTTCCCATGAGTTGATCGATGAACGCTCCAGCCACAGCGTTCATCTCACCCGAATATCCGGGATCGTAATCGAACACGACAAGCGACGGTCGATCAACCGGCAATCCATTGACCAATGCCATCAGCGGCTTAAGATCGCGTGATACCTGGGAAGGAAGAGGAAAGGAAGGGATCCCGAGCGTGATCGGCAGGATGACAGCCATGAGGAGGACGGCGGACACGGCCCAGCGAACCAGCGGCAGACGCAAACGGCGTCTGTCGGCTGATGGGAGCTCGCGCTCCTCCTCCTCGACCATCTTGTGCAAGAGCTCGGCCTGGGCGTACTGCCGTTCGGTAACCTCCAGCTTGGCGGCGCCGATCGTCGGCGCGCGCGGCATGGCTACCACTGGCTCGGCCATCAGGACCCCGCGCAGCCCAGCCAGCGGGCCTGCCGATTCGAGGGCCTGTTCTTCTTCCTCGGCAACCTCGACAACCGATCGGAATGTGGCGATCGGCCGCATCGCTTCGAGCCACGCCGGGAGTGTCGCCGGTGCAAGATCGACCCCGCCGGGGCCAGCCGGCTCCCCTCCTGCGGGGGCGGCTTTGTGCTCACCGAGCCAATCAGGCAACTCGACCTCAAGCGAGCTCAGATCGATGTCTGGGGTTTGCGCCCCTCCGCCCGGCTCCTGTGCCCCAAAGACCAGCGCCGCCACGTGGGGCAGCTCGCCTGCGGGCGTGCGCTCAGGCTGGGCCGCCTCTTCCCATTTGGCGGGCACGACTGCTTCGGGCTCGCTTGGGAGGACCTGATCCGGGGCCCTGATCTCTGAGAGCCATCCCGGCTCAAGCTGTTCACCCTCCGGGGTCGGCTCCCCCGCTTCGTCGGGCTTCTTTCCGACCGAGGCATCGTATTCGGCCAGCCAGCCCAGCCCGCCTTCTCCTGCAGTTTCCCAGATCTTGCGTTGGCCTCGGTCCTCCCAGGATGAGGGCTCGTCGGCTCCAACCTCGAGCTCTTTGAGCCAATCCGCTTCGCCCGTCTCCGGTCGGATGATCTCCTCGTCTTCTCCTGTAAACGGCCTTTCGACGGCGATCTCTGCGTTGCCCAGCCAGGAAGCCGCAGGCTCCACACCCTTCGCTTCTTCGCCCGTGCCTTCGGGCAACTCGTCAGACGGTGTTTCGAGCTCGGCCAGCCACCCCTCCCGAGGCGGCGCGGCGGGGCCGGCTTGGGCGAGATCCGATCCTTCTGCGGGGGCGACCTCTTCTAACCAGCCCAGGTCTGTGCCGGATTGAATGTCCCAGGCCAAGCCTGAGTCTTCCACCGGCTCAATGGAGTCACCGGCCCCGAGGCGCTCGCCCCTCTCTATCCAGTCAGGCGAGGGTCGCCCTCCAGGTGTCGGGGCTTCCACGGCGGAGTCAGGCGTCAGCGGAGGGAGCGCTGGTCCGGCGTTGGCTGGTATCCCCCCATCTCGTATTCGGGCGAGCCAGTCCTCCTGCCCCTCCGCGCCCCCGTCTTCCGGCTCTGCACCCCAGGCCGGTTCGGCTTCCTGGGCCTGCCTGTCGCGTACACGCGATAGCCAATCAGGGACCTCTGCCAGTTCGGCCCCACCGGTCTCTTCCCCCGGAGCCTCCGCCGTTGTCTCCTTCGGCGTGCCCAACCAGTCCGGGACCTCACCCGGGGGTGGCCCTTCTTCCGACGGTCCCACTTCTCGCAAGCGGCCCAGCCAGTCCGGAGAGCCGGCCGAGTCTGCCTCATCCTCTGGGGCATTCTCTTCGAATTCGTCCGCTCCCGATCCTGCCCTCATCCTGTCGAGCCAGTCCGAGGCCTCTGCGCCATCATCCGTCCCGTCCGCCGATATGCGAGAGCCTTCCGGTTCGCCTCCGACGACCAGAGGCCGCAGCCGAGCTCCGCAAAACCCACATTCCTCTGCGCCGGGAGGGTTGAGTTTGCTGCACATCGGACAACGGAGTTCGGCAGCCATTCCGCTAGTTCCCGTAAGGCCGGTCGGCGGCCACAAGCACCCGCAAGCCGGTGACAATCCCACCGATTGCCACGCCGAGGAGGATGCCCCTTGCCCCTCCGGCCGCCGCCACCTGGACTACCCAGTTCCTGACCCATAAGATCCTCTCATGGGTCACGCTTTCGGAACCGATGAGCCACGGCCCGGTCCCCAGCAATATCAGGATGGCGGTCAACACGAACACGAGACTGAGGAGATCTCGTCGCCGGCCGGCCAGGCGTACGCCGGCAACAACCAGGGCGACCGCCAGGAGGGCCATGAGACTTGATTCGAGGGGCAGGTGGATGAATCTGAAGACGAACAGCGTCCATGGGCTGTCCGGGCCGAAGAACAGCCCGAGGGCCAGGGTGAAGGTGAAGAAAACGATCAGGACGCCGCTATACGGCCAGCCGGGCTCCTGCTCGCTGACCTTGGCCAGGTGGACACTCGCCAGATTCACCAGACCGATTCCCAGTCCCCCGGCAGCAAGCAGGATCGCCCAACGAAGCAAGACCAGCCAGACCAGCCGCAGCCCGATGATGACGTCGAGGTTGGTGAAGTAGCCGAGGAGGACGATCGCGCCGGCTGCGACCGCGACGGCGGCCCAGATCATATACGCACCCAGCTTCACAGGCCGACCCCAAAGGTGCGCATCAGTGTCCCGACCAGGATCGCGGCGACGATAAGGAACCGCACCAGGTCTTGTGTGCTCAGGCTGGCATGATGCAGCGGGCCCGCGTTCAGGTATGCACCGCCGGCAAACACCTCTTCTCCGATAAGAGGATAGGAGGCGATGGCATACAGGAGTGCCTGCGCCTGAACGTCGTCTGTCCCGGCCAGGACAAATATTCCCTTTCTCTCACCAAAGTCCGCCGCCAGCGCAGCTTCCGCCCCAAACGATCCGATCATCACGTGGACCGTCACGTCCTCGCCACCGAGAACGGCGGGAAGACCGGCGACGTAGGAGAAGGGTGTCGGACCCAGCATTCTTCCGGCTGTCAACTGGAAGCGGGTTGATTCTCCGACCTGCTGATACCCCGTCCGCAAGCTATCCTGCGACAGTACCATCATGGCGCCGTCCCCGGCCGTGATCACCGATGGCTTATCGCTCATGCTGGTCGCCATCGCCATCCGCGAAAGCACGGCCAATCCAGCGAGCGCCGGACCACTGTCAGAGCCGATCACCGATCCGGTCCCTAGAGAAAGATGTACGCGCTCGCCGGCCTCAACGGCGCGCTCGATGGATCTGCCGAGTTCTTCGAAGCCGCGCAGCTTGCGAAAGACGGTCGTCCTCCGACGCCCGTACGCGGCGTAAGCCAGAAGCGTTGCAAGGAAGATCGCCAGGATCAGCAGACCCCTGAGATCAAACATCGTTGTCCGCCAAGTCAGTTCGCAGTTGGTCGATCAGGAGGCGAACCTTCTTAGGATCCTCCAACACACGACCGATGCTATGCAGCTCCTCTCCTCCGAAGAGAGGTTCCACGATGTATGCCACCTGTGCACCGATCAGGGCCAATGGTCCTGCCACCTCCAAGAGGACTGCTGCAACGCCACCCATGCCGGTCCGGCGCAACTTCCGGGCCAAATCTTCGGTCAGATCATGCATTCTGGTCATTTCGCGCAGTATAGCACAACCACCTTAGACCGGCCATATCAGCGTGACTTCCGGGCTGATCGGATGGAACTTGGGGCATCTGTCACGCGCCGGTCTCGCGAGTGAACGTCCGACAGTCGGAGCGATATAAGGGGTGGTATCCGCGCTCATCTCAAGGAGCCGCACCCGCGAGCCGCGAATTTGCAGACTCGATTGCTTCGGATATAATCCGGAACAGGTGTTCGATCAAGTCTGGCAATGAGCCTCCGATTTCCTCAGCTGTTGACGCAGATTGAAGGCCTGGGAGAGAGCGCGGCCCGGCGGGCAGCCGAAGCCGCGCGCAAACTCCCGGTGGCCCTGCGCTCGATCGATGAGGCCCAGCGCATCGGCCGGGACGAGCTGACCAACCGCATCCGGCGAGCCGGGGAGCGTTGGCGGGGGGCACATCCGACGGATGAGCCCGTCAATGTGGTTTTCGGCCTTCCCCCCCATCCCTCTCGTCTCAACGTCATCGGAGCGGACGGTTCGCAGATCCTCCCCGACCGGCACGCACCCGCGCTGTATTTCTTGATCAACATCGGATCCATCCTGATCGAACAGGGTACGGGCAGCGCACCACGCACGGCCAGTGAGGCCGGCGTGTTCTATGACGACGCCGACCTCTACGGAGATAGCGGGGACCTGGCCTCGCCGGCCTGGATCAATGGCAAGCGCGATGTGGCCGAGATGGAGACGCTGGCGCGTCTGGCCGAGAGCTGCAGCGGTGCGCCAACATTGGCGCTCCTGGACAACGGCCTGCTTCTTTGGCTCGCCCTACAGGCAGGTGATCAGCATCGAAAGGCCGTCGACCGATTGCTGGCCGAGTACTTACAGCATCTCACCCGACTTCGAGCGAGCGGGGTTGCGGTCGCCGGCTTGGTCGATCGGCCGCGCAGCGCGGATGTCCTGGCACTCTTGGCCCTGGTTCTGGCGCCCGAACCAGACCCGGAGTCCTCACCAGCCATCAGCCCTTACCGGGGCCTCACCGATCGCGCCCTCTTTGCCGAACGCCTCGAGCCCGGCCAGCGCAGCGCGCGCTTTGTGGATAGTTCTCCGGTGAATCGCGACTTCGAGACCGTCGGGCACCAGATCCAGTTCTTCTATCTCAACACGGGAGGCGCGCACAACATCGCTCGCGTCGAGATCCCCGGTTGGGTGGCCGAAGACCCGAAGAGGCTGGAGTGGGTGCACGCCGGGATCATTGAACAGTCTAAGACCACCGGAGGTTTCCCCTATCCGCTCGTCCGCGCCCATGAGCTGGCTGTTGTCACCGCCGCCGACAGGCAGGCCTTCGAGGCTATGATCGAGCAATCTCTCATCCGCCGCGGCCTTCGGCCTCGAATCTCGCAGAAAGCACAGACTAAACGCTGGACCGGAGCGCGCCGGCGCCATCGCGTCTAGAGGAGTGAGATAAAGCATGGTCGTCACCCAGGTGCCTATTGGGAGGGTCACGCGCTGCAGCACGCGCGGCTTCGTCGGGGCCGTCCGCTTGCCTGAGCCCGACATTCCTGCATTCGGTGGGTTCTGCGTGGTTGAGACACAACACGGGCAGGCCCGGGTGATCGGCTTGATCTACGATCTGAGCATCGAGGATGACGAGCTCGCCCGGCAGATGGCAAGTGCGGGAGACCTCTCGCGCGAACAGCTTGCCGATGCCCAGACGAATCGGCAGGTACCGCTCGAATTTAGTGCGCTAACTGTCGGCTTTGCTCGGGAAGGGACCTATCACTACACGCTTCCGCCACAGCCTCCTCTCACGCTGGCGGAGGTCTACCCCCTCGACGTGAACGAGGTCCACTCCTTCACCGAGCGCTTCGACTTCCTGCCTCTGATCTTCGGCGCCGACCGACTTCCGGTCGACGACTTGCTGGCGGCGGCCCTCAAGCAGGCCTCACTGACCTATCCCGAAAAACAGCGCCTTCCCTACCTGGTCCAAGCCGGACGGGAATGCGCCCGCTTCATGGCGGCCGACCTCAACCGCCTCGAGAACCTCATCCGCAGTCTGCAGACATGATCAAAGACCGGGACGGGACGCGCTTCGCCGCGCATTGGAGGGCCGGATGACCGATGCCTCGGATCTCGACTCCTACTTCGGCGAACGCCAGGGCGAGACACCTCTGGGGACCGTCGTCGGCGGATCCCTTTCCGCCGGCTTGAGGGTCAAGCTCGACCCCCATCTGTCTATCGAACGCCTCGCCGTCGGCCGCTACGTGGTTATCCAAGGTCAGAGCCGACGGACGTTCTTCGGCATCATCACCGACATCCTCCTGGACGCCGCCAATCCCGACCTTCCCCGAAGGCCCCCGGACCCCTCCGATAGTTTTAGCGCCGAGGTTTACCGTGGCAGCGTCGCCTATGGGGCGATGCAGGTGACCCCGATGCTCGTGCTGGATGAGGGTGCCCAAGAACCGCGCCCGATCAAGACGATCCCGGCCCACTTCAGCCGCGTGCACGAAGCGACTGCAGCGGATGTCGAGCGGGTCTTCGGCCGTGAAGATCAGAGCCACTTCTTCATCGGCTCGCCTCTCGACATGGAGCTCGTCCAGGTAAATCTCGACCTGGGCCGTTTCGTTGCGCGCTCCTCGGGTGTCTTCGGCAAGAGCGGCACCGGGAAGTCCTTCATCACCCGCACCATCTTGGCCGGCATCGTCAAGTCCGGATTGGCCTCAAGCCTGGTCTTCGATATGCATAACGACTACGGCTGGGCGGTCAAGGGGGAGGGTCAGCACCAGTACAAAGGCTTGCGGCAGCTCTTCCCCGACGGGCGAGTGAACGTGGTCACGCTGGATGAGGAGACCTCGCGAGCGCGCGGTAGCAAGATCGACCGTATCCTCAAGATCGGCTACGAGCAGATAGAGCCGGAGGATGTGGAGATGCTCGCCGGCTTGATGGGGCTGAGCGACATCCAGACCGGGGCTCTTTACTACCTGCGACGCAGGCTGGGCCCGGCCTGGATCGCCAAACTGCTGGAAGAAGAGCAAGCGGGGGAAGAACTTCAGGAGTTGGTGCTAAGCGGCCGGATCCTGCCCGGAACGCTGGACGCGATCCAGCGCAAGTTCGAATCGTTCTTCCGCCGAATGGGTTTCCTTGTCCCTGGTAAGGGCGATGAGGCCGTCGATGATATCTTCAATCGACTGAATCTCGGAACGAGCATCGTCCTGGAATTCGGCCGATACGGCAACACACTGGCGGCCTACGTGCTGGTGGCCAACTATCTGACGCGGCGCATCCACGCTCGCTATGTCGACCGAATGAACCGTCACGCCGGCGGACAGGCCGATGAACCCCGGCCGCTGATGATCGTCATCGAGGAGGCGCACAAGTTCCTCGATCCTCAAATCGCCGGCCACACGATCTTCGGGAACATCGCCCGCGAGCTGCGCAAGTACAATGTCACTTTGCTCATCGTCGATCAGCGCCCGAGCGGGATCGATGACGAGGTCATGAGCCAGATCGGAACTCGAGTGACGTGTCTGCTCGACAATGAAGCCGACATCCGGGCGGTTTTCTCCGGCGTCAGCGGGGCGGGCGCGCTGCGCGAAGTGCTCGCCCGGCTCGACACACGCCAGCAGGCGCTCATCATGGGCCATGCCGTCCCCATGCCCGTGGTCGTTCGCACGCGCGACTACGATCAGTCTTTCTACAGCGCCATAGGGGTCGTGGATGGCGAGGAGCGCAAGGCTCGAGCCAAACGCGGTGCCGAGACGTTGTTCGGGGACTGACGCCCACCGCCGTAGATCCCGACCGCACGAGACGAGAGTAAAGCCAAAGCAGGGTGTCGGGGGAGGGGTAGGGGTGGGGGATGACGGCAACCTCCCCCTCACCCTCTGTCTCCTCATCGACCTCGATCACAGATCAACAATCAAACTGTCGATTCCGGTCGCACCACTCGGGCTCGGGGGTCGCCGTTCGACTACCTGCAAGTCGCCTTTCCCATCATAGGCGCGGACACTGATCGTATGACGGCCGCTCGTGTAAGGCCAGTCATAACGCCACTGGACCCAACTCAGCGGGCTCAAGGTAGGCACTCGCAACTCCGCCTCGACCCAGGGTCCGTCATCGATTTGCACTTCGACTTTGCTGATCTCGCGTGCCCCAGCATAGGCAATCCCGCCAACCGGGACCGTGGGGCTGCTTGCTTCAGCCTCCGCCTTGTCGGCCGCATCAACGACGGACGTCGTGTGCACGATCGCCTCAGCATCCCAGCCTCGATCAACCCAGTAGCCGGGACCTCGCCGATCGATGATCTCGATTCGCTCGATCCATTTGGGTTGCTTCATCCCATGACGGTTGGGGATGTAGACTCTGAGCGGGAATCCGTGCTCCGAAGACAGAGGTTCCCCGTTCATGTCGTACACCAGAAGCGTCCGTGGATCCGTGATATCGGACATCGCGATACTTTCATAGAACCCGTCGGCGGCGGTCACGTAAGCTTCGACGGCTGTAGGGAGCATTCCCGCCCGTTGGAGCACATCCGACAGTCGAGCCCCGGTCCAGCGACTGGTGCTGATCAGGTCCCCGCCCACCGGGTTCGAGATGCATTCCAACGTGATCACCTGGCTGACGGCGGGGAACGCACGGAGATCGTCCACCGTCAGCGAAAGCGGCTGTTCCACCATGCCGTCCACTTGCAGGTGCCAGCCGGCTCCGTCTACCTCCGGCGGTCGCGTGTTAATGTCGATCCGGTAGAAATCCTCGTTCGACGTGAGCTCAGGCCGTGTTCCCGGCGCCGGCGCGATCCGCTGGGCCAGTACATCATCCGGCGGTGACGAGGCCGGTCCGGTGGTGCCAGCCAGGCTAGGTGCAAGGGTGGCCGGCGGCCCCTGCACCTCCACCTCCCCTGTCTCCAGCAGCGACGCCAACCCGGCCGATCCGACGGTCACTACGATCGTGCCGCCTCCGACAAGGTACAGGAATTGTCGACGTGAGAGCGAAGCCTCCGGTTCCTGGAGGAGTGCAGCCCTGGCCCTGACGGTCAGCCAGACAAGGACCACACCCCATGCGCCGAACAGAATCGCAAGCCAGATCAGGGTCGTAACGGGTCCGGCCTGGGGGAACCCGAGCGTCAACTCAACCGGGATCATCGCCAGCAAGAGCACCGCGCCGCCTGTCAAACCCAGCCCGACCGGGCTCTTGGAACCACGAGCGTAGACCGCCAGGACGGCTCCAAGCACGGCGCCGGTGACCAGGAATATCCCGATAGCCTGTCCTTGCTCGGCCAATTTGGCGGTTGAGGCCGTCGGCCCGAGTTGCAGCGCTCGGATCACCGCCACCATGAGGTCGATGGTCGTCGTGATTATTTGTCCGGGCAGCACCCGCGCCAACCAGTCGAAGACCTCGAAAGGTACGAAGGGCACTTGAAGCAGCCGTTCGGCAAGATAGCTTAACCCCATGACGGGCAGGCTGGTCAGCGCCCCCAACGCCGCGCCGGTCCAAATCGCGGGCCGGTTGCCTTCCGTCATTTGCACCTGTGTAGATTCACCCATCCCATTACCACCGTCCTTTCCCGAGCGGGCTATACCATGTGAGTTGACTCACCCTGAACGTCTGACCGGCGGGCGATCCGAAATCGAAATGTCGCTCCTTGGCCGGGGGAGCTATCGGCCCAGATTTGCCCCCCATGGGCTTCGACCATCCCCTTGGCGATGGCCAGCCCCAATCCCGCACCACCATGGTCGAAACCACTCCGCGAACGGCTTTGTTCGCCTCGGAAGAACCGATCGAAGACAAACGGCAGGTCTTCGGGCCGGATGCCTTCGCCGCTGTCCTCGACCGATACGACCACATCCGATCCCCGGCATTCCGCCCGGACCCGAACGTGCCCGCCGGGCGGGGTATGACGCAACGCGTTGTCGAGCAAGTTCTGCAGGACGCGCCCAATCTCCTTTGGCGACAACCACACTGGATCCAGACCTTCACCAACCGAGCCGCTCAAGGCGACATCCTGGGCGCGGGCTCGGGCACCGAACGCCTCGAGCGTGTCGGAGATCAGGTCGGAGAGCGAGCTGGCTTCCAATTGCAGTGTCAGTTGGCCGGTATCGAGCATCGACAATTGGAACAAGGCATCGATCATCTCTCCCATGCGCATAATCTCGGCCCGGCTCTGTCTGAGATACCGGGTGACGGTATCCGGATCCGTCACAACGCCGTCGTCAATGGCCTGGATCATGACCATAAGCGATGACAGGGGAGTACGCAGATCGTGCGAGGCCCAGGCAACAAAGTCTCGCCGGGCGGCATCAAGCCGGCGCGCTTCCTCGGCGGCCTTCTGCAGACGGTCCGCCATTGTATTGAAGGCCACGGCCAACTGAGCCACTTCGTCACGTCCCTCCACGGCGACCCGGGCTGAGAAATCCCCTTCACTCAGGCTCGAAGCCGCTCCCAGCAGCGAGCCGAGGGCGTGTGTTATAGCGTTCGAGACGAGGAAGCCAAATGAGACCGAGATACCACCGGCGAAAAGGAGCAATAGGCCGGAGAGAGTCAGGTCGTGCGGGCTGAGGAACATCAAGCGCGCCGCCAACCAGACGTTGAACATCGTCAGGCCGGCTGCCACGACAAATCCCAGGCTGAGCGAGCTCCGCAGAGTCGGGAAACTACGCCACCAACCCAATCGTTGAGCGATGAAACCGACCAGCGCCGAGATCCCCGCGCTGGCGCCGAAGATCAACACGAGTTGGAGCAAATCGCTCGCCGGGGGTCGCATGACCATCGCGACCAGCGCGATCGTAATCGCCAGGGCGATGAGGATGCCGACGATGAACAAGGTTGCTCTGACCCGCGAGGACAACATGTCAGGCCTCAAACTTGTACCCCACCCCCCACACCGTCTGGAGCAAGTCGGGGCGCGAAGGATCGCGCTCGATCTTCTCCCGCAGTCGCCGGATATGCACGGTCACAGTGGAAGGGTCGCCATAGAAGTCATATCCCCAGACGTGATCCAGAACCTGCGCTCTTGAGAAAACCTGTCGCGGATGCCGCATGAAGAACCAGAGCAGATCGAATTCCTTGGCGGTCATACTCACAGGCTCATGCCGGACGCTGACGGTCCGGGCATTCGGATCCAGGTTGATGCCGCCGAGTTCCAACAATTGTCCGGGAAGGGGAGCATCGTCTTTCGAGCGCCGCAAGACCGCCCGCACCCGGCTGGCAAGCTCCTTGGGATCGAACGGCTTGACAACGTAATCATCCGCGCCAAGTTCTAGGCCTTCAATGCGGTCTTCAACCGCACCTTTTGCCGTAAGCATGATGACCGGTACAGCACTGTACTCCCGTAGGCGTCGCGTGAGGCTGAGTCCGTCCAAACCGGGCAGCATCAGATCGAGAACGACCAGGTCAGGCTCCACCTCTTCGACGACATCCAGAGCCGCATCCCCGTCGGCGGCCTCCATCACTTCAAAGCCGTCCCGTTCGAGGTAGCGACGGATCACCTCACGAATCGTCGCCTCATCGTCGACGACAAGGATTTTCTCAGCCTTGCGTGAAGGTCCACTCATCATCATCTGACCCAATGCCTAACACCCTGTCGCAGTTCACCAGGTTCTGAGGGAACCCTATTATCGCACCCGATCAGGGCCGGTGAGCGACCGTCCCGGCCGAGCGGCCTCGGCGCTTCACGCCAACCGTCCTGACCGACTCTCTCGGAGATTCCTTACGGGGCTGTTACGCGGAATGCAGCAAGACCAGCCTGACCCTCAGCGCCGACCGGGGTCGCTGATCGGCCGGGTTCGGTCGGACCGGGCGAGCGGACCTTGACGACTATGCCCACATGGCCCCTGTTGGGTCCATTCCGATTTCGTGTTCAGTTGAGCAGCCTGCCTGCCCAGGCAGCGTGATTGCCTCGCTTCCTCTGCCAACTTCCCTGGAATCCACCCCGCGTCTGTTGACCGGTTGCCGGAATAGAACATACGTGCTATTATCAGAGGTATGGATGCCTTCGAGAAGTTGGCGCTTGTCTCCCAGCAGACCACTCTGGAGAGCGCCGGCGAGGTCGTCGACCGCCCAGGGAACCCGATCCGCCGTCAGGCCTGCGGCTACACTCCGCTCGAGCTGCGAGATCGCTTTGGCGAAGACCCGTTGAAGGCTCGGCTGACCGTCAAGAAACACGAAATCCCGATCCACATGGCCGCCATGCCGGGTGGGCGGCGGATGCCGCTGATCAAGGCCATGTTGACCACTGCCTGTGAACGCGATTGCTTGTACTGCCCCTTCCGCGCCGGGCGCAATGTGCGCAGGCTGACTTTCCGGCCCGAGGAGTTGGCCAAGACGTTCTATGCCATCCATCAGCGAGGGGCCGCCGACGGGATCTTCATGTCGACGGGGATCTTCGCCGGCGGGATCAACACGCAGAACAAGCTACTCGATGCGGCCGAGATCCTACGCCGGCGCCTTGACTATCGCGGTTACCTGCATATCAAGATCATGCCTGGCGTTGAGCGGGGTCAGGTCCTGCAAGCCATGCGGCTCGCCGATCGTGTTTCTGTCAACCTTGAAGCCCCCAATGAGGACCGACTGAGGCTTCTGGCCCCGCAGAAGGACTTCGGGCGGAGCTTCTTGAGCCGTTGCGCTGGGTGGAAGAAATCCGGGGCACGGTACCTCCTGACCAGGGATGGCGCGGCCGCTGGCCCTCAAGCAGCACCCAATTCGTCGTAGGCGGCGCCGGGGAGAGCGATCTCGAGATCCTCGGGACGGTGTCTCACCTCTTCCGGTCGCTCGGCCTTGCGCGGACCTATTTTGAAGCCTTCACCCCGGTCGAGGGCACCCCGCTGGAGAACCACCCGGCTGAAGATCTCAGGCGGCAGCAACGACTCTATGAGGCGTCGTTCCTTTTGCGGGACTACGAGTTCGCCCTTGAAGACATGCCGTTCGGGAAGGCCGGTCACCTCCCCCTGGACATCGACCCTAAACGGGCTTATGCCGAAGCCGCGCTCCGCCAGGCGCCCGTGGATCTTAACCGCGCCGATCGGATCGAGCTTCTCCGGATCCCCGGGATCGGTCCGCGAGCCGCTCAGGCGATCCTCCGAACCCGCCGAGAGACCCGCCTGCGCGATCTGCATGACCTTCGGAAGCTAGGGATTCAAAGCAATCGGGCTGCGCCTTACATCTTGCTCGACGGACGGCGGCCCCCTCTCCAGTTGACGCTGATACCCCCATCCCCTCCCAACACACGCGCACCTGACCCCTGGGCCGCGTAAGACTGCCGAAATCCGGTCCAACTACTTGGCATTCCGGCCTTTCATCCCTTATACTAATCGCGTACAAGCAGCGGCGTCATCTTCGCTGGCCAGCCGCCAGGTCTCTAGTTCATGCGCGCCGACGAGAGTGGAGCCCAGAACGCCGGCCAGCCAGCGGGCGGCAGCAAGATCGACGCCGCTGCTCCCTTCCTTCTCTCCCTCATCCTCCGGCTCTTGCACGCAGCCTCCATATCTGTCGTTCCACCGTAGAGCTACCCATTCCGACCCCACTTCCCTACCCTTGGTTCCTTGATCCCCTGCCAGGCAAAATTAAACCAAACACCTCTGGCGACGCCGCCAAGGAGCGCCGCGCTACCCGTCTGGTACTCACTAGGCAATCCAACGCACCGCCGGCCGTGCTACTATGGATCTGGCATAGTCCTCCGGCTTTCGCCTGGGTTGGATTCGGCGACCTTGCCATTCGTGGTTCTTCCCGGCAGGTAAGCCTCCAGGGTTCGGATTGTCGGCCCCCGCCGGGCAGATCGGGAACTGAGTGACCCAACTCTCCACGATCGACTTCCACGTCACTGGGCACTGCAACCAGGAATGCCCATACTGCTGGGGGCCGTTGCGCGGCGGATCAGAGGTGAACACCTCAGTCGCATGCGACATCGTGCGCAAGATCGCGGCTGCGGGCGTCCGGCGGATCGTCTTCACGGGGGGCGATCCGGTCTTGCGGGATGACCTCGGGCTCCTGTTACGCCTGGCGAAGGAGCTCACGCTAGAGGTGGCCCTCTCGTCGACCGGCGATCGGCTCACGCCTGGCTTTCTCCGTGCCTACGGCCGGTGGATCGATTTAGTTTCTCTCCCGCTGGATGGACCCAACGAGGACGTCTCCTCGCGCACCAAGAATCCGGGACACTTCACGGCCGTGCTACGCGCCATAGACTGGCTGGGTGAGTATCCGCGGATCGACGTCAAGATCGGCACACCAGTAACCCGGACAAACCTGGAGACCATCCCGGAGCTCGTGGACTTTGTCGAACAGATCTCGTCCCGAATGTCCAATCGCATGTTCCACAATCTCTTCCAGGCGTACCCGCGCGCCATGGGCGAGGTCGATTGGTCCGACCTTCTGGTAACCGATGCTGAATTCACCTCACTGCGCAAGACTGTGGAAAGCCGGACCCGGCAACTGCAGCTAAACTGGCTCGATCACGCGACCCTCGACCGGCTGTATGTCATGGTCATGCCGGACGGATCCCTCACTATTCCCAACGGCCCGGCGTACCCGAATTACGGAGCTTTCCTGGAGATATCCGACCTCGACGAGGTGCTGACTCAGGCGCGGTTCGACGCCCCCAAGCACGCCCGACATGCCCAACGCTGGGCGAGCCGGGCGCTCTCGGATACAGCTTCGGGGCGCGTCCAGCCGCCCCTGACTTGATCGCGAGTACGCGGGCACTCTTACTGGGAGCCTGCGTGGATCTAGCCGGCGCCTTCGCCGGCCTCGCCGGGTGTGCCGGCGCGCGATAGGTACTGTTCGACCATTAGCAGCCCATCCTCGCCCGCCCGACGGATGACAGACAGCAGCTGGTCCATCGACGAGACTTCTTCGAGCTGTTCGGTTACGAACCAGCGCAAGAAATCCTGGGCGATGTGGTCGTTCTCCTTGATCGCCAGGTCCATCAGACCGTTGATCTGCCGGGTTACCTCGAGCTCCCAATCCAGGGCCATCTTCGCCGCCTGCTCAGCCGTCTTGATCCCCCCGGGCGGCGCCTGGATTGCCGGAATTGCCACATTCCCGCCGGCCTCGGCCACGTAGTGCACGAACTTCATGGCGTGCATGCGTTCCTCGTCCGACTGCCGATAGAAGAAAGCTGCCAGCTCCGGTAGAGATTCGACGTCGAAATAGGTGGCGATGTTGATGTACTGGTTGGAGGCCGCCAGTTCGCGGCCGGCCTGCCCATTGAACGCCTCTGCTAGTTTCTCACTGATCAGCATCTTCAACTCCTCCTTCTGATCACATCCGAGACTGCCTCATGGCGGCGAGGTGATGTACTGCAGCGCATACTGCGCATCGAGATAATTCGGATTCACATTGAGTGCCGACAAGAAGTCTTCCCTGGCGGCCGAGAGGTTCCCCTCGCGGTAATAGGCCCAACCTCGCCAGAGCATCGCCTCCTCTGACTTGTATGTCCGGTAAAGGGTCGCTGTCGCCAGGTCGATCACATCCTGGAGGCGGCCCTGATTGAAGTAAGCGATGTACGGGCCGAACTGATAGCGGGTGAAGCGCCAGGGAAGTCCCAGCGTGAGCGCCGTATCGTAAGCCGCGGAGGCCTGGCCATAACGCTCGAAGTAAACCAGGTTCGAACCGAGGTTGAACCAGGCATATGCGTCCGAAGGGTTCCGATCGACCTCGGCTTGGGCGTGGTCGAGAGCGCGCTGCCGGTTGACATCGGGATCGGCTTCCTCCCCGAGCAGGGCGTCGATCGTGGCCTGCTCCTCCGGGGGGTAGAGATACAGGAAAACCCGGTTGAAAGCCCGCCAACCGTCTTCGAGGGCATCGTATCTCACAATCCGGTCAGCCCCGCCCGTAGCGGGGTTGGTGTCCTGGGCGATGAATGCGCTTTGCGCGTTATCGTAACCGGTCAGCAGCAGGTAATGGCCGGCCCACCCTCCCCCACCGTCGCCCTCGGCCAGGATGAAGCCCTCTTCGATAATGACCGGGATGCCCGCCGCCAGGAATCGCTTGAGCATGTCAATACTGCCGCCCACGCGATAGTCGGCGCTCAACCACCCGGCCCTCGTCCGAACAAAGTAAGCCAGCTCATCGACATTGACGTTCTTGTCGCCCCGGTCCGGCTTCAACAGATCAGAGATGTCGAATTGATCCCCGTTCCAACCAAAGTAGCGCAGGGCGAGGGACAATGTCGCCGGTCCGCAGTTGTTCCAGTCCTGTTTCTCCCAGGCGGGCGGGGACAGGCTGACCGCGCCGGGGATCGGGGTCGCGGTCGGTGCGGGCGTCGAGCTCTGTGCCGGTGTTGGCGTGGGTAGCGGGGTCATCGTGGGAAAGAGGGTGGCCTGCATAGCCTGGGCAACCGCCCCTGCCGGTGTGGGAACCGTGTCCCCGGGATGCAGCCAGCCTAACACGATCCCCGAGGCCGCATCCAGCCGCCATTCGAGGCGATATTTCACGGGAGGTAGCTGGTAAATCAGCCACCCAGCCAGGGCCGTTGCGGCCGCGCCCAATAAGAACCTCGCCATCCACGCAAGGCGTGAGGAGAACATAGGCGAGGATTATATCAGTCGGGCGCGGACCGACCGTCGACATCCTGCATAGACCGCCAGACGACTTCCTTGCTAGAATATGCACTAGGCCAGGTGGTTATTGTGTCCGACACGACTTCGATCATCATACTTGGCGCCTCCGGCGACTTGACCAAGCGCAAGCTCATACCGGCATTGTTCAGCCTGCACTGCAAGCGGCGCATGCCCGATCCGTTTCACATCGTGGGGATGGCGCGGACGCGATCGGATACAGAGACCTTCCGCCAGATGCTCAAGCAGGGGATGCTTACTCTCGCACCCAAGTATGTCGATCCGAAGGAATGGCCGGTGTTCGCCGATCGGTTGGAGTATGTGACCGGCGACCCGGCCGACAGCGAGTCCCTCCACATGCTGCAGACCACGCTCGATCGTCTGGAGGGCGAATTCCAGGGAGGCCGCAACCGTATCTACTATATGGCCCTCCCGCCCGCCTCGTATGGATCGGTTCTCCAGGCCCTCGGCCGAACTGGCATGGTCGACTCGACCCCGGGATGGCGCAGGGTTGTTATTGAGAAACCATTCGGTCATGATCTTCCATCTGCCAGGTCCTTGAATGATCTCGTCCATGAAGTCCTGAATGAAGACCAGATCTACCGGATCGATCACTATCTGGGCAAAGAGACCGTCCAAAACGTTCTGGTTCTCCGCTTTGCCAACAGCATCTTCGAGCCCGTCTGGAACCGGAACTACGTCGATCACATCCAGATCACGGTGGCCGAATCCGTGGGCGTCGGGCACCGCGGTCACTTCTTCGACCAGGTCGGTGTTGTGCGCGACATGTTCCAGAACCACCTGATGCAACTCCTGTCCCTGGTGGCGATGGAGCCGCCGGCATCCTTCGACGCCGAGGCAATGCGGAACGAACGCGCCAAAGTCTTGCGCAGCGTCCGACCGATCCTCCCCGCCGATGTGGCAGTCGATACCGTACGTGGGCAATATCAGGGATATCGCCAGGAAGTCGGGGTCGATCCGCACTCGCAGACGGCCACTTATGCTGCGCTCCGGCTTCGGATCAGCAACTGGCGGTGGGAGGGCGTGCCGTTCTTCCTGCGTTCAGGCAAGGCACTCGCCGAGAAAACGACCGAGATCGCCGTGCAGTTTAAGGATGTGCCTCATATGATGTTCACACGGTCCGCCGGGCAGGGGATCATGCCCAACCGGCTGTCCTTGTGTCTCCAGCCGGACGAAGGGATCCACTTGCGCTTCGAGATGAAGGTCCCGGGCACGCAGGCCGAGACCCGCTCGACGAATATGGAATTTCACTACGCCAGCGTCTTTGGGCCGGATGCGATCCCGGACGCCTATGAACGCCTGCTTCTCGACGCGCTCAACGGCGACGCCTCGCTTTTCACTCGAGCCGACACGATCGAACTGGCCTGGGGCCTGATCGATCCGATCCTCGAGGGATGGTCGCTTCCCGGTGCACCTCCGCTGGCAATCTACCCTCCCGGCTCGTGGGGGCCTGAAGAAGCGGACGCCTTCATGCTCGACGGAGGCCGGGTTTGGGAGCTCGGTTGTGCGAGGCACGACGCATGACCCAGGATCGAGGCGCTTCCTTGGGGCTGTCGGAGGGGATCATCATTTACGGAACCGACTGGTGCCCGGATTGCATTCGCGCCCGGCGATTCCTCGATCGGAACAAGGTCGCATACACGTGGATCGACACCGACAAGGACAGACTGGCTGAAGCCTTCGTCCGTCATTCAAACAACGGTAAACGGATCGTCCCCACGATCCTCTTCCCCGATGGGACGATCCTCGCCGAGCCCTCGGATCAAGCGCTGGCTGAGAAGCTCGAACTCCCGGAGTAGTCTCAACTCTCCTCGGGGTTGAACGGTATTCGCAGGGATTCCTTCGGGCGGCTGGTCGATCCCTCCGTACACGTGTCTGATCAGCGGTGAGGCTTCGAGGCGCAGGAGACAGCCTGTGAGCCTTGCCCTCACCTCGCCGACCCCCCCTGCTATAATCCCCGATATGCATACCGGAGTCCTTCAATGCCCCTGAAAGACCTGCGCGAGTTCATTGATCTGCTCGAGACGCGAGGCCAACTGGCGCGCGTTTCGGTCCCCGTATCGCGTGACCTGGAAATCACCGAGATCACCGACAGAGTTTCCAAAGGACCTGATGGATCGAACAAGGCTCTGCTCTTCGAACAAGTCGAAGGGTCCGACCTCCCGCTCGCGATCAACCTGTTTGGCTCGCGCCAGCGGATGTCCTGGGCACTGGGCGTTGACGACCTCGAGGAGTTGCGGGAGCGCCTGGCTTCCTTGCTCGACCTCAGACTCCCGCAGGGATTGGGGGGCGTCCTCGACCGCGGGCAGGATCTTCTGGGCGTGCTGCGGTCGATCGGATTGCGTCCGGCCAAGGTGAAGAACGCCCCGGTTCAAACCGTAGTAGAGAAGGAGAAGGCCTCACTCGACATTCTCCCGGTTCTAAAGTGTTGGCCCGACGATGGGGGACGGTTCATCACTTTGCCTCAGGTCATCACCCGTGATCCGGAGACCGGCATCCGCAACGTCGGCATGTATCGTCTCCAGGTTCTCGACGAGCGGCGCCTTTTGATGCACTGGCAGCGACACAAGGGAGGTGCCGAGCACGAACGCGTGGCGCGCGAGGTAAACAAGCCGACAATTCCGGCGGCGGTCGTCCTCGGCGGGGACCCGGCCAGCATGTGGTGCGCCTCGTCCCCCCTCCCGCCGAACATCGATGAGTATCTGCTGGCTGGTTGGCTGCGGGGCCGTCCGGTCGAATTCGTGGATTGCGTCAGCCAGCCTCTGGAGGTACCGGCCGAGGCCGAGATCGTGCTCGAAGGCTACGTCGATCCCAACGAGCACCTGCCCGAAGGGCCGTTCGGAGACCACACAGGTTACTACACCCCCATCGAGCCTTTCCCGGTTTTCCATTTGACGGCCATCACCCGGCGCGCCAGTTCCATCTATCCGACGACCGTCGTCGGAGCTCCGCCGATGGAAGATGTCTGGATGGGAAAGGCCACCGAGCGGCTGTTCATGCCGCTGATCCGCCTGTTCATGCCGGAGGTGATCGATGTGTGCATGCCGGCCTCGGGCATCTTTCACAACCTGGTTCTCGTGTCCATCCGGAAGCGCTATCCCGGTCACGCACGCAAGGTGATCCATGGGCTGTGGGGATTGGGATTGTTGATGCTAGCCAAGTGCATCGTCGTGTTCGATGACTGGGTCGACGTCCAGGAGCCCAGCCAGGCCGCCTGGCAAGCACTGGGAAACGTGGATTGGGCGCGGGACGTTGTGATCACCCAGGGGCCGGTGGATCATCTTGACCATGCTTCCTATCAGCACAGCTTTGGCGGGAAGATCGGCATCGATGCCACGGCCAAGTTGCCGGAAGAAGGCTACGCTCGCGGCTGGCCGAAGCGGATCGAAATGGATCCCCAGGTGAAGTCGAGGATCGAGGCGATCTGGGGACAGCTCGGGCTTTGAGAGCACTCTAGGCTCCGGGAGCCTTAATGACTTGTGATAGAATGAAAACCGCTCCCGGCGTGCAACCGGGAGCGGTTTTCGCTGGCCGCCAAAGGAAGTCCATGTTTTTCCTTCGCCGAGTCCGCGCCTTCCTCGACCTAATCAAATTCGAGCACACCGTCTTCGCTTTGCCATTTGCCTACCTGGGGATGCTCCTTGCGGCCGGTGGCTGGCCGAGCTCGGGCCAGTTCATCTGGATCACCGTGGCCATGGCAGCCGCCCGGACAATGGCTATGAGCGCCAATCGTCTGGCCGACCGGGAGCTCGATGCCCGAAACCCACGCACTGCGGGGCGGCCGCTCATCACGGGAGCGATCAACTCCGACACCGTGTGGGCCGGAGGGCTGGTGGCGACGGCCGTCCTTGCCATTGCGGCGTATTCGCTCGGACCGCTTCCCTTCCGCCTTCTCCCCGGCGCAGTCGCCTTCCTGATCGGCTACCCATTCACCAAGCGCTTCACGCTGGCCTCACATTTCATTCTCGGAGCGACCGACGCCCTGGCGCCTCTCGGCGCATGGGCGGCAGTACGCGGCTCCCTGTTTACCCGTGCGGATCTGCCGGCCTGGATCCTCTTCATAACCGTCACGCTCTGGATCGCCGGATTCGACATGATCTATGCCTGCCAGGATGCCGAGTTCGATCGGCGCGAGGGGCTCTTCGCCATTCCGGCGCGCTTGGGCATCGGCCCCGCCCTCCGCCTCTCAGCCGTCTGCCACGCCCTGACCACCGTCCTCCTGATCGGCCTCGGCGCCGTTGCCGGGTTGGGTCTGGCATACTATCTGGGTGTAGGTATCGCCACAGCCCTCCTTGCTTATGAGCATGCCATTGTTCACCCGCACGATCTCTCGCGTCTTAACTTGGCTTTCTTCAATGTGAACGGCGTGATCAGCCTGACGCTCTTCGCCGCTACTCTCGCAGCCTTACTGGTACCGTGAACTCCATCGGAGGATTCTCATGAAAAGACGATTCGTGATCATCCCCCTGCTCGCTCTCCTGCTCGCCGCGTGCGGCGGCGCCAAGCCCGAGCCCGTCACCCTCCGAATCGGCGTGCTCCCGATCCTCGACGCGCTGCCGATGTACGTCGCCCAAGCCGAGGGCCACTTCGCCGAGCAAGGAGTCGAGGTCGAGTTCGTCCCAGTCGCCTCGGCGGCCGAACGGGATCAGCTGATGCAAGCCGGACAAATCGACGGCATGATCAACGATCTGGTCTCGACCATGTTCTACAACAAGGACGGGACCCAGATCATCGTCGTATCCTTCGCTCGCACTGCAACCCCTGACTTCCCCCAATACCGGATCCTGGCTTCCAAGGACAGTGGGATAGAAACCGTGGACGATCTGCGTGGTGTCCCGATCGGTATCTCCGAGGGAAGCGTGATTGCCTACACGACCGATCGTTTGCTCGAGGCCGAAGGGCTTACCCAGGATGACATCGTGACCGTTGCCGTTCCCAAGATCCCCGACCGCCTGGCCTTGCTCCTAAGCGGTGAGCTAAAGGCCGCTAACCTTCCTGACCCGCTCTCATCCCTGGCGATCCAGGGAGGGGCGAAGGTGATCATCGATGACACCTCGCATCCGGAAATCGGCAACAGCCTGATCTCTTTCCGCAAGAGTGTCGTCGAGGAACACCCTGAGGCGATCCGAGCTTTCATGGCTGCCGTGGAGAAAGCCGGCTCGGAGATCAACGCCGACAAGACACGCTGGAGCGAATTGCTCACCGAGAAGCAGCTGGTGCCGGCGCCCGTCCTCGGAACCTATGCCATCCCGTCGTTTCCAACGGGCAGCGTGCCGTCTGAGGCGCAGTTTGCCGACGCGCTGGCATGGACTCAGGAGAAGGGCCTTCTGACAGGCCAAGTCTCTTATTCGGAATCAGTGGACCCATCTTTCCTGCCGTAGGCTGAGCGCGGGCGGTCTTCCCGGCGGGTCAGCCCGCTCCGCCCGCGGGTCGTGTTTGGTTGGCTGTGATTACTCTCCAAAGCATCTGCTTCGCCTATCCTGACGGGACCAACGTCTTCGAGGACTTCAGTTGGGAGGTCGGGTCGGGCGAAGCTTGGGCTGTGCTCGGCCCCTCCGGCTGCGGGAAGACCACGCTGCTCTACTTGCTGGCGGCCTTGAGACACCCAACCGCCGGGGAAATTCGAATCAGTGGGGAGCCGCTGTTCAAGCCTCGCCCGCGAACAGGTTTAATCCTCCAGGATTACGGCCTGCTGCCTTGGGCCACCGTGCGCGAGAACGTCGCGCTAGGCTTGCGCCTCCGGCGCTTCTACGGCCCAGATGGAGTCCACTCTCCGGCCGATGAACGCATCCCAGAGCTCGCCGATAGGATTGATCCCTGGCTGGAGCGGTTGGCCCTGCTGTCGATCGCCGAGAGCTACCCCGCCCAGATCTCAGGCGGTCAGCGGCAACGCACGGCCATCGCCCGGACGCTTGCCCTCGATCCCGACTTGCTGCTGATGGATGAACCTTTCGCCTCCTTGGACGCGCCGACTCGCGAAGGGCTTCAGGCGCTGACGATCGAATTGCGCAATGAGCGTGGGCTGACGACGGTGATCGTCACACACGCCATCGAAGAGGCGGCGTTGCTGGGGCGGCGGATTCTGCTGCTTGGAATGATCCCCAATACGTCCGCCATGGTCTACGACAATCCCGGGGCGACACACTCCACCTACCGAGATACTTCGGAATACGCCTCGATGTGTGCTCAACTTCGACGGGCCATGGAGGCGATCGCGTGAAGCGCGGCCAGGTTCTTGTGGCGGCTGTGGCAATCGGGTTGGTGTGGCAGGCCTTGGCCGTGTTGGTCCGCAGGCCCATCCTCCCGCCACCGACCGTGGTCCTGCAGAGTTTTCTGACCGAGCTTCCCCGCGATCTTGGGGAGCACTTTGTCGCCAGCCTTTGGCGGGTGGTCGCCTCCATCGCCCTCTCGGTTGCTTTGGCCGTTCCGGCCGGCCTGGTTCTCGGGCAATCCCCTCGTTTGAACCAGATCTTCTCACCCGCAATCTATCTCCTCTTCCCGATCCCGAAGGTCGTTCTGGTCCCGGTCGTCTTACTCTTCTTCGGCATCGGAGATCTCCCGAAGATCATCATCATCTTCATGATCCTTTTCTTCCAGATCCTGGTGCTTGTTCGCGACCAGGCGGCCGGGTTGCGACCTGAACTGCTGCATTCTGTCCGCAGCCTGGGTGCCGGCCGGCGAGCGCTATTCCGCTTTGTCTATCTTCCGGCGAGCCTGCCGGCGATCCTGACTGCGCTCCGGCAGTCCGTGGGTACGGCAGTTGCAGTGCTCTACGTGGCCGAGTTGTTCGCCACCCGGCGCGGACTGGGCTACTACATCTACTTCACCGGAAGCACGCTCTTCGATTACCCGAAGATGTACGCCGGTGTGCTCGCCATGAGCCTGCTCGGACTGGGGATGTACTTCGCCGTGGACTGGCTCCATCATCGGTTATGTGCCTGGCAGTTCACGCGGTAGTCGCCAGCGTCCGCGCGGCCAGGTCGTTCAAGCCAGGTCACCGTCGTTCAGCCGCCCGCTTTGGAGGACGCACAAGGGTGAGTCACCTGACGGGAGAGGCCCGATCGAATTACGTGCGCCGCATGTTCGGCCGGATCGCCGGACGATACGATATGCTCAATCGCCTGATGACCATGGGACAGGATCTGCGATGGCGGCGCGAGGCCGTCAAGCGCCTGCGCCTGGCGGGAACCGGGCGCGTCCTGGACATCGGGGCCGGCACGGGCGACCTTGCCTTCGAGGTCCTCAGGCAATTCCCGGGTGCTCACGCAGTCGCGGTCGATATCACTCCGGAGATGATCGCCGTTGGACGCCTCCGCAAGGAAGGGGGCTCAGTCACTTGGGTCGTGGCCGATGCGCTCCACTTGCCGTTTGCCGACTCTTCTTTCGTCGGGGTGATCTCAGGATTCCTACTGCGCAATCTGCCGGACGTCGACGGATCTCTCTCTGAGCAACATCGTGTTCTCCGACGGGCCGGCCGGCTGGTGAGCCTCGACACCAGTCCCCCTCCGCCTGGCTTGTTCCGACCGCTGATACGATTCCACCTGCACGCTGTCATCCCGACTCTCGGTCGGGTGCTTGCGGGTGAGGCCGAGGCCTACCGCTACCTGCCCGACTCGACTGAGCACTTTGCGACCGCCGAGGCCCTTGCCGCCAGGATGGCAACCGTCGGCCTGGCCCCCGTCGGGTATGTCCGGCGGATGTTCGGGACGATCGCGATTCACTGGGGAAGCAAAGCCGAAACCGGTTGATCGGCCGAGCTCACTCGCAAGGCGTTGGTCGGATCGACGGCGCCGACGTGGGAGGGAGGTTTGACTGACTGCCATGGCTGACAGGATCATCGTCTCCATCAGTGGCGCCTCGGGCGTGATCTATGGTATTCGTGCCCTCGAGATACTCCGCGAGCTCGGCCTCGAGACCCATCTCATCCTCACTCCGGCCGCCAAAGTCACGATCGCTCAGGAGACCGATTTCAAGGTTAGCGATGTCGTCGCCCTCGCCAGCATCTCACACGACCCACGCGACATCGGAGCCAGCATCGCCTCCGGATCCTTCGATACGCGGGGGATGATCGTCATACCATGCTCCGTCAAGACCCTCTCGGCCGTCGCCAACAGCTATGCCGACGAGCTGACAGCCCGTGCGGCGGACGTTTGCCTCAAAGAAGGTCGCCCGCTGGTCCTAGTGGTGCGCGAAACGCCCCTTCATCCGGGCCACATCCGATTGATGGAGCTCGCCGCCCAGGCCGGCGCCGTGATCTTCCCACCGGTTCCGTCGTTCTACGGAAGGCCGCAGTCCCTCGACGACGTCATTACAGCCACGGTCGGCCGTGCCTTGGCCAGGCTCGGTGTGCAGAACACCGGCTACCCGCGCTGGGAAGGACTCTCCTAGACCCCCAGGTAGTGATGCGACGGCAGCGACCCTCCAGGCCAGGTTCGCTTGCGCCTCGGGCGACGACAGACGACTGACGACGGACGACCGGCCCCATCCGATAGCCCCGAGTACGTCTTGTGTCTTGTGTCTTGTGTCTTGTGTCTTGTGTCTCGTGTCTCGTGTCTCGTGTCTTGTGTCTTGTGTCTTGTGTCTCGTCCCGTGAAACGTGATGCGTGAAACGTAATGCGCAAGACGCGAACCTTGTAGCTTGAAGCTCGGGTCTTGTGTCCTGAGTCTTGTGTCCTGAGTCCTGTGTCTTGTGTCTTGTAGCTTGAAGCCTAACAACGTGCCCGATCTCACCCCCGTCCTTGCGCTCCTTGCCGAGACTCGCAGCCTGAGCCTGGCCACGCTCGATCCCGACGGCCGGCCGCGCGCGACGCCGCTGTTCTTCGCCTTCGACGATCAGGCCTGCTTGTTCTTCCTCTCCGAACGCGAGACTCAACACTGCCGCAACCTCAGTCGCGACTCTTCGGCGGCCGCGTCTTTGTATCCGGAGGTGGCAGATTGGCACGAGATCCGCGGTCTCCAGATTCGGGGCTTCGCCTCGGTCGTCCCCGCTTCCGAGCGTGAGCCGGCGCTCGCTCTCTACACGACCCGCTTCCCCTTCGCCGGCGAACTGGGCGGCATCGTCAGCCTGAGCGAAATCTACTGCCTCCATCCGACCTGGGTGCGCCTGATCGACAATCGGCAGGGATTCGGCTACAAGCGCGAGTGGAACCTGCCCTGAGATCGGGAGGCGATCACGCCTTGTCCTGTCCCGCCGGCTGAAGGGGGAATGATCCCGGGACGATGAGGCGGCGGCACCCATTCCATGCTGCGCGTCGTTTAGGCTCGAAGAGCTGTAATACACTGTGGGCATGGATCCTCCTTCCGATTACGACCTGGCGGTCCACGCCCGGCGCGGCGATGCAGAGGCCTTCGGCGAACTCGTGCGACGCTATCAGACGTCGGTCTTCAACGTCTGCTATCGGATGATGGGCAACCGTCAGGAGGCCGAAGACATGAGCCAGGAGGCATTCATCCGGGCCTACTCGCGATTGGCCACCTATGATACCGAGCGACCGTTCGGCCCGTGGATCCGACGCGTGGCGGCCAATTTCTGCCTCAACCGGCTGGCGTCGAAGGCGCCGATCAATATGCCCCTGATGGATGAGCACGAGACCGTTCATACGCCCCACGAAAGGAACCTTGAGCTTGCGACCGAGACGGCCGAGCGCGCCCGCGCCATCCGTCACGCCATGGCAGATTTGCCTCCACACTACCTCGCCGTCATCGAGCTGCGTCACTTTCAGGAGCTGAGCTACAATGAGATCTCATACACCATGGGGATCAGCCTTTCCCAGGTGAAGAGCTACCTGTTCAGGGCGCGCAAGCTGCTTGGAGAAGCTCTGAAAGAACATGAATGAACCGGCGCACTTGACAGACGATGTTTTGAACGAGTATCTCGACGAGGCTCTGTCCGGCGAGCTTCGGGCGACGGCCGACAACCACCTCCGGGCATGCATGACCTGCACCGGGCGGCTGGCTAAGCTGAGCGAGTTGTTCTCCATGCTCA
>Ga0209751_10000308_pt1 | contig 52070 bp, 40 predicted proteins | sample RifCSP13_1_FD_184019 | JGI IMG/M metagenome (GOLD analysis project Ga0209751, IMG submission 184019) | Soil microbial communities from Rifle, Colorado - Rifle CSP2_sed 13_1 (SPAdes) (version 2) | ecosystem: Environmental > Terrestrial > Deep subsurface > Rock core/Sediment | place: Rifle...
CGCGGCGCCGACCGGCCGCGGGCGCCGCCAGAGCACGACGGCGAGGAGCAGCGCGCCGATCGTCACGCCGACGTCGGCCACGTTGAACGTCCAGAAGCGCCACGCGCCGATGCCGAGGTCAATGAAGTCCACGACGCCGCGTGCGGAACGCAGGCGGTCGAACAGGTTGCCGAGCGCGCCGGCCGCGATGAGGGCGAGCGCGGCCGCCTGCGCGACCGCGTGCTGCGCGGTGCGCTGGTAGAGCCGGAAGACCACCACGAGCATCGCCGTGGCGAGCACGGTGAAGGTGACGCGCGAGGCGTCGCCGAGCGAGACGTTCATCGCCGCGCCCGTGTTGTACGTGAGTGTCAGGCGGACCCACTCGCCGGCGACGTCGTGCGGCACGTGCGGGGGGAGCCGCCCTTCGGCGAGGCGCTTGGTGACGACATCGGCGGCGAAGGTGGCCGTGAAGAGCGGCCAGAACGCGCGGGCGCGCGCGGAGCCGCCCGACGTCGCGGAGGATTCGAGAGCGGTGGCCACGCCGTAACCTACGGCGTCGTGCCCACACCGGGTTTCAGCGGCGACAGGGGCGCCGCCGGCACCGTGGACACGAGCGCGACAGGCGCGCCCGGCCGGTGTGGCGGGCGTTACGTCTCGCGCACGAACGCGGCGATCGCGCCCGAGAAGTCGATCACCAGGGTGTCGGCCGCGCCCTGGGCGATCCGCGACGAGGTCCGGTGTGGCGCCGTGGGGTTGTCGGTCTCGAGCAGGTCGCCGCGCACCGAGTAGACCAGCGTGATGACGTGCTCACGGTCGCCCACACGGATCGTGTAACGCAACTCACCGCCGGGCCGGAATTCCATCAGCACGCCCGGCGCGAAGTCGAGTGCCGGATCCGCGCGCATCAGGCGCCAGCGACCGAGCAGCCACGGCGGCACAGGTTCGAGGATGGCAGACCTCCGCGCGCGCAGTTTCCCCGCGCGCGGCCCCAGTGTCACCGCACGCATCGTCACGTGTACTCTTAACCATATGAACCGACCGGCCAGCGCGCCCGCGTCGTGCTCGAGACGACCGGGCGCGTGGTTCTGCGCCCTGACGGCGCTCATCGCCGGTCCGCGCGCCGCCTCCTCGCAGGATCACGCCTGTTCGGCCCGGCACCCGATGGTGGATGCCGTCGCCGTCCGGGGCAACAAGGTCATCGCGTCCGACGCGCTCCTCTCCATTGTCGTGACCGAGCGCACGGGCCTCTGGCGGCGGTGGTTCGGCTGGAACACGGGTGCGCTCACGTGCCTCGACTCGGCCACCCTGCGCGACGACCAGCAGCGGGTGGCGGAGCTGTACGAGGACCGCGGCTATCCGGGCACCACGGTGGCGTCCTCGGTCGCGCGGCACGGGGCGAACCGCGCCCGGGTGACGTTCGTGGTCACCGAAAGTGCGCCGGTCCTCGTGGATTCCGTGACGGTCGCGGGTCTCCCGGAAGATGCGGCGGATGCGCGTGCGCTCGAGCGCCTGCTGTCAGGCCGGGTGCTCGACGATTCCGTCGTGCGGGCGGTCGCCGATTCGGTCCAGTCGCTCGTCCTGAACGCGGGGTACGCCCGGGCCGCGCCGGTCACGGCCTCGATGCGCGCGGACGTGGCGCGGCACCGCGGCACGGTCTCGTTCGTCTTCGCCCCCGGGCGCCTCACGCACGTCGGGGACATCTCCGTCCGGTACGCGGATTCGACACGGACACCCGCCCTGCCTGAACGCGATGTGCGGTCGCTCCTCCGCGTGAGCCGCGGCGACCGGCTGAGCGCGCGGGCGTTGAGCGCGAGCCAGCGAGATCTCTTCGCGACGGAGCTCTATCGCGCGATCCGCGTGGAGCGCGCGGCGACCGATCCGGCGTCCGACACCGTGTCGCTCATCGTGCACCTCGCCGAGGGCGAGCGGCGCCGCGCCCGCGTGGGCGCCGGGTGGGGCACGCTCGACTGCTTCCGCGCCCAGACCCGGCTCGTCGAGCAGCGCTTCCTGGGCTCGGCGCACCGGCTGGAGCTGAACGGCCGTCTCGCCAAGATCGGCGTCGGCGCACCGTTCTCGGGCCTCGCGTCCCTGTGCGCCGTGCGCGTCCGCGACGACCCCTTCAGCCAGCGTCTCAACTACTACCTCGGCGCGACGGTCAACCTCCGCGGCGTCGCGGGCGCGAGGCTGCGCCCGGTGCTCACGCTGTACAGCGAACGTCGCTCCGAGCTGGCCGCGTACGAGCAGTCCACCGACCTCGGCGCGGTCCTTTCCGTGGCGCGCGCGGTCGGTGCCCGCACGAACCTCACGCTGCAGTACCAGTACGTGGACGCCAGGACCGCGGCCGACGGCGCGGTGAGCTGCGAACGATTCGGGTTCTGCCGCGTGGAGGATGTCGCGAGCTTCCTGATCGCGAGCCCGCTCCACGCCGTCGGGGCGAGTCTCGCGCGGAACCCCCTCCTGCCGACCGACGACCCCGTCTCGGGCGGGCGCTGGCAGCTCGAGGTGCGACAGGGGTTCACGAGAATCGCGCGCACGCGGACGCTGAACTTCACGCGCGTCCTCGCCGAGGCGGCGGCGTACCGGCCGCTCGGGCCCCGGCTCGTGCTGGCCACGCGCGCGCAGCTCGGATTCGTGTTCGCGCCGAACGACCGGTCGTACCTGCTGCCGCCGCCGGAGCGCTTCTATTCCGGCGGACAGAGCACAGTGCGCGGCTACGACCAGAACTCCCTCGGCCCCGGCTCGTACATCGTAGACGCCTACCGGGTGGACACGTTGCCCGGCGGCACGCTCGTGGGCGTCGCGCAGAGCGCGGACGGCTACCGGCGACTCGCGCCGAGCGGGGGGAACGCGATGTGGCTCGCCAACGTGGAGCTGCGCACGCGACGTGGATGGCCCGCGGGACTCCTGCGGTGGGTCGTCTTCGTGGACGCGGGCCGCGTCTGGAACACGAATGACGTGTTCAGCGTGACGAACGCGGCGCCGCGGATCACGCCGGGCGCCGGCATCCGGCTCCTGACGCCACTCGGGCCGTTCCGCGTGGACGTCGGCTACAACGCGGACGCGCTCGAGCCCGGTCCGGCGTTCTTCGTGCAGCGCTCGAGCACGCCGACGGTGGCGAGCGGCCGCGCGGTCTGCGTGAGCCCGGGAACGACCGACCCGCTCACGCTCGCGCCGGGCGCGGGCGGCGCGGGATTCTGCCCGGCCACCTTTCTCCCCGCGCGGCGCCACGGGTTGCTCCCGCGTCTCGCGTTCCAGTTCAGCATCGGGCACGCGTTCTGATGGCGCTGTCGCGGCGCGCGCGCGTGGTCTGGTGGTCGTTCGGCGGCCTCGCCGCCCTGGCGGCGGTTCTGCTCGCCGTCCTCGTCGCGTTGCTCGAGACTGGCGCGGGACGCGAGCGGATCCGCCGCCTCGCGATGAGCCGCGCCGCGACCGCGCTCGGAGGGCGCGGAACGCTCCTCCTCGGGCGGCTCGAGGGCGGGCTCGCCGGGCGCCTCGCGGTGGACTCGGTGGCGCTGCTCGACGACCGGGGGCGCGTCGTCGCGGCGGCCGCGCGCATCGAGGCCGACGGCTCGCTCGCGGGCCTTCTGCGGGGGCGCGTGCGGCTCACCCGTCTCGTGGTCGTGCGGCCCTTTCTCTTTCTCGAACGCAAGGACTCCGTCTGGAACGTGAGCCGGCTCTTTCCGCCCGGGCCCCGCGGGGCGGCGGCGGGGCGCTCGCCGTTCGCCCTCGTAATTGACAGCACGGAGCTGCGCGAGGGGCGCGTCGCGCTCGTGACCCCCGACACGCTCCCGACGCTGCCGCTCGTGCACCGCACCCTCTCCGGGCTCGAGATCGCCCTTGGTCCGTCGCTGCTGGCCGGCGCGGGCCCGGAGGGCGGCGTGGCGCGCATTCGCCGGTTCGCCGTGCGGAGCAGTCTCCCGCGCGTCACCGTGCGCGAAACGTCGGGCACGGTGCGCTGGTGGCCTGATTCGCTCGCGCTCAACCTGCCGCTCGTGCGGCTCCCCGCCTCGCGCGGTTCCGTGCGCGGAACGGTCGCCTGGGCCGCGCGAGGCGCCGCGCGGCTCGACCTCCGGGCGCGCGCCGACCAGGTATCGCTGGAGGATGTCGCGTGGCTCTCGGCGCTCCTGCCCGGGCACGGCAGCGCATCGGGCGCCGTGGCGATTCGCGGCGAGGTGGGGAGCGCACGGGGCCTCACGTACGCGATCCGCGACCTCGACGTGCGCGCGACGCGCTCGCGCATCACGGGCGCGTTCGACGCCACGGTTGGTCGCGGCGTCGCGGTCACCGATCTCGCGCTGGCGGCGGACCCGCTCGACCTCGATCTCGTGCGGGAGCTCTTCGGCGACTCGGTGCCGAAGCGGGTGTGGCGTGGCGCGCTCCGCGGAACCGTGCGGGGGACGGGCGGCCCGCTCGACGCGATCCGGCTCGACGACGCGCGGCTCTCGTTCGAAGATCACCGGCTCGGTGGCGCGCGCTCGCGCCTGGCGCTGGCCGGCGTGGTGAACGCGCGCGCGCCACGGAGCGAGCTGCGGGATTTCCGCGTGCGCGTCGAGGAGCTGGACGTGCGCACCCTCGGCGCCGTCGTGAGGATGGCGGACTCGCTGCACGGCGTGCTCACCGGTTCGCTCGTGCTTGACGGTCCCGTGAGCGACGTGCGCTTTCATGATCTCACGCTCCGGCACGTGGACGGCGACCGCCCGCGCTCACGCGTCTCTGGCGAGGGGCGGCTCGCAAGCGACGTCACCGGCCGGTGGCTCGACGCCACGCTCGCGCTCGATTCGGTCGCCCCGGCGGCGCTCGCGCGGGGCCGCACCTCGCTCCCGCTCACCGGCGCGGTCCTCGGCACGCTCGAGCTGCACGCGACGGGCGACACGATGTCCATTGACGCGGCCCTCCGTGCCGGCCGGGGGGCAGCGCGCTTCCGGGGACTCGCGCTCCTCGACTCGACCCGCACCTGGCTGCGCGGCAGCGCGACCCTCGAGGCAGTGGATCCGCGCGCGCTGATCGCGCGCCGGGACATTCCCGCGCTGCGCCTCGACGGCACCGCCCGGCTGGAGGTGGAGGCGGACGCCCGGCGCACCACCGGGCACCTCGAAGTCGCGCTCGACTCGACCAGCGTGATCGGCGTGTCGCCGGTCCACCGGGGGCGCGTGCGGGCCGGCGTGGACTCCACAGGCGTCCACGTGGACACGGCGGACCTCCGGACCAGGGACTGGCGGCTCGCCGGGCACGGGCGGATCGCAAGAGCGGGCGAGACGCACGACACCCTGTGGTTCGCGGTCACCGTGGACGCGCTCGCGTCGCTCTCCGCGCTCCTGCTCGATTCCGCGGGCGCGGCCCGCGCCGACTCGGTGCACGGCGCCGCCGGTGCGGCCGGCGTCCTCGTGGGATCGCTCGACACGCTTGCGCTCGACGCCGATTTCAGCCTCGCGCAGGCCCGCTGGAACGACCTGAGCGTCCGCCTCGCGAGCGGCCACGCCACGCTTGCGCGCCTCCCCGCCGCGGCCACGGGGCGCGTGACCCTGGCGGCCGACTCGGTCGCGTTCGGCGGGCGCGCCGCGCGTCACGTCGAGGCGGGCGCCGATCTCCGCGGCGGTCGCTCGGGCCACGGCTGGGCTGAGATCTCCTCCGGCGATTCGCTCCGCGCCCGCGTCGTCGCCGGTGTCGAGCAGGCCGGCAACACGACCCGCATCGCGCTCGATTCGGTGGCCGTTCTGCTCGGAGGCGTCCGATGGGGGCTCGATCGTCCCGCGCGCGCCACGCTGCAGCCGCGCCTCCTCGTCGTGGACTCGACGGTGCTCCACAGCTCGCTCGGCGCGACGCTCGCCCTGCGCGCGACGCTGCCGGACTCGGGCGCGGTGGACGGCCGGCTCGGCCTCTCCGGCGTCACACCCGGGGAGTTCGCCGTCACGGGCTTCGCGCCGATGGAACTCTCGGCGCGCGCCGACGCCGACGTGCGGCTCAGCGGGACGCGCGACGCGCCGCGCCTCGCGTTCACGCTCGGCGTGGACTCCGTCTCCGTGCGCGAGCGCGCGGCGCCCTCGCTCCACTTCACGGGAGACTACGAGCAGCGGCGCGCGAGGGTGGACCTGCGTGGCGCGTTCCAGGGGCGCGAGATCCTCGCGGTTACGGGAAGCGTGCCGGTGGATCTCACGTTGCGCGCGGTCACGCCGCGCCTGACTGACGACACCCTCGCGCTTCGCGTCCGCGCGAATGAGGCGGCGCTCCCGGGCCTCGAGGCGCTCGTGCCGGGGATCGAAGGGCTCGCCGGCACGATCTCCGCCGACCTGTCCGTCGGCGGCACGTTGCGGCGGCCGGCCGGCCGCGGCACCGTGCGCGCCGAAGAGGTCGCGTTCGACCTGCCGCGCTGGGGCACCGCGGTGCGCCGCGCCGCCGCCGCGCTCCGGCTCTCGGGCGACACGGTCATCGTGGACGCGCTGCGGATGGATGACGGCGACCGCCACGATACGGTCTCGGTGCGCGGCGCCGTCTGGCAGCGCGACAGCACGTGGCTCGTCGCGCTCACGAGCGAGGCTCGCGACTTCAGGGTGATGGACGATCCACGTCTCGCCACGGCGGAGGCGACCTGGAGCCTCACCGCCAGCGGCGGACTGCGCGGACCTGAACTCGACGGCACCGTCTCCCTCGAGCGCGGCACGTTCGTCATCGGGGCCGAGCGGAACGTCCGTCCGCTCCGCGCCAGGCGCGGCGCCGACGCCGTGCGCGACCGCGCCTGGCGGCCCTTCACCCGCTCGCTCGTCGTGACGCTGGGCAACGACGTGCGGCTCCGGTCACGCGACGCGAACGTGCAGCTCTCCGGAACCATCGAAGCGGAGGGGCCGCTCCGGCGCCCGTACGTGAGCGGCGAGTTCTCGGCGGACCGGGGCACGTACCGCGTGGATCTTGGCGTGCTCAAGCGCACGTTTCGCGTGGACAGCGGCACGGTGTGGGTGGAAGGGACGGTCCGTGAGCCGGCGGCGCTCGACATCTGGAGCTCCTACGTCGTGCGGACCGCCGAGCGGGACGATGTGATCATCGGCGCGCGCGTGACGGGCACCACGGATGCGCCACGTCTTGAGCTCCGGAGCAGCGCAGACGGCTCGACGTTGGCGCAGAGCGAGATCATCAGCTATCTGATCTTCGGGTCACCGAGCTTCGGACTCGACGGGCAGGGCCAGTCCACGGTGCGCACGGCGACGGCGGCGCTGGTGCCGTCGCTGGGCGGCGTCCTCGAGGGGGTGCTCGGCACGCTCCTCCCGTTCTTCAGCAGCCTGCAGGTCACCACTGTCGCCGGCGCGGGGCCGCAGAGCCTCACGACGAACCCGCTCGACGGACTTCTCAGCAGCTACGCGCTTACCGCGGGCCGCCAGGTGGGCACGGATGCGTTTCTCAGTCTGTCGGCCGGCAGGTGCTCCGGGAGCCGGGTGTCGTCCACGCAGAGCCCGTCTGTGTGGTTCGGCGTCGCCGCCGAGTACCGGCCGAAGCGCACGTTGGGTGCGGCGATCTCCGTGGATCCGGGATCGGCGCCGTGCAACCGAGTGGGGCGATTCTCGGAGGTCTACCAGTTCGGGCTCGATCTCTTCCGGGAGTGGCGGCGCTGAGGCGGGCACCTGAGCGCGGATGCGCGGCCGGTGCGCACCATTGTCCCGCGGCCGGTGCGCACCATTGTCCCGCGGCCGGTGCGCACCATTGTCCCGCGCCCGGTGCGGCCCTACTTTGGGCCCATCGCGGCCGGGCGGGCCGTGAGCCACCCCAGCCAGAGAGGAGCGCGCGATGAAGAGCTACCTCACGGAGGCCATCGGCACCTTCTTCCTCGTCCTCACCGTCGGCCTGTGCGTGAACCTGGACGTCGCGCCGGCGCCGCTCGCGATCGGCGCGGCGCTGATGGTGATGGTGTACGCCGGAGGGCACATCTCCGGCGGGCACTACAATCCGGCCGTGACGCTCGCCGCGTGGCTCCGCGGCGCGCTCCCCGTCAAGGAAGTGGCCCCCTACTGGATCGCGCAACTCGCGGGCGGGTGTCTCGCCGGCTTCCTCATCTACAAGTTCACGGGGCATCCGGTTCACGTTGCCCCCGGCGAGCTGACGACGTGGCTCAAGGGGATCACGGGAGAGGCCGTCTTCACCTTCGCGCTCGCGTACGTGGTGCTGAACGTGGCGACGGCGAAGGCGACGCAGGGCAACTCGCATTTCGGCCTCGCCATCGGCTCGACGCTGATGGTCGGCGTGTTCGCGATGGGCGACATCACGGGCGGCGCGCTCAATCCGGCGGTGGGGCTCGCGCCCGCGATCATTGAGGGCGTGCTCGGGCGATCGCCGACGCCGCTGTGGTGGATCTATCTGGTCGGCCCGCTCGCGGGCGGCGCGGCGGCCGCGTACGCGTTCAAGGCGCAGCATCCCGGAGAGTGAGGTGATGCCGCTGGTCCTGCTCGCGCAGGCACTCGGAGTCGCCTTCGCGAGCGGGATCAGCCTCTACGCGACGGTCGCGCTCCTGGGGCTGGGCGTGCGCTGGGGCGTGGTGGGCGCGCTGCCGGCGCCGCTCGACGTGGTGAGCGCGCCCGCGGTCATCGCCCTCGCGCTCGCGCTGACCGTGCTCGAGTTCGTGGCGACCCTCGTGCCCGGCGTCGCCTCCGCGTGGGATGCCGTGCACACGTTCATCCGGCCTCCCGCCGCGGCAGCGATGGCGCTCGGTGCCGCGTGGCACGGCAGCGTGCCGCTCTTCGTGGCCGCCGGGCTGCTGGGTGGCACGGCGGGGCTCGCGGCGCACGCCACGAAGCTCGGCGCGCGCGTGGCGCTCGACGCGTCGCCCGCTCGCGTGTCGAACGCCCTCGCGAACGGGTTCGAGCTCGCGACGGTCGCGCTCGTCGCGCTGCTCGTGTGGAGCCACCCGGTCGCGACGCTGGGGGTCGCCTCCCTCGTGCTGGTGTCGGTGCTCTGGCTCGTGCGCCGGCGGTGGCGGGCCATTCGGGAAGCGTTCCGGACGCCGACCTGAACGGCCACGACGACGGCCACGACGACGGCCACGACAACGGCCAGGACAGGCCGGTCAGGACCCCAGCCCGAACACCTCCACGAAGGTGAGCTCGTTGCCGTCGAGATCGCGCACGCGGAACTCCGTGGTGCCCCACGGGGTGGCCGCGATGTCGCCGTCGGCGTGCACGACGCCGCGCTCGCGGCAGGTACCGTAGAGTTGGCGGATTTCCGTCACCTCGATGCGGCAGCTGGCGTTCCGCGCGGGCGCGGGGGCGTCGGTGCGCCAGAAGTGAATCTCGATCGCGTCGCGCCGCACGCCGCCGTACCCGCCGGCGTTGAAGCCGAACTTGAAATCGAGGACGTCCACGTAGAAGTCAATCGCCCGGCGCACGTCGGCGACGGGGAGCATCGGGATGCCGCGGGCGAAGTAGGACGAGGGCATTCGGCGGGGCGAGGGCGGAGGCGAGAGGCGAAAGACGGAGCGGGAGGCGGGGCGAGGGCGGAGGCGGGACGCAGAGCGGGAGCGAGAGCGGGAGCGGGAGCGGCGGACGCGGGACGGAAAGCGCGCGCCCTCCTGGGCGGAAAGCTTTCTCTTTCGCCGGGCGGCGGCAAGACGCAGATTCCTGCGCGTCCTCCACCACACTACTCCGGGGCCCGCATGCGCACGAGTCGCCCGAGTTTCATCCCCGTTCTGCTGGCCGTGACCGCCGCCGCGACGACCGCGGGCGCCGCCGCGGGCCAGGCGGCCCCGCCGAGCGGCGCCGTCGCCGCCGTCCAGCCGGGCGCCTGGCGCGCGCTCTTCGACGGCACCTCGCTCGACGCCTGGCGCGGCTACCAGAACGCCGAGATCCCCGCCGGCTGGAAGGTCGTGGACGGCCTCCTGCGCAAGGACGCCACCACACGCGACCTGATGACGAAGGAGCAGTTCGGCGACTTCGAGCTGGAGTTCGAGTGGAAGCTCGGCGCGGGCGGAAACGCCGGCGTCTTCTACCGCGCGACCGAGGAGTATCCGCGCATTTACTGGAGCGGGCCGGAGTACCAGCTCCTCGACGACGCCAACGCGCCCGACGGCCGGAACCGGCTCACGTCCGCGGGCGCGGCATACGGCCTCTATCCCGCGCCGGCGGGGATCGTGAAACCGGCCGACGAGTGGAACGCGTCGCGCATCGTGGCGAAGGGCGCGCACGTCGAGCACTGGCTGAACGGCCGGAAGCTGCTCGAGTATGACCTCTGGAGTGCCGACTGGGAGGCGAAGGTGAAGCCCGGCAAGTTCAGCGCGTGGCCGAACTACGGCCGCGCCAAACGGGGCCACCTCGGGATCCAGGGCGACCACAACGGCCCGCTCGCACTCCGCAACATCCGCATCCGGGAACTTCCGTGATCCGCACCCGGCTCTCGGTGATGATGTTCCTCCAGTACTTCGTCTGGGGCGCGTGGTTCGTGACGATGGGGACGTACCTCGGCACGACGCGGCACTTCACCGACCAGCAGATCGGGAACGCCTACGGCGCGATGGCGATCGCGGCGATCGTCACGCCCTTCTTCATGGGGATCGTGGCCGACCGGTTCTTCGCGAGCGAGAAGCTGCTCGCGATCCTGCACCTCGCGGGCGGCGTGGTGATGTGGTTCGTCTCGGCGCAGCGCGAGTGGAGCACGTTCTACCCGCTCCTGATCGTCTACGCGCTCTGCTACATGCCGACGCTCTCGCTCACGAACGCGATCGCGTTCCATCACGTGAAGGACGGCGCGCGCGAGTTCCCGCTGATCCGCGTGCTCGGCACCATCGGCTGGATCGTGGCCGGGATCACCGTGGGGAAGTTCCTCCACGCCGACGCGCTCGCGGTCCCGATGCGGCTCGCCGCGGGCGCCTCGATCGTGCTCGGCCTCTTCGCGCTCGCCCTCCCGCACACGCCGCCCAAGGCCGCGGGCGCGCCCTTCAGCGTGCGCGACGCGCTCGGGCTCGACGCGCTCCAGCTCCTCAAGCGCGCGGATTTTCTCGTCTTCGTGCTGGGGTCCTTTCTCCTCTGCGTGCCGCTGCAGTTCTACTACGCGTTCGCGAACCCGTTCCTGAACGAGATCAAGGCGCCCGATCCCGCGTTCATCCAGACGTTCGGCCAGATGTCGGAGATCGGCTTCATGCTGCTGCTCCCGCTCGTGCTGCGGAAGTTCGGGATCAAGGTCATCATGCTCGTCGGGATGCTGGCCTGGTCGCTCCGTTACTTCGCGTTCGGCCACGGCAACCCGGGCGCGGGGATGTGGCTCCTGTACGCGGGGATCCTGCTCCACGGCGTCTGCTACGACTTCTTCTTCGTGGCGGGCCAGATCTACACGGACCAGCGCGCCGGCGAGAAGATCCGCGCGGCGGCGCAGGGGTTCATCAACTTCGTGACGAACGGCGTCGGCTATTTCCTCGGCGCGAACGTGTCGGGGGCCATCGTGAACCGGTACGCGAGCGCGGACGCGTCAGGCGTGGTGACGCACGAGTGGTACCGGATCTGGCACGTGGCGGGCGTCCTCGCGCTCGTGGTGTTCGTGCTCTTCCTGATTCTCTTCCGCCCGCGCGGCGCGGCCGCGACGGCGCCGGCCGCCGGCTGACGGGAGCGACCGACCCCTGGCTCGCGACGCCCCGCCTCTCCCATGACGGTCCTCGTCGAAGCCGCGGTGGAGACCTTCGCCGACGCCCTCGCGGCGCAGGAGGAGGGCGTCCACCGGATCGAGTTGTGCGGCCCGCTCAGGGACGGCGGGACCACGCCGAGCGCGGGGCTCATCGCGCGGTGCACCGACCGGCTGCTCCCGTCGCTGCACGTGCTCGTGCGCCCGCGCGTGGGCGACTTCGTCTACTCCGACGACGACGTGGAGATCATGAAGAAGGACATCGCCGTCGCGAAGGAGCTCGGCGTGGACGGCGTGGTGATCGGCCCGCTCACGGCCGAGCGCGAGGTGGACGCGGTCAAGCTCGCCGAGCTGATCGCGGTCGCGAGCCCCATGCGGGTCGGGTTCCACCGCGCATTCGATTACATCGCCGACCAGGACGACGCGCTCGAGCTGCTCGTCTCCCTGCAGGTGGATCACGTGCTCACGAGCGGCGGGCAGCCCACGGCCCTCGAGGGGGCGTCGCGCCTCCGGTCACTCGTGGAGCGCGCCGGTGATCGCATCGCGATCATCGCCGGCGGTGCGATCACCGCGTCGAACGTCCGCGAGGTCGTCGCGAAGACGGGCGTGCGGTTCGTGCACGGCCGTGCGTTCCGGGGCCTGGCGGCAGCCGCGGCGCGGGAGTGAGGGCGATCGCGCCGGCTTCAGACGCACGGCGCTCAGCGATCAGGAAGCGCGTGAAGACGGAACGGACTCCCGGACCGCTCGCGCGCGCCGCGGTGAACCGTGGGCCTCGAACCTCTCTTGCGTACCACAATCGCGCCAACTAGCGTGGACGGCGGAGGGCGCCCCCATGCCGATAACCCCTCACGCCGTGCCGTTCCTTCGCCGCACTCTGCCTGTCGCGCTTGCCGTTCTTGCCGGCTGCTCGAAGCTGACCGGAACGGACGACGCGAACAAACTCACCCCTGACCAGCTCGACGCGCTCGCCGGGCAACTCGCCGAGGCCGCGACGAACGCCCTCGGCGGCACGCTGGCCACGAGCGGGCGGGGCCTTGCGCTGCAGCCGCTGCCACCCGCGTCGCGTCTCATCTACTGGAGCGGGACCTATCGCGTGAACTGCACGGCGGGCGGCCGGATCGAGGTGTCAGGGACCGTCTCCGGCAACATTGACAACAACGGCTCCGGCGCGCTCTTCATGCAGATGACGGAGACGATCACGGATTGGAACTGCATCGGTGGCTTCGTGATAAACGGGGATCCGTACATCTCGGTCACTGGGACGTTCACGTTCCTGAACGGCGCGCCCGCCACGCAGCAGACCATGCACATGGGCGGTGGATTCAAGTGGGGGACCGCGGCCAACCAGTCGTGCCAGCTCAGCCTCACGACCCTCTTCAGTCAGAACGGGCACGGCACGGTGAGCGGCACGGCGTGCGGCGAGGCGGTGTACGAAACGTTCTAGGCGACCCCGCGGCGCGCCTCACGTCGCTCTCCCTCCTGGCGGAACCGCAGGCGTGTAGCGCCGGGGCTGAGTCCGCCGAGCACGCCGGGTCGCTCAGCGCAGCATCGCCCGCATCACGAACCAGACGTTCGCCGGACGCTCGGCGAGCCGGCGCATGTACCACCGGTACCACGCGCTCCCATAGCTGATCAGCGTCTTGACCATGCGTCCCTCGCTCCGGAGCCGCTGCTGGTCGGCGTCGCGGATGCCGTACAGCATGTGGATCTCGTACTTCCCGTCGGCCACGCCGAGGTCCTTCGCTCGCGCGACGATCCGCGCGAGCAGCTCCACGTCGTGCGTCCCGAGGATCGGCGTGCACGCACCCTGTTTCGCGCGCTCGAGCATCCGGACCGCGAGGTCGAAGAATGCCAGGTCCGTGTCGCGTTTCTTCGGGAAGGCCACGTGCGCCGGCTCCGCGTACGCGCCCTTGACGAGGCGGATCACGGGCTTGAGCGGCATCAGCTTGTCGAGGTCCGCCGGCGTGCGGCGCAGGTACGACTGCAGCGCGACGCCCGTGTTCGCGTGCTTCACCTTGAGCGCCGCGTAGAGCGCCAGCGTGCGGTCCACGTAGCTCGAGTCCTCCATGTCCACCCAGAGGAACGAACCGGTGGACTCCGCCTTCGCGGCGAGCGCATCGAGGTGCGCGGCGCACGCCGTCTCCGACAGGTCGAGGCCGAGCTGCGTCGGCTTTACCGAGACGACGGCCGGGAGGCCGCGGGCCTTGATCTGGTCGAAGATGCCCACGTAGTGATCGCGGACGGCCTGGGCTTCGTCGAGGCGCGTGAGGTTCTCGCCGAGCTTGGTCAGCACGGCGCCACGGCCCTGCCGCGCAAGCGTCTCGGCGGCGGCGAGCGCGTCCTCGAGCGCCTCCCCCGGCATGAACTTCTTGATCGCGCGCTTCACGAACCCGCGGTTCGTCGCGAAGTGATTCAGCGAGTCGCTCTTGGAGGCGGCGAGGAGGAGGGAGCGGGCGAGGGACATGGGCCGGGGGAGAAGAGAGAAGTGCTTGGGTGGGGCGGAGGGAGAGGTGCGGAGATGGGGCGGAGGGAGAGGTGCGGAGATGGGGTGGAGGGAGAGGTGCGGAGCCGGGGTGGAGGGAGAAGCGCGAAGAAGGCGGCGCCGATCAGCGCGGCGCGCGCACGAGCGGAGGGGCCGCGCGCGGCTCGGACCGTTTGTAATCCTCTCCCAGTAACGTGGCGACGGTCGCGGCGATTTGCGACTGCGTAACCGGCGAACCCTGCGTCACCTCGCCGAGGGCGGGCGTGCCGGGGCCGAGCATCGCGATCCAGATCTGCCCGGCGCCGGCCACGTCCTTGCCGTGGTCCGTCCACTCCGCGCCGTGGCCGCGGCCGTGGTCGGTGGTGATGATGAAGGTCGTGCGGTCGCGGTACTCGGGGACCGCCTGCATCGTCCGCCAGAGCTCCGCGACGAATTCGTCCGCGCGCTGCGTAGCCCGGAGGAAGAGGTCGTAGCGCCGGCCGTGCGCCCACTCGTCGGTCTCGCCGAACCCCACGAACAGCACGCGCGGCTTCTTCGCCTTCACGTAGTCGAGCGCCGCCGCCTGCGTGAGCGCGTCGAAGGTGTTGTCATCCCAGTAGCGAATCGTCGTGCGATAGAGCCGGTCGAGCGTGCGCTCCGGCGCGCCCTTGACCCGGCCCGGCGGGGGCTCCCACCCGGCGTGAACGAAGACGCCGCTGTTCGCGCGGTTGAAGATGTCGGCGATTGTGCTCCAGGTGCCGAACGCGGCGACCCGGCGGCGCAGAGTCCTCCGGCTGTTGAGCCACTCGAAGACCGTCGCGTTCGGGTTCGGGCCGTAGTCGTTCCGGTCCACCTTCGCGTCGGCGACGCCGACCAGCATTTCGTTGTAGCCGGGATACGAGAAGTTGAGGCCGTTGGTGACGTGCGCGTCGCTGCCCTGGGCGAGGTTACCCCATATCGCGCCGCGCGCGGCGACCGTGCCCCAGAGGAAGGGCATGAGCGCGCGGCGACGCGCCTCGACGTCGGGACGCCAGAACGTCTTGCGCGTCCCCGTGGTGTCCTGCACGCCGCCCGCGCGCCGGGAGAGCAACGCGCTGTCGGCGCCGTTGAACACCTCCTGCCAGCGGAGGCCGTCAATCGCGACGAGCACCACGTTCCTGGCCGGTCCCTGCGCGCCGGCGCCGGGCGGAAGCGCGATGGCACACGCCGCGCACCCCGCGAGCGCGCGGAGCAGGAGCCGGGCCGCGCGCGTCACGGTCGCCAAGTGCCGCGCGCGACCGCCGGCACGAACTTGTCGAGCCCCCTTCCCGGGAACACGACCGTGCGCCCCAGCTCCGCGCTCTGATACGCGGCCATCAGCACGCGGACGACCTCCACCCCGTCATCCCATGTGAGGAGCGGCTTCTCCTTGCCGAGGAACGCGCGGACGAAGTGCCGGTCCTCGTTCGTGTAGCCGTAGGCGACGAACTCCTCGGGCACCACCGGCATCACGCCCTGCTCGGCGTTCTGCTTCTCGACGAGGTCTTCGCCGGCCTTTCCGGAGACTTCGCGACTGAAGAACAGCTGGAGTCCCGAGTCGAGCGAGTTCCATTTCATCGAGTACTCCGGCCCGAGCAGCTCCGCCGAGAGTCGGAGTCCCGCCCCGACGAAGTTCCAGCTGGTGGTGGCTTCGCCGACTACGCGATGGCCGTCGTCCGTGACGAATTCGATGAGCACGCTCGCGAAGTCTTCGGCGGGCGCCTTCGCGTAGTCCACGCTCATCGCGGCCTTGAGCTTCTTGGCGTACGCGGGCCGCGTCCACTTGAGCGATGCGATGTGGCCCGTGATGCGCTCCGGCTTCACGCTCGAGAGCGGCTCGCCCGGCTTCGTGAGGAGGTGCCGCACGACGAGCGCCGAGTGGCACATCATGTCGTTGAGGACGCCCCCGCCCTGCTGGCGGCCGCTCCAGAACCAGGGCGAGTGCGGACCCGCGTGCTCCTCGGCGGCGCGCGCGAGGTAGGGCCGCCCCGTCGTCGCGGCGCCCCGCGCCCAGAGGAGCTGCTTCCCCGCCTCGACGTGCGGCGCGAAGAGCTGGTTCTCCAGGTACCCGGTGGCGAGGCCGACGCTCTTCACGAGCCGGGTGATCTGCTGCGCTTCCGCGACGGTGCGCGCGAGGGGCTTCTCGCAGGCGATCCCCTTGAGCGCCCCCTTCCCCTTCCGGATGGTCTCGACGATCTCCTCGACGTTCTGCACGCGCGCGTGGTTCGGGCCGCAGAGCCAGATCGCGTCCACGCTCTCGCTGGCCACCATCTCGCCGATGCTCCGGAACGGCTTCGCCGGGCCGACGTCCAGCTCGCGCGCGAGTGTGGCGGCGCCGGCGGCATTCGCGGCGTTCGGGCTCCAGACGCCGGTGACCTCGGCGTCGCGCACGCCGCGCCACCCCTGGAGGTGGAAGCGGGCGTTGAAGCCCGAGCCGACGAAGGCGACGCGGAGCGGCATGCGTCGAATCTACGCCGACCGGCGGCGCGCGTCACGCGAATAGCCGGATGGACTCCGTCACTGGGTGCGCCCATCTTTCGGGAGCCGCTCCGCCGAGGCCGCGTCCCATGACGTACGAGCCGAGCCTCCCTCTTCACGACGTGCGCGAGCGATCCGTCGTCCGCACCCGGCACTGGCATCGCCTCGACGATGGACGCGTGCAGTGCGACGTGTGCCCGCGCGCGTGCCGGCTGCGCGAGGGCCAGCGCGGCCTCTGTTTCGTGCGCGCGTGCGAGGACGGCGAGGTCGTGCTCACCACGTACGGCCGCTCGAGCGGCTTCTGCGTGGACCCGATCGAGAAGAAACCGCTGAATCACTTCCTCCCGGGCACGCCCGTCTTCTCCTTCGGCACCGCGGGGTGCAACCTCGCGTGCAAGTTCTGCCAGAACTGGGACATCTCCAAGTCCCGCGACGTGGACACGCTCGCCGACGCGGCCTCGCCCGAGCAGATCGCCGACACCGCACTCCGGCTCGGGTGCCGCAGCGTCGCCTTCACGTACAACGATCCCGTCATCTTCCACGAGTACGCGATTGACGTGGCGAAGGCGTGTCGCGCGCGGGGACTCAAGACCGTCGCCGTCACCGCCGGCTATCAGAACCCTGAGGCGCGCGAGGAGTTCTACGCGCACATGGACGCGGCGAACGTGGACCTCAAGGGCTTCACGGACGCGTTCTACCACGAGATCTGCGCGGGGCACCTCGAGCCGGTGCTCGCCACACTCGAGTATCTCAAGCACCACACGACGGTCTGGTTCGAGATCACCAACCTCGTGATCCCCGGGCTGAACGACGGCGACGACGAGTTCGAGGCGATGACGCGCTGGGTCGTGGAGCACCTCGGCCCCGACGTGCCGATGCACTTCACGGCCTTCCATCCGGACTGGAAGATGCTCGACCGTCCGCCGACGCCGCCGGCGACGCTCTCGCGCGCGCGCCGCATCGCCCGCGCGAGCGGCGTGCGCTACGCGTTCACCGGCAACGTGCACGATCCGGAGGGCGGGACCACCTTCTGCCACGCGTGCGGCGCGCGGCTCATCGTGCGAGACTGGTACGATCTCCTCGCCTGGCACCTCACGCCGGACGGCCGGTGCGAGCGCTGCGGCGAGCGCTGCGCGGGCGTGTTCGCGGGACCACCGGGTGGATGGGGCTCGCGGCGCGCACCCGTGCGGATTGGCGGGCAGCCGACGGCAGCCAGGTCGTGAGCGACGATCTGCGCCGGAGCGCCGTCGCCGGGCTGTTCTACCCGGCCGATGCCGACGCGCTGCGCGCGGCGGTTGCCGAGTGCGTCGCCGGCGTGCCAGGTGGCCAGCGTCGCTGCCGGGCGGGCATTGTGCCGCACGCGGCCCTGATGTACTCCGGGAAGTGCGCGGGAGCTGTCTTCGCCCGCCTCGCGATTCCCCCGACCGTGGTGCTCGTGGGCCCGAACCACGCCGCACTCCACCGCTCGCCGGGCGCCTCGCTCTGGCGGAGCGGCGCTTTCGAGACGCCGCTCGGCCCCGTCCCGATTGACGGGGCGTTCGCCGAGCGACTCGAGCGCGCGAGCGATCTTGTCGCCCACGACGCGCTCGCGCACCGGGACGAGCACGCCCTTGAGGTCGAGTTGCCGTTCCTCCGCGTGCTCGCGCCCGACTCGGCGATCGTGCCGCTCCTCCTGGCGTGGGACCGCTGGGCGCCGTGCGCGAGTCTCGCGCGCGCGCTGGCGCAGGTCGTGAAGGACACGCCCCACGACGTGCTCCTCGTCGCGTCGTCGGACCTCACCCACTACGAGAGCGCCGAGCGCGCCCGGGCGAAGGACGTGCTGGCGCTGGCCGAGATCGAGCGGGCGGACGGCCGGGCATTGCTCGACGCATGCCATCGCCACGACATCACGATGTGTGGCCGCGCGGCGGCCGCGGTGGTCGTCGAGGCCGCACGGCAGCTCGGGGCGCGGGCGGCGGAAGTCGTGGACTACCGGCACTCGGGGGCGGTGAATGGCGACGACCGCCGCGTGGTCTCGTACGCGGGGGTGTTGATTCCGTGAGCGCGCTCCCCGCGAACCCGAGCACGCTGCGGAACGGCGGCCTTCCGGGCGCCTCGCCGAGCGCACCGGGCGCCCCGCGCGTGCCGGCGTGGGAGCCCGCCTATCGCGCGCTGCACCGCTCGGGAGAACTGCGCCGGCGCTCGGAGCGCGCGCTCGCGTCGCTCCGCTCGTGCCGCGTCTGCCCGCGCGACTGCGACGTGAACCGGCTCGCCGACAAGTTCGCGTTCTGCCGCACCGGCCGCCACGCCGTCGTCACGAGCTGGTTCCAGCACTTCGGCGAGGAGGACTGCCTCCGCGGCTGGAACGGCTCGGGGACGATCTTCCTCGGCCACTGCAACCTCCGCTGCGTCTTCTGCCAGAACTACGACATCAGCCAGGGGCTGCGGGTGTCGGAGGCGCGCGCGACGCCGCCGGAGGACCTCGCCGCGATGATGCTCCAGCTCCAGGCGGAGGGATGCCACAACATCAACTTCGTCACGCCGGAGCACGTGGTGCCGCAGCTGCTCGAGGCGCTCCTGCCGGCCGTGGAGCACGGGCTCCGGCTGCCGATCGTGTACAACACGAGCGCGTACGATTCCGCGGAGAGCCTCGCGCAGCTCGATGGCGTCGTGGACATCTACATGCCCGACTTCAAGTACTGGAAGCCGGAGAGTGCCGTGCGCTACGTGAAGGCCGGGGACTACCCCGAGGTGGCCCGCGCGCGCATCGCGGAGATGCACCGCCAGGTGGGCGCGCTCCGCTTCGACGACGAAGGGCTCGCGTATCGCGGCGTGCTGATCCGCCACCTCGTGATGCCGGGCGGGCTCGACGAGACCGAAGCCATCCTGCGATGGATACGCGCCGAGCTCGGCCCCGACGCGTACGTGAACCTGATGAACCAGTACCATCCGGCGGGGCGCGTGGGCGGCGAGCACTACCCGGAGATCAACCGGCGGCTCTCGGTGGCGGAGTTCACGGAGGCGCGGCGGATCGCGGAGGCACTCGGACTCTGCCGGCTCGACGGGCGGAGGTCGTGAGCGGGCGCCGGCCGCTCAGCGCACGATGATGCGCCGCGACCAGCGCGCGCCCCTGGCGTCCACGGGCGCGCTGAGCACGTACTCGCCGGCCGAACTCGGCCGGAACGCGAAGTCGTAGGTCTCGCCGACGTCAATCGTGAGCCGGGCCGGCCGCACGATCGCCTGCGCAGTCGGCAGGTCCGCGCCATCCTTGGCCAGTGCGCGCCACGCGGCCAGTGTGGAATCGCGCCGGAGCGAGAACGTCACGCGGCCCGCGGCGCCGATGTTGATGAAGCGGAGCCGGTGCGTCTCCCCCGCGCGCATCTCGAGCGGAAGCGACGAGACCGAGTCGCCATTCACGAGCTGGTGCACCTTCGCGCCCGCACCATCCCATCCCACCACGAACAAGTGATCGGTGCGCGGATCCAACCGCCGTCCCGGCTCGAGCACGACGATCGCGCCGTAGAGCCCGGACGAGATCTGCTCCTCGTCCCTCAGGTGCGTGTGGTAGATGAACGTCCCCGCGCGCGGCGTCGAGAGGTGCACGCGGAAGGTGTCATTCGGCGCGACGAAAGGCGCGGTGCGCCGATCACTACCGCTCCACCCCGCGACGCCGTCGGAGAAGCTCTCCAGCTCGAGCCCGTGCCAGTGGATGGACGCCGGCTCGCGCAGCCGATTGTGCACGAGCACGTCGGTGGGCTCGTCGCGGGTGAGCACGAGCGTGCTGCCGGGAATCTCCACCGAATCGGCGGCGGGCGGAGTCGCCCCGCGCTGCAGCACGAAGGCGAGGGTACGCGCCGAGCGTCCGCGGCGCGCGCCTTGCTGCACGAAGAGGTCGAGCCGGCGCGCGGCACCCCGCGCCGGCGCGCGGGCGCCCGGCGGGAGGCGCGCGTCAATGCCGAGCACGAGTCCGGCCATGTGCTCGAGGGGATCGGTCGAGTTTTCGTCGTGGCCGCCGTGCGCCGCCGGGTTCACGCGCGCGGCGGTCGGGATGACGTGAAAGGCGATATGGCAGTGAAAGAGCCAGCGGCCTTCGCGCACGGGAGCCCACGCAATCGCCATCGTGTGCATCGGCGGCATCACCTCGGTCACGACGAGCCGCCGCGCTCGCGGCGTGAGTGCGGAGTCCGCGAACCCATCGCCGGTGTGCTCCACGCGAAAGAACGCGCCGTGCAGGTGCATCGGGTGCGGCCGCACGGTCGCGTTGATCACACGCCACCGCATCGTGTCGCCCACCGTCGCGGCGATCCGCTCGGTCCAGGGCCAGGAGCGCCCATTGATCGTGAGCGCGTTTCGATAGGTGACCGAGTCCTTCGTCTCTCCCCAGATGTTGAGCACGAACACGCGGTCGGGCGGCGAGCCGCCCGGCGGGTCAACGACGAACGCGCCGGCGGCCTGCTCGCGTTCGTCGTCCTTGTCGGGGTTGTGCTTCCCGATGATCGCGCGGTAGAGGTACGTGCCGGGCGAGCCGGTGGCGAATCGGACCTGCTTCGATTCGCCGGGCGTGAGCACGAGCGTGTCGTGGCCGGAGGAAGGACGCGTGCCCAGGCCGACGAGGCGAATCGTCGAGTCGCGGAGCGCGTTGCGCACGGTCACGGCGATCGCGGCGCCTTCGCGGACGCGAATGAGGGGCGCCGGGATCTGCGGCGCCTTGCCCTCCTCCGCGAGCGCGGCGACCGCGATGGCGGGGCCCGAGTCCGCTTCGGGGCGCCACTCCGCCATGCGCACGACGAGTGCGACGTGAAGCGTGTCGCGCTCCACGACGCCGGCGGCGCTCCGGTTGTCGTTCGGCTCCACGCGCGAAAGCGGCGTGACGCGCACGAGCGCGCACTGCGCCGTGCAGACGGCGGCGATGAGTACGACCAGCGCCCGCGCCCAGCGCACGAGTCGCGTCGTGCCGGGCACGCGCCGGCCCGGAAGTGCGAGGGAGCACATCATTGCGTGCACTCGACGCCTACTTCCTGAACCGCCGCGTCAACTCCTCCACGAAGTTGAAGACGACCACCACCTGGTCCTCTTCGATCGCCTCGCTCCGGATCATCACGAATCGTTGCCCGTCCGGCGTGACGTCGTACTGGCGATGGAACGGCGTTGACGCGTACCGCGCCACCGAGAAGAGCGCCTTCGCGACACCACGCTGGAATGTGCTGCCGGGCGTGAGCGGCACCGCGACGAGACTGTCGGTGGCATCCCGGTAGAACAGCTCCTTTCCGTTGCGCGACCAGACCGCTTCTGCCCCGCCGTTCGTCGAGACCTGATACTTCGCGCGTTCGGTTTCCGGGAACGGGCGCACGTAGACCTCGCGGCGCCCGGACTCGTTCGAGCTGTAGGCGATCCAGCGGCCGTCCGGGGAAACCGCGGGTCCCATCTCTTCGGCGTCCGTGGCAATCAGACGACGAGGGACCGTGTCAACACCAGGGCGTATCCCCATGATGTCCGCGTTCCCGGCTGCCTGATTGTTCGTGCGGTAGATGAGCCAGCGTCCTTCGGGGGACCACGCTGCACCCCACACGTCGCGCTGGTCGAATGTCTTCGCTTGCGTGACCTCGCCGCCCCCGTCCGCTCGTCGGGAGAAGATGGCTCCTCGACCGCCCACTCGATCCGAGAGAAATGTCACCGTCTGGCCGTCCGGATTCCAGACGCTGCGCGTGTTGCTGTTGCCGTCGAAGGTGAGTCGAGTCTTCGGGCCGCCACCGAGCGGCTTGACCCAGACCGCCTGCATTCCGCCTTCCTGCATGGAGATGGCAAGCCGGCGAGCGTCCGGCGACAGGGCGGGACTGTCCACGCCGCTTCCCGAAAGATCCGGAGCGACGTCTCGCTCGTCGCCGGCTCGATCCACCCAGACCACGCGGGAAGTCCTCGCGCCGCGCTTGAGATAGACGAGGTTCCCATCGTCGGACAGAGCGAAATCGGCGCCGTCGGCAAGGGAGCCCACGGCGACCGTGTCTCCCAGCAGGAGCCGCTTGCCGGTCACGCGCAGCCGCTTCTCGTCGAAGGGCACGGCCCAGAGGGCGCCGCTCTCCTCGGCGTACACGATGTGGCCGCTCCGCGCGTACCGTGCCCGGATGCCCTGGAGCACGACGTCCACCGTTCCCGTTGCGAAGTCCGCCACGCCGATGGAGAGAGTGCCGGGCGTGGGGTTTTTCGGCGCGACGGTGACCAGCGCCCCTCGGCCACTGGGCAGCACAGCTGGCAACACGTGGAAGTAGTCGCCGCGCTTCGCGTCGAGATGCGAGACGTCCTCACGCGAGCCGTCCCGCGGGGAAATACGGATGAGACCTTGGAAGCTGCTTGCGTAGAGCCTGCCGTCCTTTGCCCAGTCGAGTCCACCACCGTTTCCGGCGACGTCCACGATCCCGGAGTCGAGCACGATCTTCGGCACTCCACCCGCAAGCGGTACGATTTTCACGCCGTGCGGGAGCACGAGCAGCGCGAGTGAATCGCCGTTCGGCGAAAACACGGGACTGCTCCCGTCGGCCGTTCCGTCAAGTCGCGTCGCCTCCATCTGGTCCCATCGCCGGAGCCAGAGCTGCGTTCGCGTGCCCGAGCCCGGCCCGGCGAACACGAGCCCTCCGCCGCCGGGGTGGAGCGCCAGCATCGGCAGGCCGGCGAGGATGGTCCGCGGGCGCTGGTTCGCGGGAAAGCGCAGACTCACTCGCGTGACGCGGGCATCGCCGGAGCTGCGGCCAGGGGGGAGCACGATGCTCGTCACGAGTCCGGCGGCGAGTAGCAGCGACACCGCCGCGAACGCGCGGGTCAGGCTGTTCCAGGAACTCGCCCGTGTCCGACCCGCGGCCGGCGCGCCCTCGTGCGCCCTGCGTCGCGCCACCGCGGCGCCGGTCGCCCAGCCCTCCCCCTCCAGCGCGGCGCCGAACTCCGCCGCGCTCGCGAACCGATCCGCCGGCAGCTTCTGCAACGCGATGCGCACCGCCTCGGCCACGTGCGGCGCCACCGTTTTCCGCTGCGCGGTCACGCTGACGGCTTCCGTGGTGATCACCTTCGCCACGATCGCCTGCGCCGTCGGCCCCGTGAACGGCGCCGCGCCCGCCAGCATCTCGTAGAGCACACAGCCGACCGAGTAAACGTCCGACCGCGCGTCCACACTCTTCTCGCCCGTCGCCTGCTCCGGGCTCATGTACTGCGGCGTGCCGAGCGAAAGCCCCGTCTGCGTGAGCCGTGCTCCACCCGCGGCGCTCACCGCGAGCGCAATGCCGAAGTCCACGACGAGCGCCTGATTGTCGTGCAGCAGGATGTTCTCCGGCTTGATGTCGCGATGCACCACGCCGTGGCGATGCGCGTAGTCGAGCGCACTCAGCACCTCGCTCGTAATCCGTACCGCGTCATCAATGGGCAGCTGCGTCTCGCGCTCAAGTCGCGCGCGCAGCGACTCGCCCTCGACCACGGGCATCGCGTAGAACAGGAGCCCATCCACCTCGCCCGAGTCGAGGAGCGGGAGGATGTGCGGATGCTGGAGCTTCGCCGTCGTCTTGATCTCCGCCAGGAACCTCTCGGCGCCGAGCACGGCGGCCAGCTCCGGATGGAGCACCTTGATCGCGACGTCGCGGTCGTGGCGGAGGTCGTGCGCGAGATAGACGGTCGCCATCCCGCCCGCTCCGAGCTCACGCTCGACGCGATAACGGTCGGCCAACGCCGAGGACAGCCTGGTTGGAATGGTCACGGGGAAGCCCGAAGATGCAGCGTGCGGCGCCGTTGTGCGAGCGCTGCGCGAGGTTTCACGCGGGCTTCAGCGCCCGGCCGTCGCCCTGCACCGCCCGCTGCCCGTCGCGCAGCGCGAGGACCCCGTTCACCACCACGACCGTGACGCCGACCGGATACTGGAACGGCTCCTCGTACGTCGCCCTGTCCTCGACGCGCGCGGGATCGAAGACGACGACGTCGGCCGCGAGTCCCACGGCGAGCCGACCGCGATCGCGGAGCCGGACGCGTGACGCCGGAAGCGCCGTCATCTTGTGGATCGCCTGCTCGAGCGTGAGCGCCCTGCGCTCGCGCACGTAGCGGGCGAGCACGCGTGGGAAAGTGCCGAGCCCGCGCGGGTGCGGACTGCCGCGACGCGTGGGTCCCTCGATCGCGAAGGAACCGCCGTCGCTGCAGACCATGCCCCGCGGGTGCGCGAGGATGCGGTCGAGATTCTCTTCACTCATCGCGAAGCCGACCATGCCCACGCTGGCCCGGTTGCGCGCGAGCATCGCGACGGTCAGCGCGTACGGATCGAGACCGACCGACGACGCGTACGCGCCGAGTCGCTTCCCCTCGGCGGGCTTGTCCTCGCTCGCGCGGACGCCGGCAATGTGGACGTTGTTCCACCCGCCGATCAGCTCCACCTTCGCCAGCGCCTCGGCGCGAATGCGTGGCGCGGTGCTGCTGTCCGCGAGCCGCGCGAGGAAGGCGTCGGTGCCGCCGTCGCGGCTCCACACCGGGAAGAGATTCGTGAGCCCCGTCTGGTACGCGATGTACGGATAGCGGTCGAAGGCGACGTCGAGGCCGTCACGGCGCGCCGCGGCGATCCGCGCGAAGACGTCATCGAGCTTCCTCCAGTTGCGCGGCCCCTGCGTCTTCAGATGTGCGATCTGCAGCGGACAGCGCGCCCCGCGCGCGACGGCGATGGACTCGTCAATCGCCTCGAGAAGCCGATCATCCTCGTTCCGCATGTGCGTGGCGTACGGGAGCCCGCGGGCGGCGAGCGGCTTGCAGAGCGCGACCAGCTCGTCGAGCGACGCGAACGCGCCCGGCGTGTATTCGAGTCCGGAACTCGCACCGCACGCGCCCTGCGCGAGCGCCTCCTCGACCATCGCGGTCATCCGCCGCAGCTCGTCGGCCGTGGCCGGCCGGTCGGTGTCGCCCACGACGATGCCGCGGACGCCGCCAAGTCCGACCATCGAGGCGACGTTTACAGCGGGGTGCAGCCGGTCCAGCTCGGCGAAGAGCTCGGTGAACGACTGCGGGCTTCGCGATCCTGATTCCGCACCGGCGCGTGCCGCGCCCGCGCCACCCGCGGCACCGCCGCCCGGTGAGCGCGACGGCGCGCGCGAGCTGCCATCCTGCCCGACGACGATCGTCGTGATCCCCTGCCGCACGAGCGACTCGGCGCGCGGGTCCTCGGCGAGCGAGCCGTCTCCGTGCGAGTGAATGTCAATGAACCCCGGTGCAACGGCGAGCCCGCGGGCGTTGATCTCCTCGGTGCCGCGCTCGGCGATGCGGGGCGCGACGGCAACGATGCGGCCCCCCGTGATCGCCAGGTCACGTTCGACGCCCGCGGTACCAGTACCGTAGAACACCGTTCCGCCGCGGAGCACCAGATCGTACTCGGCGCGGCGGAGCACGAGCGCCGGCGCGCCCGCGAGCGCGAGCAACGACGTCGCGCTCGCGGCGAGGAAGTCGCGGCGCGTGCGACGGCACCCCACCGCTTTGCTATGCACGGAAACCGAGCGTCCGGGCCACGCTTTTCTGCCGTGCGTCGAGCGTCAGGAAGCTGATCGCCGAGGGATCCTCCGCCAGGTACAGCGCCGAGGCCAGGTGCCAGCAGTCCGCTCCGCGAACATACCCCGCCGACAGCACGGTGCCGATCTCCGCGTGGAGTGGCCGGTCGGGGACGATCCAGCTGATGGCGTCCAGCACGTCCGGTTCCTGCGCGACCTCCTCGCGCACGAGGGTCGAACGGAGCTCCGCTTCGAGCAGGTTGGACGACACCAGCTCATCGAATCCCTCGAGCCGGCGCGCGAGCGCCGCGGCCCCGCGCTCGGCGAACGCGATGGCCACGAGACACGAGGTGTCCACGTAGGCGAGCTTCACACGTCGCGCTCGCTCAGGAAGCGGCCGAGTGCCCCGGGTCGTCGCACGAGTGGCCGGAGTCGGGATGGGCGCCGGGCGGGACGCGTGACGACGCCCCGCTCCACCAGGATCGCGAGTCTCGTTTCGAGCCCGCCGGACGAGGCGGGAAGCGGTCGGATTTCGGCCACGGGTTCGCCGTGGAGCGTGACGACGACCGAGCGCCCTTCGCGGACCCGTCGCACGATCGCGGAGAGCTTGGCTTTGGCTTCGTACAGCGAATAGGTGTCTCGCATCAGAAGAACCTAACTGATCTGGTCAGACTAGTCAATCCGCTGCGGCGACGCCGCCGCTCACTTCCTGGTGATCTCCGCGACCCAGATGTCGCTCTGGCGGTCGTCAACGGCGAAGAAGAAGCGCGTGCCGTCGTGCGAGAAATCCCCGCGGTTTGACGGCCGGTTCGGATCCGTGAAGCGCACCAGCAACCGGGGCGTCCCGCCGGCCGCCGGCACGGACCAGAGGGCCGCGCGTCCTTCGGCGTCGTGACTCTTGAAGTAGATCTCCCGGCCATCGGCGCTCACCAGCGGTCGCTCCGGAACCGGGCTGGACGGCGACGGCGCGTACACCAGCGCGGCGCGCCCGGAATCGACGCTCACCGTCATCACGGTTCCAACCGAACCAAGACCGGCACCAGCGGTGGAGTCTCTCGCGATGAACGCCAAGCGGCGCCCATCGGGGAACCACGCCGGCATCGCGCCGGTCGCGCGCCGAACCACTCCGCCCCAGCGCCCGGACGCGTCCTGTCGCACCACGAAGATACCGTAGGGCTTCGCCTGGTCGAAGAAGGCGAGTGCGCGTCCGTCCGGCGACCAGACCGGATAACTCTCCTGCGCCGGGGTGTCGGTGACGCGAACCGCCGGTCCGCCGTCGAGCGGCTTCACCTCGATGTCGCGCGTGCCACCGCGCCACGAATGGTAGGCGACAAAACGCCCGTCGGGCGAGAGATCACCCGTGAACTCGTCGAACGGCTCGGCGGCCAGCAGCTCCGCCCTGCCGCCGACAAGCGGAATCCGGTAGATGTCCGCGTTTCCGCGCAGGTCGGAATCGTAGGTGAGCCACTTCCCGTCGCGTGACACGTTCGTGGCCTCGATGATCTGGCTCCCGCTCGTGACCGGCACGGCGCGGTCAATGGAGACCGGGCCGTCCTTCGGGATCGGCAGCGACCAGACGTTCGCCTGCGCCGTGTACACCGCGTACGCGAGCTGGCGGCCGTCCGCGGAGATCGAGACCGAGTGCGCGTTCAGCCCGGTGGTGAGCCGCGACACGGGTCCGCGAAGACGGCCGTCTCGTCCGAGCGCGGCGACGTAGATGTCGCGCGGGCCGTCGCGGTTCGAGACGAAGAGGAGCGTGCGCCCTTCCGGTGACCAGACGGGGCTCTGGTGGAGCTTGGTCGTCTCCTCAGACAGCGCGGTGGGCACGCCACCGGACGCGGGTACCAGCACGACCTGGCTGGGTGCGAGGTTCCCGAACGTCGGGCCCGGCTGCAGATACAGCCAGTTCCCTTTCACACAGGCAATCCATCGAGAGTCGCCGGACCACGCGCAGGAGGTGAGCTCCGGAGCGACGGCGACCAGCCGCGTCACGCCGCCCGTCACTCGGCGGGCGAGCAGCGAGTCGCCTCTCACGAAGGCGATCTCCTCCCCGTCGGGCGACCACGCCGCGGTCACCACGACGGAGGTCGGTGACGGAGGGATGGTCGCCGTGGCCGAGCCGCCGAGCGCCGGCGCGATCGAGACGCCGCCGCGAGTGAGGTAGAGCAACCGGCTTCCGTCGGGCGACCAGCGAGGATGCGTTTCCATCGCCGTGGAGTCGTCCGAGAGTGGAATCGTGCGCCCGCCGGCGACAGGGCGAATGAAGATGCGCATGCGCTGAGAGCTTCCCGCCGCGTACGCGACCAGCTTCCCGTCGGGCGAGATCGCCGGGTGGATCTCGAGCCCCTGCTCGCTCGTGACCTGTGTGGACTTCCCGAGGCCCCAGCTCGGTCCGGTGGCGCGCAGCAGGAGCCAGGCGCCGACCGCGGCAAACAACACAAGCCCGACGGCCGCCGCCCACATTCCGCTCCGGCCAACGACCACCGCCGGCAGCCGCGCCGCCGTCGGCTGGGTACCTCCGCTCGGCGTCGCCAGCGGCTCGAGCGCGGCGAGCAGCTCCCCCGCGTTCTGCCACCGATCGGCCGGACGCTTCGCGAGGCACCGCATCACCACGCGCTCGAGGTCCTCGGAGACTCCCGGACGGTGCCTGGAGACCGGGTCCGGCGTCTCCGTCACGTGCGACGCGAGCACCTGCTGCGGCGTCGCGCCCGTGAACGGGACGCGTCCGGCGAGCAGCTCGTACGCCACGACGCCGAGCGCGTAGATGTCCGCGCGATGGTCCACGTGCGGATCGGCGGACGCCTGCTCCGGCGCCATGTACGCCGGCGTGCCGAGCGCGACGCCCATCGTGGTGATCGTACTGCGTCCGGTCGCCTCACTGACGGCGCGCGCGACGCCGAAATCCGTGACGAGCGCGTGCCGGCCGGAGAGCATCACGTTGTCGGGCTTGATGTCCCGATGCACGACGCCGTGTGCGTGCGCATCCGCGAGCGCGTCCGCGAGCTCCACCAGGATTCTGACCGCCTCTCCCACCGGGAGTTCGTGCTCGCGCGCGAGCCGCTGCCGCAGCGACTGACCCTCCACGTACGGCATCACATAGTAGAGCAGGCCGCCGGCCTCTCCCGAGTCGAGCAGCGGCAGGATGTTCGGATGCTGGAGCTGGGCGGCGATCTCGATCTCACGCAGGAACCGCGCGCTGCCGACCGACGCGCCGAGATCCTCCTTCAGCACCTTGATCGCGACCTTACGGTGGTGCTTGAGGTCCTCGGCGAGGTACACGGTCGCCATCCCTCCCGCGCCGAGCTCGCGCTCCACGCGATATCGCTCGGCGAGGGCGGCGGAGACGCGGGCGATCGGCTCGGCCATTCGCGGTCGGGGCTGATGGGGACGCGGAAACGTGTCCCCGCGCGGGACGCGAGTCAATGCGCGCGAGCGCGAGACCTGTGGCCCGGAACGCGACAGGTCGCTACGTTAGCACGGCCGTTCGGGGCCGCGAGCGTCGGGCTCGCCACTCGAGCGCAACCGGAGGCGCGTTGATTCGTCCCACCCGCACACTGGGCCCCGCCCTGCTCCTCGCCGCTGTCGCCTGCGATGCCGGCGACGCCAGTGCGGGAGCCGCGACTCCGGCGGCGCACGACGCGCGCGATGCGGCACCACCCGTCGAGTGGCCCGCCTACGGCGGCACGCCCGACGGCGCGCACTTCTCGCCGCTCGCGGACATCTCGCGCGCCAACGTGCGTGCGCTGCGCGTCGCCTGGATCCACCGCTCGGGCGATGTCTCCGACGGGCGCGAGGGGCGGGTAGGCACGAATTCCGAGGCGACGCCGATCGTCGTGGACGGCACCCTCTTTACCGTGACGCCATTCAGCCGCGTCCTCGCGCTCGACCCGGAGACGGGCGCCGAGCGGTGGGCGTTCGACCCGCACGTGGACCGGACGGTCGCCACGCACGACGCGCTCACGTCGCGCGGCGTCTCCACCTGGCTCGATTCCTCGCGCGCGCCCGACGCGCGCTGCCGCCGGCGCATCTTCGTCGCGACGTTCGACGCGCGCCTCTTCGCGCTCGATGCGCGGAGCGGCGCGCCCTGCGCCGACTTCGGCGTCCGCGGCGAGGTGGACCTCCGCACGGGCGTGCGCAACGTGAGCGTGGAGCGGACCGAGTACCACGAGTCGTCCGCACCCGCCGTCGCGCGCGACGTCGTCATCGTCGGCTCGGCGATCAGCGACAACCGCCGGGTGGAGGCGGCGAGCGGCGTCGTGCGCGCGTTCGACGCACGCACGGGCGCGCTCCGCTGGGCGTGGGAGCCGCTGCTGGACCTCGCGCGGCCGCGCGGACGCGACGCTCGTGACTCGCGGAGCGGGCGCGCGATGGGCGACTCGACGGCATTTCGCGCCGGCGCGGCCAACGCCTGGGCCACGATCTCGGTGGACGCCGAGCGTGACCTCGCGTTCGTCCCGACGGGGAGCGCGAGCCCCGACCACTTCGGGGGACTGCGTCCGGGGCCGAACCTCTACGCCAACTCCATCGTCGCGCTGCGCGCCGCCACGGGCCGCGTCGCGTGGCACTTCCAGCTCGTCCACCACGACCTCTGGGACTACGACGCGTCGTCGCAGCCCGCGCTCTTCACGATGCGCCGTGACGGGCGGGCGATTCCCGCCGTCGCGATGGGCTCCAAGATGGGGAGCCTCTTCTTCTTCGAGCGCGAGACGGGTGCGCCCCTCTTCCCCATCGAGGAGCGGCCCGTGCCGGTGAGCGACGTGCCGGAGGAGCGGGCGTGGCCGACGCAGCCTTTCCCGACCCGGCCGCCGCCGCTCGTGCCGCAGCGGCTCCGCGCCGAGGACGCGTGGGGGCTCACGTGGCTCGACCGCGCCGCGTGCCGCCGGCGGATCGCCGCGCTCCGGAACGACGGGATCTTCACGCCGCCCAGCGTGCGCGGCTCGATCGAGTTCCCGGGATTCATCGGCGGAATGAACTGGGGCGGAGTCGCGGTGGACGAAACACGCGGTGTCGTCGTCGCGAACACGAGTCGCGTCGCCGGGGTGGTGACACTGGTCCCCCGGGCGCTGCACACGCCGAGCGACAGCGGAGACTATCGCACCGCGTACATCACGCGCGCGGAGGGGACGCCGTACGCCATCCGGCGCTCGCTGCTCGTCTCGCCGCTCGGGGCGCCGTGCAACCCGCCGCCCTGGGGCGCGCTCACCGCCGTCCGTGCCGCCACGGGTGACGTGCTCTGGGAGGTGCCGCTCGGCAACGTGCGAGACCTCACCCGCGTCCCGACCCCCGCGCGCTGGGCCTCCCCGACCCTCGGCGGGCCGCTCGCCACCGCCGGCGGGCTCGTGTTCATCGCGTCCACGATGGACCACACCTTGCGCGCCTTCGACGTGGACACGGGCCGCGAAGTCTGGTCGGCGGCGCTCCCCGCCTCGGCGCAGGCCACGCCGATGACCTACCGGGCGCGCGCGGGCGGCAAGCAGTTCATCGTCATCGCGGCGGGCGGACACAAGGAAATGGGCACGAAACTGGGCGACTACCTGATCGCCTTCGCGCTCCCATAACGCTCGTTCCACCAACGGAACGCCTCGGGGAGCGCGACGGACGGCGGCACGGACGGCGCCCACCCGAGTTCCCGCCGCGCGCGGTCGGAGCTGAAGGGGTTGTCGCGGGTCAGCATCGCGAGCGTGGCCGGCGCGTGTGCGGCGAGATCGGCGCGTCCGGCGAGCGTGAGCGCGGCGCGGAGCGCGGCGAAGCCCACGCGAGCCGCCGCGAGCGGGATGGACGGCGTGCGGACGCGGCGCCCGAGCCCCTCACCGGCGAGGCGCGCGAACTCCGCGACCGTGACCTCGAAGTCGTTGGTGAGGTGGTAGACGCGCCCGCCGGCCACGTCGGTCAGGGCGGCGCGCACCGCGCCGTCCGCCACGGCGCCCGCGTGCACGATCAGCAGGAGCGCCCGGCCGCCCCCGATGAGCGGGAAGACGCCGCGCGCGAGCACGGGCGCCACGCGCGGGACGAACTGGCGGTCGCGCACGCCGTACATCACCGGGGGCCGCACCACGCTCGCCCACACGACGCCCTCGGCGTGCGCGCGGAGCACCGCGCGCTCCGACTCCTGCTTCGACCGGCCGTAGGCGTCGCCCTCGGGCAGGGTGGAGACGGGGACGTCCTCGCCGGTCGGGGCGCGGCCGAAGCGGGTCGCGTCGTCGTAGACGGCCGTGCTGCTCACGTGCACGAGCCGCGCGCCGGCCGCCGCGGCGGCGCGAACCACGTGCGCGGTGCCCTCGACATTCAGCGCGTAGAAGGCGCGCGGGTCGCGCCCGGGGCCGATCGCGGCCGCGGCGTGGAAGACCGCATCGCAGCCGGCGGCCGCGTCGCGGACGCTCGCGGCCGCAGTGACGTCGCCGCGCGCGAGCGCGGCGCCCATCGGCTCGAGCCAGCGCGCCGCCTCGACGTCACGCACGAGCGCGCGCACCGTCCATCCGCCGGCCACCAGCCGCTCGACCAGGTACGAGCCGAGCATCCCGGTGGCGCCGGTGACGAGAGCTCGCTTCACGTGAGGAAGGCGGGGCGACGCGCGCGCGCGTCGCTCAGGACGACGCCGGGATGCCCACGCGCTGCACCAGTGCCTCGTGCCGCGGATCGGCGCGTCCGCGGTCGTACTCCGGTTCGGCGTTCAGCATCGCGAGCCACGCGTCGCGGGCCGCGTACGAACGCTCCATCCACTCGAAGTACTGGTCGAGGTCGCCCAGCTCCGCGTAGATGAGCGCGATGGCGAGCGGGCGCGTCGGCTGCGGAGCCGATCGCGTCATCAGTTCCTGCAGCAACGCCAGCGCGACGTCGGTCCGCCCCGCCGCGGCGTGCAGGATCGCCTCGTCGCTCACGGCCCACTGGTGGCGCCCGGAGAGCCGCACGGCGGCCTCGGTCGGCCCGCGCGCCTCGTCGCGCCGGCCGAGGTGGCGCAGCGCCTTGCCCTTCCACCGATGCGATTCGGAGAACGCGGCGTCCAGGTCAATGATCTGGTCGCACACCGCGATCGCCTCCTCGTACCGGCGGGCGAGGAAGTGCGTGATGGCCAGACTCACGCGCACGGACGGGTTCAGCGGATCGAGTGAGGCGGCGCGCTGGCAGCGCCACACGGCCTCCTCGTGGCGGCCGAGCGAGGAAGAGTAGTGCCCCAGCAACATGTGGACCCACGGATCGTTCGCGTCGAGCGCGATCGCGTGCTCGTAGTGCGCGCGCGCCTCCTTCCAGTCCCAGTCGAACAGGAACGCCACGTTCCCGAGTTCGGCGTGTGCGCGCGCGGAGTTCGGGTCGAGCGAGAGCGTCACCTCCGCCAGCTCCCGCACCTTCGGCCAGCCCACCTGCGCGGGGATGGCCCCGTACACGGTGAGGAGCGAGTAGGCGGTCGCCAGCTCCGCGTAGGCCGGCGCGTACGTCGGCGCCCGCGCCACCACCTGTCCGAGGTACTCCATCCCCTTTTCCATCCCCTCGGCGCGCTTGGCGATGTGGAACCGCCCTCGCAGGAAGAGCTCGTACGTCTCGGCGTCAATCAGCGCCTTGCTAATCCGCGGTCCCTTCTCGATGCCCAGGATCTTCTCGCTCAGCGCGTCACGGATGGCCAGCGTGATCTCGTCCTGGATCTCGAACACGTCCTTCATCTCGCGGTCGTAGCGCTCCGACCAGAGGTGGTGCCCGCCGGCCGCATCAATGAGCTGCGCCGTGATGCGCAGCCGGTTCGCGGCCCGGCGCACGCTCCCCTCCAGCACCATCCCCGCGCCCAGCTTCTCGCCGATCTCGCGGATGTCCACGTTCTTGCCCTTGAAGGCGAACGACGAGGTGCGCGCGATCACGCGGAGGCCCGGCAGGCGCACGAGCGCGTTGAGGATCTCCTCCGCGATCCCGTCGCTGAAGAACTCGGCGTCGGGATCGGCGCTCATGTTGGTGAACGGCAGCACCGCGATGGACTTCTTCGCATCCTCGCCGTTGCGATAGGGCACGCTCTTCCCCGCCAGCGCGACGGCGAACTCCGCGGCGCTCTGGAAGCGGTCGCCGGGCTCGCGCGCCATCGCCATCCGAATGGCCGCGTCAATCGAGCGCGGCACGTTCCCGACCTTCACGATGACGCTGGGCGCCGTCTTCGTGAAACGCTGGGCGATGACCGCCGCCGCGGAAGGCCCCGTGAAGGGCGGCTCCCCCGCGAGCATCTCGTAGAGCACGCAGGCGAGACTGTAGACGTCGCTCCGGGCGTCAATCCGCTCCTCGCCCGACGCCTGCTCGGGGCTCATGTACGCCGCCGTGCCGAGCGTCATGCCGGCCTGCGTGAGCCGCTGGCTCCCCGCGGCCGAGACGGCGCGCGCGATGCCGAAGTCGGCGACGAGCGCGTGGCCCGCGGCGAGCATGATGTTCTCGGGCTTGATGTCGCGGTGCACGACACCCTGGGCGTGCGCGTACGACAGGGCGTCGGCGACCTCGGAGGCGACGCGCCGCGCCTCCTCCACCGGCAGCTTCTGGTCGCGGTCGAGCCGCTCGCGCAGCGACTCGCCCTCCACGAGCGGCATCACGTAGAAGAGGTTGCCTGCCGCCTCACCGGAATCGTAGAGCGCGAGAATGTGCGGGTGCTGCAACCGCGCGGTCGTCTTGATCTCGGCGAGGAAACGCTCGGCGCCGACCGACTGAGCGAGGTCCGGAAGCAGCACCTTCAGCGCGACGTTGCGCTCGTGCTTCAGATCATGCGCGAGGTAGACCGTGGCCATCCCGCCCGCGCCAAGCTCGCGCTCGATGCGGTAGCGGCCGGCGAGGGCCGCGGCGAGTGGTGTCTGAAGATCGGCCATGGAAGAGGAAGGAACCCGCTAAGATACTGCCTCGTGTCCACACCCGCGTCAACGCGCGGGGCCTTCACTTCTCGATCAGGTAGTCCTCGACCACCAGCGCGTCCAGCCCCGTGGTGTAGAACAGCCCCAGCGCGTCCTCCAGCGAATGGACGATCGGCTTGCCCATGATGTTGAAACTCGTGTTGAGCAGCATCGGCACGCCGGTGCGCTCGTGGAAGGCCCGGATCAGATCGTAGAAGCGCGCGTTCCACTCGCGCCGCACGGACTGCAACCGGCCGGACCGGTTCACGTGCACGATCGCCGGCACTTTCCGCGCGGCGCTCTCCCGGAAGGTGAGGGTCCGCTCCATGTACGGCGACCGCTGGTAGTTCTCGAAATACTCGTCTCCGAACTCATCCAGGATTGACGGCGCGAATGGGCGGAACTCCTCCCGGAACTTCACCAGCGCGTTGAGCCGTTCCTTCATGTCCCGGGGGCGAGGGTCGGCCAGGATGGACCGGTTGCCGAGGGCGCGAGGGCCGAACTCGGCGCGACCCTGGATCCATCCCAGCAGCCGGCCGTCGGCGAGGAGGTCGGCGGCTGCCTCGTGGATGGTATCGGGCAGGTGACGCATCCTGGGCACGCGCCCGAACCTGGCCAGGCCCGCGAGACTCCCATTCGCGATCGCGGATCCGAGATAGGGACTCCGCACATTGCTGGAGGGCCGCTCTCCCGGATGGTCCCGGCACCAGGCCAGCAGCGCCGCGCCGAGCGCGTTCCCGTCATCGCCGGGCGCGCTGGGCACGTGCAGACTCGTGAAGCCGGTTCGCTCCACGATCTGCCCGTTGAACGAGGAGTTGAGGGCGCAGCCGCCCCCGAGGACCAGGTTGTCCGAGATCCCCATCGCGTGGAAGTTGTTCAGCAACTCCGTCATCACCTCGACGAAGAAGTGCTGGGTCGTGCACGCGAGGTTCGCGGCGGCCAGCGGGGAAGCCCCCGGCGGTCGCGCCCAGCGCTGCATCTTCGCGGCCCACTGCCGGACGACGCGGGTGCGTGGATAGCTGAACGTCAGGCCGTCAACCGTGACCAGCGACCTGAACGTCTCGTGCATCTCGGGGTCGAGCGTTCCATAGGGCGCGAGACCCATCACCTTCCACTCGTCGCCTTTCTCGGAACTGAAGCCGCAGAGGTCCGTGCAGAACGCGTACAGGTTGCCGAGGCCTTCCGCGCCGAGCATGCGCTTGACCGGCCGGATCCGGCCGTCGCGGTAGGCGAAGTAACTGATGGAGCCCAGCTCGCCGCTGCCGTCCACGACCATGCAGGCGGCCTCGGGGAACGGGCTCGTGTAGCACGCAGTGGCCGCGTGGGCGAGGTGATGCGGAAAGTTCACGAACGACACGTTGCGGTTGCCGGACAACGCGAGCAGGTCCGCGATGTGGCCGCCCGAGAGCGTGTTGGCGACGTGCTGCATCCAGAGGCTCTCGTACACGATGTGCCCGTCGGCCAGGAACCGGCTCGTGACGCCGGACCGGCGGGGCAGCCGCTCGTGACTCACGAGGCCCAGCAGCGACATCAGGTTGAGGCCGCGCGTGAACGTCCTGCTCCACGACTTCGCGACGACGTACTCGCCGTGCGGGTCGCAGCATTCGTGGATGACGCGCCGGACGGTCTCCCGGACGTCCGCGGCACCGCAATAGGCCCGCTTGTCCTGGAGATAGCGCTCCGACGCCTCGGCGAAGACGACTTCTCCGCACGAGTTCACGACCGCCACCGCGGGATCGTGAAACGTCGTGGCCAGACCGACGTAGAACTTCCGCCCTGTCACTCTGCCGCGGTCGCGTTGCGGTGCGGGATGCTCACTCCCCCCTGGGATGGACCGTACGCCCGCCCGTCACGGTGCGCACCACCTTGATGTCCTTGATCGCGTTCGGGTCCACGTCGTGCGGGTCCTTTTCCAGGATCACGAGGTCGGCCAGCTTGCCGGCCGTGATCGATCCCTTGGCCTTCTCTTCATATGAAGCGTACGCGCCGTGGATCGTCGCGATCCGGAGGGCCTCGTCCACCGTCACCTTCTGGTTCGCGCCCCATTCCTTGCCGCGGTAGTCGCGGCGCGTCACCATTGACTGGATGGCCATCAGCGGCTCGAAGGGGCCCGGGCCGTAATCCGAGGCGCCGGGCACGCGAATGCCCGCGTCGAGGAACGACCGGTGGGCGAACATCCACCGCATCTTCGCGTCGCCGTACTGGTCCCACTTCTCGCCGTGGAAGTAGATGTACGTCCAGAACGGCGTCGGGATCGAACCCGACTTCGCGATGCGCGAGATGAGGTCGGGATTCACGAGCGAGCAGTGCTCGATGCGGTGGCGGCGATCGGGATGCGGCCACCTGGCGAGCGCGCGCTCGTACGCCTTGAGCACCATGTCAATCGTGACGTCGCCGTTGGCGTGGATCCCCACTTGCCACCCGTGGCTGTGCGCGTCGTCCACGGCCTCGTGGATCTGCTCCTGCGTCATCGTGAGGATGCCGTAGTCGTTGGTGCCGACGTACGGCGTGCTCATCCGCATCGTGCGCTCGGACGCCGAACCGTCCGCGGCGAACTTCACGCCGCCCACGCGGATCCACTCGTCGCCGAGACCGGTGTAGATCCCGGCGTCGCGCATCTGCGGGAAGGCGCCGCCGCGGATCATCAGGTAGGCGCGGTGCCGCAGCAGGCCTTCCGCGCGAATGTCCTCGTACGCCGTCACGTGGTCCGCGGATGCGCCGAGGTCGTGCACGCTCGTGAGGCCCGCGGAGGTGAACAGCTCGGAGATGTACGCCATTCCCCGTTTCGCGCGGTCGCGCCGCTGCTCGGCCGTGAACCGCTCGCGCTGCCCCGCGCGGGTGACCTGCCCCCGCGCCAGCTCGGCCACCCGGCCGGTGAGCTCGCCGTTCGCGTCGCGGAAGAAGCGCCCATTGTCGGGGTCCTTCGTGTCGCGCGTGACGCCCGCGAGTTCGAACGCCCTGGAGTTGTACCAGCTCGTGTGGCCGCCCCGGTGGTTCACCGCGATCGGGTGCTGCGTGGAGACGCCGTCGAGGTCGGCCCTGGTGAGCGGGCGGTCGAGCTTGGTGTCGTCGAACATCGCGCCGTTCACCCAGAAGCCCGCCGGCGTCGTGGACGCCCGCTTGCGGAGGTTCGCCTGCAGCTCGGCCACCGTGCGCACGTTCGCGTTCGCCTCGAACAGCTCGTTCGTACCGCTCGGGTGGCAGTGGCAATCAATGAAGCCCGGCAGCACGGTCATCCGCGCCGCGTCAATCACGCGCGTGCGGCTCGAGGCGAGGTTCCGGATGTCCGCGTTCGAGCCGACGGCGAGGAAGCGGCCGTCCTTGATCGCGACGGCCTCCGCGCGCGGCAGCCCCGCGTCCTGCGTGAGGACGCGAGCGTTCACGACGATCGTGTCGGCCTCGATGCCGGTGCCGCGCTGGCGCATCGGCGGGAGCGCCTCGCCGCGCCAGGGCGTGCCGAGCGCGGAGAGCTTGCGGGCGCCGAGCGCGCCCGCCATCAGCGCGCCGAGTCCGAGGAAGTCCTTGCGAGTGAACTTCGACATCGTCCCTCCCGGGCCGGATGACCGGATGACTGCCGCCTCTCGAGTCAGAACGCCTGCATCGGGAAGGCTCATTTCACCAGCGAACTCACCAGCCACGCCACCCCGCCTCCCACGATGAGCACTCCGCCGACCACCGCCCCCAGCCCGAGCTTGGCCAACTTCGGGAACCCGCGCTTGACCTCGAAGTCCATCGGCGAATGCGTGATCAGGGAATCATTGGCGACTCCCGTCGCGTAGAAGCTCGTCAGGAGCAACCGAAGCCCGTCTCCCCCTGCGCCCCAGGTATCGTCCACGTGACCCATCTCGGAGAGCACGACGTGGCGGCCCCGGCTCAGACGAGGCAGGAGCTCCTTCTCGGCGGACTCGGCAGGGCTGGAGAAATCGATGCTCCCGCTGATCAGTAATGTGGGAACCTCCGAGTCTCGCAATCCACGGTACTCGCGGGGAAGCGGCTGGATGGGCCAGGAGCCATAGTGCGATGAACCCCACAGGAGCTTCCCGAGCGGCGAGCCCAGCGTCGCACTCGGGGGATCCATCTCCGCGACATAATCACGCGAGGCGTCGAAGTCCGCGCTGACCGCCTTCGAGGCCAGGTCTCCCCAGCACATCATGGAAGGGAGCACGCGGTTGTACGCCAGCGACAGGAGCGCGAGCCCGCTCGCGTCGCCGTTCTCGGCCGCGACGAAGGCATCAAAGATCATCGGCGCCGATGTCCGGTGATACAGCAGGATGAAGCTCATCACTCGCACCTTCCCCGGGTCAATGCCGAACACGAGCCATCGCCGCGGCATGCGGGCCAGGACGTTCCGCATGGTCGCGAGCAGATCGGACGACCGCGCCCGCATCCTGGGGTCGCGCTTCCAGAGATCGGCATAACGGCCCAGCTGCCCGTCAACGGCGGCGGGTTCCCAGACCATGTGCCCGGGCGGGTTGACGCCGATCAGGACCGAGCGGAAGATGCTCGACGGGTATCGCAGCGCGTACAGGTAAGCCACGCGCGTGCCGTAACTCAGGCTCAGCAGGTTCACCCGCTCGTACCCGAGTGCCCGGCGAGCCGCCTCGAGATCATCCACGACGTCCAGCATCGAGTAGCTGTCGAGGTCCACCCCGGAATCCTTCAGACGGGACGCACAGCCGATCCACGCGGCGCCGAGGGAGCGGAGCGAGCGCTCTCCGAGCAGGTCTCCATCACCCTTCAGGGCCTTCTCGACCTCGGGGCAATCCAGCACCGACGAACCGTCCACGCCTCGATAGCCGACCATCACCAGGTCGTGGTTGGCGAGGAGATACTCGCGTGGGCGCCAGTTCATGTTACTCAGGCCGGGCCCGCCGGTGAGCAGGAAGATGGGTTCCGCGCGGCTGGTGCTGTCCGATGCCGGCACCCTGATGATGGGGATCGTGATGAGACGGGAATCGGGTTTCGAACGATTCTCCGGCACGACAAGTGTGCCGAACTCGGCGCGATACTTTCGGGATTTGGTCTCGAGCGTGCCTTGCTCGAGAAGCAGGGTGCCGGCACCGGCTGCCGCGGGCACGCCGGGATACGCGGGACGGTGTCCGGCGCATCCGGGTGCGACCAGAACGAGAGTCAGGATGGACGCGCGCCGTGCCCAACGCACGTGGGTCATTCTCACGTGTAGCGCACCCCCAGCTTGTCCAGCACCGGCTTCGGGCACCCCTTCCACTCCGGAACCAGGTCGTTGCCCTGGTATTGCAGGTCCTTCACGCCCATCCGGCTCGAGAAGAACCCGCTCGCCGTGAAGTCGCGCACGCGGTTGAAGAAGGTCACGCCCTCCTGCAGCTCGCGCGTCGCCCTGCGCGGCCAGGCGATCTGGTCGAGTAGCGCGCGGCGCTCGGCGTCCGAGCACTTCGCGAATGCCCTGCGGAACGAGGTGTACGCGAAGCCGTCGAGCCAGCGGAGCGCCTCGCGCATCCACTGGTAGTTCTGCGGGTTGTCCGCGCAGAGCCAGTCCATGAACTCCGGCACGCCCGCCTCGGTGGCGCTCCCCGAGCGCTCGTCGCGCGGGATGATCAGGTCCACGAGCACGCGCAACTCGGTCCACTCGTCGGGCTTGAAGTACTTCGGGCGATAGGGCGCGCCCTGCGCCTGGCTCTCGAGCGCGGCCAGCGCGTGGAGTGCGGCCTTGGCGCCGTCGGCTTCCGAGAACGGCGTGAACGCCAGCGGCGCGACCGCGGCGGCCTTGAGCAGGTCCCGGCGCGTGAACCGCGAGTTGACGGTCGTCGGGTGTCCGGTGTCGGGTGTCGGCGGCTTCACAGTTCCCTCCTCGTCATCATCCCGGCGATGGCGTCGGAAGTCCGCCAGCTCAGCGCCAGAATCGTCCACGTCGGGTTCTTGTCCGCCTGCCCCACGAACGGCCCGCCGTCCGCCACGAACAGGTTCTTGCAGTCGTGCGCCTGGCAGGTCGCGTTGAGCGCCGAGCTGCCCGGATCGCTCCCCATCCGCACGCCGCCCGCCTCGTGGATGATCGAGCCGCCGTTCGCGATGCCGTATCCCCGCTCCTTCGGCGGCATCGGACTGAACACCTCGCCGCCCATCTCCGCGATGAGCGCGCGGAACGTCTCCTGCATGTGCTTCGCCTGGAGGATCTCGTGGTCCGTCCACTCCCAATGAAAGCGCAGGACGGGAATCCCCCAGCGGTCCTTCTTCTCCGGGTCAAGCTCGCAGTACGACTTCTCGTTCGGGATCATCTCGCCGCGGCCGTCGAAGCCGACCGTCGTCCCGTAGTAGTGCCGGTAGTCGGCCTTGAGCGCCTTGCCGTAGCCGCCGCCATTCGGGTAGCGGTGAATGCCGCCCATGAACCCGGCGCTCGGCACGCCGCGCCCGCCCCACGGCTCGATGTGATACCCGCGCGGGAAGTCGAGCTTCGCGTTGTCGAGCCACCACGGCATGTAGACGTGCATCCCGCCCACGCCGTCGCAGTTGTGCGGCGGCTGGTCCATCAGCTTCGGGATGAAGCCGGCCACGCCCGTGCCCACCGTGTCGGTGAGGTACTTCCCCACCACGCCGCTCGAGTTGGCGAGCCCGTGCGGGTGACGCGACGACTTCGAGTTGAGGAGGATGCGCGCCGTCTCGCACGAGCTGGCCGCGAGCACGATGACCTTCGCGCGCACGTGCCGGTCCTCGCCGCTCCGCTTGTCCACGTAGCTCACGCCCGTGGCGATGCCCTGCTCGTCGGTCGTCACCTCGCGCGCCATCGCGTTCGTGAGGATCGCGAGCTTCCCGGTCTTCATCGCCGGGAAGAGGAGCACCTCGGGCGAGCTGAAGGCCGCGTTCACCGAGCAGCCGCGACCGCACTGGCCGCAGTAGTGGCATTCCATCCGCCCGTGGATCGGCTTCGTCAGGATCGAGAGGCGCGACGGGATGCAGGTGATGTTGAGCCGGTCCGCCGCCTGTTTCACCAGCAGCTCCCGGCAGCGCGGGCGCGGCGCCGGCTGAAACTCGCCGTCCGGATGATTGCGCAGCCCCTCCCTGGAGCCGAAGACGCCGATGAGGCGGTCCACCTGGTCGTAGTACGGCGCGACGTCGTCGTACGAGATGGGCCAATCGTCGCCCAGGCCGTCCCGGCTCTTCGCCTTGAAGTCGTCGGGACCGAAGCGGAGCGAGATGCGCCCCCAGTGGGTGGTGCGGCCGCCGAGCGACCGCGCGCGCCACCAGTCGAAGCGCGTGCCCTCGGCGCGCGTGAAGGGCTCGCCGTCGATCTCCCAGCCGCCGACGCCGGCGAGGAACTCGCCGAAGGGCTGCTCGCGCGTGCCCCCGCCGCGCCGATGCGTCTGCCACGGCCACACCAGCATCTTCGAATCGCGCGCGGTGTCCCACCATCCGCCGGCCTCGAGCACGACGACGCTCGCGCCGGCTTTCGTGAGGACGTGCGCGGCCATCCCGCCGCCGGCGCCGGAGCCGACGATGGCCACGTCATAGAGGAGGCGTCTTGGTTGCGTTTGCATGGGAAGACGGCGAAGGGCGAAGGGCGAAGGGCGAAGAGCGAAGAGCGAAGAGCGAAGAGCGAAGGGCGAAGGGCGAAGGGCGAAGGGCGAAGAGCGAAGAGCGAAGAGCGAAGGGCGAAGAGCGAAGGGCGAAGGGCGAAGGGCGAAGGGCGAAGGGCGAAGGGCGAACGAAGATGGCGAAGGGGGATTCGGTCTAGAATTCGAGGGCCTTGAGGTAACGGTAACTCGCCTCGACGCTGGCGAAGGGGTCTGCCGGCCGGTCGTGCTCGACGATGAAGTGCTCGATGCCGGCCAGGCGGCGCCGAGCGAAGAGCGCCTTCCAGTCCATCGTGCCCGCGCCGACGTCGCGCATCTCGTGCTGCGGCGCGCCGGCGGAGTCCTTCACGTGCACCAGGCGGAAGCGCCCCGGGTGCTTCGCGAACCAAGCGAGCGGGTCGGCCCCGGCCTGCGTGATCCAGTAGAGGTCCATCTCGAAGTCCACGAGCGCGGGGTCGGTCTCCGCGAGGAGGATCTCCATCGGCACCGCGCCCTCGACCGGCCGGAACTCGGCGTTGTGGTTGTGGAACCCGTAGCGCAGCCCCGCGTCGCGGGCGCGCCGCCCGATGGCATTGAACCGCGCCGCCAGTTCCCTGAGCGCCGCGACGCTCTGGAAGAAACGGCCGGCAAGCGACGGGACGATCATCCAGCGATGGCCGAGCGCCCGCGCGGCCGCCGCGGTCGCATCGAACGGGCCGTCGAGCGCCTCGAGCGCCACGTGGCACGCGGGCGCCGAGAGGCCGAGGCGGTCGAGCGTGGCCCGCAGCGCCGCGGGCTCGCGGTCGTAGTACCCGGCGAACTCGACCTCCCGGTACCCGATCGCGGCGACCCGCTCGAGCGTCGCTTCGACGCTCTTCGCCATCTCGGTACGAACCGTGTAGAGCTGGACGCCGATGCGGTCGAGGCGCTCCACACGGGGCGCGTGCGCGCGCATCGCCTCCGGGACCGCCGCCGCGGCGGTCGCCGCCGCCGCCGTCCGAACGAACTCGCGACGGGTGGTCATGCGCTAGACGTTGCAGGTGCCGACGGTCGCGCGCAATGGCTGCGCGCAATGGCTGCGCGCAATGGCTGCGCGCGAGCACAATCGGTCGCCCGGGCGCGCCCTGGTGGCACGACGGCGCTACGGCTTGGGGTGCGTCCTGAAGAACGCCCAGATCGCCTCGCTCGCGTCGAAGTCGCGGCACACGCCGCCCACCACCAGCTTCGGGAGGTACTGCGAGCCGCCCGGCCAGGTGTGCCCGGCGCCGTGCAGCTCGTAGAGCCAGACCTCGGTGCCGTTCCGCCCGCCCGTCCACTTCTTCGAGATCACGGTGCAGCCATCGCGAGGGTCGCGGTCCGGGAGCCGGCCCGCGACGGGCGCGGGTGACGCGCCGTCGGCCGCCGCCCACATCCGCATCGCCTCGCCCGTCGCGATGATGCGGCCGCGTCCTTCGCCGGCGACGTTGCCGCCGCCGATCGGCACGAGCGGGTCCTTCGTCCCCTGAATCGCGAAGACGCTCACCGGCTCGCTCGGCGCGAACTCCCGGTAGAACGGGTCCGCCATCCCGCCCACGACGGGCGCGATCGCCGCGATCTGCGCGGCGAGCTTCGCGCCCAGGTAGTGCGAGAAGATCGCGCCGTTGGAGATCCCCGTCGCGAAGACCCGCTTCGGATCAATCGGCGTGACGCGAGCGACATCGGCGATGAGCGCGCGCACGAAGGCGACGTCATCCACGTGCTCGCGGAAGGCCGTCGCGTCGAAATCCGTGCGGCCGTCGTTCCAGTTCCGGCCGTAGCCGTCGGGGTAGGCCACGACGAAGCCCTCGCGCGCGGCGATGCCGTTGAAGCGCGTCATGCTCTCGGCGTTGCGCCTCCGGCCACCGCCCCCGTGAAAGACGAGCACGAGCGGCGCGCGCGCACGGCCGGCCGAGGGCGGCGCGTAGAGGCGATACGTACGGCGGCGCCCGTCTACGGTGAGCGCGCGCTCGACGCTCGTCGCCGGCTGGCGCGCGGGCGGCGCGGCGATCAGGAGCAGGAGGAACGCGACGGGTCCGGCACTCACGAGACGGGATGTTGCCCCGTGCGCGCCCCGCGCGCAAGCTTCCCGGATGACCTACCTCTGGCTCAAGACCTTCCACGTCCTCGCCGTCATCACCTGGATGGCGGGCGCGTTCTACATCTTCCGCATCGTCGCGTATCACACGAAGCACCGCGAGCAGCGGGAGACGGCCGCCGTCTTCCGCGAGATGGAGCGGAAGATGCTGCTCATCGTGATGCGGCCCGGCGCCGCCGTCACCGTCGCGCTGGGCATCGCGATGCTCGTGAGCAAGCCCGAACTGCTCGCTCATCGCTGGATGCACGTGAAGCTCGCGGCGGTGCTCGGGATGCTCGCGTTTCACGGTTACGCCGAGTGGGCGGCCGCTCACGTCGCGCGCGACCAGTACGTGCTGACGGAACGCCGCGCGCGCCTGCTGCACATCGTGCCGACCGTGCTGCTCGGGCTGATCGTCGCGATGGTGATCGTGAAGCCGTTCTGACGGAGCGCGTTCGTCAGTCGGGACGGCGGGTCAGGCGGGTTTCTCCTGCATGAACGACATCAGGTTGCCCTCGGGGTCCATCCAGTGCGACAACCAGACGTCGCGGCCGGGGAGTTTCGCGATCACGTGCGGCGCGCCTTCGAGCTTCGCCCCGTGCGCCACGACGGCGTTGGTGGCGCCCTCGATGTCGTCGGTCGCGAAGAAGATGATGCCGAAGAGCGGCACGATCTTGTCCTTCGGGTCCGTCGTCAGCATCAGCCGCACGCCGCCGCACTGGAAGAACGAGAGCCCCGGGGCGTCGAAGAGGAACGGAAGGCCCACGACGTCGCGGTAGAACGCGGTCGCGCGCGGGACGTCCCGGCACGGGACCGCGAGCTGGTGGACGCCGGTGGCGAGCGGGGTCGCTTGCATCGCTGGTGGTCTCCCTCGAGCCGGACGCGGCGGCGGCGCGCCGCGCGCCGGCTCACCTGGTGTCCGTCGCCCTGTCAAGCTTGAGCAGCGTGTGGAGGAGCACGTTCGCGCCGCGCTCGATCGCGCGCGGATCGGAGAACTCCGTGGGCGCGTGGCTGATCCCGCCCACGCTCGGCACGAAGATCATCCCGACGGGGCAGATCCGCGCGAGGTCCTGCGCGTCGTGCCCCGCCCCGCTCGGCATCAGCCGGTGCGTCAGCCCCAGCTCGGTGGCCGCCGCCGCGATCATCGCGCGAATCGCGGGTTCGGTGAGCGCCGGCACGTTGTTCGTGAACTGGCTGAAGGAGAAGGTGGTCCCGTTCCGGGCGCCGATCTTCGCCGCCTCGTCCACGATGCGTGCGTAGAGCGAGCTGATCCTGGCCCCGTCGAGGTCGCGCAGCTCGAGCGTGCACGTGACGCGGCCGGGAACGACGTTGGGCGCGCCGGGAAACGCCTGGATGCGCCCCACCGTCCCGACCTGGCGACCCGCGACGCTCGTCACGACCCGGTTCACCATCTCGACGAAGCGCGCGGCGGCGAGGAGCGCGTCGCGCCGCTCGCTCATCGCGGTCGTGCCGGCGTGGTTGGCGAACCCCTCGATCGTGACGTCCCACTCGCGAATGCCGACGATCCCCTCGACCACGCCGATGTCCACGCCGGCCTGGTCGAGCGAGCCGCCCTGCTCGATGTGCAGCTCGAGGTAGGCGGCCGCGTCGCCTTTCCCGCGCCGCGCGCGGGCCAGATTGTCGGGGTCGCCGCCCAGGAACGCGATCCCGTCGCGAATCGTCTTGCCGCTCCGGCTCACGACCCCGAGCTCCGCCGCGGTCAGCTCGGCGGTCGCCGCGTGGCTCCCCCAGAGTCCGCCCTCCTCGTTCTGCCAGATGACGACCTCGAGCGGATGCCGCGTGACGACGTCGTGCTCGGCGAGCGTCTGCGCGACCTCGATGGCGCCCATCGAGCCGACGTCGCCGTCGTAGTTGCCGCCGTCCGGCACGGAGTCAATGTGCGAGCCGAAGAGGATGGGCTTGAGCGCGGCGTCACTCCCCGCGCGGCGGCCGATGATGTTCGCGGCGGCATCGAGCGACACCTCGAGCTTCGCCCCGCGCATCAGCCGCGCCACGTACTCGCGCGCGGCCAGGTCGGGCTCGGTGTAGGCGAGCCGCGTGACGCCGCCCTGCGGGTTGCGGCCGTACTCGGAGAGCAGCGCGAGATGGGAGTTGAGCCGGGCGCCGTTGACGAGCGGCGAGGGGGCGGCCGCGCGGCGCACTCCGGCGGCCCGGCGCGGCCACACGGCGGCCGCCGCGGCCGCCGCGCCCGCGGCCCCCGTCACGAGCAACCTCGCGAAATCCCGACGGTCCATCAGGAATCCTCCGCTCATCCTGGCGCCTTTCATAAGCCCGTCGCCGCGCGCGCGTCAACCCCTCCTGCATCCCCGCGTCGCGGTAGCTCTCCCGGAAGTACGCGAGCAGCGGAGCCTCGCGCACATCACTCGCCCGGTGCAGTTTGTTCAGCCGGGCGCGATCACGGCCTTGACCACCGACCGCGCGGCGACCGCCTCGAGCGCCTCGCCTGCGCGCTCGAGCGGGTAGCGCGCCGAGATCGCCTCGGTCCAGGGCAGCGCGGCCGCCTGCTCCGCCAGCAACCGCACGGCGCGATGCACGTGCGAGAAGTCGCACCCCCAGCACCCGCGGATCTCGACGTGCTTGCGGTTGATCTGCCGGTGAGGGTTGAGCGTCGCGTCGCCGCCGTCGGTGTATTGCCCGGCGACCACCACGCGCCCGCCGTCGCGCACGAGGTCGAGCGCCTGCGCGACGGCGGCGGGGTCGCCCGCCGCCTCGATCACCACGTCCACGCCGTGCCCGCCGGTGAGCGTGCGCACCTGCGCCGCGCGCTCGTCGTGCGGCAGCTCCAGCGCGAGCGTGTGCGTGGCGCCCATCCGCTTCGCGAACGCGAGCCGCGGCTCCGGGGCGCCCACCGCGACGATGGGGTGCGCACCGGAGAGCTTCGCGAGCGCCACCGCGGCGAGCCCGACGGGTCCCGCGCCAAGCACCGCGACGGAGGATCCGAGCCGCACGTCGCCGCGCTCGACGGCGTGCACCGCGGTGACCAGCCCGCACCCGCCCGCGATGAACGCGGCGGGGTCCACGCGCGCCGGCAACCGCAGTAGCTTCACGCCCGGCTTCATCCAGATGTGGTCGGCCCAGCCCCCGAGCGGGCCGTCGGCGACGCCGTACGTGATGCCGTACACTTTGCGCTTCGGGCAGCGCGTGGTCTGCTTCGTGACGAGGCACTCGTAGCAACGGCCGCAGGTCTCGTGCACGTCGAGGAAGGTGACGAGATCGCCCTCGCGGAACGGGTCGCCGCCGATGTCACGGATCTCGCCCCGGATCGCCTCGAGATGGCCCACCGACACGTGGCCGGGGATGATCGGATAGGGCACGCCCGCGAGCCGCCCGTGATGCAGGTGCACGTCGGTGCCGCACACCTCGGAGTAGAGCGTACGGAGCATCGCGCTGCCGGGCTCGAGCGCGGGCCACGGGATTTCGCGCAGCTCGAGCGGTGCGCGTGGCGCGGGCATTACGGCGGCGCGGACGGTGGGCGGCATCGGCGAGGAATATGCGAATGCAGGGCGCTTCGCGCTCGGCGCGCCGGGCCCCCAGTCGTGCGGCAACGCCGGGTCCGGGGCATGCAAACCGGGATGGCGGTTGCCAAACCCCAATCGCCTGCCGATCTTCCCCGTGATACCCCCGCCGCCTCCCTCTCGACCTCAGGGTACCCGTATGCGCTCTCGTGCGTTCGCGCTCGTCCTCTCACTTGCCGTCGCCGCCCCCGTCTCCGCGCAGGGGCTCATGGCCGACATGCACCGCGATGTGAATGAAGTGCAGAAGAAGCTCCTCGACCTCGCCAGGGCGATTCCGGAGACCGCGTACGGATGGCGCCCCGGCACCGGCGTGCGCTCGGTGGGCGAGGTCTTTCTGCACGTGGCCTCGGACAACTACCTGATCCCGATCTCGATGGGCAAGCCGGCGCCCGAGGCGAGCGGCATCACGAGCGACTTCAAGTCCGTGGACGCGTTCGAGCACCGCAAGCTGAGCAAGGACCAGATCATCGCCGAGCTGGATGCATCGTTCAGGCACCTCCACCAGGCGATGGGACTCACCACGGATTCCAACCTCGGCGAGACCATCAAGTTCTTCGGCCAGGACTGGAGCCGGCAGCGCGCGATGGTGCTCACCGTGACGCACCTGCACGAGCACCTCGGCCAGTCCATCGCCTACGCGCGCATCAACAACGTCGTGCCGCCCTGGAGCAGGTAGGGACGGCGGACGGCAGACGGCGGACGGGCAATGGCCGACGGCACCAGACGGTCGCTCTCCGAGGAGGAGCACGCGATCCGGCTCAAGTTCGACGCGGCGACGCACGACGGCGCGCGCGACCTGCGCGCGCGCCTCTGGAGCGAGCTGAAGGAAGTCCGGCGCAAGACCGCCCGCCGCAAGGAGCGGCTGTTCGTCCGGATTCGCTTCCAGGAGAAGCCGGCAACGATCTCGTCCTGCCTGATCGCCGACCTGCGACTCGTGTCCCCGATACCGCAGGCGTCGGGCGTGTCGCCCGCGCACCGGATTGATGCGTATGTCTCGTGCGAACTCCTGCTCGACGCGGAGTTGCCGCCCTGTGAGCGCCCGGGGCCGTGTCCCCACGAACTCGTGGCGTTCGTGCTGGAGTCGGACAACAACGAGACGGACCTCGAGAAGCGTGCGTGGGCGGCCCTGCGCGAGCAGAGGGACCGCTGAGCCAGGGCCGCTAGGCAGTCACGGCCCGCGGATCGCCGCGCCGCCTACCTCGGCATCTCGGAACGCTTCAGCGGGACGACCGCGAAGTCGCGCCCTCGCGGCTGGGGGACCTCCACCGGCCGGGCCTTGGTCATTCGGCAGTGGCCCTCGAAGAGCACCCCCGCCTCGACGGCCACGACGGGGGCTTCGATGTCGCCGTAGACGCGGGCCTTGCCGCGGAGTTCCACACGCTCGGACGCATTGATGTTGCCGACGACCTCGCCCTCGACCAGCACCACGCCGGCGCGGATCGAGGCGTTCACGATGCCCTTCTCGCCGACGATGAGGCGGTCGTTCGAGACGATCTCCCCGCGGAGACGGCCGTTCAGCATCAGCGTACCGCTGAACGTGTACTTCCCCTCGATCTCCGACCCTTCGTCAATGAACGCAGTGGGATCGCTCTCGTGCCCGTCACCATGACCACTCTTCTTCCACCACATAGACGTTGTCCCGCGCGCGAGGGGTTACCTCTGTCCGAACTGTTGAGCCCCCATCTTCTCTTCGATCGGGACGACCTGCCGCGAGACGCCCTCATTCATCTTGGTCACGTTGCCGTTGAAGAAGCCGCCCTTCGAGATCACGAGCGAGTCGGTCTGGATGTTGCCGGTGACGCGGCCCGTCTCCGTGATCTCCACGTCCCCGGTGGCGACCATGTTGCCCTCGTAGTGGCCCATGATGATCGCGTCCACCGTCTGGACGTTCGCGTTGACGACGCCCTTCTCGCCGATGACCAGCTTGCCCCCGACGTTCACCTCGCCGCCCACCTCACACTCGATCTGGATCGAGTCGGTGATGTCGAACTTGCCCTCCATCCGCGCGTTGTCGCCCACGACGGTTAGCAGCGTGGTCGGCTCGACGGGCTTGGCGCTGACGGGGCTTACCGGGGTCATCGGCCGCTGGTTGCTCTTCTTGTCTCCGAACATCAGCTCCTCCTTGCGGATCACGCAACCCCGTTCAGGTGAACGAGATCGCTTCTTCTGGTAAGGCTGGAAGTCAAGAATCGCACGGTTGGCCGGGGGTGTCAACCCCGCGGCGGGCACCCTGTTTCGGGCACCCCGCCCGCCTACGGCTTGTGTTCGTGGCCCATCATCGCGCCCCCACGCGCGAGCTCCAGGTGGTGCATCGCGTGGTGATCGCCCTCGGCGAGCAGCCCGGCGAAGCCGAGCCCGCGGATCCGCGCGACGGTCTTCGCATCGCCCGCGCTCTTCGCGGTGACGACGAAGCGCACGCCGCCGGCGATCTCCGACGATTTCGCCACGTATTCGCCGTCCTCGTTCAGCGCCATCGCGTGCATCGCGGCCATGCGCCGGATCGCCGCGGCCACCCGGTCCGCGCCGGTGATGTCGAGCGACACGCCGCCGTCCACGTTCGCGGCCGTGGCCGAGGCGCGCATCACGAAGTCGTCCATGTCAATGAGGTGCTGGCGCAGCGCTTCGATGTTGACCCTGGACCAGTCGGTGTTCGGGTCGGCCCTGAGTTTCTTCACGATCTCGGAGATCGCGGCAAAGGCGGCCTGGCCTGATTGCGGCGCGGCGGCGGCCTTCTCCATTTCCATCATCTTGCCCTGGCCCGTGCCCTGTGCAGTCACAGGGTTCGGCCCGGCGAAGGAACCACAGAGCACAGAGAGCACACAGATGAACACGTGGCGTGACGGCATGGCGATGTACCACCGTTGGTTGAGGGGAAGTCGGACAGCTCGGAAGAATCTGCAGAATCTCGACGGACGGAGCTACCGGATGGAACGCGCGGCTGGCCTGCGACGGTGCACGCATCCATACTCCCGGATGCGTGATTGGACGTCCTGCTCCCCGTGACCGGGGTTCAAGCGTGCCGCTGCATCGCTTGCGCATCTTCTCGCTTCCCGCGGGCCTCCTCGGAGTCGCGCTCGCGATCCTGTTCTTCGTCGTCTATGGCCGTCTCACGCGGCCGGTGGTCGCGAGGCCGGTCCAGCGCGTCATCGCCGAGTTCGCGCACGGCGTGGAGATCGGACGCACGGTCGAGTCGCTTCGGGCGGAGATTCCGGGCACACTGCAGTTTGTGCCGCAGCTGGGATACATCGCGAACGTGCGGGCGCCGGCGCAGGGGTGGCCGCCGGAGTCGCAGCTCTGGCTCCTGCTCAACGAGAAGGACCGCGCGACGCGCGACCCCGGGAGCGCCCGCGTGGACGCCGTGGAGGTGCTGTCGTCGGCGCCGTTGGCGTTCGAGACCTTCTCCGGGAACGCCGGGTCCATCTTCGGCAAGTCGCCGGCGAGAGGCTGCCTGGTGATGGACCGCCCCGGAAGTTTCCGGCACGTGCTGCATTGGGCGGCGGCGAACGATCGCGGCGGCATCGTCGTGATGGTGGATGACGTCGAGGACGCCGGCCCTGTCACGAGCGGGGCGACGGTGGCGACGTTGCTGGCCTACGCCGGGAAGTTCGACTCGTCGAGGACGCTGCGCGGCCGCTTCACGCCGTCACCGTGCAAGCTCGTCGTGCTCGGCGATCGTGGGGGCCACGCGGCCAACGCCGCGGAGCACGCCCTCGCCGCATTCGCCGACTCGATCGCCGGGAGCAGCCGGGCGCAACCCGCCCCGCGTTCCGAGCTCGCACAGTCCCGGCTCCGGTCGCGCGCCGGCGCGGTGCGGTACGCGTGCGCGGACCCCGGATGGAATCCCGAGGGATGGCACGAGGCGCGCGCGGGGCACCTGCGCATCGTGCTGCCGCCCGGTTTTCCCGAAGCGAGCGTCGGCGGAAGCAAGGGGCCGTCGTATCGGTGGACACAGCGGGACGGTGGCGCAGACCTGCAGCTCTACCCGGTGCGCTCGGAGAAGGACATCCGCATTGACGCGCGAGTGGCGAGCTCGTGCACCACGCAGCGGCCGCAGGGCTCGGTCACGGTGCGCGTC
>Ga0209751_10000310_pt1 | contig 51637 bp, 59 predicted proteins | sample RifCSP13_1_FD_184019 | JGI IMG/M metagenome (GOLD analysis project Ga0209751, IMG submission 184019) | Soil microbial communities from Rifle, Colorado - Rifle CSP2_sed 13_1 (SPAdes) (version 2) | ecosystem: Environmental > Terrestrial > Deep subsurface > Rock core/Sediment | place: Rifle...
TGAGGGCCGCATCCTCGACCACGGCTTCCACGATCAGGTCGGCGTCCGCGAGGTCCGCGAGCTCGAGGGTCATCCGGATGCGGGCGAGCGCCGCCTCCCGGTCGCCGTCCGAGAGCCGCCCCTTCTCCACGGACTTCGCGAGGCTCCCCTCGATCTGTCGGAGGCCTTTCTCCAGGAACCGCGTCTCGATGTCCCGAACGACGACCTGCGCGCCGGACACCGCCGCGACCTGCGCGATCCCCGCGCCCATTTGACCCGCGCCGAGGACGCCGATCCGATCGAACCCCATCGCCGCTCCCCGGGCCGCGGAACGGGAGGCCGGGCTTAACCCTTCCCGGGGTTCGCGGCGACCGGAGCGGAATCGGAGCGGAGTCCGCGCACGCCCACGGCCTCGTGCGTCGTCAGGTAGAGCACGCCCAAGCCCACGTACGCCGGCGCCTCGAGCATCCGGTAGAAGGAGAGGCGGGTCAGGAAGTCCGCGACAGGGCCCAAGCGCACCGGGGTCGGCCCCAGGGTCAGGACCTCTGGGTCCGAGAACACGGTCGCGATCGACGCCGTCGCGGCGAGGAGCAGGCAGAGGCCCAAGAGGAGCCACCGCTGGCGGCCCGGGAGCAAAGAGGCGACTTGGAGGGCGAACCCGCCGGCGATGCAGAACGTCGCGGGCAGGGTGCCCCAGATCAGGAGCCGCGCGGCGTCCTGAAGCACCGCGAGGGAGCGCCCCGTCTGACCCGCGTCGTACGCCTCGAGGAGGAACGCGGACACGAAGATCCCGACGAGGACCCCGCCCAAGGCGAGGAGGAGGAACGCGAGGACGACGAACACCTCGTGGCGGCGGCCCGCCCCGCGCGCCCCCAGGAACAGGAACGTCGACCCGAGGCTCAGGAAGAGGACCGCGATCGCGGAGACGTACGGGATCCACGCGAGCAGGAGGCCGACCGCGGTCAACAGGAGGCCCCACCGGGTGCGCCGCCACCACTTGTTCGATGCCCACGGAAGCGACGGTTCCGCTTGCGGGACGTACGCGGGAGCCGTAGGGACCCGGACGAAATACGCCGGCGGCCACGGGGCGAACCCGCAGGCCGGACAGGGCGGCGGGCCCAAAACGAACGCGCCGCACTTCGGGCACACCGCGAATGGCGGGCCGCCTCCCTCCATGCCGGCCGGAAGGAAGGCGGTCAGAAAGGCTTTGCGGCTACGGGCGCTCGACGACCATCGCCATGCCGTTCCCGCCGCCGAGGCAGAGGGTCGCGAGGCCGCGCTCCGCACCCCGCGCTCGCATCGCGTGAAGGAGGGTCGTCACGATCCGCGCCCCGGAGCAGCCGATCGGGTGTCCGAGGGCGACCGCGCCCCCGTGCACGTTCAGCCTCTCCCGCGGAATCCCGAGCGACTTGCTCACCGCCAGGGACGCGGACGCGTAGGCCTCGTTGTGCTCGATCAGGTCGAAGTCGTCGATCGCGAAGCCGGTCTTCGCGAGCAGCTTGCGGACCGTCGGGATCGGGGCCTCCATCACGTCCTCCGGCTTCACGCCGCCGACCGCGTAGTCGACGATCCGCGCGAGGGGCTCCACGCCGTGCTCCTCCGCGGACTCCTCGTCCATCACGACGACCGCCGCGGCGCCGTCGCTGAGCTGGGAGGCGTTCCCGGCCGTCACCGTGCCATCCGCGAGGAACGCGGGCTTCAGGCGTGCGAGCTTCTCCAGGGACGTGTCGGGCCGGACGCCCTCGTCCGTGTCGAACGTCGTCGTCTGCCCGTCCCGCTCCACGTCGATCGCGATGACCTCGTCCCGGAGGCGGCCGCCCTCACGCGCCTTCAGGGCGCGGACGTGGGACTCGAGGGCGAACGCGTCCTGCTCCTCCCTCGTGATCCCGTACTTGCGCGCGACCCAGTCGCCGGTCGCGCCCATGTGGAATCCCGCGAGCGCGTCCTGGAGGCCGTCGTACGTCATCCCATCGAGGAACTCCTGGTGGCCGAGCCGAGTGCCCCATCGCGCGTTCTTCACGAGGTACGGGGCCTGGGACATCGACTCCATCGCGCCCGCGACCGCAATCGAGATCGACCCCGCCCGGATCTCGTCGAACGCGAACGTGATTGCCTTCATGCCGGAGGCGCACACCTTGTTGATCGTCACCGCGCCGACGTCCTCGGGGATGCCCGCGAGGAGAGCGGCCTGGCGCGCGGGCGCCTGCCCCTGACCGGCGGCGATCGCCGTGCCCAGGAGGACCTCGTCGACTTCCGAGGCCGCCAATCCGGCGCGCTCGATCGCGGCGCGGACGACGTGGGACCCGAGGCGCGGGGCGGGGACGTCCCGCAGCGCCTTCCCGTACTTCCCGACTGCCGTCCGGACCGCGCTCGCGATCACGACCTCGGTCATGGTCTTCCGCGCGCCGAGGCGCCCGGACGATAAAACCGTTGCGCTAGGCGCGTTCGACGAGCGCCGCCATCGCGTTCCCGCCGCCGAGGCACAGGGTGGCCATGCCGCGGTGGGAGCCCCGGTCCCGCATCGCGTGGGCGAGCGTCGTCAGGATGCGGGCGCCGGAACAACCGAGGGGGTGGCCCAACGCGACTGCGCCTCCGTTGACGTTCAACTTCTCGCGTGGGATCTTCAGCGTGCGCATGACCCCGATCGACGCGGACGCGTACGCCTCGTTGTGCTCGATGAGATCGAAGTCGTCGATCGCGAGGCCCGTCTTCGCGAGGAGCTTCTCGACCGCGGGGATCGGCGCCTCCATCGCGTTCTCCGGCGCGACACCGCTCACCGCGTACTCCACGAGGCGGGCGAGCGGGACGACCCCGCGCTCCTCCGCCGCCTCGCGCGTCATCAGGACGACCGCCGCGGCGCCGTCGCTGAGCTGGGACGCGTTCCCCGCCGTCACCGTGCCGCCCTCCCGGAACGCGGGCGAGAGCCGGGCGAGCTTCTCAAGGGACGTGTCGCCGCGGACCCCTTCGTCCGCCTCGAACAGGACCTTCTGACGGTCCCGCTCCACCTCGATCGGCACGACCTCCGACCGGAACTTCCCGGACTGCGTCGCCTTCAGCGCCCGCACGTGGGACTCGAGGGCGAACGCGTCCTGCTCCTCGCGCGTGATGTTCAGCCGCCGTGCGATGTTCTCGCCCGTGATGCCCATGTGATAGTGGCGGTACGCGTCCATCAGCCCGTCGTGGACGACCGCGTCGACGAGCTGCGCGTCCCCATACCCGACACCCCATCGGACGCCCTTCGCGAGGTACGGGGCCTGGGACATCGACTCCATGCCGCCCGCGACGACGATCGCCTGTTGCCCGGCGCGGATCGAGTCGAACCCGATCGTGACCGCCTTCAGCCCGGACGCGCACACCTTGTTGACCGTGACCGCGCCCACGTCCTCGGGGATCCCCGCGGAGATCGCGGCCTGCCGCGCGGGCGATTGGCCCACGCCGGCCTGGATCACGTTCCCCATGAGGACCTCCTCGACCTCGGACGGGGCGAGCTTCGCGCGCTCCACGGCGTACCGGATCGCGTGCGCACCGAGGGCGGCGACGGGGACGTCCCGCAGCGTGCGTCCGTACTTGCCGATCGGCGTGCGGACCGCGCTGGCGATCACGACCTCCGTCATCGAGGAAGCCACGGACGCCTACGTTAAGAGACTTGCGCCCTAATTCTACGGTCCGTCACGACGCGAAGGGCTTTCGCTCCTTGAACGTCGCGGACTCGTGGACCTCGAGCTCCTCGGCCTCGACCGTGTGGACGGAGCAGAACGGCCCGAGGCGGACGCTGTGGCCCTTCACGGACCCCGCGCGCGTGGCCTCGAGGTACACTTCTTCGCCCTCGACGGACTCGACGGTCAGCTCCCCGTTCCGCTCGTGGCGGCGGACCTCAATCTCCCGCGCCTTGATTGACGGGGCCCGGGAGGAGCCCGCCAGCCGGATGTTGACTTCCTCCGCCTCGATCGGGCCGCCGATTTCGAACTTGCCCCGGCTCCCGAACTCCCTCGTTCTCACGCCCCCACCGATGGAGGCCGCGCCCGTGATCTGGACCTCGTCCGCCGCCAGGACGTTCCCGCCGAACCGGGCCGAGCCGGACACGTGGACCTCCTGCGCGTTCACGTCCCCGCCCACGGACGCCCGGCCCGAGACGTGGAACTCCTGGACCTGAACGTCCTTCGCGATCTCCGCGCGGCCCGATGCGTGAAACTCCTGGCCGACCACGCGTCCCTCGACCTGGCAGACGCCGGAGATGTGCGCCTCGTCCGCGACGAGGTCTCCTTGGACCGTCCCGCTCCCGGCGCACTTGAACTCCTCGAAGTGCTGGCCGCCCGCGACCGTCCCGGACCCGCGGATGATGCAGACCTTGCCGCCTTCCTCGATCCGCGGCCCGAACTTCCGCATCTTCTCCTCGATGCGACGGCTGACCTCGTCCATCCGGCGGCTCACCTCCTCGCGGTTCGCGGAGACCGCCTCCAGGCTCGCCGCGACCTGTTCCATGGCGGTGGAGATGGATCGCTCGATCACCTCGTCGAGGTTGTTCGCGTAGGCTCCCGGGTGTCCCGCGTGGCGTGCGTGGCGTGGGGATTCCGGCGGTTCCGGCATCGCCGGCGGGATCGGTGGCTCAGGTACCGGCGGTACGGAGGGCGCGGGAGGGACGTCGGGCATCGCGTCGTATCGCGCCTTGATGTCGAGGTACGTCTTCTCGCCGATCTCGCCTCGCGCGAGCCGCTCCTCGAGCCGGCGCAGCAACTCGTCCTTGTGCATCGCACTCCGCTCCTAGACTTTCGTTCGGACGCCTGCGGCCCGGAGGAGGTCGGCCTGCCGGGCCTTCGCGAGCGCCGAGAGGATCACCACGTTCACGGTCATCATCCGCATCACCCGTCTACTTCGTGCGGATTCCCGCGTCGCGGAGCAGGTCCTGCTGCAGGGTCTTCGCGATGTCGGCCGTCGTCACCATGCGCACCGTCGTCATCTGAGCCACCTCGAACCGAACGATGGCGGGGATGATACATATACGAGCCTCAACGACGAGCTGGGGACGCGCAACTCGGAGAAGAAGGATTGCCAACTCGGGAGGAGAATCGTTCCACGCGGCGGTGGAAAAAGCCCGCGGCCGGTGAGGAACCTCATATACGCGCACTTTCCTACGCGCCCGCGTGGACGACGACGCCGTCGCGTGCCTGCAGGTCGTCGCCTCCGAGAGCCGCCAACGGATCCTCGCGCTCCTCGACAAGGGCGTGGACCATCCGGAGGACCTCGCGCGGAAGCTGAAGCTCCGCCGCCAGGGCGTGGACAAGCAGCTCGTCGAACTGTACGAGTGGGGCTTCGTGGACCGGAGCGCCGTGCTCACCGCGGTCGGACGTCCGCGGATCGTCTACCGCCTGAGCGAGCGGGGCCGCGACCTCCTCGGCCGTATGGACGCGCTCGTCCGCGAGTTCCACGAGAGCATGCGGGCGGATTGTCAACGGAGCCTCGGCATGCTCGAAGACAAGCTCGCGGCGGGGGAGCTCGACGAGGACGCGTACCTGAAGCAGCGCCAGGCAATCGAGAAGCGGTACCGCCGCTTCCTCCCGGGGGCGTCGTCGAAGGGGTGACGGGCGCGAGGGGATTCGAACCCCCGTCAGAGGCTCCGAAGGCCTCCAGTCTGGTCCAGGCTAGCCTACGCGCCCGGCGCTCGGACGCGGGAGGAAGCACTTAGCCCTTCCGCCGCGGAAGTTACATGTACGGAGAAGACTGATGGGATGCTCGAGGACATGCCGCGTTCCATGGGCGAGGTGTTCACGGCTCTCAAGGTTCACGGACCCCGGGGCTCTGCGGAGCTGCCGCGCGTGTTGGTCGACACCGGCGCGATTCATTCGATGATCACACGCTCCCTGGCTGAGCGCCTCGGGATTGAGCCTGAGGGCTCGGCAATCTTCGACATCATCGGAGGCGACTTGGAGCTTCCCATGGGGACCGCTGTGTTGGAGATTGAGGGGCGCAGCTTCCGAGTGCCCGTGATCCTCGGGGACCAGAACCTCGTCGGCCTCACGACCCTGGAGACCTTGCTGTTCGCCGTGGATCCCACGACGGAGAGACTCGTCCCGCGACACGGCGTTCTGTTCACCAGTCCCGAGGTCTCCATGGAGGCCTAGGCGCCCACGTGCGTCCGGTACGCTGCGGCGTCCATCAACGCCTTCGCATCGTCCGGGTTCGCGACCTCGAGGACGACCATCCAGCCCTCGCCGTACGGGGACTGGTTCACGAGCTCCGGCTTGTCCTCGAGCGCCTTGTTCACCTCGACGACGGTCCCGGAGAACGGCGCGTAGATCTCCGAGGCCGCCTTCACGGACTCCACGACCCCCATCTCGTCGCCCTGCTTCACCGCCTTCCCGACCGTCGGCAGCTCGACGTACACGACGTCCGTCAGCTCCTTCTGCGCGTGGTCCGTGATCCCGACGCGGACCCGACGGCCCTCGAGCTTCGCCCACTCATGGTCCTTCGTGTAGTGCAGGCCCTCGGGGACATCGGACATGGCGGGCCGCGAACTCGGGTGTCCGCTAAGAAGATTTCGCCGTTACCCGCGCCGCCACTTCAGCTTGAACGTCTTGTCCGGGTTGTGGGCCCACGCCGCCTCCTTGTGGGTGCGCCGGATCTTGAGGATGACGAGGATCAACAGGAACATCACGACGATCCCGATCGCGCCGAGGATGCATAGGGTGTTCCCCGCCACGAGGGCATTCCACCCGTCCGTGATCGGGTCCGCCACGGGCTCGGCATACGGGCGCCCCCGCATTACACTTTCCCTGGGCGGCGCGCGATGACCACGTGATTCTCCCCCTCGCGCCACGCGCGCTCCACCGCCAGACCCGCGGACTGCGCGAGCCGCTCGAGCTCCCCCGCGCGGAACAGATGGTAGAACCGAGACACCGCGGACCCGTCCGCCCGCCGCCACGGAACGAGGACGTCCTGCACGGCCGCGACTCCCTTGCGCAGGAGGTCGTCGTGGACGCCGGCGAACCGGTCCTGCTCGAGCGCCCAGACGCTGAGCATCGCGAGGCCGCCGACCCGGAGGACGCGCGCAAGCTCGCTCGTCCCCTGGAGCCGTTCCTCGGCGGTCGGGAGGTGGTGGAGCGCCGCCACGCAGTGGACGCCGTCGAACGAGCCCCTTCGGAACGGGACCCGGACGAGGTCCCCACGGAGGAGCTGCCCCGTCCCCACTTTGGCGGCAGAGAACGCGAGAAGGCGGTGCGAGGCATCGAGCCCGACGACGCGATGGCCGCGGTCTCGGAGCAGGAGGAGGTTCCGACCGCCACCGCATCCGGCGTCGAGGACCCGCGCGCTCCGCGGGAGGCGCGACTCGAACGTCGCGGTCTCCGGCCACGGCTTCGCGCGGGACGCGTCGAACTCGTCCGCGATCGCATCGAACGTGGCGGCGATTTCCCCCCGCGTGGGCACAAACCGGCGAAGGCGCAGGGGGAGAAATCACTTCGCGAGGCCGAGCTTGGCGAGCTGGGCGACCGTGTGGTCGCGGATCGCGTCGACCTTCGGGAGGTCCTCGACGAGTTTCCCCTTCGAGAGGTACTTCTTGAACAGGGGTCGCATCTTCGCGCCGCACCGCGGGCACTGTTCCGCCTCGATCTCAATCGCGAGGCACGCGTCGCACCGGTACGGGGACTTCCGACCGCCGAACTTTCCCCGCTTGGCGGCGGGCTTGCCCTCGACCTCGACGAGGTCGAACGCGAAGTCCACAGAGGGGGCGTTGCTCAGGCTCGTGCCGACGCCGAAGCCCTCCGCGCCCGCCTCCACGAGCTCCGGGATCTTGTGCTCGTCGAGCGCACCGCTCACGTAGATCTTGACCTTCTGGTATCCGCGCGTGTCCAGCTCCCAGCGGATCTCGCGGACGATGTTCGCGAAGTTCCCGCGGCGGGAGGACGGCGTGTCGAGGCGCACACCCACGAGCTCCGGGATTGCCTCGAGCGCGACGAGGGTCTCCGCCTTCTCGTCCCAGTACGTGTCCACGAGCGCGATCCGCGGCACGTCCTTCCGGAGGTGCTTGTGCATCGCGGTGAACGCCTCCCGCGGGCCGCCGAGGATAATCGTGAGGGCGTGGGGCATCGTGCCGACCGGCTCCTTCCCGAGGATCTCGCCGCCGAGCGGGGTCGTGATCGCGTCGAGGCCGCCGACGTACACGGACCGCTCGATCATCGGCGCGAGCGCGGGGTGCATCCGGCGGATGCCGAAGCTGATCACGCGGCGGTCCCCCGCCGCCAGTCGGACGCGGGCCGCCTTCGTCGCGATCCCGGAGGCGTGGCAGATGAAACCGAGCGCCGGCGTCTCGTAGATCCCGAACTCCGCGTACGGGCCCTCGATCGCCATCAGAGGGACGGGGACGCCACGGACGGTTCGCGGGGTGAACACCGTGCCCTCCGGGGCCGCCCACAGGGCGACGTCGTGTCCCTCGAGCAGACGGACGGCCTCCTCGAGGCCGGCGAACACGGCCCACTCCCAGTCCTGCGGGAGGCTCGGGGCCGTGAATTCCCCGTACACGCGGGCGCGTTCCTTCCCCTCTTTCTCGAGGATTTCCATCGTGCGGAAGAAATAAATGTCGCTCGTACGGCCCTTCCGGATGTCGTCCTCGCTCGCGAGGTAGAAGCGGCCCATGCGCGTGCTCCTGAGCAGCAGCGGACTACCGTCCCTCTCCTTATGAACGTATCCTTCGGACGGTCGTCCGAGGGGCATTTGCGGTAGGTACCCCACAAGCTTCTAGGTGCACGGCACGACGTGCGCGAGTCGGAGGCCTTGACATGTGGACGGAACCTTTACGGTCCCGCGCGACCGCATCCCCGCGAGGGGTGCCATGAGCATCGACGACCTGTCCTCGAGACCGAGACGCGTTGGCGGCATGCTGTCCGCGGCGTGGACGATGGTCGTCCCCGCGCTCTGCGTCCTGCTCGTCGCCTCCCTCCTCCCCCTCGCACCGATCGAGTCCCCGGGATCGCCAGACACGCCACTGGATCGGCCGTCGGGGGACTTCCTGCCCCCCGCGCCGCCTTGGCCTCCGTTGACGGACGGGGACTCCGGTCAGGACTCGTGGCCGATGTGGGACGCGTTCCGAAGCGGCCCGCAGTACGTCGGGGACCTGAACGTCCCGATCGAGGACGCGCACTTCTACGAGAACATGTCCACGGCGTTCTCCTGGACGAACGCCTCATGGGACAAACTCCGCCAAAACGGGTTCGTCGTCTTCCCGCCCTCAGAACACGACATCGAACTCATGTACCGCCACTATTGGGTCAACGATCTGCCCGTGTTCATCACGACGGACACGATCCTCCACGTCGAGCACCTGTTGTTCGACCAGATGCTGCAGGATCTGGAGAACATCTCCCTGCGCCCCATGGTCGAGAACCTGAGCGCGGAGCTCGTGGACCAGGCGGCTTGGCTTCGGACAACGCTCCCGGACAGCTTGGCGGAGGCGGCGACGGACGCGGTCGTCTTCTACGCGGTCCCGAACGTGTTGCTCCAGACGGATTCCGAGATTCCAGACGATGTCGCGTCCCGCGTCCGGGGCATCGTCGCAACGATCGAGAGTGCGGGGGATGTGGGCGGCGCGGACTGGCCGGAGACCGACTGGACTCAGTACAAGCCGCGGGGCCACTACGACCGGAGCGAATTCCTGCAGCGATACTTCCGGGCGATGATGTGGTACGGACGGGCGTCGTTCGACGTCGAGAAGGAGGAGGACCTCGTCCCTGCCGCACTGACGGCCGCAATCGTGAGCGGCTCCCAACGGGGCCAGGCGCTGTGGACGCGCGTCTACAACGCGACCGCGCGCCTCGTCGGGGAGTCGGACAGCCTCAACCACCTGGACATCCGGCGCGGATTCATGAACCGCTTGGGAACCTTCGACGTCGCCCTGCTCGCGGACCCCGCGAACGTCGCAGCGCTGAACGACGAGTTCGCCTCGGACGTGTACTACCGTCAGAAGATCCTGTCCGCGGTCGTCAAGGTGCCGCCGGAGCAGGCCCTGAACGGGCCGCCGGTCGTCTTCCCGAAGATCTATCAGTTCATGGGCCAGCGGTACGTGATCGACTCTGAGGTCATGCAGAACGTGATGTTCGACCGTGTACCCCTGTACGAGTGGAACCGCCGGGGCCTCCCGTCCGGCCTCGACGTGGCGGCGACGCTCGGGTCGCCCCGGGCCGTCGACTTGCTCGCGGACGAACTGGCCCTCTACCGCTATGAGACGCAGCTCCGTCAGCAGTGGTCCGCTGTCAGCAACAAGTCCGAGGCGTTCTGGAACCGGACCGTGTACAGCCGCCACCTGGACGCAGTGCGCGAGATCCTCAGGCCGGCCCCGGACCGCGCACCGCTGTTCGCGCAGACCCAAGCATGGGCGACGGAGAAGGTGAACACGGGGCTGGGATCGTGGGCGGAGCTGCGGCACGACACGATCCTGTACGCGAAGCAGCCGTACTCCGTTTTCATCACCTGCAGCACCCCGGAGGGCTGGGTCGAGCCGTACCCCGAGTTTTTCCGCCGCATGGCGTGGCTCGCCGAGGAGGTCCCTCCCATCCTGCAGAGTCACTTTGGCGGCGACGTGGAGCCCGCGGTCCGCTTCTCCGCGGTGTACGGGACCTTCGCGGAAATCAACCATCGACTCGCGGACATCGCCCAGGCGGAGCTCGACGGGCGGGACCTGACGGTGGACGAGGTCACGTTCATCCGCGACATCTTCGTGAATTCCAAGACGGACAGCTACGGGTGGATCGAGGAGAACTTCGGCTGGCTCCCAAACCTCCTGAAGGACGCGAACGTCACGGACCAGACGCGCGACGCCAGGATCATCGCGGACGTCGCGACGGATCCGGGGAGCGAAGTGCCGCCAATGCCGCCTCGGGTCCTGCACGCCGCGGTCGGGGCGTTCGGCCACGTGATCGTCGCGTACCAGACGCGGGACGGCGAGTGGCATCTGGCGGCGGGCCCCGTCTACAGCTACTACGAGCTCGCGCCGGAGGGCTTCACGCGGTTCACGGACGGGGAGTGGAAGGACTTGCCTGAGAGCGAGACACCACCCGAGCGCCCCGCTTGGGCGTCGGAGTTCCTTGGCGGCTAGAGGCTCGACAAGTTCGCCGTGCGCCCCCTCCCCGGCTAAGCAACATCTTTATATGTGATGAAATGATGACATTATTCGATGCCAGCAACGAAGGTGGTACAGACCCGCCTCGATGAAAGCCTCTATCAGGCCCTCCAGCGGACTGCTGACTCCAAGCGCATGACGTTGATCGAGGCCGCACGAGAAGCCATCCGTCGATGGGTCATGGAAGAGACGGAGTTTGCCGGGTCTCCCTTGTTCAACTTCGACGTCGTGCTCGGCCGGGGTCCCCCCACCGATTCCTCCGACGACGACACGACCTTGTACCGGAGGCGAAAGCGACGAGGCTCTTCCTCGACACGGGCGCGTTCGTAGCTCGCTATGTCTCGGACGACCCAAACCACGAGGCCGCGCTCGCCGCGTTCCGGGATATACGTTCAGCCCGGCGGCCGTTCAAAGCCCTGTACACATCGAACTTCGTCGTGGACGAAACGGTGACCCGGATCCTGTACGAACGCGGCCATCGTGATGCTCTCACAATTCTGGGGCTCCTTCGCGGAGACCCTTCATTGCGCATTCTCCACGTCTCGGAGGATCTGGAGCCTGACATTGACCGCGAGTTCGCTCGATATCGCGACTCAACGATTTCGTACACGGACTGCAGCTCGAAGGTCCTCATGGAACGGCACGGCATCCCCACGGTCTTCTCCTTCGATGAGGACTTCGAGGTCATGGGGCTCACGCGAATCCCCTAGCGACGGCCGCGATCGAGTCGTGCGTCTAGCTCCGGGTTTCAATGCTCCACGCGGCAGTAGTTTCATACACCATCGCCGGTTCCCGCGACCCGTGGAATTCCCCCCGTTCGAGCTCCTCCACTGGTTCGAAGGCGCGGAGGGGCCAGACTACCTGCATATCTCCCGAAGCGAGATCCTCGGCTTCCGGTTTCACGAGTTCGGGCACGAGTTCCCGGACCTCAACCTGGGCGAGGCGAGCCCCCGCGGGACGCCGAAGCTACGCTCCCTGATCGGCGCGCAGCACCAGACGTGGCCCGAGCAGGTCCTCGTGTGCAACGGCGCCTCCGAGGGGAACTTCCTCGCGCAGGCCGCGCTCGTCGGGCCGGGGGACGAGGCGATCGTGGAGTCCCCGCAGTACCCGCCACTCCGGGACGGCCTCGTCGGCTTCGGGGCGACGGTGAAGCGCGTCCCGCGATTGGCGGCGGAAAAGTGGCGGTTCGACTTCGACGCGCTCGAGCGGGCGATCACCGCCAGGACGAAGCTCCTCGTCCTGACGAACGCGAACAACCCGACGGGCGCGATCATGTCCGGGGCGGACCTCAAGCGGCTCGCAGACCTCGCAGAAGCGCACAAGTTCCACGTGCACATCGACGAGACGTTCCGGGAGCTTGCCTTCGACCAGGCGCCGCCGAGCGCCACGACGTTCGGGCCGCGGTTCGTCGTCACAAGCACGCTCACGAAGGCGTTCGGCCTCGGCGGGCTCCGGCTCGGCTGGGTCGTCGCTGCGCCGGACGTCCTCGAGCGAATCAAGGCCGTGAAGGATTACGCGTCAATCTGCCCGAACCGGATCTCCGAGGAGTTGGCGGTGTGGGCGCTCTCGCGGAAGGCGGGGTTCCTCGCCCGCGCGAAGCGGATCTGCGACGCGAACCGCCCCGTCGTGCGCGCGTGGCTCGATCGGAACCCGAACGTGGAGTGCGTCCTCCCGGATCACGGGAACCTGTGTTTCCCGAGGATGCCCGTGAGCGTCGACGAGCTCGCGGACCGGCTCAAGGAGCAGTACCGTGTCGTGATCGCGCCCGGGCGGTTCTTCGGGGAGGGTGAGCACTTCCGGGTCGGGTACGGGGAGCGCAAGGAGACGCTGGAGAAGGGGATGGAGCGCGTGGACTCGGCGGTCAAGGCGCTCGCGCGGAAGAAACACTAGCCGCGGCGGTCCAGCTCGTTGTGCACGACCGTGATCACCTGATCGGACTGGAGGCACCGCGGGCCCACGGAGAGGATCAACCGCGACGCCGCCATGAGCGAACTCGCCTCCTCGGGCGTGAAGTCCCGGTGATCGGACAACACGAAGGTCGCGTCCTTCGGGATCGCGCTCGCGCGGAAGTCCGGGCTGCCCTCGAGGAGGAGCACGAACGGCCCGTGGTGCTCGTGGAGGACCTCCTGCAACCCCGTGCCGCTCACGTAGACCCCGGGGCGGACCGCCCGCTCCGCCCGTCCCTCCTCCTCCAGCGCCTTGTGGATCAGCGCCGCCGTGCTCCGCTCGTCCGGGTTCAGCCCGCGGATCTCGCCGCCGACGAGTCGCAGGAGTCTCGGCGGGTTTGGCGGTCCCTGGAGCACCGCCAAGAACTCTGCGTCCTGGCGGACGTCGTGCGACACGAGCAGGCTGGCGGTGACGCAACGAGCGACGAGGTCCATGCGCCCGCCGGAGCCCGGGAGGTCCTCGAGGGAGAAATCCGGCGCGGTGTGCGCGTCGTGGGCGACGAGGAGGAAGCGGCGCACGGGAGGGAATCATCACCGCGCGGAAAAGCGTTCACTTCGGCGGAGTCGTCTCGTCTTCGATCTCGTACCCGAACTTCTTTGCGAGGAGCTCGAAGAGCTCCCACAGGGAGACGCCGAACAGCCGGCGGACGTTCTCCTCCGTCACCGCGAGCCTCCGGCGGCGGAGCGCCTCGCGGGACTTCGAGTCGAGAATCGCGTCAATCTGACGCTCGAGCTCTTCCACCATGGGCCGTCCGCGCGCGGCGATGTCGATACCCGGATGCTCTTGGGCCTCTCACGGCATAAAGCTTGTCAATTTACAGCACGGACAGGAGTCGGCGGTGGAGGGGGACGAGCGGGATCTCTCGGAGACGGTCGGGGGGGACCCACTCCGCGCCCTGCGGTCTCCCCCGGACGCGGCACGCGAACGCCGCCCCGTCCCATCGAAGGTGGCTGAACGTGTGGTGCACGGGCGCGATCCGTCTCACCGCCAGCGCCGTCAGCCCGAGTCCGGCCAGATGGCGGCGCACCGCCCGCGGGAGCGATTCGCCGTCCGCGACGTCCCCTCCGGGGAGCCCGTACATCCCCGCGTGCAATCCCCGTTGGCGGTGGACGAGGAGCACGGCGTCCCCCTGGCGCACGACCGCGAACGCGACCGGGACGACCTTCACGGCGCCCTTGGCGGCGGCGTGGGGCAGTTGATCCTGTGTTCCCGTGGCGAATGCGAGGCACTCGCCGGAGACGGGGCACTCTGGGCAGCGCGGCCGTCGCGGCACACACACAGTCGCCCCGAGCTCCATGAGCGCTTGGTTCCACTCCCCCGGCCCCGTCGCGGGAACCAAGTCCGCTGCCACATCGCGGAGCCGCTTCCTCACGGGTCCGCGGGACACGTCTTCCTCGATCCGGAAGACGCGGGAAAGGACGCGCGCCGCGTTCCCGTCCACGGCGGGCACGCGGAGACCGAACGCGATGCTCCCGACCGCGCCCGCCGTGTATTCGCCGATCCCCGGCAGCGCTCGCAGGGACTCGTAGTCCTCGGGAAGTCCACCGCCAAAGCGATCCACGACCGCCTTCGCCGCCCGGTGCAGGTTCCGCGCACGCCCGTAGAATCCGAGGCCCTCCCACGCACGCAGGACAGCGCCCTCGGGCGCCGCCGCCAAGTCGCGGATGGTCGGGAACGCCGCCAAGAATCGCTCGTAGTACGGGAGGCCCGCGCGCACGCGCGTCCTCTGCAGAATGACTTCCGCGACGAGGATCGCGTACGGGTCTCGCGTCCGGCGGAATGGGAGGTCCCGCTTCCGCGCGCGATACCACGCGAGGAGTTGGCGGCGCAGCGACTCGGGGTCCGGCTCGACCACGGGGCGGGAACCGCGGCGCGTTACTTAATCCGTTGGCGGCGATGCCCGGGCGTGGAGCGCGTCCCGATCCCGGTCGCGATCGCCGTGCTCCTGAACCGGCGGCGCGTGTTTCTCCTGCAGCGTCCTTCCGACAAGCCCCTCGCGGGGCAATGGGAGTTCCCCGGAGGAAAGGTCGAGGTCGGGGAACCGCCCGAGGATGCGCTCCGGCGCGAGCTCCGCGAGGAACTCGGGTTGGCGGTGAACCGGCTCACGGTCATCGGCGCGTATTCGCACGTCTACGACCTGCCGGCGGGGCCGACGCACTACGTCCTCCTCGCGTACCGGGCGGGCGTGCGGGACGGCCCCTGGTCGCGCGCGGGCCGTTGGATGGACGCGCGGGCTCTTGTGGCGGCGGAGGTCGTCGCGGGGTCCCGCCCGATCGTCCGCGACCTGGTCGAGTCCCGGCTCGTCCGCTAGTCCCCGTGCTCTTCGCCGACGACGCCTTCCCAACCTTCGCGAAGCAGGAACGGGATGAGGGCGAGGGCGGCGACGGGGTCGGCCCACCACCAGCCCGCGAGCGCGTTCGCCGCCAAGCCGACGAGGACCGTGAGGTCCTGCAGGTCGCACACGAGGGTCTCGACCGCTTCCGCCCGGAGGGCCCGGGACCGCAGCTCGCGCGCAATTCGCACCTTCTTCACGTACAGGACGCTCATCACGGCGGCGCTCGCGAGGACGAGGACGATCCCGGCGACGCTCCCCCGTGGCTCGGGGAACCATCCCGCCAACGTCGCGGCAGACTGGAACGCGATCCAGGCGGAGAGGAGGAAGAACGTGATCCCCAGGAGGCGATGGGCCCTCCGCTCCGCGGCCTCCTCCGCCGCCGCGCCCCGCCACTCGCGGCCCAGGTGCCAGATCAGGACGGCGCCCGCGAAGAGCTCGACGAAGCTGTCGAGGCCGAACGCGATCAGCGCGACGCTGTCCGCCGTGGCGCCGGACCAGAGGGCGACCGCCATTTCGAGGACGTTCCACAGCTCGCCCGTCCAGACGAGGACGAGGGCGGTCCTGCGGAGGGCCGTCCGCCGCGCGAGCGGGTCCCCGAGTTCCGCGACGGCCACAGAAGCGGCACGCGGGCGAAGACCCATAAGGATGCGGGTATCCGGCGACGACAATCCTAAATACGATTGACCGCTAGGCCCGGCCCATGTCCGTTCTCCACCGAATCCTGCGGACCCTGGATCGTGTCCACCCCGCGCGCATCGCGCACGCGCACTGCGACATCCCGTGCGGGATCTACGACCCGCACCACGCGCAGCTCGCGGCGCACACCGTCATCCGGATGATCGACCTGCTCGGCCAGCTCGAGCACCCGGGGCCGGACTCGCCCCTCGAGAAGAAGAAGGAGTTCCACGGGAAGATCGCGCGGTACACCGCGACGAAGGAGCAGCACGCGGAGCTCGCGAAACACGAGGTCCGGATCCTGTGGGGCGACTACTTCAAGCCGGAGCACGTGCAGGCGCACCCGGAGCTCCACGATGCGGTGTGGAAGGTCATGAAGCTCGGATCGAAGGGCCGGCAGGAGTTCGCACGGAAGGAAGCGGAGGAGCTCCTCGAGGCCGTGAACAAGGTCGCGGAGATCTTCTGGAAGACGAAGAACGTCCCGACGGTCCGCGTGAAGCCTCCATACAACACGAACGCGGAGACGGTCGTCCCGAAGTACGCGTGAGACCGATGTTCCCGATCACCCGGTTCCGCGTCGAGGACCAGAGCATGGAGCCGACCCTCTCACCCGGGGATTACGTCCTCGTGAATCGCTGGGCGTCGCGGTTCTCGAAGGGAGACCTCGTCGTGCTCCGGGATCCGGAGGGCGCGTCCAGCGTGCTTGTGAAGCGGGTCGCGGACATCACGACCTCCGGCGCGTGCTTCGTCGTCGGGGACAACGCGACCGCGAGCCGGGACAGCCGGGCGTTCGGCGCCGTGCCGCGCGACCTCATCGTCGGCCGGGTCTGGCGGCAGGTTCGGCCGTAGGGTCGGTCCCGAACTCTCTATCCCGAAGGGATTTGTCTGGCGACCCCACCCGGGAGATCGAAGCGCATGGCGACGACAGCGGGCCTCTCCCGACTCGAGCGGTGGACGACCCTGTGGATCTTTCTCGCGATGGGGCTCGGCGTGGGCCTCGGCGCCCTCCTCCCCGGCCTCCCCGCAACGCTGACCGCGTTCTCGTGGTCCGGCGTCTCTGTCCCAATCGCGATCGGCCTCCTGTGGATGATGTACCCGCCGCTCGCCCGCGTCCGGTACGAGGACCTCCCGCGGCTGGCGGGGAACCGCCGCTTGATGGGGCTATCCCTGTTCCAGAACTGGGTCCTCGGTCCCGTCCTGATGTTCTCCCTCGCGTGGATCTTCCTGCCGGACCTGCCGGAGTACCGGATCGGGCTCATCATCACGGGTCTTGCGCGGTGCATCGCGATGGTCCTCGTGTGGAACCAGATGGCCCGGGGGCACACGGAGTACGCGGCGATCCTCGTCGGGCTGAACAGCCTCTTCCAGATGGTCTTCTACTCCGTCCTCGCGTGGTTCTTCGTGACCGTCCTCTCCGGGTGGATCGGCGGCCTCACGGCCTCCGCGGTCGTGCCCATCTCGATCGCGGACGTTGCCGTCACCGTGCTGTTCTACCTCGGGATCCCGTTCGCCGCGGGGTTCGCGACGCGCACGATCCTCGTCCGCCGCCGGGGACGGGAGTGGTACGAGGGCGTCTTCATGCGCCGCCTCGCGCCGACCGCGATGATCGGCCTCCTGTTCACGGTCGTCATCATGTTCTCCCTGCGGGGCGGGGACATCCTGCGACTCCCGTGGGACGTCGTCCGAATCGCGGTGCCGCTCGCCCTGTACTTCGTGATCATGTTCGGCGCGTCCTTCTGGATGTCGAAGCGCCTCGGCTTCTCGTACGAGGAAACGACGACCCTGGCGTTCACCGCCGCGAGCAACAACTTCGAGCTCGCGATCGCGACGACGATCGGCGTGTTCGGGATCGCGTCCGGGGCGGCGTTCGCGGCGGTCATCGGCCCGCTGATCGAGGTCCCGGTGCTCGTGAACCTCGTGAACGTCGCGCTTTGGGCGAAGAAACGGTTCCCGGGCCCGGTCTCCGCGGCGGGGTCGGTCGCCGCCAAGTAGTCAATTCCCGTGATACCCCGAAGCGGACATCTTCAGGGAGCCACTCCCAGGGACAGACTTGATCATTACCGCCACACGTCTTCTGACTCCCCGTTGACGTGGTCTCCAACGATGTAGAAGTAGATTGGAGTCAGATCGATGATGAGGTCTGACCGACACTCTGGGCACTTGGGCGACTGATCGAACCTGAATCGACCGCCGCAAGGGCATGCCCTCAAAGCCTCCTCTACCCTAGCCTTCTCTCCACTTGAAAGCGCCCAAGGATGCTTCTCTCCGACCAGTGCCGCGTACTTGACGTCGAAGGTGCTGAACGTGAGGGTGGACGAGTGAGAATCACAATACAGAACACCCACGTTCGAGAAACCTGCGTGGAGAGGGCGCTCCTGAGGCAATGGGACATCGCGTCCGCAGTTCTTGCACTTCATCATCATGTCTTCCCCGGCGCTGCCCCGGGGGGCTCGTTGAGAGACAATGACAGATGCCAAGTAGTCACTTGAACACCTCGCCCGTCTCGCGGCTCCAGAACACGAGGTCGAGCGCCGCCATCGGGATGCGCACGGCACGGGAGAATGTGCGGACTTTCTCCTCGATTCCAAGATATCGTTTGGCGGTGAGGGACGCGGGGACCGAGCGGATCACGCCGTGGTGCTCCAGGTTCTTCAGGATGTGGCGGTCGAGAATCGCGAACTCCTCTCCGCGGCCCACGTTCCGCAGGAAGTGGCTCGCCTCCTTATGGCCGAAGCCGTCGACCTCGCGCACGAGGTGCTCACGTGTGACCGTGGGCGGGGTCGCGTCCAGCCAGGCGCGCAGTGATGGCTCACCGCCAAAGAACGCGTCGCGCGCTGCGACAAGGTACGCGGCCTTGTGGTTGTGAAACCGGACCCGGTGTCGCAGGAACGCCGCAATCTCACTGGGACTTCCTCGCCAGAGAAGGTCGTTGTTGGCGAGACCCCGGACCGCCTCATCGCTCCGGCGCGCGGACGTCTGGATCGCGAACAGGCAGAACGCCATCTCTTGAAACAAGTCCTCGTCTCGGCCCCGCCCCACGCGGCGGAATCGGCTCAGCGCGTCCTCGATCTCCGGGCTCCGCTGCCGCCAATCGCGCTTCAACTCTTCGAGGTGGCGGTAGCCCATCGCGCCTCACGCGGCCTTCCAGTCCCGCAGCATCCGGACGAGCGTGCGCACGGGGACGCCCGTCGCGCCCTTCGGGTGGTACTCCTTCTTCGGCGCGTCCGGAGCGCCGTCGTTCCAAACGGGCCCCGCGATGTCGAGGTGGACCCACGGGCGACCGTCCGCGAACGTCTCCAGGAATTTGGCGGCGGTGATCGCGCCCGCCGGGCGGCCGCCGACGTTCTTCACGTCCGCGAAGTCGCTCTTGATCTGCTCCCCATACTCCTCGAACAACGGGAGTTCCCACGCCCGCTCGCCCACCGCCTGGGACGCCTCGAGCACGCGGCGGATCGTCTTCCGGTCCGTGCCCATCACCGCGAGCGCCTTCTTCCCGAGGGCGAACACGGCGGCTCCCGTGAGCGTCGCCACGTCGAGGATCACCTGCGGGTCGTACTTCATCGCGTACCCGATCCCGTCCGCGAGGATGAGGCGCCCCTCCGCATCCGTGTTCAGGACCTCGATCGTCTTCCCGCCAATCGTGCGAACGATGTCTCCCGGCTTCTGCGCGTTCCCGCCGGGCATGTTCTCCGTGAGGGGCGCGATCCCGACGACGTTCACCGGGAGCTTGAGCTCCGCGCACGCGCGCATCGTCGCGAACACGGTCGCGGCGCCCGCCATGTCGTACTTCATCTCCCACATCGGGCCGAGCATCCCCTCCTGCGGCTTCAGGGAGATGCCGCCCGTGTCGAACGTGATCCCCTTCCCGACGAGCGCGATCGGCTTCTGCGCCTTCGGGCCGCCCCACCACTCGAGGACGACGAACCGCGGCGGCTGGTCGCTCCCCCGCGCGACGCCCCAGAGCGCGCCCATCCCCATGCGCTGGATGTCCTTCTCGTCGTACACCGCGCACTTCAGGTTCACCTCCTTCGCCATCGCGGAGGCCGTGTCCGCGAGGTGGCGGGGCGTCTTGTCGTTGCTCGGCGCGTTGATCAGGTCCCGGGCCATCGAAACGGCCGTGGCGGTGGCCCGCGCGACGCCGACCGCCTTCTCGACCTCGCGGACGCTCCGCTTCTCGGGCGTCACGATCGTGAGCGCGTCCGGCCCGGACTCCTCGCCCTCCGTCTTCGTCTTGTACCGCGCGAACCGGTACGTCCCGAGGAGGGCGCCCTCCGTGACGGCCTCCGCCGCCTCGCCAAGGTCGAATCCGCCCACGCCCGCGCCGTGGACGATCGTGCTCAGGGAGTTCAGCTTCAGCTTCCTCGCCTCGAGCGCCGCTTTCGCGGAGACTTCGCGGATTCGGTCGACCGTGAACTTCCCGCGTTCCCCGAGCCCGAGGACGAATACGCGAGCGGCGGGGATCTTCCCGAGCGTCGGGTAGATGAAACACTCCTTGAACTTCCCCGTGACGTCGCCCGCGGCGATGAGCTGTCCGATCGCGCCGCCGAGCGCCTTGTCCACGGCGCCCGTGGCCCCGCCGGGGCGGCCCACGCCCTCGAACAGGTTGACCACGATTGCCTCGTCCTTCCACGCTGCGATGTCGCCGACGGAAACGCGGACGTCCATGCGGGGCTCCCCCGTCACCGCCAAAGGCCGGGACCTATTTCACCGTTTTCCGCGCCGGAGCCGTCGCAGGACCTCCGCTTTCGTGGGATATGGGGACGCGCCGGCGACGCGGGTCGCGGCGACCGCGTTTGCGAACCGTGCACACCGCCGGAGGTCCCATCCTCGGAGCCGACCGTATACAAAGCCGGCGTTGAACAGGTCGCCCGCTCCCGTGGGGTTCTGCGAGGGGACGCGAAACGCGCGGACCTCGACCCGAACACCGTGGGAGGCCACCCGGCAGCCCCGGGGGCCTCGGTGCACCGCCAGGACGTCGACGCCCTCCCCGAGGGCCTCCTTGGCGGCGCGGTCGAACGAGCGCGTCCGGAAGATCCCCGCCATCTCGTGCTCGTTCACGAACAGGATCGAGACCTCCGGGAGTACTGCGAGCACCTTGTCCCGGCGGCGCTTTGGCCACCCCTCCGGGTCCGTGGAGACGTCGAGGGAGGTCTCCGCGCCGTGATCCCGCGCCGTCCGGAGGATCCGCTTCGTCGGTCGGCCCTGGAGCTTCGGCGTCCACCAGTAGCCCGAGCGGTGAATGTGCCGAGCGTGGAGGGCCCACCGGGGGACGTCGGAGGGTCGGAGTTCGAGGTTCGAGCCGTTGTACGTGATCAGCTGGCGGGTCCCGTCCGCGTGGGTCAGGGCGAACGTCCGGCCCGTCTCCAGGGTCTTCCGCGTCGCGACGAAGGGCTCCACGCCGGCCTTCCGCAGGGTGTGGCGGAGGAATTCACTGAACGTGTCGCCGCCGAGGCACGCGACGAGGCCCGTCCGCAGGCCGAGGGCGCGGGCGCCGAGGGCGAAGTTCGCCGCGTTGCCACCGGGGAGCATGGGGAGGGAGGGGAGCCAGAGCTGGCGGTCGCCGGGGTGGAACGACTTGAGCGGAGGCGTGACGAAGTCCACGCAGATGTCGCCGACGGAGACCGCGTCGAGCACGGACGGACAACGTCAACGGGCGCATATATGCCCGCGGTCGCGTGAGGAGGGACCGCGCTTGGGCCTACCGCCGGCCTTTTCGCCTGGAACCCGATGGGGGTCCATGGCCCCGGACCACGCGGTCACGGTGTCGAAGCTGCTTGTCGCCGTCGACGGCTCCTGGCAGAGCACGACGGCCGTGAAGCTCGCCTCGGAGATGGCAAAGGGGCTCGGGGCGGAGCTGACGTTGCTCCATATCGTCCCCTCCACCGAGCCGCGTGCGCCTGTGACGGAGGCCGAGGGCGCGAGGAAGGAGAAGGGGGGCCTGTCGATCCTGCGCGCCGCCGAGGAGGTCGCCAAGGCCGCCGGCGTCGAGGCGAGGACGGAGCTCCGGAAGGGGCACGTCGTGGACGAGATCCTCCAGTTCGTGAACCGGTTCAAGCCGGACGTGATCATCATGGGGAGCCGCGGGATGTCCGAAGTCAAGGGCCTGCTCCTCGGCAGCGTGTCACAGACCGTGTCCCAGTACAGCCCATGCTCCGTGCTCATCGTGCGGTGACTCAGTCCCACTTCTCGACGCGAACGGAGGCGAAGCCCATCTCCTGCGTGAGGGCCTTCGTCTGCTCGACCATCTCGTGGAGCCCGCAGATGTAGGCCGTGCACCGCTCCGGCTTCGTGATCGTGTCCTTGATCGCCGCCTGGACGTACCCTTTCCGGCCCGTCCACTCCGACGTCTCAGGCCGCGAGATGCTCGGGACGTAGTGGAAGTTCGGGTACTTCTTCTCCCACTCCCGGAACAGGTCGTGGTACAGGAGCTCCTTCACGTACCGGACGCCCGTGAACATGTAGACGTCGTGGTCCATGTGCCCGTGGTGGATCATCCACTTCGTCATCCCGACGAAGGGCGCGACGCCCGTCCCCGTGGAGATGAACGCGATGTCCTTCGCGATGGGCTCCCGGAGGATGAAGCCCCCGAGGGGCGCCATGATCCGGTACCGCTCCCCCGGCTGGCGGTCCTTCAGGTAGTTCGACATGAAGCCGCCCTCGACGACCTTGATGCACAGCTCGACCGCGTCCCGCTCCGTCGGAGACGAGGCGATCGAGTACGGGCGGTTGATCGTCTTCCCCTCCTTGTCCACGAAGATCGAGAGGAACTGACCCGGCTCGAAGTCGAAGACAGGTTGGGAGCCGCCGTTGTCGTCCATCGTGAAGTAGATCAGGTACGTGGACGGGGTCATCCAGGTGACCTCGCGGACCTTCACGAAGTGCCTCTGGGCGCGGAACTTCGGACGGGCTTCCTGCGCGGCGGTGACCGGGGCGGTAGCGGGGGGAGAACGCACGGGTTGCTGCCCCTGAATCATCGCGAACCGCGCGATTGGCCCCCCTCATTTAAACGTTCTGTCAAGAACGGCGTCCTCGCCGCCAACGACGGCGATCGACGAATCGCCACGGCGTATTCTCGGTTTTGGGAGCGCACCAAAAACCCTTAGTTTCGGCGTGCCTAGGCCCGGTCGGTGAGCACCATGGCGGCAATGCCGGCATGGGTGATCGGCGTGTTCGCCGTGACCGCGCTCGCGGTCGGGGGCGTGGCGCTGGGCGCGATGCCCTCCGCGACCCCGGCCGGCGCGGACGCGAGCGGGCACCCGTCGGCAGACGCGAACGGCGTGCCTCCGGGCCCGACGTCGTGGCTGAGCGACTCGGCTCCCTACGGACCGCCGACGGGGATCGGCGACGACGGGGGACCGCCGGACTGGCTGGTCCTCCCCGAGCCGTAGGAAACCTGAAGGAGGCGGCGACGCCGCCTCCCCTTCGCCTTTTGTTCCTTTTCCGGCGGGAGGACGCCCTGGACACACGAATCGAACGGTGGAGGTTGAGCCGAATGGGCCGAGGGATTACCGCAGGCGACCTTGCAGGTACGCAATCGCCTCGGCCGGCGACCGTATGTCCCGAACCTCGACTCCCAGAATCTCGGAGAGGCCCTGGAGGAAGCGCCGGGCCCGATCGTAGTCCATGGCCGCGAGGCCCGGGCCAAAGTGCACAGACTTGCCAGCTCGAGAGACCACCGTCAGCGTGTCTCCGGCCCGGCCGTGCAGCATCAGGATTCGGTCCACTTCGGGGGTCGGAACGGAGGACCTCCCGATGCCGTACTGGAGCTCGATCCGTTCGGGGCCGAGGAGAAGGGTCATCCGCGAACTCAGACGGAGGAACGCGAACGCGCCCAGAATCGCGAGGAGTATTGGCGCACCGCATACGAGGGCGGATGGCTCAACTCCCCAGAAAGGGCTCATGGTCGTCAGGAACCAGTACCCCATGACAAGCACCGTGGCGGGGAACCCGACGGAGATGCCGATGAGCACGGCCTTGTAGGTCCGAGACAGGTTCGTGAACGCCGTCCTCATGCGGAGCGCGGGGAGACGGGTGAGCGCGCCCATGCGCTCGTCGTCGAGGATCGGACGCGGCAGCGGCTCGGCCCAGCCGCAGTTCCTGCATTCCCTCACCCCCGACGCAAGGAGGATCCCGCACACGGGACAGGGCCGGCCGCCGAGCACTTTGGCGGGGAATCCGGCAACGCGCTCCCGGTGGAGGGCCGAGCGGTGGCGGTAGCTCGCGAAGGCGTACGTGGCGTACGCCGTCGAGCCGACTGCAAATGCCAGGATGGGGACCGTGGACTCCCACGGACGATAGAAGCTCGTCGGCGTCTGCGCGACGTACCGCGCGATGACCACGATGCTCCCGTCGAAGTGACGCTGGACGTCGCCAATCACGGAAACGGAATCGCCCGTCCACCAGTCGCCGTCATGCCGCCCGGATTGGACCTTTTCGCAGCACCTCGTGTCCTTGACGCCGTACACGAAGACCCGGACGGTCCCGGTTTCGTCCGTGACGTTGAACGGAATCCCGTCCCATTCCGATGTGTCGCCCACCGGAACCTTCCAAAGGACGTCCCGCTGGTATGCCTCCATCGTACCGTTCACCTTGGCGGCAGTGCCCTCCGTGAGGCCCGCGACAAGGGTCACCGCCATCTCCGCTCGCGCAGCATCCTGCTGGTCCCAGCCGTAGGCGGCTGCCGCCAGACCCCAAAAGAAGACTGCCAGGGCGAGCACGATCGCTGGCCAAAGCAGGTCGACGCGCCGGATCTTTCGGTCGTGGACCGGACACCGCCTCCGGGGCGTGCACGCATCGCAGAGGAACACTTCGCACGAGGGACACCAGCCCCCGCGCTCTCGGGAGATTGAAAATGCGCGTTCGCATCTGGCACAGGTCTTCTCGATGCGAAGGCGCACGGTCTCCGCGATGGCGTTCCGCGTATTTTAGCCGCCTACCGCCGTTCCTTCTTCGGCAGGAACACGTAGGTGTACACGAGCGCACCGCCGAGGAGGCGGGCCGATCGCGTTTCGTACGGGGGTCAGCCCCACCGTCACGCCACGATCAAACGAGGTCGAAACGGTCCAGGTTCATGACCTTGCCCCAAGCGGCGACGAAGTCCCGCACGAACTTCTCCTTCGCGTCGTCCTGCGCATAGATTTCGGCCAGGGCGCGCAGCTCCGAATTCGAGCCGAAGACCAGGTCCACCCGAGTGCCGGTCCACCTCAGCTCGCCGGTCTTGCGGTCGCGCCCTTCGAACGTGCCATCGGTGCCGGACGTGGGCGTCCACACGGTGCCCATGTCGAGCAGGTGCACAAAGAAGTCGTTGGTGAGGGTCCCGGCCCGTGACGTGAACACGCCGTGCGACGATCGGCCCACGTTGGCCCCGAGCACGCGAAAGCCGCCGACTAGCGCGGTCATCTCTGGCGCGCTCAGGGTCAGGAGCTGGGCCCTGTCCACCAGCAAGTGCTCGGCCGCCACGGCGAGGCCCTTCTTCTGGTAGTTGCGGAAGCCGTCCGCCTCGGGCTCCAGCACGGCGAATGACTCCACGTCGGTCTGGTCTTGCCTGGCATCGGTTCGGCCCGGGGTGAAGGGCACTTCCACCGCGTGGCCGGCCGCCTTCGCCGCCGCTTCCACGGCCGCGCATCCGGCGAGCACGATGAGGTCCGCCAGGGAGACCCTCTTGCCGTCCGTCCGGGCGCCGTTGAACGCCCGCTGGATGCCTTCGAGCACGCCCAGCACCCGGGCGAGTTGCGCCGGATCGTTCGCCTCCCAGTCCTTTTGCGGCGCCAGGCGAATGCGGGCGCCGTTCGCGCCTCCGCGCTTGTCCGAGCCCCGGAAGGTGGAGGCCGAGGCCCAGGCGGTGGACACGAGCTCCGCGATCGACAGGCCCGCGGCGAGGACCTTGGCCTTGAGCTCGGCGGTCTCCTTGGCGCCGATCAGGGGGTGGTCGACGGGCGGGATCGGGTCTTGCCAGATCAGGTCTTCCTCGGGAACCTCCGGTCCGAGGTAGCGCACCTTGGGCCCCATGTCCCGGTGTGTGAGCTTGAACCAGGCGCGGGCGAATGCGTCCTGGAACTCGTCCGGATTCTCAAGGAACCGTCTAGCAATCCTCTCGTAGGCAGGATCCACCTTCAATGATATGTCCGTGGTGAGCATGAAGGGAGGATGCTTCTTGCTCGGGTCGTGAGCGTCCGGCACGGTGCCTTCCCCTGCCCCGCCTTTCGGCTTCCACTGCCACTTGCCGGCCGGGCTCTTGGTCCGTTCCCACTCGTACTTGAACAGGTTCTCCAGGAATTCTTGGCTCCACTTCGTCGGTGTCTCGCTCCAGGCCCCTTCCAAGCCGCTCGTGATCGTGTCGGGACCCTTGCCGGTGCCATGGCGGCTGTGCCAGCCGAGGCCCTGCTGCTCGAGGGGGGCCGCCTGGGGCTCGGGGCCGAGCCGGTCCAAGATCGCGGCGCCATGGGTCTTGCCGAAGGTGTGGCCACCGGCAATGAGCGCGACCGTCTCCTCGTCATTCATCGCCATGCGGGAGAACGACTGTCGGATGAAGTGCGCCGCCTTTGCCGGATCCGGATCACCGTCCGGCCCCTCCGGATTCACGTAGATCAGGCCCATGTGGTCGGCGGCGAGCGGCCCCCTGAGCTCGCCGCTGGCGCCGTGGCGCTCGTTGGCGAGCCATCTGCCCTCGGGCCCCCAATTGATGTCCTCCTCGGGCTGCCAGATGTCCTCGCGGCCGCCGCCGAAGCCGAAGGTCTTGAAGCCCATCGACTCCAGCGCGCAGTTGCCGGCTAGGATCATCAGGTCGGCCCACGAGATCTTGTTGCCGTACTTCCGCTTGATCGGCCAGAGTAGGAGGCGTGCCTTGTCGAGGTTCACATTGTCCGGCCAGCTGTTGAGCGGAGCGAAACGCTGGTTGCCGTGACCCCCTCCTCCGCGGCCATCGGTGACGCGGTACGTGCCGGCGCTGTGCCAGGCCATGCGGATGAACAGGCCGCCATAGTGGCCGTAGTCGGCCGGCCACCAGTCCTGCGACTCGGTCATCAACGCGTACATGTCCTGCTTCAGGGCGGCCAGATCAAGCTTCTTGAATTCCTCCCTGTAGTTGAAATCGGGGCCCAGCGGGTTGGAGGCCGGCGCGTACTGGCGGAGAATGCCCAGGTTCAGCTGGTCGGGCCACCAGTCGCGATTCGACGTGCCTCGGTCGGCGACGGTCAGGGTCTGCATCTCTTGCTCAACCATCCTGTCGTGCTCCACGAGAAGGCGGCGCGCCGTCTCCCGGACACACGGCAAACAGCCCAGAAACTATGCGGGTTGAAATCCTTTGCCCTGTACCGGTCGCCAACTCAAGGGAGTGAAGGCCCCGTTCCGGAACGGTGCCTCTCCGGCCCGAGCCCGCGTTCGCCCCAGGCCGGGCGGTCACGCGATGTAGCCCGTGTTCCCGCGGTCGAACCCCTCGACGAGTTCGAGGTTCAGCTCCTCGGGCTGCCATGCGAGGTCCGGGTACACGAGGTTCGGGAAGAACTTCGACACGTCCGCCGCGATCTGCGTCACCGGGTGCCCGTCCCCGAACAGCTGGCGGCTGAGGTCGTACACCTTCTGGCGGCACCGCATCTCGTCGACGTACCCGACGGAGTGCAGGTACTCGTGGAGGAGCACGTGGAACGCGTACGACCGCCACAGCTGCGGGTTCGTCTCCCGGATCCGGGCGAGCGGGACCTTGTTCATCACGATCACGTTCGTCGCGAGTGGGAAGAAGGCGCCGATGAAGCCCTGCGGGTGGTTCCCGAGGTCCGCGAGGCCGAGCATCAGGCCGCCGCGGGTGTAGCCCAAGTCCTGCTCCACGGCGCGCTTCACGATCTCGAAGATGTCCGCGAGGCCCTTCGCGCCGTCGAGGAGTTTCGGGAAGTCCATCGGAGGGACCACGGGCGGGGTCGATATGAACGTTTGCGCAGCGGGTATGCGAACGTGCGACGCGCCAGCACTCCCAATCCTCATCGCTCACTGCGCCTGAGCTCATTCAGAAGTTGACGCGTCCGAAACACCTGGACCCCCTCCCGATCTTGGACCGCCAACACGTCGCGGTCACCCGACACGATTCCGTCGGCGTGGAGGGCCTCGGCGCATGCGAAGATGAACGCATCCGCGGGGTCTCTCATCCTAGCCACCCAGCGTGGAACTCGCTCGGCATACGTCTCACGGGGGACCTGTTCCATGACCCGGAGCAACCGGACGAGGAGCCGCAGGCCTTCGTCCAGAAGAGGCGAGTCGCGAAACGATTCCTCAATCACCCGGAACAGCTCGTCCGAGCCATCCTCCGGGAGGAGGAGACGGACCCTGCCGTGGATGGCCGAGATCACCAACTCCCGCTCGTTCCCGGGGAAGAAGAGGCCGGATAGTAGGGTGTTCGTGTCAACGACGACCCGCATGGCGTTCCTTCCAGAGGCGATGTCTCGCCTCTCTCACGCGGTCGTGCAGGGTCTTCCTCGTCAGCTTCGCATCCTTGCGCATCCGGTCGAACACAATGAACATCTGCTCAAGTGCCTCCTCGGTCAGGACGCGGACCCCCTCCTCATCCTCGAGGAAGACGAGGCGGCTCCCCTCGCGAATACCCAGCCGCTTTCGGATGGAGACGGGAAGTGTAACCTGACCTTTTGAGGTGACCGTCGCTACGTTCATCGCCATGGATGTAAGGAAGTCCTTACATTAAAACCTGTCGTCGCCAGCGAAAGGGGGGCCCCCCCAAGGCTTAATATGCAGCGGACCTCCCCTCCAGCCGGACACGTCCGCATGGACCCCCTTTTGTTCATCGCCCTCGCACTCGCCCTCGGGTTCAAGCACAGCTACGACGCAGACCACCTCGTCGCGGTCTCGAACTTCCTCGCGCGGAGCACGAGCCTGCGGAAGACGACGTTCATGAGCATCAGCTGGGCCGCCGGGCACATGGCGACGGCCTCCATCATCACCGCCGTCCTGTTCTTCGGGCGCGAGGCGTTCCTCACGGAAGTCCTGGAGCCGCTCGAGATCGCCGTCGGCGTCATGCTGATCGTCCTCGGAGTCGTGAGCCTCGCGTGGGAGTACGAGGTCCTCCCGAAGTTCGGGCACGTGCACCGCCACCGCCATGACGGGGAACCGGAGCACGAGCACGCCCACGTCCACCGCCACCCGTATCGGGACCACGGGGCGATGTTCGGGATCGGGATCGTGCACGGCCTCGCGAGCAACGACGAGCTCCTGATCCTGTTCGTGAGCGCGCTCAGCGTGACGTCCCTCGCGGGCCTGATCCTCGGCGTGGCGGTGTTCAGCGCAGGCGTCGTCATCGGCATGGTGTCCTTCGGACTCGCGCTCACGGTGCCGATGAAGAAGTGGAACGAGAAGCGTGTGCGGCGTGCGGTCACCGTCATTGCGGGCACGCTGAGCATCGTCTACGGCGTCCTGATCCTGCTCGGCCTTGGCGGCTTCAATCCGTTCGGATGAGGTCCGACAATTCGGAACCCTTATTCCGCCGCCAACTTTCCCCGGCTCCGTGGGCCTCCTCATCCGCTTCGCGGGCCAGTGGGTGGCGGGGGAGACGCTCGAGGACGCCGTCCGGTACACGAAGGACGCGAACGCCCGCGGGATCGACGCAGTCCTGAACCTGCTGGGCGAGCACTACACGGAGAAAGGCCCCGTCGACAACACGCTGAAGGAGTACCTCCGCATTCTCGACGCGATCGAGGGGGAGAGAGTCCGTGCATCCGTGTCCGTGAAGCCCACGCAACTCGGCATCACGTTCGGGAAGGCGTTCTGCGAGTCCCACGTCGTCCCCGTCTTCGACCGCGTCCGGAAGATGGGAGGCTTCCTGTGGATCGACATGGAGAGCTCGCACTACACGGAGGACACGCTCGCGATGTACCAGGACCTCCACCACCACCACCACGAAGTAGGCGTGTGCCTGCAGGCGAACCTGCGTCGGACCCCGAAGGACTTGGAGCACATCCTCGAGTTTGGCGGCAAGGTCCGGCTCACGAAGGGCGCGTACCGGGAGACGCCGGCCATCGCGCACCGGAGTCGCGCGGAGATCGACACCGCGTACATGCGGCTGCTGAAGATCCTCTTCGAGAAGGGCGACCGGTTCGCGGTCGCGACGCACGATGGGAAACTGATTGAGGAGGCGATCCGGCTCTCGAAGAATCACAAGCGGATTTGGGAGTTCCAGTTCCTGAAAGGCGTCCGCGACCCCTTGAAGCGGGACCTCGTCGCGAAGGGGTATCGCGTGTTGGAGTACATCCCGTACGGCCCGAACTGGCTCCCGTACTTCCTCCGCCGCCTGCGGGAACGTCCCCGGAACATCCTGACGATGGTCCGCTCGTTCGTCCAAGGGTGACGGGCGTGGACGATGCCTCGTTCCGGAAGGCGTTCGCGATCCTGTGGCGGCGATTCCGCGTGACGAACTGGGCGGAGGGCCGCCACCCATTCGACGTCCTCGTCTCGATCATCGTGAGCCAGAACAGCACGGACCTCGTCACGGAGCGGGTGATGCGCGATTTGGCGGCGGCTGTACCCGTACGCCCGAAGGAGATCGCCACCGCCAAAGCGTCCCTGTTGATCGCGAAACTCAGGCCCGCGGGATTGTCCCGCCAGAAGGTTCCACGGATCCAAGCGCTAGCGCGCGAAATCGAAACCCGTTTTGGCGGTGACGTGATGCGCGTTCTCGACGACCCAAATCCCCGCCAAGCCCTCATGAACCTCCCCGGCATTGGCCCGAAGACCGCGGACGTGTGGATGAGCCTCGTCGCGGGGCACGATGCGATGCCCGTGGACACGCACATCGCGCGCCTCGCGCACCGGTGGCGACTCACCCGCCGCCAGACCTACGAGGCAACCACCGCCAAACTCAAGGACCTCATCCCGCCGGACCAGAGGGCGCGCGGCCACCTTGTCCTGATTCAGTTCGGGCGCGAGGTCTGCCAGGCCCGACGCCCGCGTTGCGAGGCCTGCCCCGTGTACGACCGGTGCGATGCCAAAGTGAAGCGTCCCCGCCCCGTCTAAGGGAGAAAATTTCGGTCTGGCGAAACCGTAATGAGATTAGCTTTAAAGCGGGCCCCGCTTTCCCGCCTCAGTTCGAGATGCAGAAGCACGAGGTTCTCATCGTAGGCGGAGGACTCGCGGGCGCGATGGCGGCGCGTTCCGCCCACCTCGCGGGCGCGGACGTCGCGATCGTCTCGAAGCTGAGCCCGCTCCGCTCCCACACCGTGGCGGCCGCCGGCGGGATCAACGCGGCCCTCGCGGAGGGCGACTCCTGGGAGGGGCACGCGTTCGACACGATCAAGGGCTCCGACTACCTCGCGGACCAGGACGGCGTCGAGGTCCTCTGCCGCGCCGCCCCGGAGGTGGTCGTGATGATGGACCACCTCGGCACCCCGTTCTCACGGGACGAGGCGGGCCACCTGTTCCACCGCCCCTTCGGCGGTCACGGGATGCCCCGCGCGTACTTCGCGGGCGACCGGACCGGCCTCTCGCTCCTCCAGACGGCGTGGGAGCAGCTCGTCAAGGAAGGCATCACGCTGTACGACGAGTGGGCCGTGACCCGCCTGATCGTCGAGCAGGGCCGCTTCTCCGGCCTCGTCGCCTACAAGGTCTCGGACGGCACGATCGAGGAGTTCCAGGCGCGCGCGTGCGTCGTGTGCACGGGCCCTGCCGGGCAGATGTACCACAAGACGACGAACGCCGTCACGTGTACGGGCGACGGGATTGCGATGGCGTACCGCGCGGGGTGCGGGATCAAGGACATGGAGTTCGTGCAGTTCCACCCGACGAGCCTTCACGGTCCGAACGTCCTGATCACGGAGGCGGCGCGCGGCGAGGGCGGGATCATGCGGAACGCGAAGGGCGAGCGTTTCATGGAGCGGTACTCCCCGAAGACACTCGATATGGCGCCCCGCGACATCGTGTCCCGCGCGATCGAGACGGAGGCGCGGGAGGGGCGCGCGTACCCCGGCGGGTACGTGGACCTCGACCTCACGCACCTCGGTGAGGCGAAGATTCGGGAGCGCCTTCCGGAGGTGTACCAGTTCTCCACGGAGTTCGCGGGCGTGGACCCGTCGAAGGCCCCGATTCCAATCGAGCCCGCCCAGCACTACATGATGGGCGGCATCGGCACGGACAACGACGCGGCGACGAGCGTCCCTGGGATTTACGCGGCGGGCGAATGCGCGTGCGTGAGTCTCCACGGCGGGAATCGGCTCGGCGGGAACGCGCTCCTCGAGTGCATCGTATTCGGGCTGCGGGCGGGGCGGACCGCGTCCGCGTTCGCGAAGGGGAAGGCGCCGATCGCAGGCGGCGCGGAGGCCGTGGCGGCGGAGGAGAAGCGCGTCGACGGACTGCTAAAGTCCGAGGGGCGTGAGACCGTCGAGGACCTCCGGCAGGAGCTGAAGCGCGTGATGTGGGAGAAGGTCGGCATCTTCCGTCACGAGGCGGACCTCGAGTTGGCGGTAGGCGCGGTCCGGGATCTGCAGCGCCGCGTCGCGAACGTCCGCGTGGGCTCGACCGGGAAGCGATTCAACTACGCTCTCCTCGAGGCGATGGAGCTCCGGAACCTTCTGGACCTCGCGGAGGTCATCGCGATCGGCGCGCTCATGCGGCGGGAGTCCCGCGGCGCCCACGCGCGGACGGACTACCCGACGCGGGACGACGCGATCACGCAGTGGCAGCCGAAGGAGCGGACGTACTGATGGCGCGGATCCAGGTGTACCGGTACGATCCCGACGGCGAGGGGGAGGCGCACTACGACGCGTGGGACCTCGACGTGAAGCCGGGGCAGACGGTCCTCGACCTGCTCCACGTGATCCACTACTACCATGATCCGACCCTCTCGTTCCGCCGCTCGTGCCAGGCCGCCCTTTGCGGCTCCTGTGGGATGACCCTGAACGGCCGCTCGGGACTCTCGTGCAACACACAGGCGGCGCCGCTGATTGCTCGGGACGGCTACCTGCTCGTCGATCCGATGAAGAACCTGCCCGTCCTGAAGGACCTCGTCGTGGACATGGAGCCGTTCTGGAACGCGGTGTACGCGATCGACCCGTACCTGCGGCCCGGGGCGGAGCCGCACGGCCCGTACGTCGTGCCGAAGAAGCAAATGGATCCCCTGAAAATCGCGCAGGACTGCATCATGTGCGGCTCCTGCCTCAGCGAGTGCACGTCGCGGGAGGCGAACCCGGAGTACCTCGGCCCCGCCGCCCTCGCGAAGGCGTACCGGTTCGTCGCGGACGCGCGGGACGGCGCGGAACAGGAGCGCCTCGAGCGGTACTCGGAGCCGAACGGGATCTGGGACTGCGACACGTGCCTGTACTGCAACGAGGTCTGCCCGATGCACGTGAAGCCGATGGACGCGATCATGCGGATGCGGGAGAAGTCGATCGAGCTCGGAATCCCGAGCCAGGGCGCGACCCACGCGCTCGCATTCTACGAGACGATCGTGAAGGGCGGCAAGCTCAACGAGTTCCAGACCGTGAACAACTCGCTCGGCATCGGGGGCATGGTCTCGCAGTCGTCAATCGCCGCCAAGGTCCTCCTCCGCGGCAAGCGGCCATCGATTCGGAAGAAACCAATCGAGGGGTTCGAGGACGTGCAGAAGATCATGCGCGCGGTCGAGCGGAAGAAGCGTCGGGAGGCGCGGCGGTGAAGTACGCGTACTTCCCGGGATGCGTCGGGCAGGACAGTTGCAGCGAGCTCGACGTGAGCACGAAATTGATCGCGGAGGAGCTGGGAATTGAGCTCGTTGAGCTCACGGACGCGACGTGCTCCGGGGCGGGCTTCGTCCAGGACGTGGACTACGAGCTCGCGACGGCCCTGAACGCGCGGACGTTCGCGATGGCGGAGCGGCTCGGGCTCGACATCCTCACCGTGTGCTCGACCTGCCAGTTCAACCTCGACCGTTCGAACCGCGAACTGACAGAGAGCCCGGAACGCCTCAAGGAGGTCAACAAGATCCTCGCGGAAGTCGGGATGCGGTACAACGGAACGGTCGAGGTCAAGCACCTCCTGTGGGTCCTCGTGAACGAGGTCGGGCTCGCGAACCTACGGCGGCGCGTGAAGGTCGACCTCTCCGGCCTGAACGTCGCCTCGTTCTACGGCTGCCAGTTAATCCGGCCGGCGGAGCTTCACAAGTACGACGACCCGGACAGGCCCGTGTACTTCGAGAAACTGATCGAGGCGCTCGGCGCGAAGCCCGTGGACTACGAAGGCCGAAAGAAGTGCTGCGGCTTCCCGATCACGTTCGTGAACGAGGACGCCTCGATGAAGATGAACGCGAAGAACATGCTCGAGGCGAAGGACCTCGGGGCGAACGTCATGGCGACGTCCTGCCCGTTGTGCCACATCAACTTGGACATGTACCAGGGGCGCGCAGAGAAGTCCGCGGGGCGGCGGATCGACCTCCCAATCCTGCACCTGCCGCAGCTCGTGGGGCTCGCGATGGGCATCCCGCCGGAGCGGCTGCGGATGAAGCGGCACATCGTCTCTACGAAGCCCGTGGTTGAGCGCGTGAAGCCCGTGGAAGAGGCGGGGGTCCCCGCGCCGATGCCCGTGGCTACGCGGCGGCCGGCGTCGCCGACGGAGTGAACGCGAACTGCAGCAGTCGGAGCGTCCCGAGCAAGAGCAGCGCCTCTGCGACAATCGTGCCGAGGATCACCGGGTTCATGAGCGGCGCCGCACCGATGAGCGGACCGTATAGCGACGACGCGAGCAGGACGCCGGTCCCCGCGACCGCGATCCCGTTGAACACCTTGGACCCGTAGGAGAGCGTCGGCACGTACACGAACAGGACGAGCGCGGCGGTGAACATCAGGTAGAAGAAGAACTGCGTCGCCAGGTGCGCGGGCAGCCCGTAGAAGAGGAGCGTCGCGACGACGAACATCAGGAGCGAGGAGGCGAAGAGCGGCGCGCCCTCCCGCGTCACGAGGCTGTACCACAACGCCTGCTGGAGCGCGATCACCGCGAGGGCGCCGGCGAGGACGCCAAGGACGAGCGGCACGTCGATCCACGGGACGAGGAGGGAGGGGGAAATCGCCGTGGAGGTCGCGTAGAACAGGCGAAACGCGAGCATCAGGAAGGCGACGCCGACCGCGACTCCATACAGGACCCAGCCGCGGACCTCCCGTGGCTTCGCCATCGCCGCGCCGATGCGGGTGCGCCACTTAACCCTTTCCCGCGCGACATAGACGGCTCGCGCATGGAGCAAACCTTTTTACCGACTGCAGTTTTGGCGGCGTGGAAATGCGCCGCCGCCTCGCCGTCCTGGTGGCCTTGCTCCTCGGCCTCTCCCTCGTCGGCTCCGCGCAGGCCGCCGCGGGCCCCGTCGCGAGCCGGATTGAGGGGCTCTTCTGGGCGATCACCGCCTTCGCGTTCGCCGTGTCCTTCGTCGTCTACGGCGTGCTCATCTGGTTCCTTTGGCGGTACCGCCGGAGCGTCTCCCCGACCGGGGCGCACATCGAGGGGGACCGGAAGCTCGAGACGATCTGGACAATCGTGCCCACGATCATCGTCGTGGTCATCACGCTGATCTCCGCCCCGGTCCTCATCTACACGGACACGCCCCCGCCGGCCGACTATGCGGTCCGGGTGACGGCCGAGCGGTTCTCGTGGAACTTCGACTACTTCGAGAACCCGAACGCCGACATGATGGTGACCGCGCGGGACCTAACGACGAGCGGCGAGCTCTGGATCCAGGCGGGGACCGTCGTCCGGCTCGTCGTGACCTCGAGGGACGTGATCCACTCATTCGCCGTCGCGGAGCTGGCGGTCAAGATCGATGCGATCCCCGGGCACGACAACCACTGGTGGCTCCAAGCAGACGAGCCCGGCGAGTACTTGACGCAGTGCGCGGAGTTCTGCGGCGAGGGCCACTACGGGATGCGCGCGACGATCCACGTCTTCTCCGCGGAGCAGCGGCAGCAGGAGGCGGCGGCCGCGGGGATGCCGGCGAAGCCGTACGGCCCGCCGCCGAAGCCCATCGAGATCACGGACATCCGGATGCAGAACACGGGCAACGTCACGCCTCCCTTCTATCGGATCGTCCCCGAGACCGGCCTCGCATACCCGCTCGGGGCGAACGTCGTCTGGCGCGTATGGAACGACGCATCTCAGCCCTTCGACTTCCGAATCGACGTAGCGGTGAACGGGACGAACAACACGGGCACGATTCCGCCATTCGAGAACCGGACGATCGCGTTCACGCTGAACACGCCCTCAGCCACGAACGTCTCATACGGCCCTACGGACTCTGCGGCACGGGCGAATGGCATGCTCGGCAACTTCACGATCCGCGCGGGCAAGCTCGTCGGGATCATCTTCCGTGAGACGGGATGCCCGGCGCCGAAGGTCTTCTGCCTAGTGACGGACCCGCCGCAGGACCCGCTGCGGATTGAGAAAGGCGAGCCCGTCGTGTTCGAGCTTCGGAACGAGGGGACTTCGATGCACAACTTCCGCATGGACTACCCGGAGTTCGAGGTGTTCTACGAGGCGCACATCGCGGGCGGCGAGAGCGTTTTCTTCGGCCCGTTCACGTTCAGCGAGGACTACACCGGGAAGTACTGGTGCGACGTGGCCGGGCACCGGGGACTCGGCATGGAGGGGGATTTCGTCGTGGGCGCGGGGAGCGTCCAGGCCGCTGCGGTCCCGATCTTCCCGATGATGGTCATCACGGTGGCCATTGGGGTGCCTGCGACGTTCGCGTACATCTTCCATCACGCCCGACGCCCGGACGATGAAGCAGGGTCCTAGGATTCCACGGCGCGCGTCGGCGGCTTCGGCGACACGGCCATTTCTGGCGGCATCCCTCGGAACACCTCCGTCGCGTTCCACATCGCTACCGCCAAGAAAGCCGTGGCGACCCCTAGGTGGGCCGTCACAAACGCCGGATACGCGGCCCCGAGCCCGAGGTCCCCAAACGTGGCGGCGACCGACAGCATGCCGATGACGCCCTGAACCGCCACGAGCACGAACGACAGGATCGTCAGGTTTCGCACCGGACGCCACGCCCGGTACCGCCAGAGGACGAGAACGAGCATGGAGAGGACGAGGAGCCCCTCGGTCCACGCGACGATACGATGTGCGCCCTCGACGGCAGCCGCATTAGGACCGATTGGGGTCCCTTCGCATGTGACGACCTCACGGCACCCAGCGCCGGAGTTCGTGGCGGTCGTGAACCCGCCGACCATAATCACGAGCCACGCACCGACCGTTGTGGCAACGGCCAACGCGCGGAGTAGTCGCACGGTCCTCACGCCCACGGGTCCGCTGGCGCCCGCTTCCCCTTGTACTTGCTCACGATCAAGTTGTAGAAGAAGATCAGCTGCCCCGCCCCGAGGATGAAGGCGCCGATCGAGGAAAGGAGATTCAGCTCCGCGAGCTGGGGCCAGTAGTTCAGCTCCGCGATGTAGTCGTAGTTCCGTCGCAGCATCCCGAAGAGCCCGATGAAGTGCATCGTGAAGAACGTGAGGTTCATCCCGATGAACGTCACGACGAAGTGGATCTGCCCGAGGCGCTCGTTGTACATCCGCCCCGTCATCGTCGGGAACCAGAAGTAGCAGGCGGCGAACAGGCCCATCACGGACCCGCCGAACAGGACGTAGTGCAGGTGCGCGACGACCCAGTACGTGTCCTGGAGCTGGTAGTCCACAGGGATCGACGCTTGGTACACGCCCGTGATGCCGCCAATCGTGAAGAGCGCGATGAACCCGACCGCGTACAGGAGGGGCGTCTTGAACGAGACGCTCCCCCGCCAGATCGTCGCGAGCCAGTTGAAGATCTTCACGCCCGTGGGGACCGCGACCGCCATCGTCGCGAGCATGAACGGCGCGCGGACGGTCAGCGAGAGGCCCGTCGTGAACATGTGGTGCGCCCACACGAGGAAGCCCACGAACCCGATGCCGAACATCGCGATCGCCATCGCGTAGTACCCGAAGATCGGCTTCCGGACCATCTTCGGGAGGACCTCGTTGATCACGCCCATCGCGGGCAGGACCATGATGTACACGGCGGGGTGGGAGTAGAACCAGAACAGGTGCTGCCACAGGATCGGCTGGCCCTCGTTCCCCGAGCACGCGCCGACCGTGTTGAAGAAGCAGGTCCCGAGGTTCCGGTCGAGGAACGCTAGGGTGAGCGTGCTCGCGAGGACCGGCGTCGCCATCACGATCATGATCGAGACCGTGAGGATGGACCACACGAACAGTGGCATCTTCCGGAACGTCATCCCGGGCTTCCGGTACTTCGCGATTGTCACGAGGAAGTTGATTGCGCCGATAATCGAGGATGTACCGATGATCACGAGGCCTGCGAGCCACATGTCCACGCCGCGGCCGAGGGTGAAGATGTTGTTCGACGAGAGCGGCGTGTAGCCCGTCCAGCCGACGTCCGCTTGCCCGATCCAGATCAGCGCGGCCGCCCCGGGGAGCAGCCAGAACCCTAGCGCGTTGATCCGCGGGTACGCCATGTCCTTCGCGCCGATCAGGAGGGGCACGAAGTAGTTCCCGAACCCGACGAACACGGGGATGATGAACAGAAAGATCATCGTCGTGCCGTGCGTCGAGAAGAACTGCGCGTACGTCGCCTCGCCGATGATCGTCGGGCCCGCGACCGCGAGCTCAGTCCGAATGAACATCGCGAGGATGCCGCCGAGGACGAAGAACGCGAACGAGAACGTGATGTAGAGAATCCCGATCTCCTTGTGGTTCGTCGTCGTCAGCCACTTCAGGAGGAACTCCCGCGCCGTCGGCCCCTCGTGCGCCGTCTTGGCGGCGGGCTTCGCGACCGTGGGATAGGCCACTCAGAACCCCCTGCGGGTGCGGGCTTCTCGCCCATTTCTGGAGCGGATAAGAAGTTTGTGCACGGCCCACCTCAGTGCAGGACGACGACGAGCGCGAGGAACACGACGAACACGAGCGGCGCGACGGGCAGGAGCTTGAGGATCCGGGGCTCGTACCGCAGGTGCATGTAGTAGAGCGCGACCATGAGCGCCTTCGCGACGGACGAGGCCACCAGGAGGGCGATCACGAGGCCCTCGCCGATTCCGATCCACGCGGGCAGGTTCGGGACCTGGACCTCGAGGAGCGTGATCACCGCGAGCAGGACGAGGACGAGGACGTACGGGCGCTTCACCTCTTCCGCGACCCGGATCCCGTTCGCCGCCTCCGTCGTCGTCGCCATCGTCACCGCCCGATCAGGTACATGAGGGGGAAGAGGAAGATCCACACGACGTCCACGAAGTGCCAGTACAGGCCGACGATCTCGACGGTCTCCGCGCGCGTCGCCCACGGCCGGCCCCGCCACGCCTTGACGTTCAGGAACAGGAGGCCGAGCACACCGCCCATCACGTGGGCCCCGTGGAACCCCGTCTGCACGTAGAACGCCGTCCCGAACGTCCCGAGCTCGGGCCGGAAGGGGTTCGGCCAGGGCGTGAGGGCCTCTTCGAGGAGCCGCGTGTACTCGTACACCTGGACGCCCACGAACATCGCCCCGAGGACGAGCGTGGCGGCGAGGAACACCTTCATCCGCGCGGGCCGGTCGTGGAACGCCGCATGGACGGCCTCCGCCATCGTGAAGCTGCTCGCAATCAGGATGAACGTGTTCACCGCGGTGACGGGGATGTTCAGCGGGAACTCCGGGGTCCCCGGGGTCGGCCAGTAGACCGCGTTCACGCGCAGCGAGAGGCCCGCGGAGATGAGGCCGGTGAAGAAGAATATCTCCGACACGATGAAGATCCACATCCCGAGCTTGCGCGCGCTGATCGCGTGGCCGAACGGTTTGTCGTGGAAGACGCCCTTGAGGGCGAAGGAGACACCCTGCGAATCTTGCCAGAGCCAGCCGCCGACGCCCACCGCCAGAAGCGCGATCCCGGCGAGGATGAACGGCCAGAACTGGACCGCCAAGCCGCCGAACCCGAACGCGCCCGCGAGCGCGATGACGAACGGCCAGATGCTCCCGTGGTGCCCCTCGTGCGCCCCCGCGGGACCGTGCGCGTGTTCGTCCATCCCGGATTCGGCCCGTCGCATCCGTGGGACGGCTATAACGTCTTCGGTGGACCGCACGCCGTTACGACGATTGCCGCAAAGCGTATGTAGCCCCACCTGATAGGACGGGTTCGTGTCGGCGGTCCGGGACTACGTCTCCCTGCTGAAGCTCCGGATCGCGGCGCTCCTCCTCCTCGTGGCGGCGGCGGGGTACCTCGTCGAGCGCGGGCCCGAAGTCGAGCCCATCCCTTTCCTCCTCCTGATGGTCTCCGGGCTGTTCGCGTCAGGCAGCGCGAGCGCGGCGAACCACTACCTCGACCGCGACCTCGACGGGAAGATGGCCCGGACGCGCGGGCGTCCGCTCCCCGCGGGCCGCGTCCCGCCGAGCCACGCGCTCGCCCTCGGCCTCGGGCTCCTCGCAGCCGCGATGGCGCTCGCGCTCCTCGTGAACCCGCTTACCGCCCTGTTCATGTTCCTCGGCTTCGTCGTGTACGTCTTCGTCTACACCCTCGCCCTCAAGCGGCGGAACGTGTGGAACATCGTGATCGGCGGCTTCGCGGGTTCGTGCCCCGCTCTCGCGGGAGGTGCAGCCGCGGCGAACGCGGTCACGATCGGCCCGCTCCTCATCGCCCTCCTCGTGTTCTTGTGGACGCCCGGCCACTTCTGGGCCCTCGCGTTCTTGCGCCGGGACGACTACGTCCGGGCGAACCTGCCGATGCTCCCCGCGGTGACGGACACTCGGACGGCGGCGAAATGGATCGTGATCTCCACGGCCCTCGTGCCGCCCTTCGCCCTCTCGTTCTGGGTCCTGAACGTCTCTGGCCTCGCGTACCTCGCGGTGGCGGTCGCCGCGGGCGCGGCCCTGCTCCGCGTGGCGGTGCGGTTCCTGCGGTCCCCGACCGGCCGGAACGCCCTAGCGGGGTACCGGGCCTCCGGGCCCTACCTGGCGGTCCTCCTCCTCGCGCTGATCGCGGACCGGTTCCTCCCGCCGGGCCTGTAAACCCTTGACAATCAACACAGAACGTATTTGAGGGTCAAGCCCCTACGTGCGTATTCACCACCATCCGCGCGGGGATTACCATGGGGACGACGACGGGCCGCCCGGCCCTCCAGAAAGGGCTGGACGACGTGTACGTGAAGGAGAGCAAGATCTGCCTGGTCGACGGGGAGAAGGGGCGGCTCCTGTACGTGGGGTACGACATCCGGGACCTCGCGGAGCACTCGAGCTTCGAGGAGACGTGCTTCCTGCTGTGGCACCTCCGCCTGCCGAAGGCGGACGAGCTCGAGGCGACCCGTCGGGGGATCGCCGAGGAGCGGAAGATCCCGAAGGAGATCCACGAGTACCTCAAGCTCCTGCCCCGGGCCACGGCCCCGATGGACGCCCTCCGGACGGCGGTCTCCGCGCTCGCGGGGTATGACCCGGAGCTCACGGACATGAAGCGGGACTCGAACTTCCGGAAGGCCCTCCGGCTGACCGCCAAGTTCGCGACTATCGTGGCGGCGTTCCACCGGATCCGGGAGGGCAAGAAGCCGGTGCCGCCGGATTCCGAGCTCGGCCACGCGGAAGACTTCCTCCGGATGATCACGGGCAAGGCGCCGGATCCGCTTGAGGCGAAGATCATCGACGTCTCCCTGATCCTCCATGCGGACCACAGCACGAACGCGTCGACGTTCGCGGCGACGGCGGCAGGCTCGACCCTCGCGGACCTGTACGCGGCGATCGTGGCGGGGATCGCGACCCTGAAGGGGCCGCTCCACGGAGGCGCGAACGAGCAGGCGCTGAAGATGCTCCTGAAGATCGGCACGCCCGCGAACGCAGAGCCGTACGTGGAGAGGGTCCTCGCGAAGAAGGAGGACATCGGCGCGGGCCCGGGGAAGATCCCCGGCTTCGGGCACCGGGTGTACAAGAACTTCGACCCGCGCGCCCTGATCCTGCGGGAGTACGCGAAGCAGCTCTCGCTCCGGCGCGGGGACACGACCCTCTACGACACCGCCACGGCGGTCCAGGACATCATGCTCCGCGAGCTCGAGGTGAAGCGCGTGTACCCGAACGTGGACTTCTACTCCGGGCTCACGTACTACCTGATGGGGCTCCCGTCGGACCTGTTCACGCCCGTATTCGCGGTCTCGCGAATCGCGGGCTGGGCCGCCCACGTAATCGAGTACTGGGAGGCGAACCGGATCATGCGACCGCTGGAAATCTACACGGGGCCGACGGAAGCGACGTTCGTGCCCGTGAGTCGCCGCTGAGCTACGCGCCCGGCGTGATCTTGATCGCGAGCGTCGGGCACGCGGTCTCGCACGCCATGCAGTCGATGCAGTCCGACTCGCGGATCGGGTCGCACTTGTCCGTGCGGTACTCGTCGTACTCCGGCGTGCCCTGGTCAATCGGCTTGTGGTTCCCCGTGCCCTTGTTCCCGGCGGCGAAATTCCACTCGAAGACATCCACAGGGCACACGTCCATGCACGCGCCGTCTGCGATGCACGACTCCCAGTCCACCGCCACGTGGGTGCCGTGGATCCCCTTCTTCGTGGGATACGGCTTCCCCTCGTTGTCGGGGCGCTGCTTGCCCTCCCCCAGGACCTTGTGCCCGTTGTGCTCCCCCGTCACCGGGTACTCGTCCGACTTGTTCAGGAATTCGGGGTCGATCGGCTTCGGTTTGTAGTCGACTTCGACCATGCGGATGCCCCGGGTTCCGTGAGGCTGCCGGATACTAAAGGCTTTGGCTAATTCTAAGGGGTTGCCGTGACCCTACTGCGCAGGGGCCGCCACCGCCAGGACCGCAAAGGAGTCCTTCCTGAGGCGTTCGAAACGGTGCCCGCTCTGGCGGCCCGCGTAGGCAGCGAGGAGGCGGAGGCCCGAGGCGGCGAGCAGCCGGCGCATTTCCGCAATCCCGTACACGCGGAGGACGTGAGATTCCGTGAACCGCTCGCGCACCCGGTCCCCGTCGAAGACGAGGAACTCGAACTCGACGTTCAGGCGGTGCCGTCGGGCGTCGTGCGTGGATCGGTCCAAGCGGATGAGCCGGAAGGGTTTCTCGCGATGGTACCAGCTCCGGTGGTTCGGGATCACCGCCGACTCTTGCCAGAACTCGAACACATAGAGCCCGTCCGACTCGAGGTGGCGGCGTACGCAGCGCAAGTGGCCGCGCACGTCCCGGTCCGTCAGAAGGTATCCGAAGCCACCAAAGAGGCACACCGAGGCGTCGAACGTCCGGCGGAGGTCGAAGCCGCGCATGTCCCCGCGGACGAACCGGACGCCGACCCGTTTGCCGCGGAGCTTCGCCCGGGCCTCCCGCATCTGCGCCGCCGACGCATCGAGCCCCGTGACCTCGTAGCCCCGCCGCGCAAGGATCAGGTCGTGCGTCCCCGTTCCGCACCCGAGGTCGAGGACAGAGGCGACATCGGCCTTGCGGAATCGACGGAACAAGATCTCCAATCGGTCGCAATCCTCGTCATAGTCGATGATGTCGCGGTACACGAGGTCGTAATACTTCGCGAACCTCCGATATGTCCCGGACACGGTTCCGCGGTACGTGTGGCTCTCCTCATTACGGTAGCGAGCCAAAGTTAATAGACGCACGACCTTTGCCGCGGGCGGGGATCTCGTTTGGCGGTGACGTTGAAGCCTCCGACGGAGGGGCATCGAATCACGATTCAGGGCGACCGCCTCGTCGTCCCGGACGATCCAATCATCCCTCTGATTCGCGGCGACGGGATTGGCCCGGACGTCACCGGTGCCGCCACGCGCGTTCTGCTGGCGGCGGTGAAGAAGGCCTACGGAGGGAAACGCACCCTGCACTTCTGGGAAATCCCCGCGGGCGAGGCCTCGCAGAGAGCACACAGCGAGATGCTCCCGCAGGCGACCGTCGACGCGATCCGCGAGTACGTCGTCGCGCTCAAGGGCCCGCTCACGACGCCGATTGGCGGCGGGTTCCGGAGCCTGAACGTCACTCTCCGCATCACCCTCGACCTGTACGCGAACGTGCGCCCGATCTTCTACATCCCCGGCGTCCCGAGTCCGATGAAGCACCCGGAGAAGATGGACATGGTGATCTTCCGGGAAGCGACGGAGGACGTGTACGCGGGCATTGAGTGGCCAAAGGGAAGCGAGCAGGCGACGAAGGTGATCCGTTTTCTCCGCGAGGAGATGAAAGTGAAGGTCCGGGACGACGCGGGCATCGGGATCAAGCCGATCAGCGAGTTCGGCACGAAGCGCCTCGTGCGCAAGGCAATCCGGTATGCGATCGAGCACGGCAAGCGCAGCGTGACCCTCGTCCACAAGGGGAACATCATGAAGTACACGGAGGGTGCGTTCCGCGACTGGGGGTACGAGGTCGCCGCTGCGGAGTTCGCCGACAAGACCCTCACGGAGAAGGACGTTGAACAGAACTACGGGGGTGTGCCGCCGCACGGGAAGGTCGTGATCAAGGACCGGATCGCGGACAACATGCTCCAGCAGATGCTCACGCGGACGGACGAGTACGACGTCCTCGCCCTCCCGAATCTGAACGGGGACTACCTCTCGGACGCAGCGGCCGGGCAAGTCGGCGGCTTGGGCGTCGCGGCCGGCGGGAACATGGGGGATTTCACCGCGCTGTTCGAACCCGTGCACGGGACCGCGCCGAAGTACGCGGGGCAGGACAAGGTGAACCCGACCGCGGAGATTCTGGCGGGGCAGATGATGCTCGACTACCTCGGGTGGCGGGAGGCCGCCCAGTTCATGCTCGATGCGGTCAAGAAGACGATCGCCGCCAAAACCGTGACATACGACCTCGCGCGCCAGACCCAGGGCGCGAAGGAGGTCAAGTGCTCCGAGTACGCGGACGCGGTCATCGAGCGGCTCTAGGTCACCGGGAGACCTCGAACCGCAGCGCTGGCGGCGTCGACCGGGCGAACGAATCCCCGACCGGCGAGGAGCGCTCGCACATCTCCTTCAGCTTCGCGATCTGTTCGTCCGTGGCTCCCGGGGCGCGCAACCGAACGGTGTAGGACACGCGGTCGATTCCGGGGCCCGGCCCTTCCAGTCCGAAGAGTCGCCGGACGTCATAGTGGCCGTTCACCTCGATCTCGAGGTCCTCGATCGGGAGCCCGAGGAGGGAGGCATGGGTCGCGACGACCTCGATGTCGCACGCCGCCAACGCGGCGAGGAGCATGTTCATCGCGCTCGGGTCGTCGTCCCCACCCATGTGCACACTCGCATTCCCGAAGTCGATGCGCGTCCGCGTTCCCCCGACCCACTTCCCGACGAACGTCTTGTTCCGGTCCGCCTTGGTCGGATCCTCGGCGCACCCCTGAATGTACTCTCGCATCTCGCCCACGTCGATTCCGTTGAGCGTCTGCTCCCCCATGGCAATCGGGCGCGGAGGGCGCTCCGGGCTCTTAACGGTTCCCCGTTTCAAGCGCAAGTCGTTTGAGGGGCGGGGACATCGCCCTCGCGGTGGCCACGGCACATTGGACGAACCAGCTGTTTCTCGAGCACGCGGAAATCTTCCTCCGGATTCATGAGCACGCGCTCGACCGCGCGGAACCCCAGGCGCGGGCGTTGAAGGCGATGCTCGAGCGATGGGACATCAAGCCTCCCGCGCGAATCCTCGACGCCCCGTGCGGCATCGGCCGCCACGATGTACACCTCGCGAAGTTCGGGTACCGCGTCACGGGGCTCGACTTTGCGCCGCTGTTCTTGGAGAGAGCCCGGCGTTTGGCGGTAGACACCGCGACGGACCCTGAGTTCGTGCTCGGGGACCTCCGCGAACCGAGGGCCGCCCTGACCGAACGAGACGGCACGTACTCCGCGATTCTCAACCTGTGGACCTCGTTCGGATACTGGGGCGAGGACACCGACCTTGAGATCTTCCGCGAGTTTCACGCGCTGACGACCCCTGGAGGCGTCCTCGTCCTGGACACAGTGAACCGGGACTGGGTCGTCCGCGAGTTCCGCCCACAGGGGTACGAGGAATGGGGCGACCTGGTGCACATCGAGGAACGCTCCCTCGATTACGGCACGTCGTGGATCCTTGGACCTTGGAGATTCTACACGAAACACGGGGAAGACCTCGTCCACCGCGCGACGATGTCTGTCGATCACCGACTCTACTCGGCCCACGAGGTGAAGGGGCTTGTGGAGTCCGCGGGATGGCGGACCGCCGGCGTGTTCGGCGGCCTCGGCATGGAGCCTCTGACCGTGGAGCGGCCCCGGCTCGTCCTCGTCGCACAGAAGGAGGCGTGACGTGCGCCCGAAAGCGGTGTTCCTCGACTTTGGCGGCACTCTCGCGGAGCCGATCGCGGACCCCCTCGACGTGTGGCTAGACCTCTCGAGGGCCCTCGGGCTCGGCTTGGACCGCGAGACGCTGAAGGCCGCCCTCGCCGCGGAAAACGCATGGTTCCAGACGGCCGTGTTCGCATACCACGGTCGGACGCATGAGTTCTGGCCCCTATACGACCGGCGGATCCTGGCGCGCGCCGGGATCCCGAACCCCGACCCAGCTCTCGTCGCCAAGATCGAGGACTGGTTCAAGGGCGTGACGTGGAACCGGATCTACCCGGAAACCCACGAAGTGCTCGATGCCCTGCGAGGGCGAGGTTACCTCCTTCACGTCATTTCGAACTCGACCGACGAGGTCATGGACCGCCTTCGCGAACTGGGCCTGATGAGCTACTTCAGCTCCGTGACCTACTCCCAGGAGGCGGGCGCGAACAAACCGGACCCTGCGCCGTTCCGCCTCGCCCTCCAGAGGGCGGGATGCGAGCCGGGCGACGCGGTCCACATCGGCAACTGGTACGAGGACGATGTCGTCGGCGCCCGCGGCGTCGGCATCGCACCGGTCCTCGTGGACCGGGACGACCGAAGGCCGGACGCGGATTGCCCGCGCATCCAAGACCTCCGTGGACTACTCGGCTTCCTGGAATAGTGCGGCCAACAACGTTCTTTAGGCCTCGTGCGGTACGCGCGCCCCGTGCCCGACCCGCCCGACTGGACGGAGGACCTGTTCCTCAAACAGGGCGAGCTGTTCCTGAAGCTCCACGAGCGGGGACTCGAACAGTCCGAGGTCGAGGCGAAGGCGATCGCCTCCCTGCTCAAGAGGCATGGTGCGAAGGACGGCGCATCGATCTTGGACGCCCCCTGCGGGATCGGCCGCCACGCGATCCACCTCGCCCGCATGGGGTACCGGGTCGCGGGCATCGACCTCTCGCCCGTGTACATCGACCGCGCGAACCACTTCCGCGAGAAACTGGGTCTCGGAGAGAACCTCGAACTCAATGTCGCCGACCTGCGCAAGGTCGGGGAGGCATTCCCCGGGCGCCGCTTCGACGCGGCGATCAACATGTGGCAGTCCCTCGGGTACTGGGACGATGAGACGGACGCGTCGATCCTCCGGCAGCTCCACGCGCTGACGACGGAGGACGGTGTCCTCGTCGTCGACGTACTGAACCGGGACCACCTCGTCAAGCACCTCACCCCCTTCGGCCTCACGCGCTTCGACGACGGAACGGAGCAGCACGAACACCGCCGAATGAACCTCGAGACGTCGCACCTCGAGCTCGTCTGGGAGTTCTACAAGCGCGAGGGGGAGGACCTGAAGCATCGGTCCACCGCCAAGGTGCGGTTCCGCGTGTACTCCCTCCACGAGCTCCGGGGCCTGCTCCGCCGTGCAGGCTGGCAACCGATCGAGGAGTTCGGCTCCTTCGCGCTCGACCCGCTGTCCCCCGAGAAGAAGCGCATCCTCGCGATCGCGTCGAAACCGAAGGAGTAAGGAGTCTCTTTTCGGTCCGCGCATCAAAGGCTTAAGGCCCCGTCCGGTATGCTCGCCCGATGCCGGACGTGCCCGCCTGGCTCCCCTACGTCCTCACCGTGTTCTTGGCGGTGTGCCTGGGCATCTTCTTCCAACGGCTCGCGCGCATCGTGCGCCTTCTCCGCGCGGGTAGAGCGAGGGAGAACCGGTGGGACCACTTTGGTCGGCGAGTCGTCGCCCTGATCTCGCTTGGCATCTTTCAACGAAAGGTCTACCGGTCCCCGGCCGTCGGCGTCCTCCACGCGTTCATCTTCTGGGCGTTCGTAATCCTGGGCGCGAGCATCGTTGAAATCACTGCGCAGGGGTACGCGCCCGGCTGGCAGATTCCCGTCCCCGAGGCCCTACGCGGGCCCCTGTACCTCGCGGAGGAGATCGTCGCCACGCTCGCGATCGTCGGCGTCTTCATGGCCCTCTACCGACGCTACGTCGTGCGCCCGAAGAAGCTCATGCACGAGGGCTTCCTCCCCGCCACGATCATCCTCGTCTACATCTTGGGGATCGTGACGACGGTCCTGATGTACGACGCCGCGGAGATCGCCCTGTCCGGGGCGCAGGCGCTGCCCGCGTGGCGGCCCGTCGGCGCCGCGCTGGCGGCCGTGTCCGTCGTCCTCCTCGACCCGACTTTCTTCTGGTGGGTCTTCTGGGCCGCGCACGTGATCCTGTTGTACACGTTCCTCGCCTACGTGCTGTACAGCAAGCACTCGCACATCCTGTTCGCCCTCTTCAACTCGTTCTGGGTGGACCTCGAGCCTCGCGGCGCAATCCGGCCAATCGATCTGGAGAAGACGGAGACGTTCGGCGTGCAGCGAGTCGAACAACTGAGCCTCCGGCAGCTCCTCGACGGCTTCGCGTGCACGGAGTGTGGGCGGTGCACGGACAACTGCCCCGCGAGTGCGACCGGGAAGCCGCTGGACCCGATGCGCCTAATCGTGAACATGCGGGACACGCTCCTCGAACAAGGCTCTGCGATCTTGGCGGGAAGGACGGAGGGCCTCCCGAACATGTTCGCAACCGTCCACTCGGAGGACGCGATCTGGTCGTGCACCACTTGCTACGCGTGCGTGCACGAGTGTCCCGTGATGAACGAGCACGTGCCCAAGATCATCGACATGCGCCGCCACATGGTCCTCATGGAAGGCAAGATGCCCGCCGAGGCGATGGGGCCGATGCGGAACATCGAGACGAACTACAACCCGTGGGGCATCGGGTGGGACCAGCGCGGGAAGTGGGCGGAGGGCATGGGCATCCCGACGTTCGCGGAGGACGGCCACGATGCGGAGTACCTGTTCTGGGTTGGGTGCGCGGGCTCGTTCGACGAGCGGAACCGGAAGGTCACGCAGGCGTTCGCGCGGCTCATGCGGAAGGCGGGCGTGAAGTTCGCGATCCTCGGCCCGGAGGAGAAGTGCACGGGCGACCCCGCGCGCCGGCTCGGGAACGAGTACTTGTTTCAGACGCTCGCGAAGGAGAACGTCGCCACGCTGAACCGCCACGGCGTGAAGAAGATCGTGACCGCGTGCCCGCACTGCTTCAACACGCTCAAGAACGAATATCCGCAGTTTGGCGGCAACTACGAGGTGATTCACCACACGCAGATGCTCGACGAGCTCATGGCGGCGGGGAAGCTGAAGCCCGTGAAGCCCGTGGCGGCGACGGTCACACACCACGACTCCTGCTACCTCGGCCGGTACAACGACATCTACAACGAGCCGCGGCGAATCCTCGAGGCGCTCCCCCAAGTCAGGACGGTCGAGATGACACGGTGTCGCGACAAAGGGTTCTGCTGTGGTGCGGGGGGCGCGCGGATGTGGATGGAGGAGACAATCGGGGAGAAGGTGAACCACCGCCGCCTGAGCCACGTGCTCGAGACGAAGGCGGACATCGTCGCGACCGCGTGCCCGTACTGCCTGATCATGATGGACGACGCCGCCAAGACGAAGGATGTGGACGCAAGGCTTGAGCGAGCGGATATTGCCGAACTGGTCGAACAATCCGTTGCGTGAGACATGGAAGTCCGGATTTCGAGAAGGCAGTGGCGAGGGGTGGACTACGACTACTACTCCAACCCGGCGGCCTTGGTCGCCTACTGGATTTCACCACTTGCCATTCCCGTCATGTTTCTGGTCGCCTACGCGCTTTTCCGTATCGCTCCCGGCTCCCAAGGGATCGTGAACGGCCTCCTCCTAGCAGTCTGGGGGACGGTGTTCTTTTCCTTGAACTTGTTCGAATACACCGGCATAGGTATTGCCCAGAGTCGAGTCTGGCTCCACGCCCCCCTCATGAACAGAGTTCTCGTTGCCAGACAGGTCCGAGAAGTTGAGATTGTCCCACCTCCAAAGGATTTCTCAACAACCGTCCACTGGTCGTCGAGACTCAGCCATTTGGTGATTCACAAAGCGGACGGGAAACGGTTGAACATTGGAAGCATGCCGGGGTTGATAGCAGAACGAGTCGCCGAGACTTTGAGCCCCTAGCGGCCCAACAGCTCACCATATACGGCTATCCTAGGGCGTCAATCTTCGCCGCCAATTCGAAGTCCAGCGCCGTGAGGCCGCCACGGTCGTGCGTCGTCAGTCGGAGACGGACTTTGTTCCATGAGTTGTAGATGTCCGGGTGGTGGTTCAGCGCCTCCGCGAACTCCCCGACGCGGTTGATGAACCCAAGGGCGGGTGGGAAGTCCTCGAACGTCCAGGACCGCTCGATGTACGTCCCCTTCCGGATCCACCCGGGGACTTCTTTCATCCGATCCTCGATCTGCCGTTCCGTGAGGAGGGTTCGTCGGGCCATCGCGCCGAGATGGCGTCCGCCGCCAAAAGGTTCACGTCACACCACGAACCAGGTCCCGCAGTAGTCGCACGTCACGCGGCCCGAGGCCGGGAGCGTCCGGGGCGTGCCACCACAGCTCGGACAGACGAGCGGTGTCGGTCTCCCGTCCGCGCGGCGAACGGGCTCCTCGTCCCAGACGAACGCGAGCCCACCCACGATCAGGAGTGCGAACCCGAGCAGCGCAACGAGGACCGGATGGACAACGCCCGTGATCGCGGCGGCGGGCGTCCCCGCGATGAACATGAGGAACCCCAGCACCAAGACCGCAAGCCCGATCGCTGCAGAACGGCCCATGTCACGCTCCGGGGACGAGGTACGCCGCACCGCAATACTCGCAGTGGGTGAGTTGACCGATGCCGAGGGAACTTGGGGAGGCGCCGCAGCTCGGGCACTCCACCTTTACCGTGGCCTCAGGGATCGCCGCATTGGGCGAGCTTCGGGGGAGGCTGACGGCCACCGCTTGCGAGAACTCGACCGACACCCTTGGCGGCGGCAGAGGCGCGCGACGAGCGACGGCGAACGCCACGATGCCCAGGATGAGGAATACAATCCCAATGAAGAAGGACGTCGTCGCGTACTCCATACCGAGGAACAGCGCGAGCATACCGCCGGTCATGAACATGGGCAGCGCCATGACCGCGATGATGATGCCCAGGGCCGCCCGGGAGGACACCTCAGCCGCCTCGGACGTTCCCCTAGATGAAAGCTCCGCGCCGGTTCTCACGAGCCGCACGGACGCGCAGCCCTCGTCAAACGACCACGATCGGGGTCTCCGCGACGAGGTCGCGCGCCCAGGCGACGTCGAGCCCGATCTGCAGGACGTAGCTGTAGTACGAGTACCGGCCCCGGTAGCTCGAGGGAAGGTCCGCCGGGATCGGGATCTCGAACGTGAACGGCTCTCCGACGCGGATCACGCCCATCGGGATGTCCATCTGGGCGACGGGCTTCACGGTCGTCTCCTGCTGGTTCTCCGCCATTGCCCACTCGCCGCCGAAGAGCTTCACATACACGC